>OGNB01000384.1_pt1 | contig 33931 bp, 58 predicted proteins | sample 1573301 | NCBI WGS metagenome assembly OGNB01 (sample SAMEA2581914, study PRJEB24529) | metagenome | biome: Human gut stool | place: China | collected 2011
GTGATTCGGAGCGGATCGCGTCTTTGACGGATTTTGAGTTTCGGCTTTGGATTGGATTGATCACGCAAGCGGACGATGCAGGGCGAGGAGACGCCCGCCCTGCATACATAAAAGGCCACGTTTTCCCATTCAGAGAACGGGTTACTGCAAAGGATATTGAGTCTGCGCTCCACGCGCTGGCGGCAAAAGGCTGCGTTGCCCTCTACACGGTAGGCGGGAAGCCCTACTTTTTGTTCCCAAGCTGGGCGAGACATCAGAGAATCCGAGAATGCAAACCGAAGTTCCCCGAACCGGAAAATGCGGACGCTTGCGGCGATGCGAAGAATTCTGCGGCGAGTTGCGGCGAGTTGCCGCAAGCTGCGGCGGACTGCGGCCTTAATCCGAATCCTAATCCGAATACGAATCCTAATCCGAATCCAGGGTTAGACGCGCGCGCGGCGCGCTTTACCCCACCGAGCGTCGAGGAAGTGGCGGCTTATTGCCAAGAACGCGGAAACGGCGTTGATGCGGCTCGATTTGTCGACTTTTACAGCTCGAAGGGCTGGATGGTCGGGAAGTCGAGGATGAAAGACTGGAAAGCCGCTGTCCGGAACTGGGAGCGGAGCAGTGACGCAAAAACCACGCCTGCTAAGAAGCCGGGGTACAACGTGCAGCACCACGGAGACGAGCTGTCTGATTTCCAGCGGGCGGCGATCCGGCAGATGATGGAGGATGGGGCATGAATACTTGGATCGTCATTCCGGATATCATTTCCGGGCTCTATCCCCGGCTGATGCCGGAACTGGGAAAGCCTATCCGGGCGAAGAAGTACCCGCAGAAGAACAAGAATATGACGTTTTATCTGGTCAGCGTCCGCGACACGGAAGAAGGCAGAGACAAGAAGATCGTCATCCGCGCGCCGGAATGCTGGGAGGCGGAAGTGACGGTGCAGGTCAGGAGGAAAGAATGAATAATTTTGGGCCGTGCGCGAAGGACTGCCCAAACCGGAAAGCCGGTTACAGCGCGTCCTGCGAGGCTTGGAGCGCTGTGAAGGGAGAACGACTGAGAAGCTACGGTAGGCGCGCCGAGATCATCGACATAAGCCAGATGACCGATGGCGGGGCGAGAAACTGCCGGAGGGCGGCAAGAGGGAAACGGAAAATAGGAGGGGAAATGTGAAGCTATGACAGACAAGGAAATTATGCAGGCGCTGCGGATATGCTCCCGCAGAACAGACGCACAAACTTGTACAGAATGTTCATTGTTTGACAGCGAGGATTGTATGGGCGACATGATGGTTGGTGCAGCTGACTTGATTGAGCGCCTGAACGCCGAGAATGTGGTGCTTCCGGATGGGCAAGCGAGCGCGATTGAATCGCTTCGCAAGGAAATCGAGTGGAAGGACATGGTGATTGCCCTCGCCCAGAGAAAGCAGGCGGAGGCAGAAGCCGAGAGGGACGCTCTAATCGAGCAGATAAAAGAGCGGCATGACTGCCTGGACTGCAAGCATAACGATTTTTGCGAATATGACGGTGCGGACGATGCGATTGTCTTTGACTGCATGAACTGCGTGCAGGAAGGGTGCCCATGCGCCGGGTGCTGCGATTCCAGCCGCTGGGAATGGCGCGGCTTGCCGGAAGCGCCGGAGGGAGGAGGTAAGGCATGAAAGCTGTTTTAATCAGCATCCGCCCGAAGTGGTGCGAGAAGATCATCAGCGGAGAGAAAACGATCGAGGTGCGCAAGACGCGACCGAAACTCAATACGCCGTTTAAGTGCTATATCTACTGCACGGAAGGCAGACCAGATCTGAACATCCCGATTTCTCAGGAGCGGCTTATGCGCGATTATCTGGAAATGGGTTCGATGAAATCGCTGAACTGCCAACTTGGAAACGGGAAGGTTATCGGAGAGTTTATCTGTAACAGCGTAACGAACCTTTTTTCAAACAGCAGGTTTTGGCTAGACGAGGATGATTTTTTACACACGTGTTTGTCTGCTGCGGAAATGCGAAAATACGCAAACGGCGCAAATGGATTGTACGGCTGGCACATCTCCAACCTCAGGATTTACGATACGCCGCGAGAACTGCGGGAATTTTACGCTGTGCCAAATGAGGTAGAGGTAGCGCTCAAGGCAAAACCCAAGCCGGTCACCCGCCCGCCGCAGAGCTGGCGGTATGTGGAGGAAGAACTATGGAACGATTGACTTATTTCAAAGACGGATACTGGCGGGTAAATTTCAGCGGAGTGCAGTACCAGGAGGATTTTGTTGATCGACTTGCGGCCTACGAGGACATTGCCGAGTTGTGCGGCGGGTTTGACAGCCTCCGCGAGCTTGCCGAAGCCGACAAGGACGGGCGGCTCGTCGTGCTCCCAGTACGGCCAGTGCTTACGCAAAGTTGCGCAAGTATGTTGTACATAGTGGATGACGACGAAATTTACGAAGATTCGTTGTATGAAGCCGTTGTCGGCATGTCCTCAAGCGGGCGTACGAACGTAATTTATACTACACTCTCTGATCAAATGATTTTTGGCCAGGAGGCCATCGGCAAGACGGTATTTTTAACCCGCGAAGAAGCCGAGAAGGCTTTGCAGGAAATGGAGGGCAAGAAGGATGGCTAAGTTTATCTCAAAATCGCAGATGGAAGAACTGGAAGATGCCTGCACGTTTGGAATCGAGGGGGCGAATAAACTGCTCAAGAAATACGCCGGAATCCAGGCTCGCGCATACACGGCTTACAACCGCTACGACAAAAATGACAATTTCCTCGCATACACGGCTTACAACTACTACGACGAAAATGGAGACTTTATTGGTAGCAGCGTGGACACCGATCTTTCTGACCTGCTGGACGAGGCTGGCGTGGAGGTGCGGGACGATGGGGCAACATAAGCACAACCCGACCGCTATTTCGGCGGCAAAAGGCGAGCTGCCGCCGAAGAAGCGAGAGCGGCGGCTGACCAAGCGGCAGGCGGAGCGGCTTTTGAAAGCAGAGATATTGAGTAGATGCACGCCGCTGCTTGCACTGCCGTATGAAATGCAAAACAGAATCGGAAGGGAGTATATGGATTATGACTGATTACATCAAGCGCACAGATGCGGTTAAAATCGCCGAAAAGTACGGACTTGCGAACGGCTCTGTATTGGGACGGCATACCGGACTGGCGGATTGCATTGCAAGAGATATTTCGGATTTGCCCGCCGCCGACGTTGCGGAGGTGGTGCACGGGCGGTGGATTCCGTTCCATAGCGAAGCGGCAGGAGATATCCAGTATTGCTCGGCGTGCGACATCGGATTTGACGCGCGAATGGATTACTGCCCGCACTGCGGGGCACGCATGGACGGCTGGATGGAGGACGCATACAATGGGTGATTTTGAGCAGATGCTGAACGATCTGTGCAAGATGAGCAAAGCGCAGCTTGTGCAAATGGTGAGAAACACGGACGAGGTGGAAACCGCTCTGAACATTTTTAAAAACGTGATGAAAGAAGATTACGCTAGGGTGCTTCGCTGCAAGGACTGCAAATACTACAGAAACCAGCCGAACGGACTGTGCTATCTGCACACAGATCCAAAGGAGAACGAGCGCGGTTATTCCGGTGAGGCGGTTTGCGTAGAACCGGATGATTTTTGCAGCTACGGAGAACGGAGGGAAGAATGAACATTACACTTTTGAAATATCCCACCGATGAGGACTGGGCGTTTGCAAAACAGTGCGCTTTAGTCACCATCGGCAAAGAGATGAAAACAGCACCGGACATGGAGTGGAAACACTCCATTCTCCGGGCACAGCACAGCCCCATTCGGACGTTACAGTTTGCGTTTTATCTTGAGGGCGTGCCGTACTGGGTAAGCACCCATTTAGCCCGCCACGTCCACGCACAGCCGTTTATCCGGTCACAGCGGAATGACCGGCAGGACGAATACGACCGGAACGCAGCGCGGCAGGACGCGCCGGTAGACATGATCTGGTACATGAGCGCCGAAGAGCTGATGACCATTGCAGAAAAGCGGATATGCAAACTGGCGGCGAAAGAAACGCGGGAAGTTGTCTTAATGATGCGCTGGTTGGTGGTCAATCATTTCCCGGAGTTTGAAGGGCTGCTCGAGCCGCATTGCACGAAATACGGTGATTGCGACGAGATGAAGCCGTGCGAGACCGGAAGGAGGCTACAAGGTGGGAACGATTCTGGCGATTGACCCGGGGAATATGGAATCCGGGTATGTCCTCGTAGAGCACGACGGGCAGGAAATCCGGAAGGTGCTGGACGTTGGTAAAGTTCCGAACGGGGAGATATTCCCCGTTCTTTGCCGGGAGTATCAGCACTTGGCAATCGAAATGGTTGCCGGTATGGGGATGCCAGTCGGTCAAGAGGTGTTTGACACCTGCTTCTGGATCGGGCGATTTTGGGAATATGCCGAGCTTTACCAGCAGGGGTACCAGATACAGAAGATCTTCCGCAGGGAGGAAAAGCTTTACCTTTGCGGCAGAGCATCGGCAAAGGATGTGAATATCCGACAAGCCCTCGTTGATCGCTACGCGCCCGGTCAGCCGAATTATGGGAAAGGAACAAAGAAGAACCCGGGTTTCTTTTACGGGTTCGCAGCGGACATGTGGGCGGCTATGGCGGTGGCTGTGACGTATTTTGATAAGTACATAAGGGGGATACAACTATGAACGATAACTGCATTTGTGCGCATTTATACGGAGATGGTAGCAGGAATTGTAGGTTAAGAGCAGAATACATCCGCTGCAACCGCGCCGAGGAATGCTCTGCCTATAAAAATGGAAAATGTTTTTGCGTAACAACGCTGTTTGGCGTCAGATGCCCCAACGGTGATATCACAATTGTGGATGGCGGAACAAAACGGTCAAAGGCATTTTTACGGGTTCAGCACGAAGCCAGAACAAATCCAGCTTATGGGAAATTGCAATATCCATCAACCAATTTGATTACACGCATAGGAGAAGACGCTTTTCTCACCGTTTCTTATATATGGTTGGAGGAATTCGGCGGGGAAATCTGTTGCGATGACCCGCATCTTGGCACAAACAAACTGTACATAAGCGCCGATAAACTTACGCCTGAAAATATCAAGAGGATTTGCGATTTTATCCCACGATCAATGATGGGCGGCGTCATTCGGGATTATCAGGACAAAACCGTTCCGATGTTTTTGCATCAGCTACGGGGTTTATTCCCGGAAAAGTATGCAGCATTCCAGGAAGCGTATCCTGATTACAAAATCAAAGCTCCGGACTGGAAGGGACGATGGGCAAAGCTTTCAACCTGCAACAGGAATGCAGAGTACAAGGACTGCCACAAAAACACGTTCCGTTTTGATGGAGACTACATTGTATGCGACTGCTATAACTCGTTATTTGCGCCATTTCGTGCAAAGCGGGCAGAAATCCGCGTGAAATTATCTGACGAAATGGAAGCAGAAATCACAGACAATGGACAAGTCACCGATGGAACTGTTTTCTTGTGAGAGGTGGATACAGCTATGATTTGCCCGGGCTGCAACAAAAAGATGCGGTGCATGAACAGCAGGCCGACCAGCGACCGGATCATCAGAACACGAAGATATTTATGCGAAAGCTGCGGCGAAGTGCGCTACACAGTGGAAATTCTAAAGGAAACATACAGCGCGCTTTCGGCGCAAAGATTGAAGGAGGTAACACATGGAACAGTTGAAGGGCGCGAAGTTTGACGGCGGTAAGCCCAGACCGTCCACCGTCCCCGTGGAGGCGATAGAGGCGATCATGGCGACGCGGGAATACGGGCTTCAAAAGTACAAAGACGCGGAGGACTGGCGCAGCATTGAGCCGGAGAGATGGCACGAGGCGCTTTTAAGGCACGTTCTGGCAATTTGGGAAGACCCAACGCACATTGACGCAGAATCCGGGCTGCCGTCTATTTGGCACGTGATGACAAACGGGGCGTTTCTGTGTGCGTGTTTGAAGGACAGCTTCAAAAAGGAGACAGAACAATAATGGAGGACATTACAAAGCAGGAGTATTCCGCATGGCTGGAAGAATCCCTAAAAACTGTGTTAGATTTCAAGCCCTCATCGATCTGCATTGTTGCTACTGCGGAGGATGGGACAACAAAGACAGGATATTTCAATTCGACGGGGCAAGACAAAGCTATTTTTGCCGCTAACATTATGAGCGACGTTGTAATGGATATTGTCAAAATCAATGCAGAGGATATCAAGAAAATATTGGGCGGAACAGAGTAAGGGGGCTGATACGGTGAGCAAACCGCGCTATGGATGGTGGGGGTATGCGAAGTGGATGATACGAAGTTACAAAAGCGGTACGCTTATGACGCGGGATGAAATCTCTGCTGTCGAAGCTGCAATCGAGGAGACAAAACAGCTTATCGACGGGGCGGAACGCCTCCGGCTCATAGATTTGGTTCTTTGGAAGCGTACACACACCTTACAGGGCGCTGCTATGGTGGTATATGTTTCGGAGCGTACCGCTCAAGAATGGCATAGGCAGTTTATCTACTTGGTGGCAGAAAAACGTGGTTTATATTCAAAAGTTTGCGTAAGAGAGCCTTAAACATAGTGTATCGTTGAGAGCGTAGAGGTGTATCCTCTGCGCTTTCATCCTTCTTACGGCTACGCAGCGTACTGCGGAACCTCCTTTTTCTTAGCTCCACCGGAAACCGCAATCCGGTGGGGCACGAAGGAGATAGAAATATAAAAAATGCGGCTCGTTCTCCACAGCTGCGAATAAAATACAAGGAGATTATACCATGAATGAAGATTTGATGATTTTTGAACGCAAAGAACAGGCTGTTGTGAGCAGCCGGACAATCGCCGAGCACTTCAACAAAGAGCACAAAAGTGTGACCCGCAGCATTGAAAATCTCACTGCGCAAAATTGTGCGGTGAAAAACATGTTTATCAAAAGCCACTATGAGACGGAAAGAGGAAGAGAGTACAAAGAGTACCTCATGAACCGCGATGGTTTTTCTCTTTTGGTGATGGGGTTCACAGGGGAAGAAGCGCTCGAGTGGAAGCTTAAATATATCACGGCGTTTAACCGCATGGAAGCTTTCATCCGCGAAAGGAAGTCTTCCGAATGGCTCATGACAAGAAAACAAGGGAAGCTTGTGCGGAGAGCTGAGACGGACACACTTTCCGATCTGGTTGAATATGCAGAGGCGCAAGGCAGCCGGAACATGAGAAAGCAGGTATACACGATTTACTCGAAATTGGTAAACGACCTTGTCGGGATTCAAGGAGGCCAGCGCGACAGCGTCCCCTTCAAAACGATATCAGTAATTGGGTTTCTTGAAGATATGATTTTGCACACAGTTTCAGAAGAAATGCAAAAAGGAACTCACTACAAGGAAATCTACAAAATTTGCAAGGCGAACGGGGAACAGATAATGAGGTTCGCTTACCTGCCAGAATTTACGTCGCTGGCAGGGTAACGGGGTGGTGATTATGGCTGCGAGGTTGACAGATCGGCAAAAAAAGAAAATAGTTGCCGACTGGGTAGAAATGCAGTCGTACAACGCTGTTGCGAAGAAGCATGGCGTCACGCACCAGACTGTGAAGAGAATTGTTGACGCATCACCAGATATCAGCGAAAAAGTACAGCAGAAAAAAGAGGAAAACACGGCTGAGATGCTGGCTTTCATGGAATCGCAGAAAGGCGCGATGCAGGAAGCTATCGTTTTGCACCTGAAAGCGCTGACTGACCCAGAAAAAATCTCTACAGCGACGCTGAGCCAGATCGCGACATCATTTGGTATTATCGTTGACAAGGCAACGAAGAACACGGCCAGCAGCAATGACAGCCTGAATAAGCTGGATGGGCTGCTTAGGGAGTTTAGAGATGCTGTTAAGTCAGAAACAACTTGAATTTGCGAGGTACGCAAATCACCGCTGGAACTTTAAGGGCGGAGCAACTCGAAGTGGGAAGACGTATCTTGATTTTAAATGGATTATCCCACTTCGTATTCGGGAGCGTGCCGGTAAAGATGGGCTTGCCGTCATCCTCGGTGTCACAAAATCCACAATCGAGCGAAACGTGCTCGAGCCGATGCGAAATCTTTACGGCGATAAGCTGGTAGGAACGATATCAAGCGATAACACGGCCTGGATATTTGGCGAGAAGTGCTATTGCCTCGGTGCGGAAAAGGTATCTCAGGTCTCGAAAATCCGCGGCGCGTCAATCAAGTATTGCTACGGTGACGAGGTTGCAGATTGGTCGGAAGAAGTCTTTGCACTTCTGAAAAGTCGACTTGATAAAGAGTATTCATGCTTTGACGGAACGTATAACCCGCAATATCCGAACCATTGGTTGAAAAAGTTCTTGGACAGCAATGCCGATATTTTCAGCCAAGTTTATACAATTGATGACAATCCGTTCTTGCCGCCTTCCTTCGTAGAAAACCTAAAGAAGGAATATGCCGGAACGGTTTTCTACGATAGATACATTCTTGGAAAATGGACGCTGGCCGAAGGACTTGTATACCCTATGTTCGGCGATTCCTGCATCGTGCAGGACATACCGGACACCGGCGATTATTACATTTCCATTGACTACGGCACACACAACCCGTTTTCGGCTGGCTTGTGGTGCGTGACGAAAACGGAAGCGGCGCGAATCGGAGAGTATTATTACTGCGGGCGAGAAGAACGAAAAGAGAAAACGCCGGAAGAATATTATTCAGATGTAAAGCGTCTTGCGAGTGGAAGAGATATAAAATGCTTGATTGTAGACCCGTCTGCGGACGCTTTCATTGCCACCGTAAAGAAGCACCATGAGTTCAAAGTGCGTGGGGCTGTGAATGATGTACTGCCCGGCATACAGACAACGGCTGAGATGATCGCGTCCGGGAAGCTCAAAATCCATGAGAGCTGCGAGGACGCCATCCGCGAATTCGGGCTTTACAGATGGGACGAAAAAGCAGAATCTGACCGCGTCGTGAAGGAAAACGACCACGCTATGGACGAAATCAGGTACATGGTGATGACGGTCTTGAAAAAGCACTTCAAAGAACACGGATTTGTGCCGGAACTGGCGCGGTGAGGTAAAAGATGAAAACATATCAGGATTTTTTAGAGGTTGCGGAAAAGTCTGACCGGGAACGGATGGAATTTGTTCTGTCCGCGATAAATAATCACAAAGACTCGGATTTATACAAACAGGCGGTTATTGCGAAGGAGTATGACGCGCACCGGAATGTGACGATTGCTAATTTTCAAAAGCTGCTTTATACACTCAACGGGAAAGTCATTCCGGACAACTACAGTCCGAACTATAAGCTTCGGAGCAATTTCTTCGCAAATTTCATCACGCAGGAAACGCAGTATTTGCTTGGAAACGGCGTGACACTGAAAAAAGAGGAGAACAAAGCGAAGTTGGGCGCTGGGTTTGACACACGGCTCCAAGACGCAGCACACGACGCGCTTGTCGGCGGCGTTTCCTATGGTTTCTGGAATCTCGATCACCTTGAAGTCTTTGATGTGACAGAATTTGTCCCACTTCTGGATGAAGAAAACGGAGCGCTTCGGTCGGGTATTCGTTTCTGGCAAGTATGCGCAAGCAAGCCGCTGCGCGCTACTCTCTTCGAACCTGACGGATTTACACAGTTCATCCGACGGAGTGGTGAAGAAATGATGATCTTGGAGCCGAAGCGCGGCTATGTGGCTGTGGAAGCGACTTCTGAGATTGACGGGACTGAACTTCTGGCGTATCAGAATTATCCGGGCTTCCCTATTATTCCCATGTACGGGAACCGCGCAAAGCAGTCTGAACTGGTCGGACAGCGCGAGGCGATTGACTGCTACGATTTGATCAAATCCGGCTTTGCAAATACGGTTGATGATGCATCCGTTATTTACTGGACGATCTCCAATGCCGGTGGCATGGACGAGATCGATATGGCACGGTTCAAAGAGTCCATGCGGAGAATCGGTGTAGGTCTTGTGGACGATGACGGCGCGAAGGCAGAGGCTCATACGCTCACAATCCCGGTTGAAGCTCGGGAAGCGCTTCTTTCCAGAATCAGCGACGATCTGTATCGAGATTCTCAGATGTTGGACGTTACAAAACTGCAAGGCGGGCAGAAAACAGCGACGGAGATCACTGCGGCATATCAGCCGATGGATAACAAGGTTGATCAATTCGAATACTGCGTAATTGATTTTTTACAGGCACTTTTCAAAATCGTCGGAATCGAAGATGACCCGTCTTTCACTCGATCGAAGGTGACAAACCAGTTGGAGCAGACGCAAATGGTGCTTCTTGCCGCGAATTACCTCGACGATGAGACCATTTTGAGCAAGCTTCCGTGGCTGACGCAGGAAGAAGTTGCCGAAATTATGAAAAGAAAAGCGGCAGAGGATATTGAGCGCAGCTTCGAGCCGCCGGAGATGGTGAACGATGAGACCTGATAAGGGATACGACCTCACCGAAAAAGAGTTAAAGGCGCTCGAGAAGCAGATATATGAGTCTTACAAAGAAGCGTATGACGGTCTGGTGGATATCATCAAGGAGTATTTCGCAAAGTTCGCAGACCGTGACGCTTCCGAAAAGGCACGGCTGGACGCTGGCGATATCACCGAGGAACAATACAAGCAATGGCGGCTTGCGCAGATCGGGCGTGGAAAGCGCTTTGAGGCGCTACGGGATAAGGTCGCAGAGCGCATGACAAATGCAAACGCTGCTGCTGTTGCGTATGTCAACGATGCAACGCCGGGCATTTATAGTTTGAATCGGAATTTCGCGGCGTACACCATTGAGCAGGTGACCGGCGATGTCGGATTTGATTTATGGGACGAACAGACTGTAAAGCGCTTGATTGTGGAACAGCCGGAGCTTATGCCGTATTACCCGCCGAAAAGAGCGTTAAAGCGCGGAATTGATCTTGCATGGGGCAAAAAGCAGATCACAGCCAGCGTCACAAGCTCAATTTTGCAGGGCAAGAGCATTAAGCACATGGCAGATGATCTACAATCCAGAATTGTCACCATGAACCGTGATTCCGCTATCCGGACAGCTCGAACGGCAGTCACGGGTGCGCAGAACGCCGGACGGATGGATTCTTACTTTGCGGCTGAAAAGATGGGGATTAAATGCCGCAAAGAGTGGATGGCGACACTTGACGGAAGAACGCGCCATTCTCACGCGATGCTCGATGGCGAGGTCGTGGACAACGACAAGAAGTTTTCTAATGGTTGCCGTTTCCCGGGAGACCCGCAAGGTAGACCGGAAGAAATATACAACTGCCGCTGCACGCTGGTATCTGCGATAGAGGGAATTGACACTTCCAGAGGACAGCGCCGCGCCAGAAATCCAGAGACAGGGCAGAATGATCTGATTGAAAATATGACATACGCAGAGTGGGCGGGGTGGAAAAAGCGTGTGAAAAAGCCTAATTTTGCCCCTGCGGGAACGATCGATGAAGCGGAAAAATACGCGGAAATGTTCGTTGAAAGTTACAAGAGCAAATATACAGGGAAAGTTGATTATCGTGGAATCGACATCGCACATGCAAATGAAATGAACAGGGCGTTGACAGAAGTTCTTGGCGAGTATGAAGTTGACTATAAACTTCGGAATATAACTCCGTTTAATACAAGAGAAAAACGCTTCAAAGATACAACGGCGGAAGCGGCGTATCAATGGGGAACCGGAGATTTGTTCTTCAACAAAAAATACCTTAAAAATGCAAAAGCGATGGCAGCCCACATAAAGGAATACACAGATTTGCTTAATCAGGTATTACCAAACATTGATGTGGCAATGGAGCAAACCAAGAAAAAAACGGGCATAGCGGCAGAGCTTCAAATGCGTTATCTTAAAGCGCTAAAGAAAACGGGCAGGACAAATGTTAGCAAACCTGATGCCTATGGCTCAATGGTTCACGAGCTAGGGCATTACTTAGACGATAGGTTGTTCACAAAAGCTGTGAAAGAATCTGGGTTCGATATTGCGAGCAGTTTTTCAAAATATGCCGAAAATGTTTCCGCATACGCTACAAGCAACAGGCAAGAATATGTTGCAGAGAGCTTCACGGCATATTGGTTTGGGGAAACAAGCGAGTTAGATCCAGAACTTGTGAAAATCTTTGAAAGGCTTAAGAAAAAATGAAAAATGGGGAGTACATCATTGATGATTTTTTGAGAGCATTAAAAGAAATTGCAGAGGAAGTGAAAAGTGAACGTTGAATTTATCGACAATTCCGAACAAGTGAAGTCCGCTATGCACGACGCGCTGATTCGTGCCCTCGAAGAGATCGGCATGACGGCTGAAAAGTACGCGAAGCGGCTTTGCCCGGTGGACACTGGCAATCTGAGGAACAGTATCACTCACCGCGTAGATGAAGGGGAACCGGCTGCATACATCGGAAGTGACACGGAATATGCCGCATACGTCGAACTCGGAACCGGAAAGTATTATCAGGGCGGGAGACCTACGCCGTGGGCGTATCAGGACGCAAAGGGGAACTGGCACTGGACGGCGGGCAATAAAGCACAGCCGTATTTGAAGCCCGCAGCGGCTGACCATGCATCCGAATACCGGCAGATCGTAGAGGATGAATTGAAAAATGGCTGAAAGTTTGCGTAAGAGAGCCTAAAATATGCGGTATAAATGTGGTAACAGTGAAGAAACGACTGTTGCCACATTTTTTTGTTCTGTCGCGGCAAAGAACCGCCGACAAGGGAAAGGGAGATAGAACATGGCATTAACAAGGAAGCTCCTAAAGGGAATGGGGCTGACGGAAGAGCAGATGGACACGATCATTGAGGCGCACACCGATACCGTAGACGGGCTGAAAAGCGATCTCGCGCGGTATAAGGCAGACGCTGAAAAGCTCCCCGGAGTACAGGCGGAGTTGGAAAACCTGAAAGCCAAAGGCGACGATGGCTGGAAGGATAAGCACGACAAGGTCAAAAAGGAATTTGACGACTACAAAAGAGAGCAGATGCAGAAGGAAACCAAGAGCGCGAAGGAATCCGCGTATCGGGAACTTTTGAAGTCTGCGGGTATCAGCGAAAAGCGCATTGATTCGGTTTTGAAGGTCACCGATCTTTCCTCGGTTGAATTGGAAGACGGCAAGATCAAGAACGCCGATGATTTGAAGAAGTCCATCAAGGAAGAGTGGGCAGATTTCGTTGTTACCACGAAACAGAAGGGCGCGGACACCAAAGACCCGCCCGCAAACAACGGCGGCGCTATGAGCCGGGACGACATCTTTAAGATCAAGGATGCGTCTGAACGGCAGGCAGCAATTGCCGCAAATCTCAATTTGTTCGGAAAGGAAGAATAATATGGCAGCAAAAAACAACCTGACCATGACGAGCGACGTTCAGGTAACCGCTCGTGAAATCGATTTTGTAACCCGTTTTGCGCGGAACTGGCAGCACCTGCGCGACATTCTCGGCATTATGCGCCCCATCAAAAAGCAGCCGGGTACCGTCCTTAAATCCAAGACCGCAAGCGTGACGCTCGCGCAGAGCGTCGGCGAGGGCGAAGAGATCCCCTACTCCAAAGCGACTGTCATCGAGAAGGACTATGCGAACATCAACGTCGAAAAGTACGCGAAGGCGGTCTCTATCGAGGCAATCAAGGAATACGGATATGACGTCGCAGTCGCGATGACCGACGAAGCTTTCCTGTATGAGCTTCAGACCAACGTCACGAACCGGTTCTACGACTACCTGAATACCGGTCTTCTGAGCGTCAGCGAAACCAACTGGCAGCGTGCGCTTGCGATGGCGAAAGGCGCTGTTATCAACAAGTTCAAGCAGATGCACAGAACAGCGACAAACGTTGTCGGCTTTGTGAACGTCATGGACTTGTATGACTACCTCGGCGGCGCTGATATCACCATCCAGACTGAGTTCGGCTTCCAGTACATCAAGAACTTCATGGGCTACAGCACCGTGTTCCTGCTGTCTGACGAAGAAATCAAGCGTGGTCGTGTTATTGCGACTCCGGTCGAGAACATCGTTCTGTACTACATCGATCCGGCTGACAGCGATTTCGCCCGTGCCGGTCTTGACTACAGAACTGATGGCGAAACGAACCTGGTTGGTTTCCACGTGCAGGGCAACTACTCCACGGCGGTCTCCGAGTCCTTTGCGATCATGGGAATGACCCTGTTCGCGGAGTATCAGGACGGCATTGCCGTTGCTGACATTGACGAGACCCCGTCGCTCGGCACACTGACCGTTACTTCGGCAGCTGGAACCGCAACCGGCGACACGAAGATCACAGTCAACCCGGCGAAGGAAACGTCTGGGAATGTCTACAAGTACAAGGTAGGCGATTCGGCTGAGACTGTGACCTATGGTCAGAATGTCAGAACGTGGTCGACGTGGGACGGCAAGTCCGATATCACTGCGACGACGGGCAAGAAGATCACAGTCGTTGAGGCTGACGCGACTTACAAGGCGCAGAAGGCTGGAAACGCGACGGTAACGGCGAAGTAATGGAGGTGGCGGTGTGATGCTGACTGAATTATGTGGCGTGCTTCGGAACTGGTTTGAAACTGACAGAATCAGTGGTACGTACACAGTCGAAAACGGCAGCATCACACTGCCGTTTTTGCAAAACGGACAGTTTTTCCGTGTTGTGGGCTCTGTTTTCAACGACGGAGTTCACCAGTACCCGGATTACGCGATGGCAGACGAGACATTTGACGGCTCTATCTGGCCGATGTCTGTTCCTCCCACACTTATCTGCTTGGGAGAGGAAATCAAGGCGTGGCAGGAAAAGAACGGAGACATCGCCGCGAGCCCGTACACGTCGGAGAGCTTCGGCGGGTACAGCTATTCGAAAACGACGAGCGGGTCTGCAACCGGCGCTGGAATGGTAACATGGCAGTCTGTTTTTAAGTCGCGCCTGAACCAATGGAGGAAGATATGAGCTTACTTGACGATTTTGCAAGACCGTGTGTCCTCTTGGATAAAAGCCGGGTTCCGGACGGCGAGAGCGGCTATATCACGACGTGGGCGGAAGGCGCGGAGTTTTACAACTATCAGGCGCTTGATACGTCGATGGAGGCAAGGAGAGCCGAAAAAGAAGGCGTGACAAGCGTTTACTCGGTTCTGGTTCAGCAAAGCGTTCCGATTGAGTATAACGACTTCTTCCGGGATAAAACGACCGGCGAGACGTACCGTGTAACATCGGAGCCGATGGCAAAGAAAACCCCACGCTCGGCCAGCTTCGATCTCAAGTATTTCACGGCAGAAAAGAAGGCGTTACCGGCATGACAAAAGGACAGGCTCTACAAGAATGGTTTTCGCAGTTCCTGACAGCCTATTCGACGTCCAGCGTGCCGGACGATGCTGTTTTCCCGTGGCTCACGTATGAGCTTATTACGGGCGCATGGGATAGTGGAGAGATCGGGCTTACGGTGAATCTGTGGTACTACACGGAAAAGGAAGCAGAACCGAATGCCAAAGCGCAGGAAATTTCGGACGCGATCGGCTTGGGCGGCGTGTTCGTTCCGTGCGACGGCGGCGCAATTTGGATTAAGCGCGGAGCGCCGTGGTGCCAGAACATTGCGGACGATTCCGACAAATACATCAAGCGGCGGTATTTGAACGTAACGGTCGAATACATTACCGCGAACTGAAAGGACTGATTTCATGGCGAAATTTACAAAAATTCCGGCGGATACGTTTAAGCAGCTGCAAATCAACGCTGGCGTTGTTTTGAGCGAATTTACGCCTGCAACCGGAACGTTTGAACCGGAGAACCAGATCGGCGCAACTACCGGCGGCGTTACATTTTCCGCGACACCGACGTATTCCGACTACGGCTCGGATGTGGACAATTGCCCCAAGAACACAATGGAAATGAAGCGGATGGACGATGTCGAAGTGAAGCTTGCTGGTACATACGTAACGGCTACGACCACCTCCGCGAAATCTCTTATGGCGGCGGCTGACATCGACGGCACGGATACGACGAAGGTTGTTCCTCGGCGCGATCTTTCGGCGGCTGACTTTGCGGACATCTGGCTTGTGGGTGATTATTCCGACAAGAACGGTGCAACGAATGGCGGTTTCATTGCTATTCGTCTTATGAACGCGCTGTCGACCGGCGGATTCCAGCTGAAAACAGCGGACAAAAACAAGGGGCAGATGGCGTTTGAGTACACGGCGCACTATTCGATGTCGAAGCAGGACGTTGTGCCGTATGAGGTTTATATCAAAGCAGGTACGGCTGAAGCGTAAGGAGAAGAAAGTATGAAATTTTCGGAACTTAGCACGGATAGGGCGGCTGACGTTCTTTGCGAGGTCAGCGTGTACGCGCTCAACATCCTGACGGACGATGAGCTGCGGGAGAGCCTGAAAGCACAGATTGACGCAGAGAAGCCTCAGACAGCCGGTGAAAAATACGCGATCGGTGCGCAGAAGATTGGCCAGTGGATTCCGCTGATCCTGAAAAAGCACAGAGAGGACACACTCGGTATTCTGGCTGCGGTCAACGAAACGACCGTTGAGGCGGTCAAAAAGCAGAACGTTCTTAAAACCATGCGGCAGATTCAGGAGCTCGCCAAGGACAAGGATATGCTGGATTTTTTCAAATCGTGCGCGTCGGAGGCGAAAGCGTAACGCTTGCGCTTCTGGCAGCTCCAAAGATAAGCGTGGGAGGGCTGATTCGCCTTTTGCCGATTTTGGTAAAGCGGCAGCAGGAGGAATCAGCCTTCCGCATTTATACGACGGAGTGTTTGCGCACAATGACGGAAAACACAGCGAAATTCGCAGGCGGCAGCTTTGTTCAGGCGAAATATTCCGACCTGATAGACCCGAAGCCGCAGGACAACCGAACCTGTGAAGAGATAACTGCCGAGGTTGTTAAGCGGTGCGGATTGGTGGTGAAAGATGAATCTATTTGAACTTTTTGTAAAAATCGGTGCGGATACGACCGAAGCGAATAAAGGAATTGACGAAGTCGGCAATAAAACATCTGGGCTCGGGGAAAAGCTGAAATCCGGACTTGCGACAGCCGGAAAAGTAGCTGTTGCAGGTGTTGCAGCTGGTGCTACTGCAATCGGAGCGCTCGGCACAAAGGCGGTCGAAGCGTATGCTGACTATGAACAGCTTGTGGGCGGTGTGGAAACGCTTTTCAAGGACAGCCAAGATCAGGTTATGGATTATGCGAACAACGCATATAAGACCGCTGGTCTGTCCGCAAATGAATATATGGAGACGGTAACGAGCTTCTCGGCCTCTCTGCTGCAATCTCTCGATGGAGACACAAGCGCGGCAGCGGACAAGGCGAACTTGGCAATTACCGATATGTCCGATAACGCAAACAAGATGGGCGCGGACATGACATCCATCCAAAATGCTTATCAAGGCTTTGCTAAATCGAACTATACAATGCTGGACAACTTAAAACTCGGCTACGGCGGCACGCAGGCGGAAATGGAGCGGCTGCTTTCAGACGCAGAGAAGATTTCCGGCATCAAGTACGATATTTCAAGCTATGCGGACATCGTAGATGCTATCCATGTGGTGCAGACGGAAATGGACATCACGGGCACGACGGCAGAGGAAGCGGCAAGCACGATTCAGGGCTCGTTTGGTATGATGAAATCCGCATGGCAGAATCTTGTGACAGGCATGGCAGACCCTGACCAAGATTTAGGCGTTTTGGTAGGGAACTTTACGGATTCTGTGGTCATCGCGGGGAACAATCTGATTCCTCGGATTCAGGAGCTTTTGCCGCGTATAGTCGAAGCGACAACATCCCTTATCGGAACGGTAAGCGAACAGTTACCGGCGATTCTGGGCACGGTACTTCCATCTCTTGTAGAGGGCGCTACAAACCTTGTAACCGGCCTTATGGCGGCTTTGCCGTCCGTGTTGTCGGTTTTGGCGGACGTTGCGCCGACGGTCATCAACACGCTCGTTCCGGCTCTCATTGAGCTTTTGCCGCAGATCACACAGACTGGCATTGATGTCATTGTATCGCTTGCACAGGGTATTGCAGACGCGCTCCCGCAGCTGATTCCCGCCGCAACGGATGCAATTATTAAAATCGTAGAGGTTTTGACTAGCCCGGACAACCTCGGGAACCTGATTGACGCAGCGCTTGCTATCATTCTGGCTCTTGTTGATGGGCTTGTATATGCGACTCCGAAACTGATTGCAGCAGTTCCAGACGTTATCTCGAACCTTGTCACGGCGATCATTGCAAATATGCCGAAAATTCTTGAAGCAGGCGTGGAAATCACGATGGCGCTTGCAGATGGGCTTATCAAAGCTCTGCCGGAGCTGATCGCGGCGATTCCGAACCTGATTCTCGGTATCGTGCAGGGCATTATCGACAATCTGCCGGAGATCATCATGGCAGGCCCCAAAATCATTGCGGCTCTGGCAACTGGCTTGATTGAAGCGATTCCGGATATCGTTATGGTCATCCCGCAGTTGATTCGGTCTATCGTGGACACATTCCTTTCGTTTGACTGGGGAAGCATCGGCAAGAACATTGTCGATGGCATTAAAAACGGTTTCGTGAATATGTGGAACAGTTTTAAGCAGACGGTTGAAAACGTTTTCACGGGCCTTGTAGACGGTGTGAAAAGTTTCCTCGGCATCGCGTCCCCGTCTAAGGTCTTCGCCGGTATTGGCGGATATATGGCGGAAGGACTCGGACAGGGCTTTGATAAAGAATTCTCAAATGTCAAGCGTGGAATTCAAAGCAAACTCGATTTCGGCACGATGACATTTGGAATGTCTTCCTTCGGTCATCTTCCGGCGCTTGCCGGAGCGGGCACGACGAACAACTATTACAGCATCAACGCAGACCGGGTGAAGCAGTTTAACGACATCATCCGAATCACAGAAAATGAGCGTTTGACTTCGCGGATGGGGGTATCTGCATGAGAAGCGAAAACTTCATCGGCACCAACCAGGAAGGGCGCAGCCTTTCCGGCGGCGATACCTACAACTTTATCGTGCAGGCGAACGAAATCCGCGAGATCGACGACTTCATCCGCCGCATGAAAAACCAGAGACGAGTGGCCAGAATGGGGGTGACGTAAGGTGGCTACGGCGATAACTTTGCGCGCAAGCGCATTTGCACTGCTAAAATATGCATCGCAAAAAGTCAACGACCATACATCATCCCCGGCCAAACTAGAACAAAACGATAGATTGTATGTGAAGTTTGCATTGCCGTCAAATGGTGACGAGTATAAAAAACTCATTTCAAAGGAGTTGCGGCTATACCTTTGCGCGACAGGCGCAAAATCTAGCACAGCAACTTATTTTGCAAGGGCATATGCTCTGGAGGGCACTTTTGACGAGAATACGATTACGTATGAAACCCGGCAAGAAACAACAAAGAACAATGCAGGATATAGTTTTAATGCAGCAGATATGCCAACCACGGAATCGGGCAGAACCATATACTTCCCGAATGAAGTCCGGTTCGGTGTAGACATAACGCCACTATCGATTGGAACAGGATGGGTGGAGTTAGCGACAACAGGAACGGACAGGCCGTATTTGACGACAAGCGTTGACGATTCATTTGTTTGCGGTTTGAGTGTTGAAAGTCTTTCCCCATCGGATGGTGCCATTATAAAAACGGAACAGAATGTTTTTGGATGGCTGGCATCAGACCCGGAACTTTGCCTTGCTGAGCTCAAACAAGCCTCTGCTATTTTCCGTTGGCGGTCCGGAACGAGCGGAACGATCCACACGATCAATGTCTCCGGCAGTGCGCAGAGCGTTACAGTCCCGGCCAACACCTTCGCTGGCACGACGAGCATCCAGTGGCAGGTCGCGGTCACGGCAAACAGCGGCGTGGTCACAACATCCGACTGGGTGACGCTCTCAACCGCCGATGCAACGCCGACCGCCGCGCCTCTGAGCCCGGTCGACACGGTGATTGATGGCTCGAAGGATGTACTGTTCCAGTGGCAGCACTCGATCTCAACCGGGACAGCGCAGAGCAAGGCAGACCTGCAAAAAAGCACGGATGGGCAGACATGGACGACGCTTGCAACCGTCACCGGCGCTGCGCGGCAGTGGACGTGCCCTGCCGGGACGCTCACATCCAGCATCAAATACTGGCGCGTGCGCACCTACAACGCCGACGGCATTGCGGGAGAATGGAGCGATGCGGCACAGATCGTCGTAATTGCCGCGCCGACGGCTCCGAGCATCCAGATCAAGAGTACGGGACCGCGCCCATCCATCAGCTGGCAGACCTCCGAGCAGGAGGCGTATCAGGTGGAGCTGGACGGGAAGATTTCCGGCGGCACGCACTACGGCACGGAAAAGACATGGACGAGTCCCGCGTATCTTTCGGACGGCAGCCACACGGTGCGCGTGCGCGTGCAAAATCAATATGGCATGTGGTCCGACTGGGGCGCGGCGGCTTTGCCTGTGACCAACACGCCGGGCGCGAGTATCACGCTGAGTGTGCAGGCATCGAGCGTCGCGGATCTCAGTTGGCAGACCTCCGGCAGCTATGACTTTTATCTGGTTTACCGAAACGGCAAACCGATTGCAAAGCTAACACAGACGCAGTACACCGACGAGCTGTCCTCCGGCAGCACAACGTACCAGGTGCGCGGCTGCTACGCAGATTCGAGCAACTACGGCCTGTCTAGCGCGGTCACGGTAACGATCACGACCGGACAGTATGTGACGCTCTACGGCATCGCGTCCGGGAAGAAAGTGACGCTCAAACATTGCGGACTTAAGAATCAGCCGGTGCAGAACGCGATCAACCGCGACATTCAGTACATTTTCATGTATGGCAGCACGTACCCGCACGCGGAAAGAAGCGAGTTTGTGACAAAGAATGTCGGCGGCACGGCGGTTTTCCTTCCAGACGAGGACAAGGCAGGATTTGACGCGCTGATTGGCGAATTGGTGTGCCTGAAAACGCAGTCCGGCGAGATGGTCATCGGATACTTGAACGAGACAAGCGACACGTCGAGAGTGAACCCGGACAAATCCGTCGTCAACTTCTCGATTCAGCAGATCGACTACTCGGAGGTGATCGACATTGATTCGTGACGTTTCCTACCGCGTGGCAGTTTTACGAAAGGGCGGCGAGGTATCGGCGCTTTCGTGGGCGGCGGGAAATGACCCAACGGTTTATTTCGATGCGTCCGGCGAGATCAAGTCGAGCTTTTCCGGAGAGTTTTACGTGAATCCCATTGTAGACCTGCTGTCAGACGAAATCCAGCCGATTTTGACCGTGGACGGAACGGAATATCCCCTCGGGGTGTTCCGCACCGCGACGGTGACAAAAGCGGTCACAAAATACGGAAAGACGGTCAAGGTAGAGGCGTATGACCGGTGCTGGCTGCTAAAAAGCAACAAAACGCAGACGAGGGTGCATTATGCAAAGGGCACGTCTTACTTGACGGTCGTTCAGCAGATTTTGACGACGTGCGGCGTGGCATTGTCTATCACAACGGCTTCGGCGGCAACGCTTGCCACAGACCGCGAGGACTGGGAGATCGGAACAGATTATCTGACGATCTGCAATGACCTTCTGGCGGAGATCAACTACAAGCCTGTGTGGTTCGACGTGCAGGGTATCGCCCATATCGAGCCGTATACACAGGCGCTTGCGGCAAACATTAAGCACCGATACGGCGGGACGGAGATTCTGAGACCGATTTCGGCAGACGCTTCGGAGGAAACGGACATCTTTTCCGCTCCGAATGTTTTTGTGTGCGTCTGCTCGAATCCAGACTTGGAAGATGCGCTTGTGGCGACGGCGGTAAACGAATCGCCGACATCTGCGACCTCGACATTCAAACGGAATATGCGAATCGTTCAGGTGACAAAGGTCGACAATGTTGCATCTCAGGACGAATTGCAGACCATCGCGAACCGGCTGATGAGCGAGTCGCAGCAGACGGTAAAAACAATCAGTTTCGAGACATTTTCTGAGGGAAATCACGGTATCGGGGACGCAATCTCCATCGACCATCCGGATATCGGCGGAATTTATGAGGAAACCGCTTGGAGCATCACGCTTGGAGCGGGCGAGTTGATGAAACACACAGCGAAAAGGACGGTGATTGCATGATTCCGGGCTTATCGAAGCAGAAAGAAAAAAAGGTAACAGCACCGACATTTGACCTTGCGACGGTCGGCGCGGTGTATTCCGACGGTTTGAGCCTGATTTTTGACGGCAGCACGACGGCAAGCGAAAAGCATTATAAATGCAACACGTCGATTTCGTTCAAGGCGGGCGACCGGGTGAAGATTTCGAAGATTTCCGGCTCTTACGTGGTAGATTACGTCGTCGGAATCCCAAAAACATAGGGGGTGATTAAGTGTTTCAGAAAATTGCAAACGCTTTATCGGTAGAAGTAGAGGGAACCGACCTGACGAAGGCTTCGAACCTCGAATTCTACGTGAAGCAGGCCTGCCAGTTCTTCCAGTACACGCCGGTAGTCGTTGACGAAACGCACCTGCTTGTAAAAATCCCGTATGCAGACGCAATGCGGCTGCAAGCAAGCACTGTGAGACTGCAGCTTGCCTTAACGGATGGCGACGGAAACCCGATGGCGGCTGAAATCGTGCAGACGGACGCAAAGCGGTTTTTGAAGGAGGCGGGATATGCTTAAAATGGTGCTTTCGCAGCCGGAGATAAAGATGAAGATCGCCCCGGCGAAGGTGGTCTATCAGGGCGGCGAGGCGTATGAGGGGGATTATGAGGTCGTGCCGAAGGCATTTGAGCCGGTTGTTTTGCCGACGAAAAACAAGCTGCTGGCGGACGATGTGACCGTCACAAAAGTCCCATACTATGAGGTATCCAACGAGACCGGCACGACGGTCTACATTGCATCGGAGGTGTAAATTTTGGGCAGAAGTAAATTTATCTATGGCGGCGAGGTGCTGTTAGACCTGACCGCCGACACGGTAGAGCCGGGCAAAGTCCTGCTTGGCTTTAAGTATCACGGCTCGGACGGCGAGCTGCATACCGGCACGTGCGAATTTGACCTCGACACGTCCGGCGCGACCGTCAAGGCCTCGGAAATCCTCTTCGGCAAGACGGCAGGTGCAAGAGGCTCGATGATCACGGGCGAAATGCCGAACAACGGCGCGGTGGCCGCGAAGATCACGACGGTCAAGGGCGAGTACATCGTCCCCATCGGCTACCACGACGGAAGCGGTAAGGTCGCCATCGACCCCACAGAGGCCGCGAAGATCATTGCCGGGAACATCAAGGCGGGCGTGACGATCCTCGGCGTGACGGGCACGTACAGCGGCGAGGCCATCAAGGCGCAGACGAAGTCCGTTGAGCCGCTGACGACCGCGCAGACGATCTTGCCGGACGCAGGGTATGATTACATGTCCCAGGTCGACGTGGCCGCGATCTACTACAACGAAACGCCCAATGCCGCCGGCGGCGTGACTGTCACCATCGGCAAGAAGGCAGGAGCGTGAGCGTATGGCGGCACCGGAAGTATCTGGGGGTGAAACCCCGAGAAACAAGGTGGTCTACGCCGGAAAAACACTCATCGACCTGACCGAGGATACCGTCACCCCCGCGACGCTCAAATCCGGCGTGACGGCGCACGACGCTTCGGGCGCGAAGATCACCGGCACGTTAGATACCACCCCGCCCGAGGAGTCGGACATCAATTTCTGGGACTACGACGGGACGCTTCTGTATGCGTGGACACTCGACGAGCTGGCCACAAAGACCGAGCTGCCGCCCCTTCCCTCGCACGATGGGCTCATCTGCCAGGGCTGGAACTGGACGCTCCAAGACATCAAGGACGCAGGCCGTGAGCTCGATATCGGCGCGCTGTATATCACAGATGACGGCAAGACAAGGATCTATGTCGACGTGGACACCGATACGTGGGACGATTTTGTTCTCAATTACTGGCAGAGCCACCATAACGCCACGACTGTTGACTGGGGTGACGGCACAACGCCTGAAACAAAATATGATTATTCTTGGGTTGAGCATCGGCATGTGTACGCAGCCAGCGGCTCATACGTGATCACTATGAGCGTCAAAGAGGGTGCGGAGATGAACCTTGGAAGTGGCTCACCTGGTCGAATGCTGATTGCAAATGGCGAAACAGATAGTGGCCGCTGCTCGATGCTTGCAAAGGTGGAAATCGGTGAAAGAATGCCCACAGTGACGGAGCGTGCGTTTTTTGCCGCTGTCCGGCTCAAGAGCATATCTGTCCCCGCTGGCGTGCTTTTCGAACCGTATATAACGTTTGAACAAGCTACAAGTATACGCGCCGTGACAGTGGCTTTTAGTTCCGCAATCCGACAAACATTTTATAATTGCCCTAATCTCCGCGCGATTGCAACACCGAAAGGGACGACGCAAGCAGATGGTAATAATTATGACATCGCAAGTACAGCAATCCGGCAGGTAAATTTTGATATGGTTGCTGCATACTATGCACAATCCATTGAACGAGTCCACATCAAGGCTGTCAACGGTCAAGTTGGGACTTTTATTTCCTGCACTTCTCTGCTGGAAGTCACCATTCCGGCAGATGCTACAACCTTTGTCGCTTCCGCATTTCGGGGCTGCGGCGCGCTGCGCAGGGTGACGTGCCTTGGAGACATCGCGAGCATCCCGGCGCAGGTGTTCCAGCGATGTTATCCGCTGCGGTTTGTGGACTTCACGCACTGCACGGCAGTTCCAACGCTGGCCAACGTCAACGCGTTCGATCAGACGCACGCACAGCTGGAAATCAGGGTTCCCGCATCGCTTGCGGATGCGTGGAAAGCGGCGACAAACTGGAGTTCACTGGCAGACCATATTGTGGGGGTATGAGCATGATCGTAAGAGAGCACTACAAAACGCGCACGGACGGCGTGGAGCTGTACAAAACATACTCGGATGCGGGCTATCTCATCCGGCAGGTGGAGACGGGCGCAGAGTACGATGAGGCCATCGACGTTGACGGTGCGCCGCACACCTACACGGAAACTGGCAAGCTTGTCACAGACAATTTTGACATCGAGACGGCAAGTCCGGAGCAGCTGCGTGAGCGGCTTGTCGACACCGAGACGGCGGCGAAAATCTTACTGGGGGAGGCAGCACCATGACGTACACCGAGCGAGCGAAGAAAATGCGCCCGTACATCGAACAGGCGGCAAGCGCTTTGGACGACAAGACTGTCAGCCTCGCGCCGGAGCTGCTGGGGACGCTGACCGGCGGCGGAAGCCTCGTCAAAGCAGGCACGCGCATCAACTGGCACGGCAAGATCAAAAAAGCCGCCGTCGACCTCTGGGACACCGCGCAGAACACCCCGGACAGCGCACCAACACTCTGGGAGGACGTGCAGTACCGGGACGGGTACAGAATCATTCCCGAAGTAATCACCTCCACACTGGCCTTCGCAAAGGGCGAGAAAGGCTGGTGGGAAGACAAGCTGTATGAGTCGCTCATGGACGGAAATGTGTTTACCCCGACGGTCGCCCCGACGGCCTGGAAGAAAGTCGAGTAAGGAGGACTATGTGAGCACCGGAATTATCACCATCATCTGCGCGGTGATCGGCTCGTCTGCGCTGGCGGAGATCATCCGCTCCATCGTTGGAGCCATCCAGCGCAAGCGCGGCAAGGCCACGACGCAGGATACCCACCTTGCCGAGATCGACAAGAAGCTCGACGGAATGAAAAAGCATCAGGACGAGCAGTATCTTGCAATCCTGCGGCTGACGATTATGTCCGAGGAGATGCCAATGGCCGAGCGCCTGATTGCCGGGCAGAAATACGTCAAGCTGGGCGGCAACGGCGATGTAAAAAAGTTTTTGCATCAGTTGGAGGCGCAGTGCGAGCATAGCAGCGCGCAATAAAACGGGAGGCAGATATGCGGGTAAAAGGCAAGTGGAGCAAAGGCGAGATGGCGCGCACCATCGTCATCTATCTGCTCAGACTCCTGACGATGGTGCTGATCTGGGCGTGCGCGCTGAAAACCATCGCTGTCCTTATCGCAGTCGGGAGCAACCCGGAGCTTGGTACGTCGGTCGACCTGTCCGACGTGCTCGGCTACGCCGGAGGCGCAGCAGTCTCAGAGCTGGGCTTGCTGGCATTTAAACGAGTATTCGCAAAAAAGAATGAACCGGTAGAATGAAAGGGGTACATACAAAATGACAGAAAAGAAGTTTTTTGAGCTTGTGAAAAAGCTGGTGACTGTTTACACCAACGAACACTTAGACAAGAGCGACGGAAAGCAGATCGGCCCTGATGACGTTTACGTCGTGTGGTACTGCAAAACGTTGCAGAATTGGAAAGCGCTGGCTTCCACGACGCTGTTCGACGGCATGTACTACGAACTGACGCTCAACGGCGACAAGCAGGAAATCTATCTCGACGCTTACAAAAAGTTCGAGAACCGCGCAATCAAGGTGGAGGGCTGATTATGGAAAACATCAAAAAGCGGCTGGGTAATTTACTCAGCGTCAAGTCTCTGGTTACGCTGGTGCTGACCGGCGTGTTTGCGTACATGTCCGTCGCGGGCAAAATCTCGCAGGACTTTATGACCATTTATGCGGTCATCATAGCGTTTTATTTCGGCACGCAGAGCCAGAAGACGCAGGATGTGCTTGACAGTGCGGGTACGCCGCAGGAGGGCAAACGGAAATGATGAAAGCATCCGAGCTTGTGCGCAGGCACATTGACGTTGCGAAAAATTACAAGACCGTCTACATGTGGGGCTGCTTCGGCTCCCCTGTAGGCGAGACGATCATTGACGAAAAATCCGCCCAGTATCCGGACTGGTACACCGGCGGCAGAGTCACATATCTGCGCAGCCTCATCGGAAAAGTTGTCTATGGCTTTGACTGCGTGAACCTGACAAAGGGCATTCTTTGGGGCTGGAACGGCAACAAAAACGCCTACTACGGCGGCGCAAGATACGCCTCAAACAGCGTGCCGGATGTCTCCGCCGACGGCATGATCGCAAAGTGCAAGGACGTATCCGCCACCGGCTGGGACAAGCTGATTCCCGGCGAAGGCCTCTGGATGCCCGGCCACTGGGGCATGTACATCGGTGACGGTCTGGCAGTCGAATGCACCCCGATCTGGGACAACGGCGCACAGATCACCGCCGTCCAGAACATCGGCACGAAAGCAGGCTACCACGCCCGCAATTGGCAGAAGCACGGCAAGCTCCCGTGGGTCGAGTACGACACCGTGAAGGTCGACGAGGCCGTCGAGGAAGCCAAGCGGACGATCAAGGCAAGAGCCGGTCTGACCGACGGCACAATCAACTATCTTGCCGCCTATAAGTACGGCGACGATCTTCTTAAAAAGCTCGCAAAGGCGATGAAGTAAGGGGGCGGGGCTATGGCTCCACAAGCCAGATGCAAATTACCGCCGGAGCTTGGCGGACTGATGCGCCGGGATATGGAGACGGTTATTTACCAATCGAATCTCGGCCGCGAAGACGCAAAGATTGCGCAGCTCTACTTTGTGGATAAGCTCCCACAGGTTGACGTTGCGACGGAATTGTATCTTGGCCGTGCCACAGTACAGAGGCGGCTTCCTGACATTATGGCGCGGATGAAAGAAACGTCGAGCAAACTGTATAGCTGAAATAAGCGCCGAGGAATCGGCGCTTATTTTTTTGTATTTTTACAAAAAAGTACTTGACATATAGTGTTTAACACTATATAATAAGGCCATAAGATAAAGCAAGGCGAAAGCCGGGAGGGAACAAACAATGGAAATCAAGAACATCAATACAAAGAAACTTTACTACGCATCAAATAAACTCAGCACCGTCGAAAGTAGAATTTATGCGGAGGTGGAAACGGCGCACAAGTTTATGTGCGAAGGGTTTATCACGGAAACTGAATTCGCGGCGATCAGAGCAGACCGCGAAAAGAAAATGGCACCGTATAAAGACGGAGCCGATCTGCTGACCCGCTTCGCGAATGCCGTGAACGCGCAGGTTTACATGGACGAAACCGGCGATATCATGGCAGAGATGATGGTTGCGAATTCGGAGCCCGTTGAGAGTTTCGACCTTGAGGCTGTAAAAGCAGCCTTGCGCCGTGCGGCGGACCTCGACGACCCCATGCCTTGCTGAGAGGAGGGACACACATGAGCATCAGCATCGTTTCTGCATGGGGTTGGGCAACCAACCCCGCATACAACCCCGATACCGCCAACAATGGCGGCGGATACTGGCAGTTTGCCGGTGGCCTCGTGGCCGAGATCAACGGCCAGCTCGTCGCCGTCGAGGTCGACGATGCATCGTGCGGCGACTTCGGCAGCCGCGTATACGTCGGCATCATTGCCGACGGCTACCATTGGCGCTACGTCGATGGCACGATGGATGACGCGTCCATCGACGCGCCCGAAGAGGTCGAGGATATCCTCGCCTCCGCGTCCGGTGTCCTCGGCGTGGACGCTTTCGCGCTCGTCTGCGAGGCGCGCGAAGCCGCCGACCTCTGTGCCATGCAGGAGGTGGGCTGATGCACACCCGGATCTGCCGGATGTGCGGCAAACCATTTGCCGCCGAAAAGACCGAGGCGCTCTATTGCCCGGGCTGCTCGCCAAAAGCGAGGGCGGCGACCGTGATCCGGGAGCGCACCTGCATGGATTGCGGCGCTGTCTTCCCCGGCGGACCCCGTGCGCGCCGGTGCCCGGATTGCCGGAAGACGGCAAGCCGCGAGGCCACGCGCAAATATAGGGCAAGCGGCGGCGCATCTCGACCACTCGGGAGCGTCGACCTGTGCGAGCGCTGCGGCGCGCCATACGTTGTAAGCAGCAGCCGGCAACGGTATTGCCGGGCTTGCGCCGCGCCCGCGCTTGCTGAAAATATCGCCCCCACGAAGCGGGCATACAATCGGCAAAACGCCGAGCGGCTCGACGGGATCGCCCGCGAACGCAAAACGGGCATCAGGCTATGCGCCGTTTGCGGCGCTCCCATCATGGGGAGCACGCCATCAAACACATGCTCGGATGCGTGCCGGGCAATCCGCAAGCGCGAGCGGCTTGCAAAAAATCAAGCTGCCTACCGGCAGCGGAAAAAGGAGGCGGCGAGCAATGCCGACTGAGGCACAAAAACGCGCCACGGCAAAGTGGCAGGCCGAAAACATGACAAACGTCGCCGCCAGAGTGCGGCGTGAGGTTGCTGAAGGATTTAAGGCAGCAGCGAAAGAGGACGGGACAACACCAAATGAGCTCCTGCGGGGCTGGATTGGTGAGTATATAAACAGGGAGGTATCTGATATGACAACCGAGCAGATTCAGGCGCTGGCGACGATCTTTGCGATTTGCCGCAAGGCCACAAATACACGGAGTCAGAGCGACATCGACAACGCGCAACGTTTTCCCATCAAGTGGGCAACCATTATGGTCCGCAAGCTCCACGCGATGGGCAAGGCAACGGAAGATATCGACCGCGAAATCGCCGAACAGTACGGCAAAATTGACATCGAGACCTTTACCGACAACTTTGACAAATGCCTCACGCTCGAGCAGCAAGGCGTTTGGAGCCTCGCGTATTTTAAAGAGATGCAAGATAAGCAAAAGTGATGCAAAATTGAGGCACACAAAAATACGGGAAAGCCCATACTGGACACATCAAAGGAGTGTTCGGTATGGGCTTTTCTTATTTCAATCCAAACCCGGAAGGAAAACAAGTCGGAGACTGTACCGTTCGGGCGATTGCGAAGGCGACGGGAAAGAGCTGGGATGAAACATACGTCGGGCTTTGCCTACAGGGTTTGAAAATGGGGGACATGCCGTCGGCGAACAGTGTCTGGGGCGCGTACCTCCGGCAGCAGGGATTTACCCGGAACGTTGTGCCGAACACATGCCCGGACTGCTATACGGCCGAGGAATTCGCAAGAGACCATCCGCGCGGCGCGTACGTGCTGGCGTTATCAAGCCACGTTGTGTGCGTGGAAGATGGTACGTATTTTGACACGTGGGATTCTGGGAGCGAAATTCCACTGTTCTATTGGGAAAAGGAGGATAAATGATGTTCGGACAACAGCCTTATGTGTATCAGCAGCCGATTTACAATCAACCACCCATGATGCAGGAACCAATGATGCGTCCACAGTATCAGCCTGCGCCGTCGATGCAGTATCCGACTCCGCAACCTCAGTCACAGCAACCGAGCGGGGGACAGTCTATCATCTGGGTTCCGAACGAAAAGGCGGCAAACGAATTTATCGTCGCGCCGAATAACGCCGTCACGCTCTGGGACATGAATGCGCCGGTTGTGTATGTGAAGAAAGCCGACGCAAGCGGTAAACCAACAATGACAACGTATGACCTCGTAGAGCGCTCTACAGCCCCCGTGAGCCCCACAGCACCGCAAACAGTGCCTACAGTGGAATACGTGACCCGCAAGGACTTTGACGAACTGGCGGCAAAGGTGGCGGCTCTGAGCGTCAAGCCCGTTAGAAAGGTGAAGGAGGCAGAAAATGAATCCACTGTTTAATGCACTCGGCGGCGGGCAGATGCCCGGGGCTATGGGGCAGTTTCAAAATATGGTGCGGCAGTTTCAACAGTTCAAGCAGAGCTTTCAGGGAGACCCGAGGGCGGAGGTTGAGAAGCTGGTACAGTCTGGGAAAATCTCGCAGCAGCAGTTGAACCAGCTACAACAGGCGGCAAGCCAGTTTCAACAGCTTCTTGGATAATTAAGATTTCAATTCGTGCGCACGATTGAGATAAATTTCAAAATCTACGAAAGGAGAAATGATTATGAGTCTTTCTGATGGCGGCATTCAGCCGACCATGAACGTATCCCCTTCCGGCAGCTCCGGCGGCTGGGGCGGATTCGGAGGCGATGGCGGGTGGTGGTTCATTATCCTGTTCCTCGCCCTGTTCTGTGGCTGGGGCGGTAATGGCTTCGGCAATAACCGCAACAATTCCGGCGGAGTAGTTGACGGCTACGTTCTGGCCTCTGACTTCTCCAACATCGAACGCAAGATGGATATCATCAATGGTGGGCTGTGTGATGGATTCTATGCCGTGAACAACTCCCTGCTTACTGGGTTCGGGAATGCAGAGCTTTCCCGCTGCAACCAGCAGGCAGCCTTGATGCAGCAGCTCAACAACATGGCAATGCAGGCGCAGGAGTGCTGCTGCGAGAACCGTGCAGCCGTTGCGCAGGTGCGGTATGACATGGCTTCGCAGGCTTGCGACACCAGAAACACCGTTCAGAACACCACGCGTGACATTATCGATGCCATGAACAGCGGCTTCCGAAGCATCGATCAGCGCCTGACCGCGCAGGAGCTTGCAGCGAAGGACAGCAAGATTGCAGAGCAGAACCAGCAGCTCTTTGCTGCACAGCTTGCAGCTAGCCAGAACGCGCAGACGCTTGATCTGCGGAACTATGTGAGCGGACAGTTTGCATACTACAATCCGCCCGCGAGACCGGCTTACATCGTGCAGAATCCGAATTGTTGCTACACCGGCTACAATCAGGGCTGCGGCTATAACACCGGCTGCTGCAACTGCGCTTAACTCCATAACGTAGAGCTTTTTCGTGAGGTCACGGAAATGATCGGTTCCTTGCCGATACTCGAGAAACGCGGCGGGGCGATCGTCCCGCCGCTATTTTTAACCGTGTCGAATTCGACGCTTTTAGAAAGGAATGATTTTATGGCAACATTCAAGGACGTGAAAGAAAAGTACATTGACTACCTGATGGATATGGATTTGAACAAAATGAGTGTGATGGATTTGTCGACGTATGGTTTGATCTTAAAAACCGTCGACGAAATGGAAAAGCCGAATTATGCTGAATCTATCACCTCAATGATGGCATCGCTTATGCCTGTCTGCGCAGGAAAGAGTGCAAATGAAAGTGAGGTGTATGGAATTGGCTGAATTTACGAATTCCAATATCGTCTCCGTCGCATCCGGTCAGAATGTGCCTCTGACCGAAACAGCGGTCAACAGCAAGCCGTGCATTGCGCATCGCGAGGGCAGCGGGCAGGTCACACTTCGCGGGCTGACCAATCAGTGCAAGGCGGTTTTCAAGGTATCTTATGGCGGCAATATTGCCATTCCGACCGGCGGTACGGTCGAAGCGATTACCGCAGCGCTTTCCATCAACGGCGAAGCACTGGCAAACGCTACGGCTACGGTCACTCCGGCAGCAGTCGAGAATTATTTTAATATCTACGTCTCTGCACAGGTCTGCGTACTGAAGGGCTGCTGTGTGACGGTAGGTATGCGTAATACAAGTACGCAGGCGGTCAATTTCGCGAACAGCAATCTGACCGTCGAGAGAGTAGCATGAAGGGAGGAAGGAATATGTACGATTTAAGAAATCTTCGGGAAATGCTCTGCAAGGAGCTGGACGATATCGCCGACAAGCGAGAAATGTCCGCCGGTGACTTGGACGCTATCCAGAAGCTGACGAGTTCCATCAAGAACACCTACAAAATCGAAATGCTTGAGGACGGCGGCTATTCCCGCGATGGTGAGTGGGAAGCCGATATGCGCGGCACGTATGGGCGCGGCAGCTCTTACCGGGGCAGGCGTCGGGACTCTATGGGCCGGTATAGCCGCACCGACGCGCGGGAGCATATGCGCTCGACGCTGGAAGACATGATGCGCGACGCGGACGATGACAAAACGCGCGAGGCTATCCGGCGCTGCATGGAGCAGATCGACCGGGCATAGGGGGGACAGACATGCTGGATGAGGCCGAAATCCGAAAGGAAATAGCACGGCTGGAATACGAAGAATCCAGCTATCCCAATTATGCCAAGCTGGCGAACCTATATGTGATACGCGACAAGATGCAGGAAGAGGAACGGGGCGACGGCGGTAGGTATGTGGGTTACTACTCCGGCGCTCCCGCCCCTGTGACCGCAGAACCGGCTACTGTGGGCGAGTACGGGGACAGTGAGTTTTTGCTTGCGGTAGCCGGGAAAGACCAGGCGAAGGCTTGGACGGTCGTTGACGAACTCATGGACACGCTTTCACTTGTAAACCGTAGGGTATATGATTCTGTTCTAAGAAAAATGAAGTCCCTATGACGAGGCAAAAAGCGTGGCAAATTCCGTGGCAAAAATGCGTGTCAAAATTGTGTTTTGCGTGTCAAATAATTGATACGCATCGCAAATAAATGATACGCTCGAAATGCCTGAAAGCCTTGATATACAAAGGAAAACCCTGTAATCACTTGAGATTACAGGGTTTCTTCTTTGGCGCGGAAGGAGAGATTCGAACTCTCGCTCGCTTTTTAGACGACTACTCCCTTAGCAGGGGAGCCCCTTCGGCCTCTTGGGTACTTCCGCAGGTCGAAAAATGAAATCCGTATGCAGGAAAGAAATGGCGGAGAGAGTGGGATTCGAACCCACGGCACATTGCTGTGTCACTGGTTTTCAAGACCAGCTCCTTAAACCGCTCGGACATCTCTCCGAATACTGGCTCCAAAGCCGGATATTATCTTATCATATCGGCCGTCGTTTGTCAATCGCTTTTCGCCGGAATTTGAAATCCGGCTGAGAAATCCGCTTGATACCGCTTGACAGAGGTGCTATACTTAACTACGGTAAAAAATAAAACAGAAGGTGTTTTTGTATGACAAAAATTGATATTTACTCCGGTTTTCTCGGCGCGGGCAAGACGACGCTCATCAAGAAGATGATCCAGGAAGCCTACCACGGCCAGAAGCTCGTTCTGATCGAAAACGAGTTCGGCGAGATCGGCATTGACGGAGGCTTCCTGCAGGAGGCGGGCATCAATATCACCGAGATGAACTCCGGCTGCATCTGCTGCTCGCTCGTGGGCGACTTCGGAAGAGCGCTCAAGAAGGTCATCGCCGAGTACGCGCCCGACCGCATCTTAATTGAGCCGTCCGGCGTCGGTAAGCTCTCGGACGTGATTGGCGCGGTGCGCAAGGTCACAACCGACGATGTGACACTCGGAAACTTTGTGACCGTGGCCGACGCGACGAAGTGCAAGATGTATATGAAGAACTTCGGCGAGTTCTACAACAACCAGA
>OGNB01000391.1_pt1 | contig 33438 bp, 39 predicted proteins | sample 1573301 | NCBI WGS metagenome assembly OGNB01 (sample SAMEA2581914, study PRJEB24529) | metagenome | biome: Human gut stool | place: China | collected 2011
TTTTTTGTTGACCCTGCCGTACTCCATACGTATAAGAGAAGTACAGGGACCATGGAAACAAACAGGTAAAAACGATCCACCATGCGCCGTTCACGTCTGGACTGGTATGCAGCGAGGTACGGCCATTTGGCGGCGAAACGCTGACCTATCAGGGGCGGTATTATACGCTCACCGACCAGCGGATTCCATACCGTCGGGACAAGACAGAGGACGAGCGCTTCTTTGTGCTGACGCTCTTTGCAATTGCGTATGAGCTGGAAGCTGTGTTTTTCTACGGAGCAGCCCCAGTTCGGGTGCAGCTTGCGGTCGGTTTGCCGCCGGCACATTACGGCGCGCGGCAGAAACGATTTGCGGAATATTTCCTGAACCGGGGGCCGGTCAGCTTCACGCTGCATGACAAGCAGTATGAGATTCTGATCGATGAGGTGTGTTGCTATCCACAGGCATACGCTGCAGCGATCACAGTATTCCAGACGCTGCAAAACAGACCCAGGGCGCTTATCCTTGACGTTCTCGTACCTTGTCTGGACATCAAAGCCCGTGGTTTTCAAGTCTTCCTTGCGATACCCAACGCGGACTGCGGCACCTTGCAGTCTTTCGATTCTCTCGGCAGCTTCCGACATTGCACGGTCATAGGTTTTAGATAAGGTTTCAATGTTCAAGGAGAGGATGATGTAATCCGGTCTTGCGGAGACATTGCCTGTCCCTTTTACGGTGATCGTTCTCATTGCTTTCTCCCGTCCTTTCTGGAATTGAAGTCCTCATCAATACGCTTTTTCCAATTCGTACCCAGCGGTACGCTACAACGAACAGCGGAAACCGCTTCGCTCAGAACCTCATAGTTGAGCTGCGTTCCCTCGTGGTCAGAGTGGTAGTTGACCGCCCGGTCCTCACCGATACCGAAACGCTTTGCCGTCTCAACTGCATCAATGTTTGCGCCGAGGAACAGAAACTCCCAGCCGTACTTTTCCTTCTGTCGCTCAATCATCTTCTTGACCTTCTCGCTGCCATAACGGCGGCTTGCATTCTCCATGCCGTCCGTTGTGATGACGAACAGTGTATGTTCAGGGACATCCTCTTTTCTTGCGTACTTATGGACATTCCCAATGTGATGAATCGCTCCGCCGATAGCATCCAGTAGCGCGGTGCAGCCGCGAACGGAATAGTCCTTGTCGGTCATCGGCTCGACCTTTTGAACCGGTACACGGTCATGAATAACCTCGCTCACGTTGTCAAAGAGGATGGTAGAGATCAATGCCTCGCCATTCTCCTTTTTTTGCTTTTCAATCATGGAGTTGAAGCCTCTGATGGTGTCTGCTTCCAGCCCGCTCATAGAGCCGCTGCGATCAAGGATGAATACGATCTCCGTCAAGTTCTTTCTCATGTTCAGTACCTCCGCACATAAAAATATGACTGCTTGGCGTCTCACCTTATGGTCTTTGATGAGGAAACCGCGCCGATTGTCCAGAAGATTTTCCAATGGAAGATTGAGGGGCTATCTCTTCCGGCGATTGCAGACCGGCTTGATGCAATGAACGCACCCAATCCGGAGTTTCAAAAGTATCAGGTCGGCGTCCGCACAGGCAATGCTATAACATTATCAAACGAAGCTGGCGAGTGTATTCTTTTTACGATTTGTCACGAGAGGTGCGGATACGGAAGTTGAATTTTCCAGCGGTGGACGGCATCAGGGCACTAATTTTATTCCGCATACGATTCCGTTCGGATTCCGAGATAAGACCTGCTTCAAACAGCACTTGGTTATAATAGTTCAGCCAAACCTGCTCCGCGTACGCTTTTTTTCGCTGCTCCAGCGATAGATTCTTCTGTGTGCCGATGTCGTTCACCTCCCTTTTATGTAAGTATTCCCAGCGGGAATTTGAATCATGCGGTGCTATCCCAGTAAAAACACAAGGACTTGCCATCTGCATTGCAGACAGCAAGTCCTTTCGGCTGCTTGAACAATTTTTACTTCAAAATATTGTCTAACTTTTTGGGGTCACTTCAGGCGCGCAGAGGAGCGATTTTATATTTCTGCAAAGATGATTTGTCTGGGGTGTATCTGAAAACTGAAAATGCGACCGGCAGCGAGGAATTTTCGCGCTGCGAAAGATACTTTTCCGTAGGAATACTGACGTATTTCAAGAAAAAATGCTGCAGCGCAGTGCGAAAAGGTACGCTGTCCGGGTGCGTTGGGAGTTGGAAGAATACACCCTACGCCGGTTCTGAGCCGACGCGCTGAAGGCACGCGCGGTACTGCTCATACGTATCCAGATCGGTCCAGCAGCCGGCGTCGTCGACCGGGACGGTCGCGATGGTGTCCTCGTGCAGCCGCCAGAAGCCGCGCAGCCCGTCTGGTCCCTGATAGGAGCAGATGCCGGGGATGAACGCGCGGTCGATGAGCGGTGGATGCTTTCGGTAGCCGTCCAGCGTCGGAAATGTGATGGAGGGTACGCCGCCGGAGCGTGCGCGGCAGACCGTCAGGAAGGTCTCTTTCGTGACGACCGGCATGTCGCCCGGCATCAGAAAAAAGGCGCTGCACGGCGGGAGCGCCGCCGCGCCGAGCTGGATGGAGGCGAGCATATCCGTCGAGGCAAAGTCGCGGTTGTACACGGGAATGACGGTCCCGGCGAGGTAGCGGCTGCGCAGGACTGCTTCGACCTCTCTGCCGCGGTAGCCAAGCACGATGACGACCGGGCTGATGCCGCACAGGAGCATGGAATCGATCGTATTTTCAATGACCGTCTTGCCGCGCAGCGGCAGAAGGGGCTTGAAGCAGCCCATCCGGCTGGAAAGCCCGGCGGCGACGATCAGTCCGCAGATGCGTTCTTCCATAATTGCGTCCTCCGTTTCTGTCAAAGCGCAGAGCTTTGCTCGTTTGTGGGGATGAGCGTTCGTTTTCCGCTGCAAAACGGCATATCCTCCACGAAGCGCACCGTGCAGCCGAGCTGTGCCAGCGCTTCGCGCGAGAAAGTGACCACGCCGAGGATTTCTACAGTCAGTGTGCTGCCCGAAAGCGCCGCCCGATAGTCGAGAACGGCGTCGTCGCCGTAGAGCAGATCGTCCAGAGCAGCGAGGGAATAGACCGCGTTGCGGTCTTTTTTTCTGCCATAGACCGCGGCGAGCGTCCCATCCGGGTCTAGCCGCCCGAGATCGCCGGTGCGGTAGCGCAGCATCGGCATGGCTTCACGGTCTAGTGTCGTGAGCACAAGCTCGCCGTCCGGCAGCGTCTCAAGCAGCGCGTCCGGGCGTAGGCACATTGGTCCGCCGGGCTCCGTCTGGACAGCGAGACCATAGCCGCTCTCCGTCATGCCGTAGTGGTTGAGCACGCGCGCATTCCAGCGGCGCGAGATCGTCTCAACGAGTGCAGGGGAGACGTAGTCCGAGGAGAGCAGCGCGTTTTGAACCGGCAGCTCCGAGTGCAGCAGCGCCAGACGGCGCACCTGAGATGGGATCCCGACCAGCGTTTCGACGCGGTTTTCCAGACACCAGCGCGCGCAGTCGTCCGCGTCGCGAATGGGTCCGTAGTACAGCGGCACACCGCCGAAGCGCCGGATGCCGCGCGAAAGCAGGTCGCAGAGCCCGTCGGGATTCGTGCCCGGCATGAGGATGCCGACGCGGTTCGTGCCTGCGCAGACGGCGTCCATGCCGTGGTGGAAGAAATCAACAGTCGCCTCCAGATCGCGCTCGGTAAAGAAGATACGCTTGCGTGCGCCGGAGGTGCCGGAGGTCTCAAGGCTCACGATGCGCCGTACGCGCGAGGGCGGGCAGCAGAGCAGCTCCGCGCCGTGCAGGAGCAGATCGTCCGCCGTGAGCATGGGAAACGCGGTGTAGTCCGCAAGCGTTTGCGGCTGCGTTTCCGGCAACGCGGCATAAAACTGGCTGTGCGTGCGCGCATATTGCAGCGTGCGTTGCAGACGCGTCAGCTTTTTTTCCAGATCCATAATCCATACCCCGGCTTGACGCTGCGCAGGCAGGCGCGGTCCTCCGCGCTGAGGGCGCATTCCCCGCCAAAGAGCATCTGCTGAAGCAGATACTGGCGGAGCGACTGCGTCAGGTTGCAAAAATCGGTCAGAAAAAAATCCTGCTGAAATTCCGCCTCCAGCTGCGCTTTCGTGGATAAGCGCCCGACCAGAGCGGCGCGCGTCGCGTCCGCCGGAAGGGGCTGCTCTGCGAACAGGTCCGCGAGCAGCAGCGTCCCGCCGGGACGAAGCACACGCAGCAGTTCCGCGCGCGCAGGCTTCGGCTCGCAGAGGGAGTAGACGCACTCCATAATCGCGCAGTCGCAGCATTCATCCTCGAGCGGCAGAGCCTCTGCCGCGCCCTGAAAGACGGTCAGCCCCGCTGCACGGCAGAGCCCGACGCGGTCAGCATCCGGCTCGACACCGGCGGCGCGGAAGCCGTGCGCGGTCAGCTCCGCGAGCAAAATGCCTGCGCCGCTGCCGATCTCGACGATCCGCTCGCCGGGCGTCAGATACGAAAGCAGCAGCTCCGGCGAGCAGGGGCTCAGCTTTCCGGCATGGCAGTAAGATAATTTGCGCAAAACGGTCTCACCTTTCCATCGTGATAAACGTGCAGGCTGCATCGGCGCAGCCGCTCAATGTCCAAGTTTTCCGCATCCTGAAATGCCATCGCCGTGAGCGTGAGGCTCCTCTGGCGCATCATGCGGATAAAGTCCTCAAAGCTACCCTCCGAAGTGCTTTCGGCTTCGTCGCGCCGCTCCCAGCGGCGGGCGATATAGGCGCGGTTTTGTGCCGCAGTCGTGTTGCATCCGGAAGACGTTTCCCGCAGCAGCGGGCGGATGCCGCCCTGCGGCTCGACGAGCAGCTGTGCGTGAAAGCCGCACATGGGATGGTCGCAGCGGGAGGGGAGGAAGCAGTCGGCGGGTAGACCGGTCTGCTCGCAGAGCATCCAGATCAGCTCGTCGAGCGTGATGCGTGCGGCAGGGTCTGGGCGCTTCGGGATGCGCCCGAAATAGGAGACCGGCTGGAGGTGTACCCCGCGCACGGCGGGGACATTTTCCGCGGCAAAGTGTAGCAGTGCGCCGAGTTGGTCGTCATTGACGCTGCGCACGACGGTCGGTACCAGCGTGACACCCATTTTCAGCGCGTCACAGACGGCGATGGCGCGCTTTTTAAGTTCCAGAAGCGGACGTGCGCGGAGCACTTTATAAGCGGCGTTATCCAGAGCATCAAATTGCAGGAAGATGATGCTGACGCCCGCGTCGCGAAGCGCCCGCGCATAGTCCGGCTCCTGCGCGAGGCGAATGCCGTTGGTGTTGAGCTGGATGTGCTCGCACCCGAGCGAGCGCGCATAGCGCGTCAGCTCCGGCAGATCGTCGCGCATGGTCGGCTCACCGCCGGAAAGCTGCAAAAGCGGCTTGCCGCAGCGTTCCATAAGATCAGCAACCGCCGATTTGAGCGATTCCAGAGACGGCTGCGCATCACGCTCGGCTCCGTGTGCGAAGCAGAAGCTGCACCGGAGGTTGCAGCGGTTCGTGACCTCCAGCAGCGAGCAGCAGGTCGCGCGCTGATGCTCCGCGCATAGTCCGCACGCGCCGGGGCAGGAAAGCCCTTCATCGGGTGCAAGCTCCTTCGCGCCGGAGACCCATGTGCCGTAATCGAGCTTTCCGCGCCAGACCGGGACGCGGAAGAAGCCGTGCTCCAGGCAGCGCTTTTCCATCCATATCTCCGCGCCGGTTTGGACAAGCGCGGCGGGGATGGGCGCGAGGCAGACCGGGCAGACCGACCGCGTCCGTCGCACGACCGGCTCAGTCTTCATCGTGGGGATGCTCATGGCAGCCCTCGCCGGAGTGGCAGCCGGTCCCACCGATGAAATCCGGGATCATATCCAGCTCGTATGCCTCCATTTTGGCGATCGCCTCCTGCGCGCGCAGCCCGGCGGCAAGATAGCGGGTGACGCAGCCCTGATCGGCAAGAATGATGAAGGGCGACTCCTCGATCGAACCGCAGAGGACGGCTTCGCAGTCCTCCTCGACGATACGCAGCGCGAGCGCCTCATCGTCGAGACAGTCACGCGCGACGTCGCAGACGAGCGTGCTCTCACCGCCTTCGTCCGGTACATCATAAATTTGAAGCCGCTTTGCCGCGGAAAAATCCTCGGCGACGACCGGCTCCTGCGCGAGCATGACGGCAACTTTCATAGCGTTTCCTCCTGATAAAGTCCGTATTCGCGCAGCAGGGCGAGGCATTTCTCGCCGACCGCGTCGATGAGCTCCGGGCAGAGCGTGCGCTTGCGCCGCAGCCCGGCGGAGATGTCCTCACAGCTGACGGAGCCATATTCCATGCCGTAGGTCTCGTCGAACCAGGCGGTCAGCTCCGGGATCATTTCCTCGCAGGCCTTGCGCTTGTCAAACATGGCGAGCAGCATCGCCCCGCCGCTCAGCGCGCCGCAGGTCATGCGGCTCCAAAGTCCTTTGCAGAGCGCGGCGCTCGCGTTCGCGAACTGCTCGTTTTCCTCTCCGCGCAGCTGTAAGCCCAGGCGGACAAGCGCCTCGGCGCAGCAGCTTCCGGTGGCGAGAAAGCGTTTGAGATCGTCCATAATTCCTCCTCAAAGCCGGTCGGGACCGGCGACGTCAAAGCATTCAGTCATATAGGTCGTCATGGCGAGCTGGTATTGCTGCGCCGTTTCGGCAATCGCCTCATCCATCGCGCGGCTGAGCGCAGCGGAGGGACAGACAGCGCTGGTGTTGATGACGACCGGCAGCGCCGTCGCCGGTGCATCCAGCGCGTGGTCGAGCGTGAGGTCGCCACTGCTTCCAACAGCGGAGAGCTTGCCGTAGCTTCCGTCCGGACCCATCGCAAAGAGCTTCAGATGCGGCGTGTGACCATCTGCGGCGCAGATGTTTTTGCGGATCGCTTCGGCGAGATCGCGCAGGTAAGCGTTGCCGTCAAAGGTGTTGCAGCAGACCTCGACATAGAACTGCCGCCCGTACTGCGCCATTTTTCCCATCGCGGCGCAGAAATCCGGTCCGCCGTAGGCGAGGTCCGGGTTCAGGAGCCTGCTCGTGTGCGCGAGAATATAGTCCGCAAATTTCGCGACGCCCGCGGCGGTCTTGGCGCTGACGGCGAACACGGCGGCGTCCTTCCAGCCCTCGCGCAGGAACGAAAGCGCCTCGTCGCGCTCGGCATCGTCCATGAGGTCCGACTTGTTCAGCAGAATGACCTCCGCCTCGTCGAGCTGACGGCGGAAGATGTAGAGCATCTCCTCGGGATATTCGCCCGTGCCGGTTTGAAGCTGCCGGACACAGCGAAGGTCTGTGACGGCGGTGAAGGGCAGCAGCGTAAACTCGTTCGGATAGAGCTCGTTCAGCATGTGATAGACATGCTCCAGCGCACCGACGCCGAAGCCGGGGATGTCGCTCATAGCGACAGCGTGCCCCTCACTTTCCAGCACGCGCCGCAGCCGGTCGACCAGATTTTCGGTCTGATAGCAGATGCACGCGCCGGACAGCTCTGTCGCGTCACAGCCGCAGGCTTTGCTGTAATAGGTATCAACAAAACCGCGCGCACCGAGATCGTTCGAGATCGTAGCGGCTGGAAGCCCGCGCGCTTCCAGCTCCTTCGAGAGCGTGATCATCATGCTGGTCTTGCCGCTGCCGAGAAAGCCGCTGAATATAAGAAAGCCGTTTTTCATCCTCATTTATCCTCCACCTCGACTTCTGCGTCGTGCATCCGTCCACGGACCAGTTTCTCGTCCAGATAGACCTGACCGCAGACCGGGCAGCAGGGGAGAGACTCATAAACTTCGTATTTTAGATATTGAAAGGTCACCTTTCTGGGCTCCAGCGGGACCTTGCACTTTGCGCAGATCAGCTTTCGCATGGCGTATCCTCCGGACTGACGGCGCAGTCGTTCTTCAGCTGCATTCGGTGGCTGTAGGCGTTATAGAGCCGCCAGCCGCCGTTTTCCGGCGCGTATTCCGCCCAATAGGTGATGTAGCCGCGCCGGAGATGCCCAATGCGGCGCCCGGTCTGCTCGTCGAGGAGGAACTGCTGCGCCTGTTCGCAGTAGCGGATGAGGGCTTTGATGTCCTCGTCGAGGATGAGGTCGCGGCTGAGCTTTTCCGCGACCTCGCGGGTCATGAGAAGATTCATTCGGGATGGCTCCTTTCCGGTATCATACGGAAGTCCGCAGATATGCGACAGCGCCCGCTTCAGCTCGCGCCGGTGTTCGCGCCGCTCCGAGAGCGTCGGCGGGAGGCGCTCCGCGTCGTTGATGCCGAGCAGCAGATCGAGCACGTGGTAGCAGGACTTTCCGTGCAGGCGCAGCACATCGCGGCAGTTTACACAGTAGGCGATGTAGGGGAGTGGGCTCTGCGCCGCCTGCTGCTTCGCCTGTGCGTTCGTAAAGAGCGGATTTACGGCGTAGCCGTGCCCGCCCCAGCTACAGCACTGCGCGTGGTCGCCGCGCTGCGGAAGCTCCGAGATCACCGCGCCTGCCGCGGCACATTTATCGCGCACGAGCTGCCGGAGCGGCGCGTCCGTCCGTGCGGCGCACGGGTCAAAGACGCACGCCTCAAGCGGCGTGGAGGGCGCGGGCGCGTCGAGATAGGCGTAGACGGATCCTGCCGGGATCTGCGGAAGCTGCTCGCGCAGATAGCGCAGACACGACGGACAGGCGACCAGAACGAGCGGCTTGCCGCTCGTCTCCCAGAGCGTGCGTATCGCGTCCAACTCCGCCTGATACAGGACCTCGTCGCCAGCCCAGCGGGCGGGCGCGCCGCAGCAGCGGGTGGTGATGCCGCAGCCGGGGAGCTTTTCACGCAGCTGCTCAAAGACGAGACTCACATAGCGCGGGTCTGAGCCGCCGAGCTGACAGCCGGGAAAAAAGAGATGGCTACAATGCTCCGGGGTCCAGGTGAAGGCGGCTTCACCGTTGGAAAACGCCATATCCCGCAGCCAGTATTCGTGGTGCGCGGGCGGGAGCAGGCGCTTTGACCGAAGCTCCGTCCTCGCTGCGAGCAGGAATTTTCCGATGTCGATGCCCTGTGGGCAGACCTCGCGGCAGAGCCCACAGTCGGTGCAGGAGCCGATCTGCCGCATCCCGGCGCGCGCCTGCGTCTCCGGAAAGACATTCAGGGCGAGTCCGACGTCGTTTGCGAGCCTGATGGGACCGGCACCATACTGCTGAAGCAGGATGCAGTGGTCGACACAGGCGGAGCAGTCGCACTTTTTGCAGCGGACAGCTTCCTGCCGCGCGGCGGCTTTGTCGAGCGCCGCGATCTCCCGCGCGCCTTCCGTTGTGGGAGGGAGGACGAGTAGGGGAGCGGGCGCGTCCTTTTTCTGCTCGCCGGTGCGCAGAAACCATTCCGCGCCCGCAACGTCCGCGAGCGCGCCCGCGAACGCGGCGACGGTCTCTCCGCAGCGCCCACGAAGGACATTTTTGGGTTTCGGGCGATATGTTGTGCCGGAGGGGACGTAGACCAGGTCGAATGCGTCGGCGTAGTCCCCGTCCGGGTCGATGGGCGTGCCGAACACGATCGTACAGGGACCCTTTTGCAGCGCGGACAGAACCTCCGCTTCGATGATGCTGCGGCTCAGCAGTGTGTCCAGCTCCGGGCAGACGCGGTCGGATGGCTCGAACACGGTAACAAGATATTGTTTTTCCGCCATGCGCGCGGCAAACGCGCAGCCGGGGAGACTGGCTCCGAGGACGGCGATGCGTTGCTCCTTCGGCGGCAGATAGTAATTTTCACTGCGCTGCGGCGCAAGCGTGCGCGCGGCGCACTCCAGTGCGGGCAGATCGATCGGCGTGTCAATGCCCTGCTCGCGGCACGCGCCGCGGCACGGCACCGGGCAGAGCGCCGAAGCGATCTCCGGAAAAAGCACGGCGCTGCGGTACATCCGCGCCGCAGCGGCAAAGCTGCCGCGCGCAAGCTTTTCCAGAAACTCGCGAATGGGGAGGGAGAAGGGGCACGCAGTCACGCATGGGGCGCTCTTTCCCTGAAGACAGCGAGAGAGCGTGCTGTCATAGGCTTCGATCATAAGCTCCTCCAAGTGTCAAAGCGCCGGGCTGGGTCCGCCCGGCGCTTTCAGAAATTACAGCTCTACGATACCAGTCTGATCGGCGTCGGGTTCCGAGTTGTGCACGGCTTCGGCTGCCGCCTGCTTTTTCGCAGCATCCTTCTTGGCGTCCTGCATGAGCTGTACCATCAGCTGCTGAAGCCAATCCTCGGGAATGGGATTTGCAATGGCTTCGTCATAGGCGTCATAGAAGTCTTCACCGAAGAAGTAGTGCTTCGATTCGACCGGCTCATGATGCTCCAGCTTGTCGAGCCCCTCCTTGACCTTCTTCGCATAGGCGGGAAGCTCATAGATGCGCACGCCGGTCGCGTCATAAATGCCGCTGAGGAAGGCATTGTGCTCGCCGCCGAAGAAGCATTCGGACAGTCCGTTCGAGCCGAAGGGACCGGCTTTGCAGGGATTGTCCTCGATCCAGGTAACGTCGATCTTGTCGGGAACGTCGTCGATGGAGGGAAGACCCGCGCCGATGATGTTGCCGTGGCGCTTCACGTCCTCATAGTCCTCGGTGTACGCATAGCCGAGACTCTGCGCGACGCCGCCGTAAGCCTGACCCTCTGCGGAGAGGTAGTTGGCGATGACGCCGCAGTCCGCCCAGATCTTCACGGTCAGGACCTTCGGCTTGCCGGTCTTCATGTCGACCGCGACCTCGGAGATGCATAGCCCGGTCATCGGCTGCGGCTGGCGTGTGACCATGCCGGTGTTGTAGCTCACACGACCGTAGTTCTCGGAGGTGATGTCAAAATGTCCGAGATAGGAGGTGGGAAGACCCTCCGCCTTCAGCTCGGCGTAGGTGCGGTAGGTGCCGTCTGGCTTGCGGAGCCCCTCGAGCAGGAGCTTGCCCGCCTCGCGGATGGCGCTTGCGTTCATGAAGTGGCTGCGCGAGCCTGCGGAAATGCCGCTGTCGGGGCAGTCCTGCGAGTCGTTGATGTCGAGCTGGATGTCCTCCGGCTTCAGATTCAGCGGCGCAAGGACCTCCAGCGCTGCCGCGAGTGAGCCGATGTCGCCGCCCTGACCCATCTCGTGGTAGGTGTTGTAGACATAGAACCGGCCGTCCTCCTTCAGCTCGATGCGCGCCTCAGCCTTATCCTTCGGGCTTCCGAGCGGAATGAAGAACATCGGCGCAACGCCGACGCCGCGCTTGACAGCGTCCGTGGACTCCGCCTTTGCGCGCTCCTTGCACGCATAGTAGTACGGGCGCGCGAGATCGAACATCCGGGTGTACATGATGTTCTCAAACTTGTCGCCGTTGGGCGTGATGTCGCCGTCACGGTAGATGTTCTGATAGCGGAACTCGAACGGATCCATGCCGATCTTTTCCGCCAGCATATCCATCAGCGCCTCCATGGAGGTGCTGACCTGCGGGATGCCATAGCCGCGCCATGCAGTGGTGTGGTTGTGGTTGGTGGTGACCATACGGACAAGACCCGTGATGTTGGGAATGACGTAGGGGTTGCCGTAGTGCATATACTTGGAAATGATCGAGTCGGCGCCCTCGACATATGCGCCGTGGTCGACTGCGAGATCATATTCCAGCGCGGTCAGCTTTCCGTTCTCGTCGCAGCCGAGGCGGCTGTTGGTGTACGAGGAGGTGCGCTTGCCGCAGAAATGGTTGTGCTCTTCCCATGTCATGATGAGGCAGACCGGGTGATTTGTCACGCGGCAGGCAATGCCGGCGAGGCAGAACGAGGCAGGGTCGATACTCCAGCCGAAGCTCGCGCCGACTGCGCCGTGCTGCACGACGCGCAGATCCTTCATTTCCGCGCCGATGCCCTTGCCGATGACCATCAGGTTCGGATAGATCGCCTGAGACTTGCACTGAAGGGTCAGCTTGCCGTCCTCGTCGTAATAGGCGATGACGATGTCGCCCTCCATGCTCAAATGCGGCTGGCGTTGGGTCTTGAAGCCGCCGCCGACGCTGTAGGCGGATCCCTGAAGCACATCGTCCGCAAATTCGCCCTTCTGGACGGGCTGCGTGATGTAGACGTTCGGGAAATCATCGAGAATGGGGATGGCGTCCGGCGCGGAGGCATCCATGACGTTCATGTATTCCGGCAGCTGCTCGTATTCCATATGGACCTTTTTCGCAGCCGCGCGGGCGTTTTCAATGGTATCCGCGACGACGAGGGCGATGATGTCGCCGTAGCGGACGATCTTCTTTTCGCACAGCAGCGGGCGCGTCGGATGCGTGCCCTTGGAGCGCGGCTGCGCGACATACTGGTTGATCATATTGTTGCCGCCGATGGTGTAGACGTCCTTCGCCGTGATGACGCGGACAACGCCGGGCATTTTTTCAGCCTCGGAGGTGTCGATGCTGAGAATTTTCGCGTGGTGCGTGATGCGCGGCTGGACGGGCGCGACATAGAGCGTACCGCCCGGCATCTTCATGCTGACATCCTCGCCGTAGTCCGCGGTGCCGCAGACCTTTGCCAGCGCGCTCGGGCGCGGGAGCTTGGAATTGTAATAGCGCTTGCCCTCGCCATGGAACTGGATGTCCTCCATGGTCGCCTCGCCGCGCATGACCTTTGCCGCCGCCATGACTGCGTCGACGATCTGCTTATAGCCGGTGCAGCGGCAGTAGTTGTGGTTCTTTTTGAACCACGCACGCACGTCCTCGCGCGTCGGATTCAGATTCTGCTGGAGCAGGGCGTAGGCGGAGACGATAAAGCCCGGGACGCAGAAGCCGCACTGGACGCCGCCGTAGGTGATGAACGCCTGTTGAAGCGGATGCAGGTGCATCGGGGAGCCGATGCCCTCAATGGTCACGATCTTGGAAAATTCGGGGATGGACTTCATCTTTTTGACGCACGCCTTGACGACCTTGCCATCCAGAAGGACGGAGCAGACACCGCATACGCCGATGCCGCAGCCCGTCTTTACGCCGGTCAGACCGAGGCGGCGCAGAAGATCGGCGAGGGTGTCCTTTTCGGGGTCGCAGACGACCATGCGGTCTGCGCCGTTGATGTTGAGCCAGAGTTTACGAAGCTGCATGGATGTTCCTCCTATGTATCGTATTGAAATCAGGTATCGGCTATATCCTGTACGGTTTTCTGATAGGCGTCCTCCAATGTGGCATCATCCAGTCGATAGAAATAGAAAATGCAGGTGCTGATCAGGATGACGATGACGCTGCCAAAGGTCATGAGACCTGTGACCTTCGGCGCGATGCTTTCGGACATGACTCCGCTTCCAGAGTAGCCGATGCTCAGAAGCCCAAAGCTTGCGAGTGCCCCGCCGACGACCTGCGACAGGCGGATCGCGCCGCCTCCAATGGCAGCACTGAAGGCGTGCCCGCGCAGACCGTAATTCGCCTCGTTGAAGACGGCGATGTCGTTCATGAAGGCGGGGATCATCGCGCCGGAGAAGATGGAGCAGAACATATACACAACGATCAGCGCAAGGAACTGCGTCAGATTGCCGGTGAGATTGATCAAAGCCAGCGCCGCGCACGAGACAAGGGAGGATACAAGGAACATGGTGCGCTTGCCGAAGCGAACCGCCAGCTTATCCGCAAAGGAGTAGCCGACCAGAGTCGTGATCGTGATCGTCGTAATATAAACAGACATCCATTCCGGATGACCCATCGTATAGGTGAAGTAATAGACAAGAAGCGTCGGGAAAATGGTCTGGACCGCCTCGCGGAAGGTCACGGCGAGGAAAAACACGATGGTGTTGCGGTTGATGCCGCGAAAAAGCTCCTTCACGGTGACCCTGTGCGCATTCTGGTCCGGCGCAGCGCGGTCATAGGGCTTGACGAGGTGCGCAACGATCAGCATACAGACGACCATCAGGCAGCCATACGCAATGGCGGAGATGGTGTAGCCGGTATGGATGTTGGCAAACCCATTGAGAAGCTTTGCCCCGACAGCGCTGAAGACGAGTCCCGCGATGGAGGACATCTGCGACGCGGAGGTCATGATCACGACGCTGTCCTTTGCCGATTTGCAAAGGGGATTGAGCAGGGTGCGGTAGGCGACCCACATGGTGTTGTAGCCACAGTAGCAACAGAAATAGGCAATGGTAAAAATAATGGCGGAGAACGTCTTGCTCAGATGGAAATCCGTAAAGAAAATGATCGTGCTTACGGCGCAGACAACGCTGCCCATGATGATCCACGGACGGTACTTGCCACCCTTGAGCTGCGCCTTATCGATCACGATGCCGGAAGCAAGCATGGTTGCGACCTCGACCCACTGCACGGCAGAATAGATCGCCGCAGCAGTCAGCATTGGCAGACACAGCACGTCCGTCAGATAGTACATGAGGTAATACGCGACAAGGAAGTTGAAAAAGGTGAAGCCGAACTCACCGAGACCGTAGCCGTAGGAAAACAGCTTGCTGATGGTTTTCTTCTGTGCCGCCATGGAATCGATCCTCCTAAAATACGGCGATTTTACCGCTGCCGATTCGATTTTTGCGGGTCAGCAGAACGTGTTATGCGTTCTTGGCTGCCTTCTGAGCGGCACGCTCGGCTCTCCAGGTGTCGAGCTCCTTCTCATCGATGTGATAGAAGATGAAGATCAGAGCGGAGAGGACGCAGACCGCTGCAGGAGCGAACGCCATGAGGTAGGTGATGGAGTTGATCATCTTTTTGGTGATCTGGACCGTTGCGTCATAGCCGATCGCGACCAGTGCGAAGGAGCAGACGGTAGCGGACAGAGCAGAACCGAAGCGGATGGTCGTGCCGGAGATCGACTGGATCATGGCACGGTTGTCGGTGCCGTACTTCATCAGATTGTAGTCCGCAATGTCGTTTGCGAAGACCGGGATCAGCATACCGCCGACAACGCTGAAGCAGCCGATGGCGACACGCAGGATGAGGAACGGAATGGAGGTGCGACCAATGAATGCGATCAGCATATAGAGGATGCCGGTGAGGATGGAGAAGTAGACGAATGCGCGCTTCTTGCCCATCTTATCACAGATGATCTTGCTGAGCCATGCGCCGATCAGACCGGCGACGGAGCCCGCAGTGACTGCGGTGCTGAGGATGACGGGATCCTGAAGGACGTACTGGGTGAAGTATGCCAGCAGCGTCATAAAGAAGCCCAGGTGCATATTGTTGAGGATCATGGCGAAGAAGAACGGGAGCGTGGGACCGGTCATTGCCTTCAGGAAGCCTCCCTTGACCTGTTCCTTCTTCTGCGCGGCGACGACAGGCTCGGAGCCGCTGTCGAAGTTCCTGGTCAGCGAGAACATACCAAGCGTGCCGAGTACGATGAACAGACCGTAGACCAGCGCGGTCCAGGTGTAGTTGTCGCCGACAGCCTTCATGATGAAGGGGTTAACGACGCCATAGATCAGACCGCCGAGGGTGCTGCCCTGCTGGGCGACCATTGCGAGGCTGTTGGCGTCAGCGGCAGTCGTGCTCATCGGACCGACCAGGGAGCGCTCTGCGACCCAGAGGGTGTTGTAGCCGATGGACTGGATGACGAACATCACGACGAACAGTGCGCCGGCTACGCCCTGAGAGAGACCGAAGTTTGCAAACAGCAGCGTGAACGCGATGCCGACGACGATGCCGCCGATGATCGTCCAGGTGCGGAATTTGCCGGATTTGAAGGTGAACTTTTCAATGATGGCACCAGCCAGGAGCATCGTGACAACGTTGCCCCAGACGGAGAGCGTATTCACGACGGCGGAGATCTGCGTGCTGAGCTGTAGGACATTGGTTAGATAAAAGAGGCGGTTGTATGCCAGGAACATCAGATAGAAGGTGTTCAGGAACATACCAAAGAAGCCATAAAGCAGGATCTGACTCTTCTTCAGACCTTGAGGCTTTAATTCACTCATGTTTTTCTTCCTTTCTCTCATTACGTCACAGTGTGTATGAATGCTTCGGGGTCACTGGCGCACCAGCGTCGAGATGAGGTTCATCACAAACGCCTCGCGCTGCGCGGTCGCTTCCGGGGGGATCGGCAGATCCAGCTCTTTCGCAAGATACTGCAAGCCTTCCGGATACTTTGTCAGGTCGACCTTTTGTTCTTCCATAGCACTTTCAGATCCTTTCTTTTTGATTTATTAAGGTCGGTACTCCCGGACAAAATCACAGACCGCTTTTACATTTTCAGGTTTCGCGTCGTTGCGGAACGAGACCATCTTGTCCTGGCAGAGGATGAAGCCGCCGTCATGACCGAGCTCGTCGCACAGACGCTTGGTGTAATCCACGCATTCCTTCGCAGTGCCGTTGCCGAGGAGGCTCACGGGCATACCGCCGAGGATGGCACAGTTCGGAAGCTGCTTGCGGAGCTCGAACACATCGTCCTGCTCCGGATGCATGGTGATGATGCCCTTGGGATAATCCTTCAGATAGTCCCAGAAGCGGCTGCTGCTGCCCTCGAAGAACAGACGCACCGTCAGCTTTTTCTCTGCCAGAAGATCGAGCACCGCCTTCAGGTTCGGCCAGAGGAAGCGCTCAAACTGCTTCGGATTGAGGATCGTGTGGCAGAGCATGGTGATATCATAGTCAAAGCAGTAGTCCGGGTTCGGACCGGCGGATTTGCGCAGCGCCTCGAGACCGGGGTTGAAGTAGAGCTCATTGAGCGCGTCAATGGCTGCCTCGACCTTGGCGGGATCCTTGCGCATATCCAGAGAAAGCCCGCGGATGCCGCGGATGGTGTTGAACAGAAAGTCAAGACCGCAGTAGGTAAAGCCGTTGGTCGGGCAGGTGAACAGCGGAACGCCGTACTCGTCCTTCATCAGCTTTGTGATCCCCATGTGGTACTTGATGAACGCCATCTGCTCGTCAACAGCCTTCTGAACGTCGTTGACCTTGACGGTGCCGTCCGCCCAGCAGGGATACTTCTTTGCCATGCCCTTCTCCCAGAAGAATTTCTTCGGGTCGGCGATCAGCTCGTCCAGCTCCTCGCGCTCGGCAAGCGCCTTGTCGAGATAGCTGACGGTCCCGGCTTCGTCGTTGACGATGTAGCTCGTGCCGCCGAGCGCGGCGGGGATGCGTATGGCGTTTCGACCGCCATATTCAAAGATGGCGTCGAAGCCGTATTTCTCCTGATGCTGGCGGACGACCTTTTCCATGATGGAATAGTCGTTCATTGCCTCGGAGAGCTTATACTGCGAGTCGAGGATCTTCCATGTTACGAAGAAAGAAACGTGCGGGACACGCTCCGGCTTGACCTGCATGGAGCTTGCGTCGCGGATGAGTTTCAGTCGGTATTTTTCCAATTCCTGTGGAGTCAAAGCAATCTCCTCCTATTTTTGTGTTTGTGGCGAAACAGGGGCTCAGCCCGCCTTGCTCCATTCCTGGCAGACGGAGACGGTCTTCTGCGGACTGTGCGCCCACTCGTCCGCGCCGGTGATCTTCATGGCTTCTTCGCTGACGGGCGCGCCGCCGATGATGACCTTCACATCGCTGAGCCCGGCTGCCTTGAGCGCGTCGACCGTCTTCTTCATCGAGTCGATCGCGAGCGTCAGAACGCCGCTGAGCGCGACGATCTTGAGGTTCTCCGCCTTGACGGTCTCTACGACCTTTTCCGCCGGGACGTCGATGCCGAGATCGATGACCTCGAAGCCGGCTGCCTCCAGCATGGAGCGGACGATGTTCTTGCCGATGTCGTGCAGGTCGTCCTTGACGGTGCAGAGCAGCATCTTCGTCTTGCTGCCGCTGCTGCCGTCACCGGTGACGAGCGCATCCTTGAGCATGCCGACCGCCGTGGTCATGAGCTCGCCGGCGTAGATGAGGTCGCCGACGAAATACTCACCGCTTTCAAAGCGCTGACCGACAATGTCCATGCCCTTCTGGCAGGCATCCATGGCAGACTGCGCCTGAGAGCCGCCGTCTGCCATGACCTCGTTCAGCATTTCCGTCATGGTGTCTTCGTCGAGATCGCCCATGGCTTCTGCCAATGCATCAAAATCTACCATTTGTAATTACCCCCTATGCAAATGCTTGTGTTGTGGTTGGCTTGGGAACCGGTTGGTGGTGTTGGTTGTTCGAATGTGCAAAACGTTTGGGAACGTTGGGAACACGATGGGATGTTGGGATGGGATTATTTCTTGGGAGCGCCGATCTTGCCCTGACGGTAGGCACGGTTGTACTTGCGTCCGGACTTGTCCTTGCAGGTCAGAGCCTCGCAGGCGTAGATGGTGCTCATCATGTCGATGCTGCACGGGTCGAGGATGGCGGAGTCGAGTCCCGCCTCCAGCGCGTATGCCATGCAGTTCGTGTTGATGTACTTCCGGGCGGGCATATTGAAGGAGATGTTGGAGATGGCGCCGGTCACCTTGACCTCGGGCGCGTACGCATGGATGCCGCGGATGCAGGTCTGGAAGTCCTCCATCGCGTTGGGAAGCGTCGCCAGCGCCATGACGCAGGGGTCGATGTGCAGGTTCTTCAGCGCGACGCCGTAATGGTCCGCCTTGTCGATGATACGCTTCGCAATGTCGATCTTCTTCTGGCTCTCGTAGGGAATGCCACCTTGGTCGCAGGTCAGACCGATGACGTTCCAGTCGGTCCCGGCGATGAGCGGGAAGATGGTCTCGCACTTGTCGCCCTCTTCGTTGACGGAATTGACCATGCCGGGTCTTGCAACGCGACCTTCGTTCAGGATGCGGGCGAGCAGATGCGCGTTCGGGCTGTCAATGCACAGCGGCGTCTCGGAGACGGACTGCATCAGATCGATCAGCCAGCACATGGTCTCATACTCGAGCTCCGTCGCGGTGGACGGCGCACAGTCGAGGAAGTTCGCACCTGCCTCGGTCTGGGCGATGGTGCGTTCCTTGATCAGCGCTTCGTTGTGGTCCGCGATCGCCTGCTTGATGGAAGGGATCGCGCCGTTGATTTTTTCACCAATGATGATCATTGTGTCAAAACACCTCTCTGTTCACGGCTGCCGGAAGGGCAGCAAGTATATGGACTACCTGTATATACAAGTATAGCGCCTATGCGTGAATTTTGCAATCCGTCGGAAGTGACAAAAATCAACAGGAAAATTTGTTAGACATTTATATTTTCAAAGATCGCGCATTCCGTACTTGATTCAAAACACGTCATCCGCTATGATAACAAAAGAAAAGGCGGTGCTTTTGGGATGAATTATAAGGTTACGCTGCCGGAGCTCGGGCGAACGATCGAGGCTCCTGCGGGGCGGACTCTGCTTGAGGTGCTGCGCGCGGCGGGCTGCGCGCCCGAGGCGCCGTGCGGCGGCAAGGGTGTATGCGGCAAGTGCCGCGTCCGCGTGAACGGCGCGGAGCGGCTCGCCTGCCAGACGGTGGTGGACGGTCCTGCTACAGTCTCACTTCCGGAGCTGGCGAAGTGGGAGCGCATTCTGACCGGCGGCTGCGAGCAGGCGGATGCGGAGCCGGCGGAGCCGGTCGGCGCGGGACTGCTGCTTGCATTCGACATCGGAACGACGACCATCGCGGGCTATCTCATGGACGAGATGGGCGCGCAAATCGCGACTGGAAGCCGACTCAATCCGCAGGCGCCCTTCGGCTCGGATGTGATCACGCGCATCCAGCTGGCGCTGAAGGGAGAGCAGGAGGCGCTGACGCGCTGCGTGCGCGAAGCGCTTGCGGACCTGACGTGCGAGCTTTTGAATGCGGCGAAGCGGGAGGCGGATGCGCTTGGTACGATCTGCGTGGTCGGCAATCCGTGTATGCAGCAGCTGTTTCTTGGCATTTCTCCGAAGAATCTCGCAGGCGTGCCGTTTGCGCCGGTGCTGACGCAGACAGAGATCTCCCGCGCCGGGGATGTGATCGCGCTTTGGGGCGACGCGGCGCTGCTGACGGTCCCGGATATCTCGGGCTATGTCGGCGCGGACACCGTGGGCTGCGTGCTCACGACGCAGATGGACCGCAGCGACGAGATCACGCTGATGGTCGACATCGGCACGAACGGCGAAATGGTCATGGGGAGCCGCGCACGCATGGTCGCCTGCTCCACGGCGGCGGGACCCGCGCTGGAGGGCGCAAACATCCGCTTCGGGATGCGCGCGGCAGACGGCGCGATCGACCATGTCACGGTGGAAAACGGCGAGATATGCTGCCATGTCCTCGGTGGGGGCGAGGCGCGCGGCATCTGCGGCTCAGGGCTGATCGACGCGGTCGTCGCGCTGAAGGAGCTCGGGCTGGTCAACCGGCGCGGGCGACTCCAGACGCAGGAGCAGTTTGAAGGGGACCTTGCGGTCCGGCTCAGCGGAGAAGTCTGGCTGACGCAGAACGATGTGCGCCAGATGCAGCTTGCCAAGGGCGCGATCTCCGCTGGCATCGGATTGATGGCGCGCCATCTCGGCATCGAGGTCGGTCAGATCGACCGTCTGCTGCTCGCAGGCGCATTCGGAAGCTTCATCCGTGTGGAAAGCGCCTGCCGGATCGGGCTTCTGCCGCAGGAGCTTCTGGAAAAGGCACAGGCGATCGGCAACGCTGCCGGAAGCGGCGCAAAGCGCGCGGCGCGCAGCCGGAAAGCGTTTGAGCATACGCAGGAGCTTGCGCGCGAAATCGAATTCCTGGAGCTCGCGAGCCTGCCGGATTTTCAGCATGAATTTGCCCGGGGAATGTGGATTTGAGCCGCCTTGCAATCTGCGGAATCTGATGCTATACTGAATATAATTCAGGAAAAACGAGGAAACGATGGGAAGAGAATGCTTTGAAGGATGAAATGAGAACGTGCATCATCTCCTGCGACGTGGTCCGCAGAGAGCTGGAGCAGGTCTGCGCGGAGCTGGGCTGTACGCTGCCGGTCTTCTGGACAGGCTCGGGGCTGCACAACTATCCCGCCCGCCTGTGCGAGCGGCTTCAGGAGATGATCGAGGGCGAGGCTGCGGCGTTTGACCGAATCCTGCTTGCGACCGGCTTCTGCGGGGATTCCTTCTGCGGGCTGGAGACCCGGCACACAGAGCTCATCATCCCGCGCACGGATGACTGCATTTCTCTTCTGCTGGGCTCGGCGGAAAACCGGAGAAAGCTCACCGAGCACTGCGGGACGTATTTTCTGACCGAGGGCTGGCTCGATTCGGACAAGAGCATTTTTGCCGAATACCGCCACACGGTCGAGCGTTACGGCGAGGCGCGCGCAAAGCGCGTGTTCGGTGTGATGTTTGCACACTATGAGCGTGTCGCCGTGATCGACACGGGTGCATATGCGGTCGAGCCGGTCTATGAAAAGGCGCAGGAGATGGCGAGCACGCTCGGGCTGCGCTGTGAGATCCTGCCCGGAAAGCAGAGCTATCTGCGTACGCTGCTGACCGGTCCGTGGACGCAGGCGCAGTTTCTGATCCTGCCGCCGGGCAGCACGGTCGAGCGCGAAATGCTCTCGAAGCTTTACTGAGCGCGCGCTGCGCGCAGCGAGAAAGATACGTTTGAGGTGTTGACGATGGAATATATCATGCCGCTGGTACAGGCGATGGCAGAGCTGGATGAAAAGTCGCTCATGGACGCCATGCAGGACGCGCTGCGTGAAAAGCAGAAAACAGAGCGGATCGAGAACAGCCTTCAGGAGGGGCTGAAGCAGGTCGGCGTGCGCTTTGCGCAGGGGCAGTATTATCTGGCGGACATGATCGTGAGCGGAGACCTCTATCAGGAGGCGATGAATCTGCTCATCAGCAACAAACAGCTTGAGGGGCGTCAGCAGAAAAGCGGCAAGGTGCTCATCGGCGTCATGAAGGACGACATCCACGACATCGGCAAGGACATCGTGCAGATGCTGCTCAAGCTGGACGGCTTCGATGTGATGGACCTCGGCGTCGATGTGCCGACGGAGGAGTTTCTCTCCGCGGTGCAGAGCTATCAGCCGGATATCATCGCGTTGTGCGGCGTTATGTCCTTCTCCGCAGACCATATGACGGAGACGATCCGCCGTCTGGGCGAGCTTCCGAACCGCAGCAGCTTCCGGGTCATTGTCGGCGGGAGCTGCGTGAATGAGAAGACCGCGCTGGACATCGGCGCGGACGGGTTTACACGCGATGCCTACAACGTCCCAAAGCTCTGCACGAAACTCATGAGGGAGCGCTGAGAACGGATGATGAGCATACAGAAGGGACCTGTTTATCAGGAAATCTATCACGATCTCAAGCGCTTGCTTCAGGGCGGGAGCAAGAAGCCGGGCGACGATCTTCCATCGGAGAATATGCTTGCGGCGCAGTATCAGACGACCCGGACAACGGTGCGCAAGAGCCTTCAACTGCTGGAAAAGGAGGGGCTGATCCACTCCTGGGCGGGGAAGGGCTACTTTGTCTCGCAGCCGACGCACAATGCCTTTACGCTGGATTTTCCGGAGGATGAGCAGCTGCACAGCGGCAGCTACAAGCGCATCTCCGTCGTGAAGGCGGATACGGCGCTTCTGCGCGTTTTTGCGCTGGAGGCGGGGAAACGCGTGATCAAGATCTGCCGCAGCATCGACGAGGGCGAGCGCTGCGTCGCCTACGACGTTAAGTATCTGCCGTATACGAAGGGGCAGCCGATGATTGAGCAGGAGATCAATTATTTCGTGCCCTTCCCGGACATCGTGTCGAGAATGGTGCCGACGTTCCTGTTCTACACGGAGCTGGAGATCACGGCGGTCCTCGCGCCAAAGGAGGTCGCGTCGATCTTGGGCTGTTCCGAAACGGAGCCGCTTTTGCTGCTGCGGCGCAGATTCATGGATCAGGATCGCCACTGTATCGGCTATGGCGAGCGCTATCAGCGGCAGGGTGCGCAGAGCGGGACCATCACCGCGCGCTCCGGCTATCAGACCCAGTCGGGCTGAGCGTACATAAGCATAAAAAGACCGGAGACAGATGAAACTGCCTCCGGTTTTGCGTTATTGCATATCTTAGGGTGTATTCTTCCAACTGCCAACGTACCCGGACAGCGGACCTTTTTGCGCTGCGTCAATTTTTCTTGAAATACGTCAGTATTCCTGCGGAAAAATATCTTGCTCAGCGCGAAAAATTCCTCGTTGCCGGTCACATTTTCGGTTTTCAGATACACCCTATCTGCACTGGAAACAAGAGCATAAGAACCAGCATTGACTTCCTTATACCCCATGTTAGAAGTAACGACCTCCTGTTCGTTGCTATCCATAATTGCAAGGTCATTTGTGATCGTGGAGGAACCCGTGCCATTTGCAACGTACAGACCGCAGACCTCAGCAGAGGTTTCGTCGAAGATACCTGCGTTGAACAGAACTGCACTGTAAACGCGAACGTATCTTACAGAGGTAAGCGGAACCGGTACGCCGTTTTCATCGACAGCCCAAGAAATATCAAAGCCAGCGCCGCCGCTGACCGCAGAGGCAGCGCTTGCATACGGGTTGATCGCGGTGCCGTAAAGGCGAAAGATGCGGCGGGTGGCGGACTGCTGAGCATCACCAAGGATGAACAAGGTGAAATCGCCGCTGGAGACTATGTGATCCGCGTCATTGCAGACAAGACGGACAATACGGAAATCAAGCTGACGATCTTCCTGACTGTGGTGGATGGTACGGAGCCTGCAACGCAGATTGCGGTGACTTCGCCCGCAGAGGGAGCAACGTTCAAGGAGGATGACTCCGTCACCCTGACGGCCAACGTGGCTACCGCAGACAGCCAACCTGTGACCAAAGTGGAAGTGATCTTCTGGATCAACGGAACCGCACTGGGCAGAGCAGGAGACACTCAGACTGTGGCCGTCTCCGCTGACGGTACGGCGACAGTCACCGTGAAAGCGCAGGCGGCGAACCACTTCACGATTAGCGGAACCAATACCATCAAGGCCAGCTACCGTGCTGTTCCCGGCGCGTATGCAGCTTCGGAGTCGACGGAAATCACCGTCACCGTCAATGAGGCGGCAGATGTAACTGCGAATCTGCAGTTCACACCCAGCAGCATCGAGAAGAAGATTCAGTTGACCAACAATACGGCGTACCTGAAGTGGGATGCGGCAACAAACACGCTGACAGTGCTGAGCAACTTTACGACAAAGATGCCCATCGTGTTCACAGGCTTTGGAGCACCGGTCACGCTGGATTTGAACGGCCACACGGTGACAACGGATGTTCCGGGATATGGGAACTACAAAGTGGTTGACCAGTATGGCCTCATCCTGCGGGATGGTTCAGTTGTTACCATCAAGGACAGCAGTGAAGGCAAAAATGGTGCGTTTGTAAGCACCTGGGCACCGTCTATCTGGATTCCGGCAGCAGCCTGACGCTGGAAAGCGGCAGAGTGCAGGGCATGGGTAAGAGCGATGGCAGCGGCGTAATTAACACGTCCGGCCGAGGCGACAAAGTGACGCTGAATATTAAAGGTGACGAGCTTATAATTGCCGGTATGGAATCACCGAAGCAATAAGCCAGCGGCTACTGTGCATTCATGAAGAATGCGGATGTTATCATGAGCGGCGGTGTGCTGCGGGCAGACGGTGATAAGGACAAGATTCAGGGCGATCTTGCTGCTTACGCCAGAGGCATTCGAGGCATGTCTGGCACAACGATCCAGGTGGCCGGCGGTGAATTTCAGAATTTCAAAGGCCCTGCGATCGTCACCTACGGCGCGACCGCGACCGCGACAGTGACCGGCATGACTCTGGAAAGCGACTGGTGCACGGTAGAGGTGGCTGGCGGCAGTACTGTGACGCTGAGCAACTGTACGGTGAAGCAGACTGACGCGGTAAGACCGCAAGGTCTCACAGAGAATGAAGAAGCAGCCTGATGCTATCCGGTGGGCACAGCAGAAGGGAATCATGATGGGCACGAGTGCCACGCAGTTCTCGCCGAATGCGCCCATGACCCGCGAACAGCTTGCGGTGGCTCTGTACCGATACGCAAAGTACCTTGGCCGGAACACCGGCAGAGCGGTGAACCTGAGTGGCTTTGAAGATGGCAATGCTGTGAGCAGTTTTGCCAGAGACGCCATGGCATGGGCGGTGGCAGAAGGGTTGCTGACCGGCGTGGGTGGCAGTCGCCTTGCTCCGACGGCTCCGGCCACGCGGGCACAGGTCGCAGTAATTCTTTACAGGTTTCTGCGGGCAGGATAATCCCTGAACGTGAAACATAGGAAGTTCTTCATCCTCAAAAAGGGGAGCGGCGGGAGAAATCCCGCTCTCTCCTGCGCCAAGCAAGGATTTAAAGAGAACGATGACCGTTGATAGCACCAACACATGAGCGAGAAGCAAACAGGAAGGAACAATGACTGGAAAAAGTAAGATGAGAACAGCGTGGAGACAGGAAGAACGAAAGTACAGCCGGATTCAAAGAGTGAGAATGATTTTGCTGATTATGGCAATTATAAGCGGTCTGCTGCTCGTGATCTTTGCCATAAACGAGATCACAGCAAGAATAACCCTTCGGGGAATGGCAAATGCGTATGTGAGTGATTGGCAAAGCGAACCATTGAGCAGAGTGGCATGGCTGGAACTGGCTTGCTATGCTGTGTGCGGTGTGGGATGCCTGTGGCTTCGGAAATTGCTGGGGGCGAAAAGAAATCTTCCGGCAGTGAGATGACGCAGAAGTTTTATTGAAAAACGAGATTTGAAGCAATCCTTGGAAAGGAAGAACGCACTAGGGAAGTAATCGCCTAAATTATGTTGTGATTTTGAAGTGTTGAAGAAGCCAGCATCTGGAAGAAGGCGCGATATGAACGCATCTTAAAAATCACGGACAAACAGAAACAAGAAAATAACGGTGGGAGTGGCGAGAGAACATGGATAGCTGCCGCCTGCCGATGCAACGGCCCGTCGCAAAGATCTGAAAAAGACAGCTTGCGGCGGGCTTGTTTTTCCGTGCGCCTGTGGGTGCATGGCTATTATAGTGGCTATTATAGCAAGAAACAGCGTCCGATGGGGTACTGCTTGGCAGTATCTCGTTGGACGCTGTTTTTATGTGGAACGCAAAAAGATGTTCATCCACAGCCGCGGGGGTTGCGGTGCCGCGGCCCTCCGTTTCTGGCATTTGAGCATTTCTCAAAAACTCAGAAATGGAGGCAGAATAAATGACTTTTCAGAATATTGAAAACAATGAAGATCAAATCCTTCATAACAGGTTTACGGCCTATTTATTGGTGGCAGTTAAGAGGAAAAAAGCAGAGTACCGCGCAAAACAAATGAAAAATGCTTTGCACGAACAGGTAGTGGAAATGGGGGAGAGTTCCGTCCTGAACGGCGTATGTGCAGGCGACATATTGGATGAATGGTTGGAGCTTCAGATAAAGTGGGAGCAGGTGATGCACATACTATATAAAATGCAGGAGCGCGAACGGAACATTGTTTTGGAGCATTTGCTGTATGAACAGACTTTTTCAGAAATTGCAAATAGGCATGGGATGATGTACAAGACTGTCGCAGCAGTGTACTACCGGGCAATTCAGAAGATTCGAAAGGAGCTGGAATGAACGAATGAGCTTTTGTGACAAGTTGCTCTGTGCAAAATATGGAGATTGCGCGGCGATTGAAGAGCTGCTTGCAATGTACCGCCCGCTTTTGGCGAAAGAGTCTATTCTGCTTGGGATATTTGATGAAGACCTGTATCAGGAATTATGCTTGCAGTTGTATATCTGCGTTCAAAAGTTCAATCCGTAATGCCTGACTGTATCTATTGCCTAAGATAGGTTGGTAAAAATAAAAACCGTAGGAGAGGGCATAATGTGCTCTCCTATGCTTCATCGGTTAATCGACGTGGGCTCAGGTATGGAACGCCGCTTGAAATGATGTCCCACGCTTTCCGCTCAATATCTTCGACCGAGACATGGGTGAGGTTTTTCATCTGGTGGCATTTTAGGTTGATGCGGCCTGTAGTACGGTAACCACTCGTACCGCTCTCCGTGGTGAAGAGCTCCCAAAGAAGCTGTCTTCCGGTTGCGTTTCTTGTGAGCTTGAACCAAGCTTTTCTCATGTGCATATCTCCTTTACTGATTGTTCCATGCAGCGCTTGACGCATTGCGTACAGGGCGCGCCCGGGAATACAGCGTCAAGCGTTTGCAGCTTCGGCAATTCCTTTTCGCAGAAAGCGCGATAGATTGCGGCCTCCAGCGCTGCTGTAAACGGCTGGTTTACAGCACAGATGGCCTCGGCGGACAGCTTTTTATAGCACTCTATGGCTTTCCCTTCTGCTGCCGATGAGATGAAGAGCCGCGCGCCGAGCTGGTTATACTTCGTGAGCCAGCAGGCTACACCGACCTCTACAGCGCCCATAGCGGCCTTTTCCGTTCCGACCTTCATACAGCGCCCTCCTTCATACCCGCTCGGGCAGAGGCCGGATACCGCCCACCAGAGCGGGCGCGGCGGTCTGCCCGCTCTGTAGATACGCAAGGAAGCAGTCATAGTCTACAAGCTTCTTCCTTCCGCACGGTACGACGTGGACAGCGCCGGAACAGATGATCTTACGGATAGAGCACAACGTCATTTGCGTTCCGGGGTCATCCGCTTGCAGCTGCTGGAGCACTCCTTCGGCGGTTCTCATTCTCGGAAGACACATGGTTATGCTTCCTCCTTTTTTACGATCAGAAATAAATCATCAAAGCTGGAGTGAAGCGCGTCGCAAACCTTTTTTGCAGTTTCCGGGCGCACGCCTTTTCCAGCTTCGGCGCGGCAGATCATCGAGTGGTTCACATTCGCAATGCGGGCTAATTCCGCAATGCTAAACCCGGCAATAATACGGGCTCTTGTCAGGCTGTTTTCCTTTGCAATAATCATATGATACCTCCGAATGTAATTGAATTTATATCAGTTTAATTTTGTGCTGAATCGAGCATAGCACTTGATTGCGTAAAAGCCAAGTCTATTTTTGGATAATAATATGCTATATTGACAAACGTGCTTATCTGTGCTATTTTAATACCATCAAAAGGAGGTAGCACCATGCCGTGGAACGAACTGAAAATGTTAAGAGAAAGTGCGGGGCTTTCCCAAGAAGCACTCGCAAAGAAGATCAGCATATCACAATCGGCACTTGGAAACTATGAGCGAGGCACCCGGGCTCCCGACAAAGAGATCGTGGTAAAGCTAGCGAATTTCTTTGATGTTTCCTGTGATTTTCTTCTTGGAGTTTCAAAGGACAGGCGGCGAGAAATGAATCTTGCTGATTTAACGGGCTTGTCGGACTTCACGATTGATTTTATGAAGCAACTGCCGTATGGGGTAAAAACGGAAATAGATGCGATTATAAAAAAAAAGCCCGAGCTTTTACGCTGGCTGTTGTATACCATTGCCGATTTGAGCAGAGCGGCTAAGACTTTCTCAAAAGAGCGCGTGGGAACGGTCGAGTTAGACCCCGAAACAGTGTCTTCTGTCACCATACCTGTGCTTGAAGCGGCACAAGATGCAAATAAGAAATTCGAGACTACGGGGAGCAGCGCACGTCTTGCTGTTTTATCTGGCGAGGCGGTATTTCAGTATAGCTTATATCAGGCACAGCAGCACTTTACCTATTTGTTGACAAAAGCGCTTAACGTCTCGCCCGATTTATTCCATAAATCGCTGGATGATCTAGCCGTGTCAGACTTGGACACAGCCAATCAGAGCGGCACACGGGAGTGAAGCTATATGGCTTACGCTGAGAAGAGGAAGGACGGCTATCGGCTGCGCGCTTCCTGTGGATACGATGCGAGCGGGAAGCAGATCACCCGCTCGAAAAGCTGGAGGCCTGAACCGGGATGGTCTGCGAAGCGGACAGAGAAGGAGCTGCAAACGGCGCTTGTGCGCTTTCAAGAGGAATGTGACAGCTGTTCCATTTCCGGCAATATCAAGTTTTCCGTCTTTGCGGCGCAATGGCTCAAGGAGTACGCCGAAAAGACCATGAAGAAAAGCAGCATCGAGCGGATGCGCAAATACGCGCCCCGCGCAGACGCTGCACTCGGCCATCTGAGCATGGACAAGATCACGACACGGCATATGCAAAGGTTCGTTAATAACCTTGGAGAAGACGGGGTAAACAAGACCACGGGCGGCGGGCTCAAGCCGAAGACAATCAAAACTATCTGTCTTACGTTTCCTCGGTGTTTCAATACGCTGTCCGCATGGGTATGCTGAAACAGAACCCTTGCAGAAACGTCGTGCTGCCAAAGCCAGACGCAGCCGAGCGCGAGGTTATGACGCTGGAGCAGGCGCAGGCATTCGTGGATTCGCTGGATGCAGCGCCGCTGCAATGGAAAGCGTTCTGCGTGATTGCGATCTACAGCGGCCTGCGGCGCGGCGAGCTTCTGGGGCTTGAATGGCCGGACATTGATTTTGATAACCGCATTATCACAGTTTGCCGGGAATCGCAGTATAACCCCACGGACGGGCTCTATACGGACACGCCGAAGACGGCCAGCAGCCGCCGAACGCTCAAACTGCCACAGGTGGTTTTCGACGTTCTGCGGGCATACCGAGCCGATCAGAACGCGACACGACTTTCCCACGGCGATCAATGGCACGATTCCGGGCGGCTCTTTACGGGCGAGGACGGTAAGCCTATGCACCCGAACACGCCGTATACATGGCTTAAGCGGTTCTGCGAGCGCACCGATCAGCCGTTCTACGGGGTGCATCACTTCCGGCACCTGAACGCCACCTTGCAGATCGTCTCCGGCGCGGACGCACGGACAGTCTCAGCAAATCTCGGGCACTCCAAGACCAGCACGACGTTGAACCTCTATGCGCACACGTTTGACGATGCCAGGGCGCGGGCAAGCGACGGCGTGGGCGATCTTCTGGCAGCGAGGAAGCAGACGGCAAAGCGTGCGTGACGGGTTTCCGCTGCGCAACGCTCTAAAATGGCGGTGTCCAAGTTGGACACGCGCCGCCCAAATACGGCAAAAACCCGCTCCGGATTTGGAGCGGGTTTTTCATCGAAACGGCTGTTTTTCAGCCCATAACACCCAAATAATACCCACGGGACAGGTGCACATTTTGAAACCGCAATCTTTTAATGGCAAAACAAAAAGAAAAACCACGTTAAGCAGCTTCTTACGAAACTTTTTAACGTGGTTTCTCTGTGTTTTCACTACACTATAGATGAACTCTGGAAATTGCCGATGCGGAGCATTTTTATAAAAAATGATGGTATGGCGCTCTATAGAATCAGTTCAGGCGGCGATACTCGATTTTATATTCTGTAGGCGATAGTTCCGCTTGATATACCGCAATGGGCGATGTTTCAGAACTGATCCGGTCACAAATTTCCTGTATGTTTTTCCGAATCTCCGGATGGATTCTGTAACCAAGGTATACCGCCGAAATACACTTGAAGCCGATGTTTCCTCCATAGAGAATTTCATCATCAAAATCGTACATTTGCTTTCTCGAATAAATGATTCTCCACTCTTTTTCATATTCCCAATCTTTGCTCTTTACCATGAACAAAGGCAAAATGTCATCCAGAGGCTCATCGCCAGAATACTCGTTGTGATCATGAATATCTGCATTAAGAACTGCAAGACTTTGAGCCAAGGATTTGAGATTTCTTACCGGTTGCCGCTTATTGCGATATACGATTGGGAATAGATGCCCTATTGGATCAAACAAACTACAGTTCTCTGGCATCAATTTTTGAAGGTCGTATTCGACACAGAAACCTTTATGTTGCTGTGCATAATGGCTCCACATCAACAAGTCTGCATTCGTTTCCGAAAAGCAGACCATATAAGATAGGTTTTTCAAGTCCTGAAGCTTTGCGTATGATATATTATCTAAGGATTTTGGCATTCCTTCAAAGACATCGTTCATCACTCCATTACAGGACAGATGAATCGTCTGTGTTTCGATGTTCCTTATGTTGAAATAATCAGGCGGCATATAGCGATATAATTTGAAATTCGGACATTCAGCCAACCACGCTTTTAAACGAAATTTTGGCAGATCACATACGTCATCATCCGTTGTTTCTTCGTCCCAACTATCCAGTATTTCTTCTAACTCGGCGCGCCAATTCACTTCCATATTAACTCCTTAACAACGCGCATAGCGTATTCGTCGGTTTGGACTGCGTAACAATCGGCTTACTGTGCTGCATAGCAAGTCAGCAACGTTCCCCAAAAGGCGTTTGTATGATTTCAGCCAATGACCGTCTATAGCCGCTACCGCTCCTTCCACCGCTGCTTTTCTTACTTCTTCATCAGTATAGCAAGAGGTTGCTTCTATGTCGAGTGTTTTCTCCACGTGTGCTGCGGACGCCAGCTTTTCCAGCAGAATGGCCTTCGCCCATTGCTGCACTCGTGCCTGCTCCAGATACCATTTACGAGCCTCTCTTGTCAGTTCCGCTTCCATGATGATCACATTCAGCGTCCAACCGATTTTCATTGCCAGCCGGAGGAGTGTTTGGTCATTTTCATAAGTCTTGTAAAAATCGCGCATCCGGCGCACGTTGCGCGGTGAAAAACCTGCGTGGTCAGGGAAATTCGCCTGTAAAAATTCTGCGGCAGCGACGGCTGCGCCTTTCTCCGGGCGCTGGCTGATTGCCTTGCCAATGGCGTAGATTTCGTCCATCTGCGGAAGATTTTGCGCGAGAATTGTGCTTAATTCCCGGTACATCGTGCCGTAATCAACAAGTTTTCTGACGTTCACAGCTTCTCCTTTCTGCGCTGCCGAAATGCGGCGCTTTTTACGTCAATGTATTATCCTGCACTAAATTCATTGTATGTGCACATTTTTCTTTAACCATTCAAAAACCGCAGTGTCTTTCCCCTTGGTTAGCCGCAAAAGTGCATCAGAGGAAAAAGAACGATTCGATAATTTGGCGTTTTTATTTGCATTAAGATCTATTTGTAATAGTTTCTTTAATTCCGAGTTGTGCTTCACGGAAATGGAATTACTAGACAGGATACAATACTGGCTGATTGGCAGAATGTGGTAGTCCGTGGTTTGTAACAGAGCCATTCCACCTGCATATTTTTTTCGGTCTCGTTGTCGATGGTAGAAAAAAGTTAATCCCCAAAAGAGGTCTTTCCCTGGTTCATGGAATGTGGCATATGCGTAGCTTTCGTCCATCCATAATGTCCCTGCAATAAAGTTATCGTTTGAAACAGCTAGTTTAGCCGGAGCCTCATGTGTCGAAGTCGCAGCAAAAACTTCCATACGAAAGCAGAAAACCTGACTAACAAAATCGGTCGAACCCTTGTTTTGTTCTTTAAGGTAGTAAGCATAATAGGTTCGACCAGTGCATTTTTGTATAGGAGCTTCGGGTGGAATTTTAGTGCTACTTTCCTCGGCTTGTTTCTCATGAGCATCAACATAAAGGTCAGAAAGAAGAATTTTCTCAAGCGGCACATTAAAATAGGCGCAAAACTCCATAATTTTCTCCAAAGTCAGAGCTTTTCTCGCATTTTCGTATTGTGATATAAGTGCTTGGCTGGAAATGTTAAGCTCAGCGGCCAGACTTTCTTGCGTCAAATTTCTCTGCTTGCGTAAATAGGATATATTCGCACCAACTCGCTTATATACTTTTTGCAATTCATTCGAATTTCTGTCAAAGCCCAAGATCGCCACCTCTGATCCCAATATATACTTTCAGGGAATATTATATCATACAGGGATTTCTATTGCCAGCCCGAGAATGGAAATGTCGAACGATAGTGGTATACTTTGAACTGTAAGGAAGATACTTTAATTTAAAAATTCAAATGAGAGGAGCAGTAAACAATGAACGAAATTATGAATAACCACCCGAACCACCTCTCCGTAAGAAATATGGGCGGAGATGGAATTTTTCTTTCCGTGCTTAGTGCTCTGCCAACGGCAATTGCGAGGCCATTCTTGGAATACCGCAGGATTGGTGCACAAGCTCCTGTTATCATCAAGGCGCTGGAAACGAACGAACAGAGTCTTGCAGATATTATGAAGACGATTCGGGAACTTGGCATCGCTGGGCAGTTAACTCCAGAGTTGACTCAATATCTCTTTGCCGCGTATAACCAAGCGCTGATGCAGTCCTCGTACCTGCTTTTAGGGCGCTAAGATAAGATGTCGCTTCGTGAGAACAGCCTATTGACCTGGGGGTGTAACGCCCTCAGGCCAATAACTTGTTTCCTATTATCGGCCGCAGAACGAGACTGTCCTGAAATAATTTAAAGAATCACTTCAAGACAGCTTCTTTTTATAATGCCAAGATACTATTTTCAGGTTTCTGCTTTTATAATAATTAATATGCTCAATGTCCAGCCAATTTTCAGTGCCTGCTGGATGAACGTTTGGTCATTTTCATAGACCCTATAAAAATCCCGCATCCGGCGCACATTGCGCGGGGAAAAGCCTGTGCGGTCAGGGAAATTCGCCCGTAAAAACTCCGCAGCAGCGACCGCAGCGCCCTTCTCCGGACGCTGGCTGATGGTCTTGCCGATGGCATAGATTTCGTCCATCTGCGAGAGCTTTTGCGCGAGAATCACGGTCAATTCCTGGTACATTGTGCCGTAATCCACAGGTTTTCTGACGTTCATAGCTTCTCCTTTCCGCGCTGGCGCGCATCGTATATTTCGTCGTTTTGCGAATAGCCTGCTACAATATTTTGTGGTATG
>OGNB01000405.1_pt1 | contig 32588 bp, 29 predicted proteins | sample 1573301 | NCBI WGS metagenome assembly OGNB01 (sample SAMEA2581914, study PRJEB24529) | metagenome | biome: Human gut stool | place: China | collected 2011
CAAGCCTTGGTTTTGGAAGACGAGCGACGCCAGCACAAAAAACGCTGGTAGTTCAAAAGCTGAGGCAAAGACATTCTCTGGATATTCTTCTCTCAATCGCTCAACTGCCCCGCGCCACCTTCTACTATCATCTGAAGCGGATGGAGCGCACAGACAAATACGCATCTGTCAAAGAAGAAATCACAACGATTTACCATGAAAACAAGGGAAGATACGGCTATCGTCGCATGACAACAGAACTTCACAAGCGCAATTTCCTCCTGAACCACAAGACTGTCCGGCGGCTTATGAAGGAGCTGGGCTTGGTTTGCCGCGTCAGGATGAAAAAATATCGCTCCTACAAGGGAGAAGTGGGTAAAATCGCACCAAATCTGTTAAACCGGGACTTCCGCGCCGAAAAGCCAAACCAGAAGTGGGTCACCGATGTGACAGAGTTCAGTTTGTTTGGCGAGAAACTGTATCTGTCCCCAATTCTCGATCTGCACAGCAGCGATCTGGTCAGCTATACCATATCGGATCGCCCTGTGCTGAGTATGGTGACGACCATGCTGGACGAGGCATTTGCAAAAATTCCGGACGGAACAAACCTCATTCTCCATTCTGATCAGGGCTGGCAATACCAACATAAACAGTATCAGAGGATGCTCCGAGAGAAGGGCATCCGACAGAGTATGAGCCGAAAGGGAAACTGTCTGGACAACGCAGTGATAGAAAATTTCTTCGGGCTGCTCAAGAGCGAACTGCTATATCTGCAAGAATTTCAGTCTATGGAACACTTCAAGCAGGAACTCGTTGAATATCTGGATTACTACAACAACCGCAGGATCAAGACAAAACTGAAGGGCTTGCCGCCTGCAATTCACAGACAACAAGCCCTTTCGGCTGCTTGAATAATTTTTACTTCAAAATATTGTCTAACTTTTTGGGGTCACTTCACCGCCGGATTTCCGGCGGGCGCTTCCTTATCAAAAAAGCGGGGCTTCTTTGCATGCGCATCCCGTTCAGAACGCGTAAAGCTATGCGAAAGTTTTGGAAGAACTGTTTAAAAAAAGTAAAAAAATTCGCATGATATATTGCACATCTCTGGGCACTATGTTATAATCAATATGCTGAATGTCTGAAAGACTAGCCGCTTTGCGCATAAAAATTGTGTATTCTGCCCGATTTTTTGCGCCTTGGCGACAAATGAAGGAGGTATTCCCAAATGAAGTTCTCCAGCAAGGTCGAAAAATGTGGCCTTTCCCCTATGCGGAAATTCCACCCCTACGCGGTGGCTGCTGAAGCAAAGGGAAAGAAGATCTACCACCTGAACATCGGCCAGCCCGATGTGGAGACGCCCAAGCAGTTCTTCGACACCATCCGTGAGTTCAATCAGCCCGTTCTGGAATATGCGCCGTCCCCCGGCATGCCTGTTCTGATCGATGCGATCCAGAAGTATTACGACGATCTGGATATGCACTTTGAAAAGGACGAGATTTTGATTACGACCGGCGGTTCCGAGGCCCTTCAGATCGTTCTGGAGTGCATCCTCGACGACGGCGACGAGATTCTGATCCCCGAGCCCTTCTATCCCAACTACAACACCATGGTTAACACCTGCGGTGCGCACATCCGTCCCATCCCTACCTGCCCCGAGGAAGGCTATCACTACGCCGACCGCGAGAAGGTCGAAAAGGGAATCAACGAGCACACCCGCGCCATCATGGTCACGAACCCCGGCAACCCCACCGGCGTTGTCCTGACGCCGGAAGAGATGCGCATGATGTGCGACATTGCCAAGGAGCATAACCTGTTCATCATCGGCGACGAGGCGTATCGTGAGTTTGTCTACGGCGGTGAGCCGCTGCAGTCCATGGGTGAGTTCGCAGACGCGGCTGATAATGTTGTCGTTATCGACACCGTCTCCAAGCGCTTCTCCGCTTGCGGCGCGCGCATCGGCTGCATCCTGACCCGTAACCACGAACTGCTCGGCCATGCGCTCAAGTACTGCCAGGCGAGACTTTCCGTCGCAACGCTCGATCAGGTCGCTTCGGCTGCTCTGTATCAGGTTGACCCGTCCTACTTTGCGGCTGTCCGCGAGGAGTATAAGCGCCGCCGCGACACGGTCGTTGCCAAGCTGCGCGAGATCCCCGGTGTCGTGTTCGACTGCCCGAAGGGCGCGTTCTATCTGATGGCCGCTCTGCCCATCGATGACGCGGACAACTTCCAGAAGTGGCTGCTCGAGGAGTTCGACGACAACGGCGATACCGTCATGTTCGCTCCCGGCGCTCCGATGTATGCAACGCCCGGCAAGGGCAAGAACGAGATCCGTATCGCTTACATCCTCAAGCAGGATAAGCTTGAGCGCGCGATGGATCTGCTCGCCCTCGGCATTAAGGCTTATAACAATAGATAAATGCGATGAAAAAATTGCCGGACGCAAGTCCGGCAATTTTTTTGCTGCTCGCAGCGGCAAGGCTCTTTATTTTTCCTGCCGCCACGGTAAGAAGTAAAAATCAGTTACTGCGCAGCAGCCTTCAGTGTAGAATTCCCCAGCAACGCAGTTACTTCCTCGCTCGAGAGCTCGTAGCCCCAAAGGGTCTTGTAGAGCTCCTGCGTCATGGTCTCCATATCGTAGTCATAAATCTCCGGATAGATGAGGTTTCCAAGCCACCACACGCCGAGGATCATGTTCATCGACGGAGGGCCGGACAGCCAGCTGTAGGGAGAGCCGGGAACCTCGTAGTACTTGCCGGTCGAAATGGCCGTCAGCTGCGACCACGCGGAATCATCTGCCACGGTGTCATAGATGCTGCCGTCGGCAAAGAGGATCACGTCGGGATCGAAGTTGTAGAGCTGCTCGAGGCTGATGATGTTGCCGCCGCCCTTATTGCTCACGTCCTCAACCATGACTGCGTTCTCCACGCCGACCATGTCCAGCACCTGCGCCTGCATGGAGCCCGCCGCGTTCGTGCCGAGGCCATCTTCGCCAGTGGTGTACATGGCGCGCACGCGCATATCGTCGGTAATCTTTGCGGCATTTTCTTCGGCTATCGCGGTGGTGCGGTCAACGAGCACAGCCAGTTCCTCGCCGCGGTCCGACTTGCCGGAAAGAAGGCCGCCCAGCGTGCGGAAAGCCGCCGCCATGTGCGGAAGGTCCGCTTCGATGAAGATGACGGGAATGCCGATCTGCTCTTGCAGCGCATCGAGGTCTTCGGTCATATCGCCTTTTTTGTCGCCGAGGTCAATAACGACCTGCGGGTCGGCGGCCAGCAGCGTCTCGAGGTTCAAATTCGCCTTGCTGCCGTACATCTGGCCGGTCTCGGGGAGCGCGGCAAGGTTCGCGGGCAGGAAAGCAATCTGGCTCTCACTCGGGGCCGCGTTGATCGTGACCATGCACTCCGGGGCGATCGCGGCAAGGATCATCGTTGCGACGGCGCCGCTGGGCGCGATGCGGGTGATATCTGCCGGGAGCTCGACGGTTCTGCCGAGGCTGTCGGTGAAGGACACCGTCTCGGGTTCGGCCGGAGCTTCTTCCTCGGCGGGCGATTCTTCCGTCTGTTCCGGTTCCGCTGCGGTATCTTCGGCGGTGGGGCTTTCGGTCTGCGCGGTCTCAGGCGCAGCGGCCTCCTGCTTGCCGGATGCGCAGCCGGTCATAAGACCGGCGACCATGACAAGGGCAAGCAGAAGCGCGAGAATTCTTCTGTTCATTTTCGCACCTCCTATGGTATAGTTATTCTGAACATAGAATAACGACAGCGGGACAAATTGTCAAGGCGTTTCAACTGCGCCGTCCGGCAAAAACGAAAATATTTTTTTATTTTTCGGTATTGACGAACAGTGGCGTGCAGCCGCACGGCACAAAAAGGGCGAAAAAAACAGTAGCGCTGGGGCGAAAATGCTGGTATACTATATAATTAGAGATTTGGTGCTTGTATGGCGCGGGAAGGGGCAGACGAATGAACTTTGGCGCATTTCTTGGCAACGACGCGCTGAAACGGCGTTTGCAGGAGAGCTTCCGGCAGGGCAAGACCTCGCACTGCTATCTTCTTTGCGGCGTGGAGGGCTCGGGACGAAGGACGCTGGCGCTTCAGATGGCGGCGGCTCTCGAGTGTAAGGATGAACGGAACCCCGGCTGCGGCGTTTGCCCCGCGTGCCGCAAGGTCCTCGCGAAGCAGCACCCGGACGTGATCACGGTCGACGACACGGAGCACAAGAACGTCGCGGTCGACATTGTCCGGCAGGCCAGAAGCGACGTGTTTATCCGACCAAACGAGGGCCGAAAAAAGGTCTATATCATCCCGCGCGGGCAGGATTTGGGCGCGCCGTCGCAGAACGCGCTGCTCAAAATTCTCGAAGAGCCGCCCGAGTACGCGGTGTTCCTGATTCTCACAACGAGCGCGGAAAAGCTGCTGCCGACGATCAGAAGCCGCGCCGTGCAATTGCAGCTCTCGCCCCTTTCCTACGAGCAGGCGATCCCGGAACTCAAACGGCGCTTCCCGGACAAGAGCGATCTGGAGCTCGCGGACGCGCTGGAGCAGGCCGAGGGGTATCTTGGTCCGGCATGCGAGGCGCTCAGGGACGGACTTTTTCTGCCGCAGGCGCTGGCTCTTGCAAACGGCTTTGCCGCGCGGGATAGTCTGTCGGTTTTGCAGGCGCTCGTTCCGATGGAAAAATGCAAGCGCGAGCAGATCCTGCCGGTTCTGGAGCAGATGAGGCGGCTTTTGTGCATGGCGCTGCGCGCACGGGCCGGGAGCATTGTTCCGGGCGACACGGTGCAGGCGCTTTTGCGCGGAAGAACGGGTGCGGAGCTCTTGCAGGCGGCCGAGACGCTGCAAACGGCGGCGGATGATTTGAGCTCCAACGTTGGCGTTGGTGCAGTCATCGGCGGGCTTTGCGTGCAGCTGAAATAAAATACGGAAAACCTCAGATAGATGGGAGACACTATGGACGAACAGAAGAAGGAAATGTCCGCGCAGGTGCAGCCGGAGACGGCGGAGACCTTGCAGACGGATGAAATAAACGAACAGACCGTACAGATCGAACAGGCGGAGTCCAAAATGGCGGCGGAGCAGGCAGTAGAAGCCGAACAGAGCGCGCAGCCGGAGAAAACCGAACCGCAGGCAGAAGCGCCCGAGCAGAAGGCCGAGCCTGAACAGACAGAGCTTTCGCAGGCGCAGGCGGAATTGCAGGCCGTGGCCGATCAAACGGCGAGCGTGCAGGAGAATGCGCCCGAGGAGCCCACGCGTGTGACGGTGGTGGACGTGCGCTTCCGCAACAATGCGAAGACGTATTTCTTTGACCCGGGCGAGCTTCGGCCGGGCCTGGGCGCGCATGTGATCATTGAGACGGCGCGCGGCGATGAATTTGGCATCTGCGCCGGGATGCGGCACGAGGTGAAGGCGTCGGAAATTGTGCCGCCGCTTCGCAAGGTATTGCGCCTTGCCACCGCGCAGGACGAGCGCATCAACCGCGACAATCAGGAGAAGGAAAAGCGTGCTTTCGAGGTCTGCCAGCAAAAAATCGCGGACCACAAGCTGGACATGCAGCTCGTCTCCGCCGAGGTTGCGTTCGACGGCAGCAAGATCCTCTTCTTCTTTACTGCCGAAGGCCGCGTCGATTTCCGGGAACTCGTCAAAGACCTTGCGTCTTCCTTCCGCACGCGCATCGAGCTGCGGCAGATTGGTGTGCGCGACAAGGCGAAGATGGTGGGCGGACTTGGCGTGTGCGGAAGACCGTTCTGCTGCAAGGAATTTCTGGACGATTTCCAGCCGGTCTCTATCAAGATGGCCAAGACGCAGAATCTGAGCCTCAACCCCACGAAAATTTCCGGCACGTGCGGCCGGCTCATGTGCTGCCTCAAATATGAACAGGAGGCGTATGAGGACCTTCTCAAGACTGCGCCCAAGAACGAGTCGTTCGTTGACACGCCGGACGGCCGCGGCACGGTGACGGAGGTGAATCTGCTTCGCCAGTGCGTCAAGGTGCGCATGGAGGAAAGCCCCGACACGATCGGCTGCTACAAAAACTGCGATATCTGCGTGCTTCGAAGCGGCAAGGCGCGCAAAAATGACCCGCCGATCCCGAAGGACCTTGCTCCGATCTCCTCGAAGCCGCGCAAGGTGCAGCCGAAGGAAGAGGGCCTGTTTGAGCCTCTGCCGGAGCTGATTTACCCGGATCAGGTGAGCGAGTTTGACCAGCGGAGCGCCTTCGGCGCGCAGAACGACCTCCTGAGCGGACGGGATATTCCCTTAACGCCGGAGGTGCCGGAGCAGCCGGAACCGGGTGACAAGCCCACCGGACAGAATCGCCGCCGCCGCAGAGGAAGAGGCCGCGGCAAGGGCTCCGATGGCGCGCCGGAAGCAAGAGCGCAGGGTGAATCCTCCGAGAAGCCGGCGCAGAAGCCCGACAAGCAGCCGGGTGAGCCGAAGCGCGAAAAGCGGCCGAACGACCAGAAGCCGCGCCCCCCGCGCCAGAATCAAGAGCGCAAGCCACAGGGTGAGAAGCAGCCGACGGATAAGCCTCAGGGAGAAAAGCCGGAGGGAGCCGCAAACGGTGACGCGCCCAAGCGCCCGCGCCGCCGCCGCTATCGCGGAAACAAGCCCGCAAACGGTGCGCCGCAAGCCCCGAAGCAGGGAGAATAAAAAACGAAGAGCCTTCCCATGATCGGGAGGGCTCTTTTTCTGCGCTCGGCGGTTTATCGTGCGCACCGCAAAAATTCCCAAATTTGCGTAGGGGTCGATTGCGTACATCACCCGTCTCCCTACGAACGCTTGGTGAACGGGCGCTTACAGATCGGCGTTCTCAAAGCGGCGGACGCTGACGGAAAAGCTGCGGCAGGTCAACAGCGCGAAGACGAGAAGGCCGCCTAAAAGTACGGGCAGCTGGCGCAACTGGTCGGCCGCTTCATAGCTTTCGCACACATCCTTTAAATAGGGCAGCACGTGCTGGAGCACCTCCAAGATCACCATACCGAGCGCGAGCGCGGCGCTCGAGACGACGAACGGCTTTCCCAGATCGTAGGCGTTTTTGTAGTGCATCGGGAAAAAGATGCGGTTAAATAGCCCAAGCAGCACGAGAGAAAAGCCCAGAAACGCGACGTTCGCCTCGATGCCGACGGCGTTTTTGATCTCCCCATAGCTTGCCCGGAGGAGCATAAACGGGAGGCAGACGAGGACCTGCATGGCCTCGATCGTGAGCACGAGTGAGAAACGGGCTTTGACCATTTCGCGCTTGGTGATGGGCAGCAGCGCCATGTAGTAAAGGTCGCGGTTTTCCCGCGCGGACTGCATCATGAGGAAAATGCCGAGCGTCGTGTAGAAAAACGTGACGTAATACGGATAATTCGGGATCAGCACCAGTCCGCTCAAAAGCAAAAACAGCAGCGGCACCGGCATCATCACAAGCTTCCACTCTTTTTTAAAAAGCGTCATCATTCCTCTACCTCCCGCTCTAAAAACACCATCACGCTCTGCAGATCCGCCGCTTCTTCCCGGCATCCCGAAGGGCAGGTAAGTGCGCTTGGGAAGAGCCCCTCGAATTCGCCCCGATGGACGCGAAGGCCGCGCAGCGTCTTTCTAAGCTCCGGCGAAAGAGAAGCTTCCGGTCCCGTGAGCTTTTTCCACGGCGCGGTGAATTCCGCGAGCGGGCAGCTGGCCGCAACCGCACCGTTTTGCAGATACGTCACATCGTCGGCGCACGCGTCTAAGTCGGTTGTGATGTGCGTCGAAAACAGGATGGACACGCCGCCCTGCTCACAGAGCGTGCGCAGCAGATCCAATAGATCATCGCGCGACACGGGGTCTAGGCCAGAGGTCGGCTCGTCGAGAATCAGGAGCTTCGCCCCGTGAGACAGCGCGCAGGCCAGCTGATACTTGACCTTCATGCCCGCTGAGAGCTCGCAGACGCGCTTGCCTTCATCGAGCGAGAACCTGTGTAGCAGCGCCTCGTATTTTTTGTCGTCCCACGAGGGATAAAAGCTTTTCGTGACGGCGGTCAGCTGCGAGAGCCTTTTTCTCGGGTAATAGCAGAGGTCGCCCGAAACATAGCCCGCTTCCCGGCGAAGCGCAGACGCGTCCAGATCCAGAGGCTTTCCCAGAAATTGAACCGTTCCGCCGTCCGGGCGCACAAGGCGCAGAATCGACTTGATGGTCGTCGTTTTGCCTGCGCCGTTGCGGCCGATGAGCCCCATGACGCGCCCTTCTTCGATCGAGAAGCTGACGTCTCTCAGGCAGAACGCGGGATAGCGCTTGCTGAGCCCGTCAACCCTTAGAATCGTCATCGCGGCTCACTTCCCTTCCTAGCGCAAAGAGTGACGCGGGTGTGTCCAAAGACTCCGACGGAACGAGCGCGATGCCCTTTTCTTCGTCGGCCAGCAGCAGGAGATTGTCTCCCGGCTGAATCGAAAACAGGTCACGCGCACCCTTCGGAATCACGATCTGCCCCTTTTCGCCGACCTTGACCATGCTGATGAACTTTCCCTTCGGAAATTGCATTGCCATATGTATCCCTCCTTGAAGTATGACTTTTCATATTTAGTATAACAAGTCATACTAAAAATGCAAGAAAAATCGTGCCCATGTCAGAGAAATTTAGAAACCTTCCAAAATATGCGTAGGGGCGGACGACCCTGTCCGCCCTTGAAAAGTTACGAATTTGCCGAAGATTTTCATAAAAACGGGATTTTCTGCGGGCAGACAGAGGCGTCCGCCCCTACAGTTCTTTGGAGAATCTTCCGTAATGTTCGTAGGGACCGATGCCCACATCGGCCCGGCAAAATGCGCCGATTTACAGAAATCTCCGGCGAATCCGGAACTTCTCTTGGGGCGATGTGGGCATCGCTCCCTACGCAAGGCTGCGGCATTCAATGTGCTCACGCGCCCCTACGCATGGCTTGAAAGACGCAAAAAACGCAGACAGCCGGATACTGCCTGCGTCTTGGTTATTCTGCTTTCAGCCGGTAACTCAGACCCTTGGGATAGAAAAAGCGCAGGGCCTTTGGCTTGAGGGAAATGTCGAGGAAGTCTGTGTGGAGCGCTTCGCCGTCGATGTTTACGACCGAGGGCGTATCGCACCGGATGGTCAGCTTCGTGCAGCGCTCGTGGCGGATGAGCGCCGGATAGTCGGCGTATTTTCCCTTCTGGTACTTGCCGATGACCGCCGCGACCTGCAATAAGCTCACTTTCTTAACCAGCAGCACATCCAAAAGCCCGTCGTCCGGCTCCGCCTCGGGAACGGGGTTGAACCCGCCGCCGTACCACCGGCCGTTGCACACGCAAATGAGCGTCTGCTCCGCGTCGATCCGCTCACCGTTTACCTCTACAACATAGTGCGCGCTGCGGCCGGAAAGGACATTAGCCAGAATTGAGAGTATGTACGCACCCTTGCCGGAGACAAACGGCAGCCGCTTGAACCGCGCAATATCCGTTCCGATCTTCGCGTCGAGTCCGATCGATAGAATATTTGCGCAATACGTGCCGTTGCAGGAAATGAGATCGAAGCGCGTCTCGTCCGCATCAAGAAGCCGCTCGAGGTCAAAAAACGGCGCGGTGTCGGAAAAAACCTTGATGGAGTCGTTGCCGGAGCCGCCCGGATAGTGCGTTACCGCGGCATTCTCGAAGCCCGCTATCCCGCACACGACCTCGTTGAGCGTGCCATCGCCGCCGCAGGCATAGAGCCGCACCTCCTGCCCGGATTCCGCCGCTCGTCTGGCTAATGCCTTGCAGTCGCCGCGCGCTTTGGAGACGCAGATCTCATAATCAAGCCCACGTGCGCCGCAGATGCGCTCGATGTCCTGCGTAAAGCGCGGCGTCTGATCTGATTTTCCGGCGGCAGGATTCAGAATAAAAATATGCTTCATGACGGGAACTTTCTCCTTCATCCTTCGTCTTAAGGGTACAGGCGCTTAAAAATACATGTAGACGTTGCACTGAAGCCTGCCGTTGTAGAGCTTGCGCTTCTTTGCCGCCTGCTTGCCGAAATAGTGCTCAAACTCCGGCTCGGAGGAAATGATATACTTCTTCCAGCCGTCGGCAAATTTCACGTGCCGGCCAAACGCCCGGTAGAGCTGCTGGGCGCTTCGCTGTTCGAGCATGCGCTCACCATAGGGCGGATTGCAGACCATGAGGCCCTTGTCCGTCGGCAGACTCATCTTGGTCGCGTCTGCCTCGCGGAAGTCGATCAGCTTCCCGACGCCCGCTTTTCTGGCGTTGTCGCGCGCGATGGAAAGCGCTGCCGGGTCAATGTCGGTGCCTAAAATGCGGTAGTCTCCGCGGTATTCTTTGTCCAGCGCCTCCGTTCTCGCCTCGCGCCAGACCTCCTGCGGGACGCACGCCCACTTCTGCGCGCCAAACGAGCGGTTCATCCCCGGCGCGCGGTTGAGCGCGATCATCGCAGCTTCAATGCAGATCGTGCCCGAGCCGCAGAACGGGTCCCAGAAAAAGTCCCGCCCGCGGTATCTTGCGAGGTTCACCATCGCTGCCGCCATCGTCTCATGAAGGGGCGCGAGATTTGCGTTTTCGCGGTAGCCCCGCTTGTGAAGACTCACGCCGGAGGTGTCTAAGAAAATTTCGCAGCGATCCTTCATGATCGAAAACCGGATCTGGTATGTCGCGCCCGTCTCGGGAAGCCACGAAAGGCCATAGTTTGCGCCCAGCCGGTCGACCGCCGCTTTTTTCACGATCGCCTGACAGTCCGGCACGGAATGCAGCTGGCTGTCCAGGCTGTAGCCCTTGACCGGGAACGCGCCGTCTTTTGGAATGAAGTTCTCGAGCGCGATGTGCTTGACCCCCTGATAGAGGTCTTCAAAGCTCTTCGCTTCAAACTGTGCGAGCAAGATCATCACGCGCTCGCCCATCCGGCAGCAGAGGTTCGCTCTTGCCATCGCGGCAAAGTCGCCGTCAAAGAAAACGCGCCGGTCCTCGACGCGGACATTCGAAAGGTTCAGCCGCCGGAGCTCGTCTCCGACCAGACCCTCGAGGCCAAACAGACACGGTACGCAAAAGGTCATTGTTTGCATGCAGGTTCTCCTATATTTCGTAAATTCGTCCATATTTCACAATACACATCAGTATAATAAAAACGCAGCAAAATAGCAATGTGTTTCTTTTTTATTTCACGTTCTTTTTACGAAGAGCGGATGACTTTTCTTCAAATGTCCGGTATACTGTTACCATAGAAAGGAGTGAGTTCCCATGGTCTATGTCTGGCTCGGGCTGATTGTGGCGTTCATCGCCGTGGAGGCCGCGACGGTGAATCTGGTTTCAATCTGGTTCATTGGCGGCGCGGTGGCGGGGCTCGTGTGCGCGATCCTTGGCGTGCCGACACTTTTGCAGTGGACAGTGTTCATTGCCGTATCGGCAGGTCTGCTCGCGCTTTTGCGGCCGGTGCTTAAAAAGTATCTGCGCGTCAAGCCCACAAAAACAAACGCCGACCGTCTGGTCGGGCAGGAGGCGCTTGTCACAGAGCAAATTGATAATCTCCGCGAGACGGGCGCGATTCGCATAAACGGAGTGCTCTGGACGGCAAAAAGCGCAGATGATACGCAGATCCCCATCGGCATGCGCGTCGTCATCGAGCGCATCGAGGGCGCAAAGGTCTATGTCAAGCCCGCCGGGGTCCCGGCAGAAGCATAAGTCATTTTTTACATCAGAAACAAAGAAGAGAAACACCATAAGGAGGATGTATTTATGGAATGGATTCCCGTACTTGTCATCGCGGTGCTGGCGCTCGTCATCATCGTCCGCAACATTTATGTCGTCCAGCAGTCGAGAGCCTATGTCGTCGAGCGGCTCGGCGCGTTCAGTAACGTCTGGACCGTCGGCATTCACTTCAAGGTTCCCTTCGTTGAGCGCGTGGCCAAGAAGGTCAGTCTCAAAGAGCAGGTGCTCGACTATCCGCCCCAGCCCGTCATCACGAAGGATAACGTCACCATGCAGATCGACACCGTCGTCTACTTCCAGATCACCGACCCCAAGCTCTATGCCTACGGCGTGGAGCACCCGATGATGGCCATGGAGACGCTCACGGCCACGACGCTCCGCAACATCATCGGTGACCTCGAACTCGACCAGACGCTCACATCCCGCGACGTCATCAACACGCGCATGCGCGCCATTTTGGACGAAGCAACCGACCCCTGGGGCATCAAGGTAAACCGCGTCGAGCTCAAGAACATTCTTCCCCCGCAGGATATTCAGAACTCGATGGAAAAGCAGATGAAGGCCGAGCGCGACCGCCGGCAGGCGATCTTGCAGGCAGAGGGCGCGAAGCACAGCCAGATCCTCGTTGCCGAGGGCGAAAAGGAAGCGGCCATTTTGAAGGCGGACGCGGAAAAGCAGGCGGCGATTTTAAAGGCAGAGGCCGAGAAGGAATCCGCCATTCTCCGCGCCGACGGCGAGGCGCAGGCCATCCGCGCGGTGCAGCAGGCGCTGGCCGATTCGCTTGCCATGCTGAATGAAAAAGCCCCCAACGATCAGGTGCTCAAGCTCAAGGCGTTAGAGGCCATGCAGAAGGTCGCGGACGGCAAGGCGACGAAGATCATCATCCCGTCCGAGATTCAGGGCCTGGCGGGTCTGGCCTCCGGCATTACCGAAGCGGTAAAGGAAGCAAAGTAAGATGGCAAAAAAGAAGGACGAACGCTTTTTGAAGGTCCACGAGGAGGGAAACAGCTTCGGCTGGATGCGGACCGTCTGGGTCGATAAGCAGACGGGCGTCAATTATCTCTTCGTGAACTCCGGTTACGCGGGCGGTATGACGGTTCTTCTCGGCGCAGACGGCAAGCCTGTCATCACCCCGGTTCCCAACAGCTACCCTGACGATTAAACGATGCGCCCCGGCCAAAGGCCGGGGCGCGTTTTTTAGCCGGAGAAACTGACGGAGGACTGGCAGACGTAGTAGATTCGCCGGTCCGCATCGTTTGCAAGCACGAGCACATCGCCGACGCTTCCGAGCACTGCCGCATTCGCAACGAGCAGCGGGCCTGCTGCGACGGAGGCTGTACGACGGCCGGAGAGCTTTGTATCCGTGCAGTCGCAGGGTGTAGGCTTCATGACGGGCGTGTTGTTCCCAAGCGGCGGCCGGCCCGGATGCAGTGCCTGCCAGAGCAGGCTCTTGAGCTGTGTATACGTCTCCTCCTGCGTTGCAGACACGGGGACGGTAAATGCGACCGCTGTGAGGGAACACACCGACACTGCGTTTGCCGTAAACGCAGGGCCGGAGGCGCAGCAGCTGTCCGCCGCGCAGACCGGAATGGGATAGTAGATCTGGCCGCTGACCTCCAGATCGTCGCATGTACACGGCTTGATGCTCACAAACTCGCCCGCAAGCGGCCCTGTGAGGTTATCATACGCGGTCGTAGCTGCGTCCGGGCAGTTTAAAGACGTGCCAAGGACAAAATTGGGGGTAAAAAACGCGAACTGGTTGTAGTCGACGAGCGGAGCAAGCCGCGGGTCGCACAGAAGCTCCAGCGCGCCCAGCATCCCCGCCGCGCAATTGCAGCCGCAGTCCACATCTGCTTCCTCCGCGCGCGGGGGAGGCGGTACAGGCGGCCTCGGCGGCATAGGTGGATACGGCGGAACCGGCATGCACCCCGGCGGGCACGGAGGCGGACAAGAGGGATTGGGCGGCGGGCAGGGGGCGGGTGCGGGCGGCGGGCAGGACGGCGCGGACGGGCAGGTATTCTGCGATTGCCCGCAGTTGCAGCCGCCGGTGGTTGTGTAGTTGCAGTTTGGATTCATATCATCACTCCTCAAAACGAATGGTTTTCTTTCGGCTACAACTACGATATGCCGCCCTGCCGGAAATTGTGCGCGGTGCGGCGCTCTTGCTTTTTCGGCCAAATTCGACTATCATGGAGAAAACAAAGCTGTTGGAAGTGTGGTTGCCATGGTACGAAAATTCATTTGTGCGCTGCTTGCCGTCTTGCTGACGTTCCCCCTTGCGTCCTTCATCGCTGCCGAGGATATCCCCGCGGTCGTGGAGCTGCCCACCGTCGTTACGCCGATGCAAAAACCAACGGAAGACGGGGAAGAGAACGCACCCGAGGAAGAAGCGGCGTCTGAGGATGAAACGAAAGCGGCGGAAGAGCCGAGGCTTGCCGAGCTGTTCGATGAATTTCGCGCCGCGCGCAACCTGACGGAGGATAATTTTGCCGTCAGCTATTACGACACCGTCACGGGCGAGAGCTACGACTGGAACGAGACACACATGATGATCGCGGGCAGCACGTTCAAGCTCCCGCTGAATCTCTACTATTACGAGCTCGAAAACGCGGGCGAGATCGCCCCGGATGCGCTCATTACCCAGGGCGGCGCAACGCTCGATTGGTGCCACTACCTAAGCATCGTCGAGTCGAACAACGAAATTTCCCACGCGCTTCTCTACCGCATCGGCAATTTCCGCGACTACAAAAACGCCATGTGCACGTATTTTACGATGACGGACGAGGAGATCGATCCCAAGTATTATCAGGACAACTACTACTGCACGCGTATGATGATGGACACGCTCAAGCACATCTACGAGCATCAATCGGAGCTCACCGAGCTTGTCGACTACATGAAGCAGTCGCACCCGCAGAACGGCTATTTCCGGGCGAAGGTCACCGAGATGGAGGTCGCGCACAAATACGGAAGCTTCGAGGGCGCGGAAAATGACGTCGGCATCTTCTACGCCGAACGCCCGTTCCTGCTCGCGGTCTATACGCAGAATGTCGGAGAGCTCGTCGTGCAGGATGCGGCCAGGCTCGCCGCCGACTACAATGCAAGGCAGACGGAGCTTGCCAAAAAGCAGGCCCTGCAGGAGCAGCTCGATGCGTTCGAAGCTGAGAAGGAAGCGCGGATGCAGGAGGCGGAATTGCGCGCGGAGGAGGCCATGCAGGTGCTCACCGCGCAGTATGAGGCCGAACAGGCAGCAAAAAAAGCCGCGCAGGAGGCGGCTTTGCAGGCATCTGAGAAAGCTCTGGTGGCGCAGGCGGATACGCAGGAATCGGAAACCGCCCCGGAGCAGACGAAGGCTTCGTCTGTATTTCAGTTTAACCCCGACAATTTCGAGTGGTGGATGCTCGCCGTGGCAGCGGCCGTGCTGGTGCTCGGAAGCGGCGGCGTGCTGCTCATCTGGAGAACCGGCAAAATGAAAGAACTCTCCCGCGACGCAGCGCAGGAGGACGACGCGGAGGACGAGCTGCCTGAAAAATGACTTCCGCTGCGGAATTCCTACGCACTTCAAGAAGGTTCGTAGGGGGCGATGCCCACATCGCCCCATGGGGTATCATCGAATTCGCATTGGATTTTCGTAAAATCGGTTTATACCGCCGGGTCGATGTGGGCATCGACCCCTACGCACAGTTGCAGGGATTTCGTGAATCCCGCAGAGGCATCGACCCCTACGCAAGAACGGTCAAGAGCGGTATTATAAGAAAAAAGCGGCAGCATTCTCAAAGCGGATGCTGCCGCAAAAGCGCAAGCTGATAGAACGCCACGGCGCTGGCTGCGGCAACATTCAAAGAGTCCACACCGTTTGTCATGGGAACTGTCACCGTGTAATCGCACGATGCGATCGTAGAGGCCTTGAGCCCCGGGCCCTCCGAGCCCATGACGACGGCAAGCCGTTTGATATCGCGCAAAGCCGGGTCCCACAGGACCTTCGCGTCCTCGCGCAGCGCCATCGCGACGCTCTCAAAGCCATTGTCGTGCACAAGCGACTGCCAGTGCTCATCCGGCAGATACGCCCACGGCACAAAAAAGACGTTTCCCATGCTGACACGAATGCAGCGCCGGTAAAGGGGATCGGTGCAGCTTTCGGTCAGCAGCACAGCCTCGACCCCGAGCGCTGCCGCCGAGCGGAAAATCGCCCCGAGGTTCGTGGGGTTCATCACGTCCTCTAAAATCGCGACGCACGACGTGCCCTGCAAAAGCTCCTGCGCGCGCTTAGGCGCCGGTCTTCGCATTGCGCAGAGCATCCCGCGCGTAAGGGCATACCCCGTGAGCCGCTCGAGAACGGAGAGCTCCGCCGTATAGACCGGAAGCTCCTCCGGACATCTGGCCAAAATCGCCTCCGCCTTGGGAAGAAGCCTTGTTTCTGCGAGGAACGACACCGGCTCAAACCCTGCGTCCAGCGCCCGTTCAATCACCAGCGCGCTCTCGGCGATGAAAAGTCCGTCCTCAGGTTTTTCACGGCAGACCAGCTGATTTTCGGTCAGGCGGGCGTAAACGTCCAGCGCAGGGTCTTCGAAGTCCGCAATCGGAACAATCCGTCCCATGCCTAGAGCTCCAGCACGCGCTCAATCATGCGCGCAACCCCGTCTTCCTCATTCGTTTCCGTCACCGCGTCGGCGCAGGACTGAACTTCCTCGGACGCGTTCCCCATCGCCACGCCGAAGCCTGCCGCGCGGAGCATCGAATAGTCGTTCGTGCCGTCGCCGAAGGCCATGCACTGCCCGATGGGCACGCCGATTTTTTCGCACAAAAAGCACAGGGCGCTGCCTTTCGTTGCGTTTTGGGCATTGATCTCAATGTTGTTTCCGAGCGAGCTCGACACCGTGTAGCCCGGGAAGCGTGCGGTGATCTCGTGGATGGTCGCCTGCTTGTCGTCCGGGTTGCGGAAAAACGCGATGATCTTCTGCACGGAGTCGTGCTGCGCGGTTACAGCGTCGAGGTCCTCGTCGGTTTGATAGCTGCGGCGCATGAGCGCGGCCGTGGCGGGCGTTGCGGCGACGGCTTCAATCTCCGAAAAGTCCTCCCGGCTCATGTGGCCGAGGCCGTCAATATACACGCCGCGCAGGACGTTGCGCGACTTGAGAAAATGGAGCATGCACATGGCCTGCTGCGGTGTTAACTCCTCTCGCAGAAGCGTTTTGTCCTCAAAGCTGTCGTAAACCTGCGCGCCGTTGACGAGAATGTGATAGCGGGTCAGGTTTTTGTCCAGCAGCGGCTCGGGCAGCGAGCGCAAAAGTCTGCCCGTCGATGGAACGAGCAGCACGCCTCTTTCCCGCGCGGACAAGAGCGCTTGCATGGTGCGCGGAGAGATGGATTTGTCGGAGCGCAGCAGCGTTCCGTCCAGATCGAAGGCAATCAGGCGAATATCCATGGGATGTCCTTTCTGGTTCAGGAAAACCGGTTCAAAATGGCGGTCAGTTGCATGGGGTCTACGCTTCCGATCGGAAGGAACGGATCAAGCGGCTCACGGTATTCTCCGATCTGCTTGCAGTACCACGACACATCGCGCCAGCCCTGCTTATAGCCGACGTTATGGAGCGTCGAGACCCGCGAAAAGCCGAGCGCAAGGTGCATGGCCTCGCTTCTGGGATTCGGCGTTGTGACGATACCGTAGACCGACTTGACGTTTTGCAGCTGCAAGAGCGCGAAAAGCGCTTCGTAGAGCTTCCGGCCGATGCCTTTGCCGCGCGCGTCGGGGCTGAGGTAGACGGAAAGCTCCGCCGACGGGCGGTAAGAGATACGGACGGCAAATTTGTGTGCGTACGCATAGCCGAGAATTTTACCGTTTTCCTCCCAGACGATCCACGGATACTCCCGCTGCACATCCGCAATGCGCAAGGAAAACGACTCCCGTGAGGGGACCTCCTGCTCGAAGGTGATGGTTGTCTCAATATACGGCGCGTAAATGGCGAGCATCGCCGCGCAGTCGTCCGGCTTTGCAAAACGAATCATAACAACACTTCTCCATACTAATTATTGTTATGATAGCATACAAAAAAAGCCCTGTCAATTTGTCACAAATGGAAAAAGGCGCGGCTTTTCTGTCAGATTCCGCATAGCAAAACCGGGCGAGACGCACTGCGTCCCGCCCGGTTCGTATTTCGCGTTTCATTTATGCCATATCGATGTGTTTCTGGATGCGGTTGATGATCATTTCCAGCGCGATGAGGTTCTTACCGCCCTCGGGAACGATGAGGTTCGCGTTTTTCTTGCTGGGCTCAACGAACTGCTCGTGCATGGGCTTGACCGTCGTGAGGTACTGCTCGATGACAGAGTCGATCGTCCGCCCGCGCTTTTTGACGTCGCGCCGGATCCGCCTGCACAGGCGCACGTCCGCGTCCGCGTCAACGAAGATTTTGATGTCCATCTGATCGCAAAGGACCCGGCTCGCAAAAATCAAAATGCCCTCGACCACGATGACCTTGCGCGGCTCGATGGTGATCGTTTCGGCCGCACGGTTGTGGATCGTGTAGTCGTAGGTCGGGCACTCGATGGCATGGCCCTCGCGCAGCTGCTGCAAATGCTCGATCATCATATCCGTATCAAATGCGTCGGGATGGTCGTAGTTGAGCTTTGTGCGCTCCTCGTAGGTCAGCTCATCGTGGCGCTTATAATAGTTATCATGGCTCAGGACGGTAATGTTGTCGCCGAATCGGTTTACAAGCGCCTTGACCAGCGTGGTTTTGCCGCTGCCGGTGCCTCCGGCAACGCCGATTACGATCACATCAGACATAGCTTCTTTCCTTTCTCTTTATCGAATGATATCAAAAATCAGCGTCTCGGGCTCGGGCTTTTCCTCGCTCCACGAAAGCGCGCGCAGGAACATCGCCTCGCTCTCCGCGAGGGAAGCGGCCTTGTTGGTGTAAAGCGTTGCGAGCACATCGCCCTTTTTGGCGTAATCACCGGTCTTTTTGGAAAGAACGATACCGGCGGCAAAGTCGATCGTGTCCTCTTTTGTCATGCGCCCCGCGCCAAGAAGGCTCGAAGCCTCGCCGACCTTCTGCGTATCCATGCGGCAGATCCAGCCGTCCTGCGGCGCGAGAATTTCATGGCGGACGGAAGCCTGCGGCAGCTTCGAGAAGTCCTCGAGAACCGATGCGTCGCCGCCCTGCGCCGCAATCCAGCGCTTCATCTGTGCAAAGGCCTTGCCGGATGCGACCGCATCATGCACCTGCTGCTTTGCAAACGCTTCATCCCAGCCGTTGCAGAGCTCGACCATATTGGCTGCCAGCGTCATGCACACGCCGCGCAGATCGTCGCATCCGCGGCCCTGCAAAATTTCCGCCGCCTCCTGCACCTCCAGGGCGTTGCCGATGGCCATGCCAAGGGGGACGTCCATGTTGGAGAGCACCGCGCGCACGTTGCGACCGCAGGCCTTGCCGATGGCGACCATGTTCTCCGCCAGCTTCCGTGCGTCGCCCAGCGTTTTCATGAAAGCGCCCGAGCCGACCTTCACATCCAATACGATCGAATGAGAGCCCGCCGCAAGCTTTTTGGACATGATGGAGGAGGTAATGAGCGGCAGCGAGTCGACCGTCGCCGTCACATCGCGCAGCGCGTAGAGCTTCTTGTCCGCCGGGGTCAGGTTGCCGGACTGGCCGATGACCGCCACGCCGACATTTTCCACCTGCTGCATGAATTCCTCCGCAGAAAGTGTCGTTTTATAGCCCGGGATGGACTCGAGCTTGTCGACGGTTCCGCCCGTGTGTCCAAGGCCGCGCCCGGACATCTTGGCCATCTTGCCACCGAGACTCGACACGATCGGAGCTAAAATGAGCGTCGTCTTGTCGCCCACGCCGCCCGTGGAGTGCTTGTCCACAGACTTTGTGCCGAACCGCGACAGATCAATCGTGTCTCCCGAGCGCATCATCGCGTCTGTCAGAACGGCCGTCTCGTGGTCGGTCATGCCCTTATAAAACACGGCCATCGCCCACGCGGACATCTGATAGTCGGGAATGTCGCCCTTGGTAAAGCCGTCAATGATGAAGCGGATCTCCTCGTCGGACAATACGCCCCCATCGCGCTTTTTTTCAATCAAATCAACCATTCTCATAGAGAGTTCTCCTTTGTAACGTCAAAAACGTTTTGCCGACAGCGTTCGCAATTTCCGCGCACCTCCGGGAGGTGCGTAGGGGTCGATGCCCACATCGACCCGGCGGCATGCACCGGTTTTATGGAAATCTTCGGCGAATTCGGTGGTACTCAATGGGGCGATGTGGGCATCGCCCCCTACGAACAACCAGCGGGTGCAGTGCAAATGCTTATCTCTGCCCTTTATCATAGGGGATACCCTCGGCCTTCGGCGCTCTGGAGCGCTTGGAGGTGAAGGCGAGGATGACCATGGAGGCCGCGAAGGGCATCATGTTATAGAGCTCCTTCGTTAAATGCAGCGCGCTCAGCCAGCCGATGGAATCGTAGATGTTGGCAAGCGACTTGAAAATCGCGAAGAAGATGGCAGCAAGCGCGATCTTTCCCGGCTTCCACTGGCCGAAGATCATGACTGCCAGCGCCAGGAAGCCCATGCCGGCTACGCCGACCTCGAAGTTCCACGTCTGCACGGCAGGCACAATGTAGGCAAAGCCGCCGATACCGGCCAAAAAGCCTGAAATCAGGACGCCTGCCCAGCGCATCTTGTAGACGTTGATGCCGACCGACCCCGCCGCCTGCGGATGCTCGCCACATGCCTGCAACCGAAGACCAAAGCGCGTCTTGTAAAGGAGGACGATGGAGATGGCCAGCAGCACAAGACCGATGATCAGGAACACGTTCACGGTGAGGCCGCCGATCTGGAAGATGAACGGGGAATTGTCGTAGCTTAATTTTGCCGACTGCGAGCCGTTGTAGCGCTTGGCCACGACGAGGGCAATGGCGGTTGAAAGCAAATTCAGCGCCGTACCGCCGATGGTCTGGTCGGCTTTTAAGTTGATGGCCGAGAAGGCGAGCAGCGACGAATAGAGGACGCCTGCCGCCGCGGAAAGGCAGATGGAGATCGTGACCTTCCACACATTCGCCATGTCAGCGGGCAGAAGGTTCAGCGCCATCGTGCCGACCAGGCCGCCGATGACCATGATCCCCTCGAGTGCGAGGTTAATGACGCCGGAATGCTCCGAGAAGCAGCCGCCAAGCGCCACGAGCATCAGGACCGTCGCCGAAAGCAGCGCGTATTTGAGCATCAGAAGCATCTTACTGCGCCTCCTTTCCGTTTGGCTTTTCCGCGTCCGGCGCTTTAGCCGCCTGCTTTTTGTGCTTGCCCGTGAAGAGCGTGACAATGAGGTTCTTGAACAGCAGCGAGAACGCGCAGAGGTAGATGATAATGCCGGAGATAATGTCCGCAATCTCGGGCGGGAACAAAGATGCGTTCATGAAGCCGCCGCCGGTCGAGATGTGCGAAATGAAGATGGCTGAGAAGATCGCCGCGATCGGGTCGGAGGAGGCCAGCAGCGCGACGGAGATGCCGTCGAAGCCCTCCGAGGGCAGCGCCGTCGAGTCGCCCGGGATCCACTGCGCCGCGTTGGAGAGGTAATACAGTCCCGCGCCGAAGCCCGCGAGCGCGCCCGCAATGATCATCGAGAGGATGATGCTGCGCTTTTCGTTGATGCCCGCGTATCTGGCCGCGTTCTTGTTGCAGCCGCAGGCCTTGAGCTCGTAGCCGAAGGTCGTCTTGTTGATGACGACGTAGAGAAGGATCGCGATGATGATGGCGAGGAAAATTGCGATCGTGCAGGATTTGTAGCCGAACGTCTCCGACATGTCCCAGCCGAAAAGCTTCGAGGGAATGATGCTATCGCCCGTGACGGCGAAGGTCTTCGACTGCTTGGCGTTGTACATCGGGCCCGTGCCGCGGCCGTACATGATCGTGTTGCAGCCATACAGGCCGATCCAGTTGAACATGATGGCCGTGATGACCTCGTTGACGTTCAAATACGCCTTGAAAATGCCGGGAATCGCGCCCCAGACGGCGCCAAAGACCGTCGAAGCGATCAGGCAGAGCCACCACGGCGCGTGCAGCAGCAGCGCGAACACGAGGCCGCCGAACGCACCGACCGTATACTGACCGGCAGCGCCGATGTTAAAAAGGCCGGTCTTGAACGCGAAGGCAACGGAAAGACCGCACATGATGAGCGGCACCGCCGTAACGATCTCCTTGCCGATGCCGGAGGGCATCATATAAAAGCCGCCGAGCAGGATCTGCTTGAAGCCGTCGGAATAGGCCTTTTCGCCGCCAAGCAGCAGCAGCACCAGAAAGCCCACCAGAAGGCCGATGACAATGCAGACCAGACTTGCGCACAGCGTCACAAAGCCGGAGGACTGCAGCAGTGTTTTCTTTTTCATTTTGCGCCCTCCTTACATCCGCTTCGCGCCGGCCATATACAGGCCGAGCTCTTCCACGGTCACATTCTTGGGGTCAAACTCGCCGACGATTTCGCCCTCGTACATGACGAGAATGCGGTCGGAGACGTTCATGACCTCGTCGAGCTCCAGCGACACGAGCAGAACGCCCTTGCCAGCGTCGCGCTCGGAGACGAGCTGCTTGTGGATGTACTCGATCGCGCCCACGTCGAGGCCTCTTGTCGGCTGCACGGCCACAAGAAGTTCAGGGTTCTTATCGATCTCGCGCGCGACGATCGCCTTCTGCTGGTTGCCGCCGGACATGCTGCGCACCACCGTGCTGGACCCCTGGCCCGAGCGCACGTCGTACTGCTCGATGAGGCGGTCGGAATACGCCCGGACGGCGGGGAAGTTGATGAAGCCGTTTTTCTGGAACTCCGGCTGCCAGTAGCGCTGGAGGACCATGTTCTGCTCGAGCGTAAAATCGAGGACCAGGCCGTGCTTGTGCCGGTCTTCGGGAATGTGGCTCATGCCGTCCTTCGAGCGCTGGCGGATGGACACGTGGGAAATGTCCTTGCCGCAGAGCGTGATCTCGCCCGCCGACTGCTTTTCAAGGCCTGTCAGCGCGTAGACAAACTCCGTCTGGCCGTTGCCCTCGATACCGGCAAGACAGACAATCTCGCCCCGGCGCACCTGAAGGTTCACGTTCTTGACGGCGTTGTTCTTGTGAAGCTTCGAAGGGACCGTGAGGTTTTTGACCTCCAGCACGACCTCGCCGGGCGCTTTATCCTGCTTGTCCACCTTGAAGTTGACCTGGCGGCCGACCATCATGGAAGAGAGCTCCTCCATGGTCGTCTCGCGCGTGTTGACGGTGCCGATGCATTTTCCCTTGCGTAGCACTGTGCACCGGTCGGCGACGGCCATAATTTCTGCGAGCTTGTGGGAGATGAAAAGGATGGACTTCCCTTCCGCTGCGAGATTTTTCATGATCTGCATGAGCTCGTCGATCTCCTGCGGGGTCAGAACCGCCGTCGGCTCGTCGAAGATCAGAATCTCGTTGTCCCGGTAGAGCATCTTGAGAATTTCGGTTCTCTGCTGCATACCGACGGAGATATCCTCTACCTTTGCGTCCGGGTCGACGCGCAGGCCGTACTGCTGCGACAGGGCGAGGACCTTTTCCCGCGCCTGCTTTTTCTGCAAAAAGCCCGCTTTATTGGGCTCCACGCCGAGGATGATGTTGTCGAGCACCGAGAAGCACTCGACCAGCTTGAAGTGCTGGTGTACCATGCCGATGTTGAGGTCGTTCGCGTCATTGGGGTCGCTGATCCTGACGACCTGTCCGTTCTTCTTGATGACGCCGCTCTCGGGCTGATACAGGCCAAAGAGCACGCTCATCAGGGTCGATTTGCCGGCGCCGTTTTCGCCGAGCAGCGCGTGAATTTCCCCCTTTTTCAGCTGTAGGGTAATGTTGTCATTGGCGCGGATGCCGGGGAATTCCTTTGTGATATTCAGCATCTCAATGACATATTCCGATTCGGCCAAATTCTTCACTCCTTTGTTCGCCGCAAAAGACTGCGGAGGCAAGTTCCGGTCTGCGCACGCGGAAACGTTTCCGGGGCGCGGCGGATAGTTATTTTTATTATACAGGAAACCAAACAAAATTTCTACCGGACGGACGGACTTTTTCTTGTGCGATGCGCCAAAAGAAAGCTGCATTTTTGTGAAAAACAACCCGGAACCGAGAAAATTCTCAGTTCCGGGTGAAATGCGGTATCAGAATGCAACTTTTTCGCGCAGCCAGCTTCTGAGCTCCGCGATGGGAACGCGCACCTGCTCCATGGTGTCGCGGTCGCGGATGGTGACGGCGTTGTCGGCCGGGGTGTTCTCATCGCCGACGGTCGCAAAGTCGACGGTGATGCAGTACGGCGTGCCGATCTCGTCCTCGCGGCGATAGCGCTTGCCGATGGAGCCCGAGTCGTCGAAGTCGATCATGAACTCCTTGGAGAGCTCTTCATAGATCTTCCGCGCGGGCTCGGAGAGCTTCTTGGAAAGGGGCAGGACGGCCGCCTTGTAGGGCGCGAGGAACGGGTGCAGGTGCAGCACCGTGCGCACGTCTTCTTTTCCCTTGCTGTCGACAAGGTGTTCTTCGTCATACGCCTCGCACAAAAACGCCAGCGCCACACGGTCGCAGCCGAGCGACGGCTCAATGACGTACGGGATATAGTGTTCGTTCGTCTCGGGGTCAAAGTACTCGAGGCTCTTGCCCGAGGCCTCCTGATGGCGGCCAAGGTCGTAGTTCGTGCGGTCGGCAATGCCCCAGAGCTCACCCCAGTCGGTGAACGGGAAGGCGTATTCGATATCGGTCGTGGCACGGGAATAGAACGCAAGCTCCGCAGGCTCATGGTCACGCAGACGCAGGTTCTCTTCTTTGATGCCGAGGCTCAGCAGCCAGTTTTTGCAGTAGTCCTTCCAGTAGGCGAACCACTCGAGGTCAGTGTCGGGCTTGCAGAAGAATTCGCACTCCATCTGCTCAAATTCGCGCGTGCGGAACGTGAAGTTGCCCGGGGTAATTTCGTTTCGGAAGGCCTTGCCGATCTGGCAGACGCCGAACGGGAGCTTGCGTCTCGTCGTGCGCTGAATGTTCGCGAAGTTGACGAAAATGCCCTGCGCGGTCTCCGGGCGCAGATAGCAGGTCGAAGACGAGTCCTCGGTCACGCCGATGGCCGTCTTGAACATGAGGTTAAACTTACGGATGGGGGTAAAGTCGTGTTTGCCGCAGACGGGGCAGACAACGTCTTCGTGCTCGGCGATAAACTTGTCCATCTCATCAAAGCTCATCGCATCGACGTTCACCTCGGGGTGCTCGTCGCCAATGAGCTTATCAGCGCGGTGACGGGCCTTGCAGGCCTTGCAGTCAAGCAGAGGGTCGGAGAAGCTTGCCACGTGACCAGTCGTGATCCAAGTCTGCGGGTTCATGATGATGGCCGCGTCGAGGCCGACGTTGTACGGGCTTTCCTGCACGAACTTCTTGAGCCATGCCTTTTTGACGTTGTTTTTGAACTCGACGCCGAGCGGGCCGTAGTCCCAGCTGTTGGCCAGACCGCCGTAAATTTCGCTGCCCGCGAAGACAAAGCCGCGGTTCTTGCAGAGATTGACGATCATATCGAGGGTCTTTTCGGAATTTTTCATGCTTACATCCGTCCTCCTGACGTGATTTGATAAGATACATTATAATGAAAAGTGTCTCAAAGTCAACAACGCTGGAAAGAAAAAGGCAAGACAATCTTTTGTTTTTTCGGAATTTGTGGTATACTCTCTCGTATCCCAATCGGAAAGGAACGTTTTTCTTGAGAACCATCGGAAGGCTGCTGCTGTCAGCCATCTTTCTTGTTTTGACTGTGCTTCTTGTACTGGCGGCAAAATATGCGCCTGCGCTGGTGTTTTCGTTTTACCCGGAGCTCTCCAGAAAGCTCCTGTCCGCCATCAGCTCAGTGACGAGGGCGATTCCGCTTGCTGTGTGGGAGCTTCTGGCGGGGCTTGCGGTTTTGTGGCTTTTATACACGTTCGTGCGCATTTTCACGCAGCGCAGAAGCTTTTTGTGCTGGCTGGCGGGGATCGTGCTGAGCGTGTGCGTGGGGCTGTTCCTGTTTGTCGCGCTTTGGGGGCTCAACCACTTTGGCCCCACGGTCGGCGAACAGCTGGGTCTTTCCGTGCGCGAGTACACGAAGCAGGAGCTGACGGACGCGACGAGATACTATGCCGCGCAGGTAAACGCTCTGGCGGACGATGTTTCGCGGGATGATCAGGGACTTGCGCAGCTTTCGTCCTTTGAGGAACTTTCAAAGCAGGCTGGCGCGGGCTATGACAAGCTGGCGGCGCGCTACGAGCTGTTCACGGGCTCTCACGACCCGGTCAAAAAGCTTGCAACCTGGCGTATGTTCAGCCAGTTTGGCATTACGGGTATTTTCATCTGCTTCACGGGGGAAGCCTGCGTGAACCCGGACACGTACGAGGTCTGGCTCCCGTTTACGATGTGCCACGAGCTGGCACACCGACAGACGGTCGCCGCCGAGGACGGCGCAAACTTCTGCGCGTACCTTGCGTGCATGGAAAACGAAAGCCCGGAGTTCCGGTACTCGGGCGCGATCGCGGCCTATGTCTATTGCCACAACGCGCTCTATCAGGCCGACAAGACGGCGGCGACGGAAATCTGGGGAAGCCTCAAAGAGGGCGTGCGCGCCGACATTCAGGCGGCCAACACCCACTACGCACAGTACGAAGGCAAGGTCCAGGACGCGGCCACGAAGGTCAACGATACGTATCTCAAGGCCTTCTCCGAGGAAGCCGGCGTGCAGAGCTACGGCGAGGCTGCAGATTTGCTGATTGCGTGGTACCTGGAGAAAAAGTAGGGCAAAACGAAAAAATGTCCTTGACAAATGCCGGGAGCTTTTGTATAATAACTCCCGCGATGGACAGTTAGCTCAGCTGGTATGAGCACATGCTTGACGTGCATGGGGTCACAGGTTCGAGTCCTGTACTGTCCACCATATGAAAACACCACTGCAATTCGAACTCCCCGGAGTTGGACGCAGTGGTGTTTTTCGTATTTCCCATGTGTTTTCAATGCTTTCACGCCCTGCTTAGCGCAAAGCATCTTGGACGTGAAAATGGAAAACGCATAAAATCAGACAGAAAACCGTGAAAAGTATGGAAAGTGAACTATGCAGTACGGCTTATTATTTCTCATTTTGCTTTGACTTTGCGTAGTATTCCTGCTCCTTTTTGTCTGGCGTCTTGTATCCGTTCTTTGCGTGCGGACGGGTCTCATTATAAAATTTGATATATTCTGCAACTGCCGCTCTGAGCTCTTGCTCGGAGCGGTATTTTGTTCGGTAAAGCTCTTCCCGTTTCATTGAAGCAAAAAATGATTCCATGACAGAATTATCATATGGGACATGTGTACGAGAGAATGATTGTGTCACGCCAAGCGATTGCAGATAGGAACAAAACGCATTTGAGCGGTAATTACTGCCGCGGTCCGTGTGAAACAGCAAAGGAAGCTGCGGCTGACGCTGCTCATACGCAAGCTTAAACGTGCTCTTTACAAGCTGTGTGCTGTTTTTCAAACCAATCCGGAAACCAACCACCATGCGTGCATACAAGTCGATAATTACGCATATGTAAAACTCTTTTTCCTTGTAGCGGAAGTAGGTTACATCGCTGACCCAGATCTCATTCGGGCGAGTTGCAGAAAATTTCTGATTAAGATAGTTTTTGCACCGTTTGGTTTCCTTATCGTACTGTTTTTTCGCGCCCTGACGAATACTGCTCAGCCACATATCCTGCATCAACTCACGTACCATCCGCTCGCTGACACGGCAGCCTCGTTCTTTCAGGATGGCGGCAATTTTGCCAGCACCGTAGATCTGGCGGCCGTCTTCGTAAATCGTTTGGATTTTTTGACGCAGTTCCTCTCGGCGTTTATCGTACCAAGCACAGCCACGTTTGCTGCGCAGCAAATAATTATAAAAAGTGCCCCGCGGCACGCAAAGCGCATCGCAGAGCATATGTACGCTGTATTGGTCATGCAGATCGTCGAGCGCGTGCAGCCGGTTTTCCAGCGGCGCGGTCGCAGTACAGGACGCTTTTTGCAGAATATCAATGATGCCTTTCAACCGCTTCACCTTGTTTTCTAAGTTGCGATATTCACGCAGTGTGAAACTTGTTTTCTTTTCAGAATTTTTGGCTCGCTCATCGGCAAGCCACGCGTAGATCGTGCTGCGTGGGATTCCGGTTTTGGTGACAAGTCGAGAGACGCTCTCCCCGCTTTTGTAGGCGGTGATTACATTTTGTTTTTCTTCTATAGTGTGTTTGCTGTTCATACAATCAGCTCCTTGTATTATAGAGTAGTAGTTTTTATAGCCCCTCTCCAAGGGCTGTGCTACACTGTAGGGGATGCTGTGGATTGGTTAATTCCTCCTACCGCAAGACGGTTCGTGAAAGGCTCCAACCACAGCCCTTTACAGTATTGTTAATCAGTTAGATACCGCCGACGGTTTATGTAGAACAAGGTTACAAGAGTAAAGCGTCCTGTGGACCCAGCATCAAATAAACACACCGGAGGTATTTTCATGGTTTGCGTTGGAATTGACGTTGCAAAGGACAAGCACGATTGCTTCATCCTCAGCTTGGAAGATGAAGTCCTGGCAGATGTATTCACCATCCAAAACAATGCGGAGGGCTTTGACAGGCTCCTGCAAACCATTCGCCGCTGCACCCGTCCAGAAGATAAAATAAAAGTAGGGCTTGAGGCTACCGGACACTACAGCTACAACATCCTCGGATTTCTGCTTGACAAAGGCCTACCCACCTACGTCATCAATCCGCTGCACACCAACCTCTACCGAAAAAGTCTGAGTCTTCGGAAAACGAAGACAGACCGTGTCGATGCGCGAACCATTGCAGCTATGCTCATGTCTGATGTGGACCTCAAGTCCTACACAGACACAGCATACCACAACGAGGAACTAAAGTCACTCACAAGATACCGTTTTGATAAAGTTCGTGAACGGGCGAAGCTGAAGCAGTCTGTTTCCCGCCTGGTCACGATTCTGTTTCCAGAACTGGAAAAGCTGGTTCCTACACTGCACATGACATCCGTTTACGCACTTCTCAGTGAGTTTCCCGGCACCAAACAGGTTGCCGAAGCGCACCTGACGCATTTGAAAGCAGTTCTAAGCAATTCCTCCAGAGGTCACTACGGACGAGATATGGCTGAAACCATTCGGGATGCGGCACGTTGCTCTGTCGGTTCTGTCATGCCCGCCAAGTCTCTGGAACTAAAGCACACAATTCGCTTGATTCGTGAATTGGATGCCGAAATCAAAGATATTGAAAACGCCATTCAAGCCATCATGGACGAAATACAGTCTCCCATTACCACTATCCCAGGTAAGGGCGTCCGTATGGGAGCTGTTTTCCTGGCTGAAATAGGTGATTTCTCCCGATTCGACTCGCCAGATGAAATCCTCGCATACGCTGGGATGTCGCCTTCCACTTACCAGTCTGGGCAGCTTTCGCTGTCTGGAGCCTACTCGCACATGGAAAAACGAGGTTCCCGTTATTTGCGCTACGCCATTTACAACGCCACGAAATACGTCTGCCATTGGGACCCGACCTTTGCCGCTTACCTTGCCAAGAAATGGGCCGAGGGGAAGCACTACAACGTTGCGCTCTCTCATGCGGCAAAGAAATTGGTGCGTCTGATTTACGCGATGGAGAAATCCCGGCAGCCATACAGCAGCGCTGCATAAGTCCTTTTTCTCATAAGCTCAAGCAGGCGTCCGGCAGGACGTCAGCTTTGCTGTACCCTTTTTGACCGTCTACATTTTTCTCACCTTTCCTCGCATTCAGGCTTGACTTTTAATAGTTAGTCTTTCGGGGTTAGTATAGCCGAAAAAAGTCAAATTCTGAACGCTTCCTTCACAACAACCGACAAAATAAAGTGCAAAATATTGTACCTCATCTGGCGCGGAGATTAGAAAAGGAAAATTCTGTATTCCGAGTACAGGAAAATCGCCTTAATTACGAAGTATGCAGCGGAGATTGAGATTGGCAGAAATACCCGAAATTTAGAATCCACTTCTTGCCTGGAATGACAGTTCTTCCATAGATGTGCGAAATATGAATTGAATATTTCGCACAAACTCAATTAAAAATCTAATCGAATTTGAATATGATTTTTGCTCGAATGGAATAATTCTATTGAATTTAAAAAATCATGTGGTATAATGTTCAAAAGGAGGAAAGACGCTCATGAGAATCAAACGTATTACTATAGGCAATTTTAAAAATCTTGCAGAAACGACATTAGATTTAACACATATGATTGCTTTGGTGTCAACAAACAATTATGGAAAATCAAATTTGCTGGAGGCGATTCGTTTCGGATTTGACTTCATTTCTGCGTCACCCAAAGAAAGAAATATAATGATGAGATGGCGGCGAGGCATCCCTCTATCGCCTGAACTCGCTGGAAATAAATACAAGTTTGTTGTTGAGTTTGAGGATCCAGAACTAAAACAGTACAGGTTCGTCAGATATGGATTTAGTTTTAGATGGTATAATGACCAAGAGACAGGCGCAATTATTACCGATGAACAACTTGAGATGCGCGCGACGGAAAGCGTGCGGTACACTGCGTATTTAAAACGAGATAAGGGACAATATAGGGCCGGTAAAACAAAAACAGGATTTAGGAAAATTGCGTTAGCAGAAGATGTTTTGGCTGCTGACATTATTTCATCTTTTGACGATGTTGAAATAACCCCTGTAATTCGCAGAATTAAGAAAATGGGCTATCGGATGTGCAACACCTTAGAGCTTGATAGGTCTTTCAGACCGAATCCAATCGAATTTGAATTCGATGCAAAATCTGCGCTTGCATTTGATGATGAGGATATTCCCAGAGCGCTTAGTGTTCTTAGCGAGGAAAGGCCGGAGCAATTCAACCTCTTTATAGAGACAATTTATGACTTGTTCCCAGAATTTGAACAAGTTGAATTGAATGCTTACTCATTGAAGGGTCAAGCGCAAGCTTTTAAAGCATATATAGTTGCGCCTTCTGAGGATGAAGCTGTTGAAGCCTCACAAAAGGAACTCCCATACCATGTTAAAGATGAACTATATAGATTAGTCATTCGAAGTAAATATTTGAATCAGCCGATTAGTATGGAGCATATGTCTACTGGAACCAAGCGCGTTTTTTGGTTGATTGCCAATGCAGTGTTTGGAGGGAGTTATCATACAAATATACTCGGCGTGGATGAAATTGAAACCAGTATCCATCCCAAGATGATTCGCCGGTTGCTGGAGGCCTTATCAGATATTCTCGAGGAAACATCTATGATTGTTACCAGCCATTCACCCTATTTGATCCAATATCTAAAGCCGGAGTCGATTTATGTCGGTGTTCCAAATGATTCGGGTGTTGCAACATTCAGAAGGATCCATCCATCAAAAGTGAAGAATCTTATTTCTACAACACGTGAGTTGGAAACCTCGGTTGGTGAATATTTATTTGAATTAATGTCTGGAGACGAGGACTCGGCAGCGATTCTTTCCGCCTATTTGGAGGATAGCTGCAATGAGTAACAAATACGAAGAAGGCATTGCCTTTATCTTAGAGGGGGATACTGAAAAAGAGTTTTATTTATCATTATTAGAATTTCTCTGTAAAAAACACGATGGTATACTCGAGCGGCAGCTTGATTGCAGTAATAGTCCGGATATTATTTATACGCTTAAAACGCCAAGTCGCCACCTGCTGATTAAGTTTAACACAGTGAATACTGTTACCCAAATGCCACACTCCAGTCGTTGGTTTATTTCTCAGTGTAAAAACAAACATAGAGATGTCGGCTCGTGGATCGTATTTCTGTGTTATGATCTGGATAACTACAAAAATGATATCACTAAATTTTATGAGGGAGATTGGGTAAACCTGCGCACATCCTTGAAAAAGAAGGCAAAGGCTGTTCATGATATAGCTGCTGCTGCAGATATTGAGGATATTATTCTATCTGATATTGAGGGAATATCACGTTTCTTGGGGAGTCCGAACACGATGGCGCTCCCAACCGGAAGCAAAGGAAAAGCAAAACTAAAAAAATTATTTCGTCAGGCCAATAGAACTTACCATGAGGGAAAACGCGCACGTACACTTATTGATTCACTTGATATGCAGAAGATTATGGACACATCTTTGGCTCCACTGACTATGATAGAAAGTGTAATATTTTGAGTTGAAATTTTTGAATCCAGAAAGTTAAACTTGTTCACAAAAAAGGCGCAAATACTACTCTCGCAAAATATGAGTTTAAGTAATCAACTGTGTTGGAGATGATTATGCCACAAAAGTATTTCTGTATATAGCACACGGTTTAATAGTCAATTTGGGAGAGTAAATAACCACCCTATTAGAGCAAGTCTGTGGCAGCAGAGACATTTCTGCTGTTCCGAATCCGTTTCGTATTTTTGCATCCGAAGTTGTACTGTCGGCGGCGGTTCTATATTGAAAAGGCGATGAGCCACATTAATAGATAATCGCTCGCATAGTAGATGTGCATGTGATTCTTGCGTACACAGAAGCTACACTTCCTTCACGACACATACGGAAGACAGAATATGTGATTAATAGCACAGCAGTTTTTTTGATCTCATGGATATCGTAGATAGTGCAACGCGGAAAAAGCCATTGAAAACACTATGAAAACCGCTGATATCTTAATTGGTGCAGCTTGCCATCTAGTAGAACCAAAAAAGATATCTACGCGAAAAACCCAGAAGTATCAACGACTTCCGGGTTTTTTTGCGCCCATTTTTTGAAGTCGGAAAAAAAGATATCAAAAATGGTTTTGGCAAATTCGATGGACCTGTACCTTTACCCACGCGATTTTGGGCCGCTTTTCCGGAGTTTTTTCGGGAAAGCGGCTCGTTTTTGTTCTCGGCAAAATGTAGAATTTCGGCCGGCGTTTTTGGTGGACTTGCCAAACACCCACTCCAAGC
>OGNB01000407.1_pt1 | contig 32482 bp, 24 predicted proteins | sample 1573301 | NCBI WGS metagenome assembly OGNB01 (sample SAMEA2581914, study PRJEB24529) | metagenome | biome: Human gut stool | place: China | collected 2011
CCAAGCGCCCCTTTTCTCCCCTATCTTTTCCGGCAAGACGGAAAAGATAGGGCCGCCGGAGGCAACCGGCAGCCGCAAATCTGCGACGACCTCTCAGTCTCGGCTGCGCCGAGCCAGCTCCCCTGGAAGGGGAGCCTGGGGGCCTGTGCAAATACGAAAAACATATACTATGATATAAAATTATAGAGAGGAAACAACCATGGCACAAATCAAACCGCATACGCTCTCCGGATTTATGGAGCTGCTGCCGCAGCCGCAGCTGCAGATGGAGGCCATTATGGAGGTCCTGCGCAGGACCTACGGCCTGTACGGCTTCACCCCGCTGGATACCCCGGCGATCGAGGCCGCCGACGTGCTGCTGGCCAAGGGCGGCGGCGAGACCGAAAAGCAGATCTACCGCTTCCAGAAGGGCGACAGCGATCTGGCCCTGCGCTTCGATCTGACCGTCCCGCTGGCAAAATACGTCGCCCTGCACTACGGCGAGCTCTCGTTCCCGTTCCGCCGCTACCAGATCGGCAAGGTCTACCGCGGCGAGCGCGCCCAGCGCGGCCGCTTCCGTGAGTTCTATCAGGCCGACATCGACATCATCGGCGACGGCAAGCTCTCCATTACCAACGAGGCTGAGATCCCGTCGATCATCTACCGGACCTTCTCCACGCTCGGCCTGCGCCGGTTCCAGATCCGCGTCAATAACCGCAAGATCCTGAACGGCTTCTACGCCATGCTGGGTCTGAGCGAAAAGGCCGGCGACATCATGCGCACCGTCGACAAGCTCGACAAGATCGGCCCGGACAAGGTCCGCACGCTGCTCGTGGACGAATGCGGCGTGGAAGCAGACAAAGCTGACGAAATTCTGCGGTTTATCGCCATCCGCGGCACGAACGACGAGGTGCTCGCGGCGCTCGAGCAGTACCGCGGCAAAGACGGGACCTTTGACCTCGGCCTGGACGAGCTTTCGGCCGTGACGAAGCTTCTTGGCGCGTTCGGCGTGCCGGAGGAAAATTTCGCCGTCGACCTCACGATCGCCCGCGGCCTCGACTACTACACCGGCACCGTCTATGAGACGACGCTGCTTGACCATCCGGAGATCGGCTCGGTCTGCTCCGGCGGCCGGTATGACAATCTGGCCGAGTATTATACCGACCGGCCGCTGCCCGGCGTGGGCATCTCCATCGGCCTGACGCGGCTGTTCTACGTGCTCAACGAGCAGGGGATGCTCAATGACGCGCGCGTGATGGCGCCCGCCGACGTGATGATCGTGCCGATGACGGACGATCTCGAGCCATCGGTCCGTCTGGCGACCGGCCTGCGCGAGCGCGGCATCCGCGTGCAGCTGTACGCCGAGCAGAAGAAGTTCAAGGCCAAGATCCAGTACGCAGACAAGCTGCACATCCCCTATGTCATCTTCCTCGGCGAGGATGAGGTCGCGGCGGGCACGGTCTCGCTCAAGGACCTCCGCTCCGGCGAGCAGATCACCGTCCCGGCGGCGGACGCCGCCGAACGCATTCTGGCCGACATCGAGCTGCGCGGCCAGGGCACCATTCTGAAATAAAAAACTTTCCAGAAAGAAAGAAGGAAAACCAATATGATGCAGTCAAGAACCCATACCTGCGGCCAGCTCCGCATCGAAAACGCCGGCGAGCATGTCACCCTTGTCGGCTGGATGGAAAACGTCCGTGTGGTCGGCAATAACTTTGCCTTTATCGTCCTGCGTGATTTCTACGGCACGACGCAGATCGTCGTCGAGACGGAAGAGATCATGAGCCAGATCAAGGGCATCAACAAGGAGTCGACCATCTCCGTCACCGGCACCGTCCGTGAGCGCGCCAGCAAGAACCCCAAGCAGCCCACCGGCGACATCGAGGTCGTGCCGGAGAGGATCGAGCTGCTCGGCCGCTGCCAGTACAACGAGCTGCCGTTCGAGATCAACCGCAGCCGCGACGCGGATGAGACCCAGCGTCTGAAGTACCGCTATCTCGACCTGCGCAACCCCGCCGTCAAGAAGAACATCATCCTGCGCTGCAACGTCATCGCCGCCCTGCGGCAGGCCATGATGGCGCATGATTTCCTCGAGATCACGACGCCGATCCTCACGGCCTCCAGCCCCGAGGGCGCGCGCGACTATCTCGTCCCCGCCAGAAAGCATCCCGGCAAGTTCTACGCCCTGCCGCAGGCGCCGCAGCAGTTCAAGCAGCTGCTCATGACCTCCGGCTTTGACCGCTATTTCCAGATCGCGCCCTGCTTCCGCGATGAGGACGCCCGCGGCGACCGCAGCCCCGGCGAGTTCTATCAGCTCGATATGGAGATGGCCTTTGCCACGCAGGACGACGTGTTCGCGATTCTCGAGGACGTGCTGCCCCCGATCTTCGCGCAGTTCGGCAAGTACAACATCGCATCGAGCGCGCCCTTCCGCCGCATCGGCTACGTCGACGCGCTCGAGACCTACGGCTCGGATAAGCCGGACCTGCGCATCGACCTGACGTGCAGGAACGTCTCCGACCTGTTTGCGGAGTCTGAGTTTGAGGCGTTCCAGGGTAAGACTGTCAAGGCCATTCCCGTTTCCGACTGCCATTTGACCCGCAAGCAGATCGAAAAGCTCCTCACCGACTGCGAAGTGCAGGCGGGCGTGAAGGGCTACTGGTTCAAGATGGACGAAAACGGCGAGCTCGCGGGCGGCGTTGCAAAGTTTGTGCAGGGCTGCAAGGAAGCGTTGGTTGAGCGTTTAGGCCTGAAGCCCAACACGCTGGTGCTCGTCGCGGCGGGCGAAGCGGCTACAAAGCTCGTTGGCGTGATGATCAAGATCTTCGGCGCGAACGTACCCGGCCATATGGACAAGGAGCGCTATGAGTTCTGCTGGATCGTCGACTTCCCGATGTATGAGATCGGCGACGAGTCGGGTGAGCTCGAGTTCTGCCACAACCCGTTCTCGATGCCGGCCGGTGGCCTCGAGGTGCTTTTGAAAGCCGAGCGCGGCGAAATCGATCCGCTGACCATCACTGCCGACCAGTATGACCTCGTCTGCAACGGCGTGGAGCTGTCGTCCGGCGCGGTCCGGAACCACGACCCCGAGATCATGATCAAGGCCTTCGAGCTGGTTCGTCTCGGTGAGGACGATGTCAAGAAGAAGTTCCCCGCCATGTACAACGCCTTCACCTACGGCGCGCCGCCTCATGCCGGTATCGCCCCGGGTGTTGACCGCATGGTCATGCTGCTGGCAGGCGAAGAGTCCATCCGCGAGATCATCCCGTTCCCGATGAACAAGAACGCGCAGGATATCCTTATGGGCGCACCCTCCGAGGTCACGCAGAAGCAGCTCGACGAGCTGCACATCGTCTGCACCGCAAAAGAGGAAGAATAATCGAAAATGTACGAAAGCCCCGGCCAGCGGCCGGGGCTTTTTCCTCGTTTGTGCACGAAACTTCAAATAGGTGCGTAGGGGTCGATGCCCACATCGACCCATTGGGAACCATCGGATTCGCCGATAATTGCCGTAAAAACGGTCCTGTCTGCCGGGCCGATGTGGGCATCGGCCCCTACGATTCTGATTGGAAGATCATTCAAATCTAGCGGGGGAGGACGCAACGTGCTTCGGATTTTTGGGTGCAAGGCGGCGATTTGCTGTGCTGCGTGAATATTGTGTTAAAGTGTTGATGTAAACGCAGGAAAAAATATGGTGTCTTTCATGCGCGAACAGGATGGGAAAAACTTGTGTACGCGAGACAAAAACAGAATATTCTATTGGGAATACAGAAAAATGTGCCCATGGCTGGCGGACACGGCTTTTCAAAACTCCCGGATTCCTGACACTTCCCCGGAATCCTGCACAAGAATTGGTTGACAAAATGAAGAAAACTGGTAAAATAGATACATATCCCCAATCAGGGATGTGTATTTCAAAATTGGAGGTTTGTATGAAAAAAGTAGTATGCTTGCTGCTCGCTCTTGTGATGCTGCTGGGCCTTGTCGCTTGCGCCAGCAACACCGCTCCTGCAACGGAGAAGACCGAGAGCACCACGACCGAGGAAACCAAGACCGAAGAAACCAAGACCGAGGAAGCCGCTCCCGCGGAGGAGACTGCCTCGACCGAAGAAACCGGCAACGTCCACATCGGCATCGTTACCGGTTCCGTCTCCCAGTCTGAGGACGACCGCCGCGGCGCGGAAGCCTTCCAGGCGATGTACGGCGCGGACATGGTCAAGCTGGCCATCTATCCCGACAACTTCACCGAAGAGCTGGAGACCACCATCCAGACCATCGTCAACCTCTCTGACGATCCCGACATGAAGGCAATCATCGTCAACCAGGGCGTTCCTGGCACGACCGAGGCCTTCCGTCAGATCAAGGAGCGCCGCCCCGACATCATCTGCATCGCCGGTGAGTCCCACGAAGACCTGCCCGAGATCGGCTCCGCTGCTGACCTCGTCTGCAACAACGACTTCGTTGCCCGCGGATACCTGATCATCCGCACCGCGCACGAGCTCGGCTGTGACACCTTTGTTCATATCTCCTTCCCGCGCCACATGGCTTATGAGACCATGAGCCGCCGTGTTGCCATCATGAAGGCTGCCTGTGAAGAGTTCGGCATGGAGTTCGTCCTTGAGACCGCTCCCGACCCCACCTCCGACGTTGGCGTTGCCGGCGCACAGGCTTACATCCTTGAGAAGGTTCCCGAGTGGGTCGAGAAGTACGGCGAAAAGGCTGCTTACTTCTGCACCAACGATGCACATACCGAGCCGCTGCTGAAGCAGCTTCTCGAGTACGGCGGCTACTTCATCGAAGCTGACCTGCCCTCGCCGCTCATGGGCTACCCCGGCGCGCTGGGTCTGGACCTGACCGAGGAAGCCGGCGACTTCGACAAGATCCTCAAGAAGGTTGAGTCCGCGATCGTCGAAAAGGGCGGTGCAGGCCGCTTCGGCACGTGGGCTTACTCCTACGGCTACACCGTTTCCGCTGGCCTTGCCCAGCACGCTCTGAACGTCATCAACGGCGAGAGCGAGCTCTGCGACATCGACGATATCGCAAAGGCATACCAGGTCTTCTCCCCGAACGCGGAGTGGAACGGCTCGAACTACACCAACGCGGACACCGGCGTCAAGCTGGACAATGTCTTCCTGGTCTATCAGGATACCTACATCATGGGCGATCCCGGCTGGTTCATGGGCTCGACCGAGGTTGAGGTTCCGGAGAAGTATTTCACCACCAAGTAAGACTCGGGTCTGACTGACCAACGAGAAAACACAAAGGCAGGGGGAGCCCCGGCTCCCCCTGCTGTTTTAAGCTATGCGGGAGAAGGAAAACGAATGGTAAATAACAATGCTCCATTGTTGGAGATGCGAAATATCCAGAAGGACTTTTTCGGCAATCAGGTTCTGACGGACATCAACCTTACGCTTCGCGAGGGCGAAGTGCTGGGTCTGGTCGGTGAAAACGGCGCTGGTAAAAGTACGCTGATGAAAATCCTGTTCGGCATGGACGTCATCCGGGAAACCGGCGGCTACGGCGGCGATGTGCTGATTCATGGCGAGAAGGTCTCCTTCTCGACGCCGTTTGATGCGCTCAAGGCCGGCATTGGCATGGTGCATCAGGAATTTTCCCTGATTCCCGGCTTCACGGCGACAGAAAATATTCTGCTCAACCGTGAACCGAAAAAGAGCAACGTGGTCTCCGAGATCTTCGGCGACCGTCTCAATACCCTCGATTATAAGCAGATGAACGAACGCTCGGCGGAAGCCATCAAGAAAATGGGCGTTCACATCGATCAGCATATGGTCATCAGCGACATGCCGGTCGGCCATAAGCAGTTTACGGAAATCGCCCGTGAGCTGAGTAAAGACAACCTCAAGCTCCTCATTCTCGACGAGCCGACCGCGGTTCTGACCGAGAAAGAAGCGGCGGCGCTGCTGGACTCCATCCGTTCGATGGCCGCACGCGGCATTTCCGTCATCTTTATCACCCACCGCCTGCAGGAGATCCTCTCTGTGTGCGACAAGGTCGTCATCATGCGCGACGGCGTCGTGGTCAAGGATACCCCGGCAAGCGAAACGGACGTCTCCGAAATTACGCGCTGCATGGTCGGCCGTTCGGTCGATCTGTCATCCGCAAAGCGCGAGATCGTCGATCATTCGGGCGCAAAAACGATTCTGTCCATCCGCAACCTCTGGGTCGATATGCCGGGCGAAACCGTGCGTAATGTGACGCTGGACGTGAAGGAGGGCGAGATCCTCGGCATCGGCGGTCTGGCCGGTCAGGGCAAGCTCGGCATTCCGAACGGCGTGATGGGCCTTTATGAAGCGGGCGGCACGGTCGAGTTTGACGGGAAGGAAATTCCCCTCAACAGCCCGAGAAAGTGCCTCGACGCATCGCTGGCCTTCGTCTCCGAGGACCGGCGCGGCGTGGGTCTGCTGTTAGATGAGACGCTGGAGTGGAACGTTGCGTTCCCCGCCATGCAGATCCAGAACAAATTCCTCAAAAAAATCGGCCCCGTCACCTGGCGTGATGAAAAGGCCATCCATGATATAACCCAGAAGTACATAGGTGAACTGATGATCAAGTGCACCAGTTCCCTGCAGAAGGCAAGAGAGCTTTCCGGCGGCAACCAGCAGAAGATTTGTCTGGCCAAGGCGTTCGCGCTGGAGCCCAGATTCCTGTTCGTTTCCGAGCCGACCCGCGGCATCGATGTCGGCGCGAAGGCGCTGGTGCTCGACGCGCTCAAGCGCTTCAACCGCGAAAACGGCGTCACCGTTGTGATGATCTCCTCGGAGCTCGAAGAACTCAGACAGACCTGCGACAGGATCGCCATCGTTTCGGGTGGTCGCATTGCCGGCATTTTGCCCGCAACCGATTCCTCCGAGGCCTTTGGTGCTTTGATGGTCAGTCAGGTGAAATAAGGAGGGCGTCATGAAAAAAGAACAACAAGATAATATCTGGGGCCCGGCAAAATTTAACCGCGAAATGAAGTCTCTCGGCGAGCTGACGTCCTCATTCGGCCTGCCGCGCATGATCATCACGGGCTTCCTGGTCCTTCTATTCATCCTCGCGCCGGTCGCAGGTGTGGACTTCTTCACGCAGATCACGAATGTCCTCAACCGCTTCAGCTGGAACGCGGTCATGGTTCTGGCGATGGTCCCGATGATCCACTCGGGCTGCGGCTTGAACTTCGGTCTGCCGCTCGGCCTCGTGTCGGGTCTTCTCGGCGCGACGCTGTCGATTCAGTTTGGCTTCACGGGTGCAATGAGCTTCGTGATGGCGATCGTGATCGCAACGCCGTTTGCGTTCCTGTTTGGCGGCGGCTACGGGTGGCTGCTTAACAAGATCAAGGGCGGCGAGATGATGATCGCGACGTATGTCGGCTTCTCCGCCATCTCGTTCATGTGCATGATGTGGCTGCTGCTGCCGTACACGAGCCCGACGATGGTCTGGGGCATGGCCGGCAAGGGCCTTCGTACGACGATTTCCCTCGAGGGCTTCTACGATAAGGTGCTCGCGAAGTTTGCGCTGGACTGCAACAAAATTTGCGGCATCAACCTCGTCATTCCCGTTGGCACGATCGCGTTCTTCGCGCTGCTGGCCTTCGGCATGTGGGCGTTTCTGCACACCAAGACCGGTACAGCCATGACGGCGGTCGGCTCGAACCCCGTGTTCGCAAGAGCCTGCGGCATTGACGTTGACCGCATCCGCCTGCTTTCCGTCATCATGTCCACGTGGCTGGCGGCGGTCGGCATTCTGGTCTACGAGCAGGGCTTCGGCTTCATCCAGCTCTATACTGCGCCCAACAACATGACGCTTCCGGCAGTTGCAGCCATTCTGATCGGCGGCGCGTCGGTCAACAAGGCGTCGATCCCCAATGTCATCATCGGCACCATCCTCTTCCAGGGTATCGTGACCATGACGCCGACGGTCCTGAACTCTCTCATCCACATGGATATGAGTGAAGTCATCCGTATGATCGTCTCCAACGGCATGATCCTCTACGCACTGACCAGAAAGACGGAGGGATCGAAATGAGCAAACAAGTAAAAGCAAAGAAAAAGCGCCTGACGTTCGGTCAGTTTTTGGCGAATAACTCTGTGCCGATCATGTTTATCCTCTTCTGCGCGGTCTGCATCCCGATCTCGGGCTTCTCACCGAGCTACCTGCTCAACGAGATCGTGACCCGTATGGGACGAAACACGTTCCTGATTCTGTGCCTGCTGATCCCGATCATGGCCGGTATGGGCCTGAACTTTGGTATGACACTCGGCGCGATGGCGGGCGAGATCGCCCTGATCTTCGTCTCCGACTGGCAGATCTGGGGCATTCCCGGCGTCGTGCTGGCGATGATCCTCTCGATTCCCATCTCGATTTTGCTCGGCGCGTTCTGCGGCGGCATGTTAAACCGCGCACGCGGCCGCGAGATGATCACGAGCTACATCATCTCCTTCTTCATTAACGGCGTGTATCAGCTCGTCGTGCTGTACATGATGGGCTCGATCATTCCCATCAAGCACAGTGAGATCAAGCTCCCCCGCGGCTACGGCATCCGCAACACCGTGAGTTTACTTAACATGCGCCAGTGCATCGACAACCTGCTGGCCATCAACGTAAACGGCGTAAAGATCCCGGTTCTGACGTTTATCCTGATCGCGCTTCTTTGCCTGTTCATCGTCTGGTTCCGCAAGACGAAGCTCGGCCAGGACATGCGCGCGGTTGGGCAGGACATGGAGGTCGCGCGCGACGCGGGTATCAAAGTCGAGCGCACGAGGATCATCTCGATCATCATGTCCACGGTCTTTGCGGGCTTCGGCATGATTCTGTATTTGCAGAACATGGGCAACCTCTCCACCTACAGCTCGCACTCGCAGATCGGTATGTTCTGCATCGCGGCGCTGCTGGTTGGCGGCGCATCGGTTGACAGAGCTTCCATCGGCAACGTCTTTGTGGGCGTGACGCTGTTCCACCTGATGTTCATCGTCGCTCCGGCAGCGGGCGCGAAGATCACCGGCGACTCCATGATCGGCGAATACTTCCGCGTGTTCATCTCCTATGGCGTCATCACCGTCGCGCTTATTATGTACGAAACCAAGAAGCGCAGAAATAAGAGCATGGCCGGTCAGGAGCTGGCTGCCGCGCAGAAGGAGGAAGCACAATGAAAAAACGTACGCTTTTCTTCCGCATCGGCGCGATCGTCATCCTGCTCGCCATCGCGGCGGTCATGATGGTTATTGGCCGCGGCCACACCGTGTATTTTGACAACAAAAAGCTCGAATATAACGGCGAGACCTACGATACCCCCTATAAGGTCTGCGTCTACGTCAATGACGAGCGCGTCGCCAAGCTCTACGATAAAGAGCGCGGCATGGCGACCTGGATCGGTCAGAACTTCGAAATGACGCTCGAAATTACGCAGGAAAAGGGCGGCGACGAGACGACCGAGACGTACCAGATCACGCTTCCTTATAACATGGACGGCATTGTGATCAACCTCCCGGGCTTCCTCGCGGGGCTCGATCAGGATGCGTACATCACGGAGTTTGTCCCCGTGGCGACCGAAGAGACCACCACGGAAGAGGAAGAACTCCCCGGCGACGAGTTCGGCATCGACATCGACGGCGATATTTAAGCGTCTGACAAACAAGCAAGCGGCCCCGGGTTTCCGGGGCTGCTTTTCTATATTTCCCAAGAAGACCAGATGATGTGCGTAGAGGGCGATGCCCACATCGACCCCTACGCAAAAGCGGGAAATTTTCAGAAAATTCGCAGAGTCGCCAGCCCCTGCGAAAGTAGTTAGAAGTACAAAAAAAGGAAACACCTACCAAAGAGGTCGGCTTGTTTGTTGGACACGCGAAAAGACCGGTCAGGTCTGGCGGGAAATTTGTGAACACGCACAATCGACACGGCAGCGGAAACTTATTATAATAAAATGCATAATTAAACAGCAAGGGAAGTGCATGATATGCTTTGCAGCAACATCGGCATCAATGAAAGCGGCCATCTGACGTTTGCGGGCGAGGACACCGTCCGGCTCGCGGCGCACTATAAAACGCCGCTGTATCTTATGGACGAAGACCGCATCCGCGAAAACTGCCGCATCTACAAAACGGCGATGGAGCGCGCCTTCGGAGCCGGAAGTTTTCCGCTCTACGCCAGCAAAGCCGCGAGCTTCAAGCGCATGTATACCATCATGCAGGAGGAGAAAATGGCCATCGACGTCGTCTCCGCGGGCGAGATCGCAACGGCCAAGCGCGCGGGCTTCTCCATGGAGCGCGCCTTCTTCCACGGGAACAACAAGACCGACGCAGATGTCTCCTACGCCATGGCTGCGAACGTTGGCTACTTTGTGGCGGATCATGAGGAAGAGCTCGAGATCATCAGCCGCGAGGCCAAAAGCCGGGGCATCCGCCAGAAGGTGCTTCTGCGCCTGACCCCGGGCATTGACCCGCATACGTATGAGGCCGTCGCGACGGGCAAGGTCGACTCGAAGTTCGGCGTCGCAATCGAGACCGGACAGGCGGAACACTTTGTCCAGCACGCGCTGAGCCTTCCAAACCTCCGCCTGATGGGCTACCACTGCCATGTGGGCTCGCAGGTCTTCGACGAGGACGGCAGCGTCTACCACAACGCGGCGAAGATCATGATGACGTTTGCCGCGGAGATGAAGAAAAAATACGGCGCAGAGCTGCAAGTACTCGATCTTGGCGGCGGCTACGGCGTTCGCTATACGGATGCAGACCCGCAGGTAAATATCCCCGAGAACATCGAACAGCTGGCTGGAACGATCAAGGCGCTCTGCGCGGAGCTGTCGCTTCCGATGCCGGCAGTGCTCCTGGAGCCGGGCAGAAGCATCGTCGCCGACGCAGGGCTGACGATTTATACGGCGGGCAGCACGAAGTCCATCCCAGGCTACAAAAATTATGTCCCTGTCGACGGCGGCATGACCGACAATCCCCGCTATGCGCTCTATGGGTCCAAGTACACGGTGTATCTCGCAAACCGCGCGAACGAGGAGGCCGATTTCCGCTGCGACGTGGTCGGCCGCTGCTGCGAAAGCGGCGATATCATCCAGCCGAATGTGCTGCTGCCCGAGCCGAAGCGCGGTGACTTTATCGCCGTCTGCACCACAGGCGCGTATAACTACTCCATGGCCTCCAATTATAACCGCATCCCGAGACCTCCTGTCGTCATGCTCTCCGGCGGCAAGCCAACGCTCGCCGTGCGCCGCGAAACCGTCGACGATCTGACTGCGCTCGATATGTAATATGCTGTACCCTCCGGGATTTCGCACGTTTCCGGGCGGTTCGTAGGGGCGGACGCCTCTGTCCGCCCTGAAGAAGTTGCGAATTCGCAGAAAATTTCTGAAAAACGGGATTTTCTGCGGGCGGACAGGGTCGTCCGCCCCTACGGTTCTTTTGAAAATCTTCCGGGAAGATCGTAGGGGGCGATGCCCACATCGCCCCGGCGAATAAACCCGTTTTTACGGAAATCTCCGGCGAATTCGACGGTACCCTTGGGTCGATGTAGGCATCGCCCCCTACGCAAAGACGGACGGATGCGATGCACAAAACGGACGCATGCGACGAAAGAGACGAGCCTCCACGGTATATAAATGAAACAAGCGCCCCGAACCTACTTCGATGCAGGTTCGGGGCGCATTTTGTAGCTGGTTATTTCTGCGTGAGGACGCGAACAATGCGAAGCGCTGAGCGCTCCAGCGTCACGCGGTCTGGCTCTTTGATATAGCGCTCGCCGTCGGAGAGGAACATGCCGCCAAATTTCCAGTCGATGATGAGCGAGCGGATAAGGTCGCTGTCTTCGCCGAGGCTCTCGCCGTTGACGGTGGAATCGGGAAGCAGGACGGCCTTGTATGCGCTCACGGCGATTTCAAACGGCAGGCCGTAGATATCGCGGAACGAGGAAAGGCGCAGGTCCAGACTGCGCGGCAGCGTTCCCGCGCGCAGAATGGCAGCTTCGTAGACCTGCACGCCCTTCGCGAAATACAGCGCGCAGCGCCCCGTCAGAACGGGGTCTTCCGACCAGCTCTCCTGCGACACCGCGTCAAACGGCGTGCGCTGGAGCGCGCAGCCCGGAGCGAGGCAGAACGAAACGCCGTATTCGCGCATCTCGCGGCCAATGGCCTTGCCGACGGAGAAAATGAGGTCTGGGTCAAACGAGCAGGAAAGGACGCTCGGCGCGGGGAAGCCGGTCGTATACTGATGGCGGTAGGTTCCGTCGTCCTGTTCGATGTCCTTTTTGAGCGCCAGACCGCACACGCCGGAGGCAATCGTCAGCGGCGAAAGCCCATAGCGCGGCAGCTCCGCCGATGCGCCGAGCGCGCCGGGGATCTCGGTCGGGCAGAAGCCGAAGTCGCACACGAGCTTTCGAAGGTTTGCGTCGTCCATGCCCGCGATGAACGTAAACGCGCTGCACCGGCCTTCTTTTACGTCTGCGAGCGTGTAGCGCTCGTTATCACCCCGGCAGCCGGTAAACGGGCGGCCCTTTTTGCGGCTGCGGCGGGGAAGGTTGCGGTCGGAAAGACGAATGGCCCGGCGATGCGCCGTTTCGCGCTCCTCGGCTTCTTCGGGATACGTAAAAAGGTGCATCGGCTCTTTTCTCGCCGGAAGCTCCGCGTCCGGGAAGTCGCACGGCGTCACGGCCTGCACGACGGCGGAGCGCGTCAGACGGATAGAACCGGCAAGGCACGTCGCGCGGGAGCCTGTTCCGACGCGGATATCGTAATAGCCTTCCTCTAACACATAGGCCAGCGCGGATTTGCGGAAGAGCGCGAGCTCTGTCACGGGGAAGCGCAGATGAAGCGTCTGGCTCTCACCCGGGGCGAGCACCTGCGTCTTCTGGAAGGTATCGAGGAACCATGCCGCGCCTGTTTTTCCGCTGTCCGGCCGGGAACAGTAGACTTGCACGACCTCCTGCACGGGGTATGTTTCGCCGGTATTTTCAACCTCGACGCTCACGGTCACATCGCAGCCGTCCAGTCCCACGCTCACGGAGCTGAGCTCTGCCTTGCCGTAACCAAGGCCGTAGCCGAACGGATACAGGACGCTTCCGCCGTAGGTGTCAAAATAGCGGTAGCCAAAGAAGCTGTCGAGCTGCTGTGCGGCAAGACCGAACGATTCCAACGTCTCCGGCCAGCTGAACGACAGCTTGCCGGACGGGCAGACCTTGCCGGATACGACATCTGCCAGCGCGTAGCCCGCTTCCTGCCCGGCAAGGCCGAGAAAGACGATTGCGTGGCAAGCTCTCGCCTCTGGGGTCAGCTCCATGTACCCGGGCGCGGCAATGACGAGCACGACGCGGGAGAACGCGCCGGTCACCTTTTTGAGCATATCCTGCTCGAAGCTTGTGAGCTTCGGGTCATAGTGCGCCGCCGAGCGCGCCAGAACGATCATAGCTGCGTCGTTCATGGAGGCGAACTCCTCCATGCTGAGGCTTCCGAGCGGCAGTTCGCTTCCCTCCGGGTGCTCGAGCGCCCACGCGCGGTATTTGTGCGCCAGAAGCGCGTCCGGCTTGACGGTGGGCTCTGCCGTGAGGCCGTCGAGAATTCCGATCTTCCGCCACGGCTCCATGCCGGTAAGGCCGGTCGGGGTAAAAATCTGGCCGATGCCGAAAACGGCGACGCGCACAGGCTCGTCTTTTGATCCGGCAAAGGGCAGCGTGTTTTCAATATTTTTGAGTAGCACGCAGCTTCCGGCCGCGGCCGCGCGGCTGACGAGGGCGTGCTCGTTCATTCTGGCTGTATATTCCATGGCAATCTCCCATCGATGATAATTTCATAAGCCTATCATATCACAAAAAGCGCCGTTCGGAAACGGGAAAAAACGAAAAATCCGGCGGTTTGCGCCGGAAATCCGGGAAAACTGCCAGCCTTTACAAAAAGTTCACGCAAAGACCGCACGAAGGGATATAATAATAGTGTTGCTTTTTTGTACGAAATGCGTACGGAATCATAGAATGATTGGGTTATTTATAGAACAACAAAAGAAGACAGGGAGGACGACGCCATGGCAAAAACCATTCTTGTGGTGGAGGACGATCAGAATATTTCCGAGCTCTTGCGGCTCTACCTTGAAAAAGAGGGCTATACCGTAAACATCGCGGACGACGGCGGAAAGGGCGTGGAGCTCTACCGGCGGCTCAAGCCCGATCTTGTGCTGCTCGATCTGATGCTGCCGGTCTTGGACGGCTGGGGCGTGCTGCGCGCCATCCGGCAGGACGGCAAGACCCCCGTCATCATGCTCACGGCCAAGGGCGAGACCATCGACAAGGTCGCAGGACTCAAGCAGGGTGCGGACGACTATATCACGAAGCCCTTTGAAATGAAGGAGGTTCTCGCGCGCATCGAGGCGGTGCTTCGCCGCGCGTCGGACGCCGAGGGCAGCAAGGAAAAGCCGAGACGGCTCGTGTTTGACAAGCTCGTTATTGACCTCGACTCGTTTGAGCTGATCGTCGACGGCAAGCGTGTGGAAACCCCGCCCAAGGAGATGGAGCTTTTATATCATCTTGCCTCGTCTCCGAATCGGGTGTATACAAGAAATCAGCTCCTCGACGAGGTCTGGGGCTTTGACTACTTTGGAGACAGCCGCACGGTCGACGTGCACATCAAGCGGCTTCGCGAGAAGCTCGAGGGCGTGTCTGACCAGTGGAGCCTCAAGACGGTCTGGGGCGTTGGGTATAAGTTCGAGGTCGTGCAGCAATGAAAACGACCTTCTCCCGGCTGTTTTCGATGATCGCGGGGTTACTCATGCTCTGCCTGCTCATCACGGGCGTCGCGTTCCGGTTTCTGATGATGAGCTGGGTGGAATCCGAAAAGCGCAAGAGCCTGAGCGCGGACGCGTCGGCACTGGCAGACCTTGCCGAGGCGTATGATTCATCAGGCGCACTCGAGAGCAACTGGAACTTCCAGATCGGGCTGTCGCTCTTTTCCGAGGTTGGCGAGGTCGGCGCGCTCATCTGCGATGAGGATGGATACGTTGTCATTTGCTCGTGCGACAGTCTGGCGTGCGACCATGTGGGAAAGCAGGTGCCGGAGAGCTACCGGCGGGAGATGCTGCGTGACAGCGTGTACTATGAAAAAAACGTGCAGCTGTCTGATATTTATGAGGACAAGCGCTTTCTGGCCGGGCAGGCGATTGTAAACGACACGACAGGGGACCTTGTGGGCTTCGTTGTTGTGACCGCGCCCATGAACCAGACGACGGACTACATGCTCCGCAGCAGCACGTTTTTTCTCTATACGGCAATCGCAGCGCTGGGCCTGGCGCTCGTTGCGGCGACATTTTTGTCACGCTCGCTCGTCCGGCCGCTCGGCCAGATGGCGGATGTGGCGCGCAGGTTCGGCTACGGAGAAACCAAACTTCGCGCCGAGCAGTCCGACAAAAATACCAGCGAGGTCAACGACCTTGCGCTGGCATTCAACACGATGGCGGACTCGCTCGAGCAGTCTGAGCAGCGGCGGCAGGAGTTTATCGCGAACGTATCACATGAACTCAAAACGCCCATGACGACCATCGGCGGCTACGTCGACGGTATTCTGGACGGCACGATTCCCAAAGACAACGAGAAGCACTATCTGCAAATCGTCTCGAGTGAGGTAAGACGCCTTTCCCGCCTCGTGCGCAGTATGCTGGATTTAAGCCGTTTGCAGGCACAGGGAATCGACGAATCGCGCAAGACGCGCTTTGACCTCGGCGACGTGATGGGAGATGTTCTTATTACGTTTGAGCAGAAAATCAACGCGCGTGGCTTGCAGGTAAGCGTCGACCTGCCAGAAAAGCCAGTCTGGACAAAGGCCGACCGGGATGCGATCACGCAGGTCGTGTATAACCTGCTCGATAACGCCATCAAGTTTTGCCCCGTGGGCGGAAATCTGGGGCTGATTCTGGAGCAGGACGGACAAAAGGCGCGCTTGCGCATCCGCAACACCGGCCAGACGATCCCGCCGGAGGAGCTGCCGCTGCTCTTTGACCGCTTCCACAAGGCGGACAAGGCGCGCTCGGCCGACCGTGAGGGCTGGGGGCTTGGACTCTACATCGCGAAGACGATCATCGGCGCGCACGGCGGCGAGATTTGGGCGACAAGCGAAAACGGCGTGACGGAATTTACCTTCACCCTGCCTGCCGTTCGCTGACGGATTTTCCCACAAACGCGTTCAAAAAGTGCAGGATTTGTTTTTACAAACTATTCAACATTCTTCTCGCGAAAGCGGATATACTGAGACCATAAGAGATTGTGAAAGCGCAAGGAAGGTGCTTGCCTATGGGATATGATCAGAACAATGAATATTACAGCAACGGCGACCAGAGCTGGCGCGATCAGACGAACGTCTATCAGACCCAGCGCGAACAGCCGACCCCGATGGGAAGTCGCCGTCCTCGCAGAAGAAGCGGATGGCTGAAGGGAATCTTGGCGGTTCTGCTGGTAGTGGCAATCAGCTTCGGTGCGTTTTATCTGATGCGGAATGTCGGCGTGCGGCTGGAGAAAACGGAAGACGGCGTGACGCTCTCCATGACGAACCGGAGCAAACAGCCGGAGCCGGAACAGGCCGAGCAGCCAACCCCGGAGCCGTCCGCGTCGGCACAGACGGGCACGGAGACGGCCGCGCCGCAACAGACAACGCAGCAGCCCACACAGGGCGCGTATGTCGGCTCGGGCACAAAGCTCAATATCGTCTCCGCACCTGAGAGCTCCGACACGACGTTTTCCGACGAGGAAGACGCGCTGTGCTTACAGGATATCTACAGCTCGGTCATTGACTCCGTCGTTTCCATTTCGTCCATGACCTCGAGCGGCACATCCAGCGGCACGGGCATCATCATGTCGTCCGACGGCTATGTGATCACAAACCACCATGTCATCACGGGCGCGCTCGTCATCTCGGTTCTCACGAACGACAATCAGGAATTTGAGGCCGCACTCGTCGGAAGCGATGAGATGAGTGACCTTGCGGTTCTGAAAATCGACGCGCGGGGACTCCATGCGGCGGAGTTCGGCGATTCGTCGAAGCTCCGCGTGGGCGACAGTGTGGTTGCCATCGGAGATCCCCTCGGCGTGCAGCTCCGGGGCACGATGACAAACGGCATCATCTCTGCTATCAACCGCGACCTCACCGTGGGCGATCGGACGATGACGCTCATTCAGACGAACGCCGCGCTCAATAACGGAAACTCCGGCGGGCCGCTCATAAACTGCTACGGACAGGTCATCGGCATCAATACGGTGAAAATGAGTTCGTATTACACTGCTACGGCCTCGGTCGAGGGACTCGGCTTCGCGATTCCGATTTCCGTCGCCAAGCCGATCATCGATGAGCTGATCGAAAACGGCTATGTCGCCGGTCGTCCCGCCATCGGCATTTCGGGAGACTCCCTGCCGTCCTACTACCGGACGTATTACCGCCTGCCGGAGGGCGTGTATGTGACCTCCGTCAACGAGGGAAGCGACGCGAAGGCCAAGGGCATCCGCGAGGGCGATATCGTGACGGCCATCAACGGAGAAAGAATTTCGTCCATTGACGAGCTGAACACCGTGAAAAATCAGTATGCCGCGGGCGACGAGGTGACGCTTACCGTTTACCGCAGCGGCACCTACTACGAGGTGACCGTGACCCTCATCGATCAGGCTACCGGAAAATAAAGCAAAAAGAAAATCGAGAGAATCTGCAAACTTGCGGATTCTCTCGATTTTTTGTGGGTATTATTTTCAAATGTCGTCCCATTATACATGGGGCCAATGCTTGCTCCGATGTTTTTATTGTGCGTAGGGGCCGATGCCCACATCGACCCGGCGGTATAAACCGCTTTTACAGAAATCTCCGGCGAATTCGAAACTGCCCTTGGGGCGATGTGGGCATCGCCCCCTACGAACCTCCTGGAAGTGCCAAAAAAGCTTGTAGGGGCGGGCAGTTTTTCGGGCAGGCATGTTAGCCATTTGTGGGGTCGTAATTCTTGCCGAACTGGAGATCGGTAAATTTAATCGTTGCGCTGTCCATGCGAAGCGGTCTTGTGTTCTGCTTCTGGCCGGACGAGCTGGCTGCGGGCGGGGTCTCCGGCTTGGGGTCCGCGCCGACAAGCTTTTCCATGTTCTCCGAGATGGCTTCGGCGATCGACTCCGCGCTCTCGGAAGGAGCGCTCACAACCGGCTGCACGGGCGCGGCGGGCTGTACGGGCGGCTGCACGGCTGCGGGCTGGTCTGCCTGCCAGTCATACGGCTTTTCACGCACAGTCTTCTGCGGCATGACCTGCGGCTGCGAGAGCGTCAGGTCGCGGGACTTGAGCTTTTCCAGAAGCTCCAGATGGCCCTTGATGTCCTGCTCGATGACGTCGATGAAATTGAGCGCGGTCTTCTTTGCGTCGTCCACGCGCGCCTGCTCTTCTGCAAGCTCCTTTTTGAGGTCGTCGCTCTGCGAGCGGAGCGTTGTTTCCGCGCCGGCTACGATGGTTGCGCTACGGGACTGGGCTTCTGCGATCATCCGGTCGCACTGTGCCTGCGCCTGCGCCATCTGCTGCTTCATGGCAGCCTCCTGGCCGCGATATTCCTCGAGCTTTTCGACCAGAATCTTCATCTTGGACTTAAGCACGGAATTTTCCTTATAGAGCATGATGTAGTCTTCGGTGAGCGGTTCGAGAAAATCGTCCACCTGCTGCATATCATAGCCGCCGAAGACGGCCTTGGAGAAGGTTTGCTCCTGAATTTCCTGGGGTGTGAACATACGGGTTCTCCTTTCCGGCCGGACGCTTACAGGTACAGGCCGTTATTTTCAAGCTCGTCGATCAGATCGCCGACAATATCCACGTTGTAGGGCGTGATGATATAGGTGCTGATGGCGATTTTTTTGATCTTGCCGTCGAGCGCGTAGGCGCAGCCGGACAGGAAGTCGACAAGCCGTCTTGCAACATCTTTATTCGTTGCCTCCAGATTCAGAACCACTGCGTGCTTGCTGCGCAGGTGCTCGGCGATGTCGGAGACGTTGTCGAACCGGTCGGGCTTGACCAGGACCACCTGCATCTGGGCGGTGGTGTGGATGTTCACGACCTTGTTATTGCCGGGGGTGCGGCGGGCAGCGGTGCTGCTGGAGCCGAGGCTCGACGAAATATCGTCATCGGTATCGTCCAGATCAAAGCTCGGCGCGCGGCTGGGCGCGGGAGCGGAAGAAGAACGCGAGGCCCGCGTGGGTCTTACGTCGTCGTCAAATTCATCGAAATCGTCCTCGTCCTCGGTGTAGGGCTTGGCCAGTTTCTTCAGTTCATCCATGAATCCCATAACTCTGATATCCTCCAAATAAATCTGTCTGTCAGACTTTATTGTAATTTCTTGCGCCAAAGATGGCGGTGCCGACACGGACAAGCGTCGCTCCTTCGCGGATAGCGTCCGGGTAGTCGCCGCTCATGCCCATCGACAGGCAGTCCATGGACACATTATCGTATTTTTTTGCACTTATGTCAACAAAAAGATTCCGCATTTCTGCAAAATATCTGCAATTATCGCCCGGTTTTTCGCTCACGGGAGGAATTGCCATGAGTCCGTGGAGCCGGACGTGGGGATATTCTCCCATTTTTGCCGCAAGCTGGGCAGCTTCCTCGGGTGTAAAGCCGGATTTGCTTTCCTCGGCGCCGATGTTGATCTCAAAGAGAATATCCTGCGTCACGCCGATTTTTGCTGCCTGCTTTTCGATGCACTCGAGAAGCTCCAGCCGGTCGACCGACTCGATGAGATCGACGACGCCGACAATGTACTTGACCTTATTTGTCTGCAGGTGGCCGATGAAGTGAAGGGGTTTGCCCTCATACGCGCCCTGCGGACGCTTTTCCTGAATTTCCTGCACGCGGTTCTCGCCGCAGCAGTCTACCCCGGCGGCAATGGCCTCCCGGACGGCGGCAGCGTCGTTCATTTTGGTGGCCGCGCAGAGGCGGATGCTCTCTGGGTCGCGGCCTGCCTGCTTTGCGGCCTCGGCCATTTTTTCGCGGATGCGCGCGACATTTTCTGCAATGGTGCTCATTTGCCCACAACCTTTCCATCGTATAGATTCTTTGCATGAATGATGATCTCGTCGCCCGGCCAGAGATTGGCGGTCGAGGTTTTATCCAGCTCTACGACGTAGCTTTCGCCGTTGTCGTGGAGAATGGTGATTGGCTTCCATCGGGCAGTCGCGCCCTCGAGGACATAAACGCCGGTTTGCCCGCCGTCTTCGACACGAACCGCGTCCTTGGGCACACGAAGGCCCTGATAGGAGTTGAAAACGACATCGGCGGACTGCTGGCGCAGAAGCGTCACGTTCTGCATGTATTTGTCGCAGGAGAGGACGAGAAGCTTATAGCCCGCCTCGTTGTTTCCCACGCGCTCGACCGTCATGTCGAGCTGGTCATAGACGTCTCTTGCAAACAGAAGCTGCACCCGCGCGCCCTCTTTTACGTCCTTGAGCTCGCTTGCCGGAAGCGTTGTCACGTAGTACCACGTCGTGCCGCGGATGAGTTTTCCGATTGCGTTTTCCGGGACAGTCTCGGGCTCGATCAGGTTATAGTCCTGTGCGGTCATGGTCTGGAGTTTCTCGGGGGTCAAAACGGCTTCATATCCGTCGGCTACGCCGGAGTAGGTGCCCGCGTGGTCAGCGCTAATGGGTCTTGTATCCGCGGCGGCCTGCTCCTGTAAGCGAGAGAGCTCGTTCTGCACGTTTTCCAGCTGCGCATGAATCGCGTCCGTGTCTCCCGCGCCCGCCGAGCGGCGAAGAACGAGGCCCTTGAGCTCGGGCGATACATCCTGTGCGGAGTTCATGTCCCGGCGCGCGGTGAATTTTGCGAGCGAGAGAAGATTGCTTTGAATCTCCGTGTCCAGCGCCGCCTGATCGGCAAGGCTTGACGATGCGCTCCATGCGTATTGCAGCTGCGTGAGCTGCTCTTGAAGGCCCTGAATGCGGCTCTGGCGCTGCTGCGCGCCATCGGAGAGATATCCGGTGGCGACAGCCTCGTTTGCAGCGACATGCGCGCCTTCGGCGCAGGTGATAACGGTAATGTCATAGGCGGAGGTGAGGATCTCCTCGTCGCGCACGACGAAGCCCGTCGTGTAGCAGCCCGCGCCCGCCTCGTATTCGATGGCCGTGGACGTGGTCAAGGGCTCTGAGAGAGACGAGGCGACATTGTAGCCGAAATAGGCGATGATGGCGGCGAGGAAAATCCAGAGAATAAGATTGGTATAGTGCTTGCCTTGCTTCATGGGGGCTCCTTCCCATCAGGAAGGCGCTATCCTTCCTGACTCAGGCGCAGCGGAACCGACGGCGCAATGGTCGAGACCGCGTGCTTGTAGATCATCTGCTGCCTGCCTTCCGAGACAAGCACGATGACGAACGCGTCAAAGCCCGTGATGATCCCGCGCATCTGAAAGCCGTTGACCAGAAAGACGGTCAGGGGCGTGCGCTCCTTGCGGGCCTGATTGAGAAATGTATCCTGATAGGTTTCGGTACGCTGCATAGGTATGTCTCCTTCTTTTTCCGGAAGCGTCATGGCTTCCTTTTATTTTTGGATATACCTATCGTACCATTTTATTCACGCGAAAAAAGGGATATTCGCGCAGGCCTGCTGAAAAACGGCGGAAAAATCCGGTTCGCGCGGCTGCAAGATCCAGTGGATCTGCTCGTTTCGCCGCAGCCATGTGAGCTGCCGCTTGGCATAATTGCGCGAGCGCTGCTGGACAAGTGCGGCTGCCGCGGCAATATCGCCGCTGTTTGTCAATGCGTCTACAAATTCTTTATAGCCGATGGCCTGCATGGCCGTGGCCGTGGGGGGGACGCCGGAGGAAAGAAGGGCGCGAATCTCATCGAGCAGCCCCGCTTTCAGCATTTTTTCGACGCGAAGATCGATCCGGTCATATAGATCCTGCCGGTTCTCAAAACTCAAGCCGAGCCAGACGGCGTCGTGCTTTGGTGGCAGCAGCTTTGTTTTTCGGTTGTGCTCGGAGATCGTCTCGCCGGTCTCCAAGTAAACTTCCAGCGCGCGGATAATGCGCCGCCGGTCGGACGGGTGCAGGCGCGCACCCGCTTCCGGGTCGACCGCTTTGAGGCGCGCGAGCACGGGTTCGATTCCCGTGTGGTTCACCTCAGCTTCCAACTTTTCGCGCACGCCGGTCGATGGGCACGGGGCGAACGTGCGGCCGAGAAGCAGACTGTCCGCATACAGCCCTGTTCCGCCGCAGACGACGCAGGTTTTGCCGCGCGACAGGATATCCTGCAAAATGGGCTCGGCGAGCTCTACGTATTTTCCAACGGAAAAATCCGCCTTCGGGCTTGCTGCGCCGATCATATGGTGCGGCACGCCCTGCATTTCTGAGACGGTCGGCGCGGCGGTCCCGATTTCCATGCCGCGATAAATCTGCATGGAGTCGCACGAGAGCACCTCGCCGTCATATTTTTTGGCCAGCTCGACGGCAAGCCGTGTTTTGCCCGAGGCCGTCGGCCCCGCGACGCAGATGATTTTTTCCAAACGGCTTGCCTCCTTTCAGGCCCGGCATTCTAGGATTATTTATGTGCGCTTGAACTGCTTTTCAAGCTCCTTTTTCGTGAGCTCGATGCACACGGGTCTTCCGTGCGGGCAGTATTTGATATCGTCCCGGGAGAGAACCTCGCGCACCAAGGCCTCTCGCTCTCGGGGCTGGGTGTGCCAGCCGGCCTTGATGGCAGCCTTGCAGGCCATGGTGTGAAGGAGGTTGTCCCGTAAATCCGCCTGCGATGGGCGCTTTCCGGTGAGAAGGTCCTCCGCGAAGGCCTCCAAGGTCGCGCACGCGTCTTCCTCAGTGAGATCGGAGGGGATTTGCCGCAGAACGAGCTGCAAGTCCGCAAACTCCGACACATCGAAGCCGAGCGACTGCAAAAGCGGCAGATTCTCCAGCACGGCCTGCGCCTCCGGCTTCGTGAGCTGAACTGGCACGGGCTGCAATAAAAGCTGCGGCATGACGGGATGCTCCTCGGATTTGAGCTTCTCGAAGAGGACGCGTTCATGCGCGGCGTGCTTGTCGATGAGAAGCAGGCTCTCGCCCTGTTCAACTAAGATGTAGGTATCCATCGTCTCGCCGATGACGCGGAAGGGGACCTCCGGGATGGAAAGCACCTGCTGGGACTCAGGTTCCGGCGCGGGCGTTAACTTCGTAGGGGCGGACGCGGCTTTCCGCCCAAGGGGGATGTGTTCTTCTTCCGGCACGGGTGTCAAAGGCGCGGGCGCTTCCTTGGGCGCAGGCGCAACCGGTTCCGCTTTCGGGATGACCGGCGCAGCCTCCGGCGCTTTTACGGTGCGCTCCGGCACCTGCACGGGAGAAGACAGCGCGGCAGAGAGGAATGACGGCTCGTCGACGAACACGGAAACGGGCTTTGCCGCGGGCCGGACGGGCTTTTCAAAGGGATTTTCTTCGGCGGCCGATGCTGTGCGGCGGAATTCCTCGGCCGTTTTGGTCTGGAAGAAGTCCTTTTTAGACGCGGGAATATTGGACGAGACGCTGCCTGCGATCTGGTCCTGCCGGGATTTCGGCAGCTGGACGGCGGTGCGGCCCGGCGCTTTGTTAAGAGCCGAGAGGACCGCGTAATGCACCGCGTCGAATGCGCCGCGCTCGGACAGGAACTTTACTTCCGTTTTTGCCGGGTGCACGTTCACATCCACGGCCTGTACGGGAAGATCGATCTCCAGCACGCAGACCGGGAAGCGCCCAACCATGAGCTGGTTTTTATACGCCTCCTCCAGAGCGGCGGAGAGCATCCGGGATTTTATGAACCGGGAGTTGACAAAGAAATACTGATACGAGCGGTTGCCGCGCGTACAGGTGGGCTTGGTCACGAAGCCGCGCACCGTGAATTGCTCCCACGAGCCCTTGACCTCGATCATGTTGTTCGCGATCTCACGGCCAAAGACGGTATAGATCGCGGCCATGCGGTCGCCGGAGCCGGCAGTCGAAAGCTGCTCCTGCCCGTCTTTCAAAAACCGGAAGGCGATCTCCGGGTGCGCCAGGGCCTGCTGCTGCACGGCGAGGAAAACGGCGGAGGCCTCCGCCTGATCGGATTTCATGAACTTCATGCGCGCGGGTGTGTTATAAAAGAGGTCGCGCACGAGGATCGTCGTGCCCTCCGGGCAGCCCGCGGGGGATTCCTGCGTGATCTGGCCGGCCTCTAAGTGCAGGCTCACGCCGGGGGTATCGGCGGCCTTGGTCAGTAAATCGATCCGACTGACGGCGGAAATGGCTGCGAGCGCTTCTCCACGGAAGCCGAGCGTCGAGATGGCGGCAAGGTCGTCTTTGTTCCGGATCTTGCTTGTCGCATGGCGCAGAAACGCCGTGCGCGCGTCCTCGGGGGCCATGCCGCAGCCGTTATCCAAGATGCGGATGAGGGTCATGCCGCCGTTCTGAATTTCTACGGTGACGCGCGCTGCGCCCGCGTCGATAGCGTTTTCCACCAACTCCTTGACAACGGAAGCCGGCCGCTCGACCACTTCGCCTGCGGCGATCAGATCCGCGACATGGCGGCTGAGCTGGACAATTTTCGGCATGGGAACCTCCTTTACGAAAAGGTCAGTAGACCAAAGGACATGGCGTTGATGAGTGCGTGCAGCGTGATGGGGGCCCAGATGGTGCCGCCCTTTTCATAGACCCACGCAAGCGCGACGGACGCCGGGATATAGGGAAGGCAGCTAAGGAGAATGGACAAGGCGGGGTACAGCCCAAAATACTGCCAGTTGTGCATGAGGGTAAAAAGAAGCGCGGAGACGATGTAGGCAAGGACTCTCGAGGCCGGGCGGATGGTTCCGAAGACCACGCCGCGGACCAACGTCTCTTCAATCACGGGCGCGAAGACGACGCTCACGGCGAGCATCACGTACCGGTTTTCAAAAATCAGATCGTTTACCGTCTCATTATTATAAATTGTAACCTGTCCGGCCAAAAGATGCTCGAGCGCCTGCACGGCCCATGTGCCCGCGTAGTAAAGCGCGAAGCCTAAGATCAGCGCCTGCACGAAATTCCAGAAGCCGGAGCCAAAGAAGCGCTGCAAAAGAAAATTCCGGAAGACAAGCAGCACGAAAAGAAGATTTACGGAAAAATAGATGATATTGATGGTGAGCGCCGTGAGGCTCACATGCAGCGCCGCTGCGAGATACTGGATGCCTGCGCTCAGCAGCACCAGATAAAACGGCAGATAGCACCATCCGGCGATGGCCTCGGCGCGCGAGAGACTGCGGCCAAGCGAGTAATAGGGTTTTGCCATGGACGGCGCTCCTTTCTAAAACTTAAAGCAGCTGCTTGAGCTGGTAAAGAACGTTCATCGCTTCAATCGGCGTGAGCGTTTCGACGTTGATGGCGGAAAGCTTTTCGCGAATTTCGTCCGCCTGCAGGTCCATAAGACTCACCTGATCGGACGCTTGCTTCTGCACGGCGGGCGCTTTCGGCGCGCCGGACTCGAGCTCCTTGAGAACCGCTCTTGCCCGCGCGATGAGCTTATCGGGAAGACCGGCGAGCTTTGCGACCTCGACGCCGTAGCTGTCGTCTGCCGCGCCGGGGACGATCTTGCGCAGGAAGATCATCTCTCCCTGCCGCTTTTTGACGGCGATGTTGAAATTCCGGATCTCGGGGATCTCCTGCTCCATGGAGGTCAGTTCATGATAGTGCGTGGCAAAGAGCGTCTTTGCGCCGAGCTTTTTGGGGTCGACCGCGTACTCTAAAACCGCTTTTGCGATGGCCATGCCGTCGAAGGTCGATGTGCCCCTGCCGATTTCGTCCAGGATGAGAAGCGAGCGGGGCGTTGCGTTTTTGAGAATGTCTGCAACCTCGTTCATTTCTACCATGAACGTCGACTGGCCGGAGGCCAGATCGTCCGACGCGCCGATGCGGGTAAATAATTTATCGACAATGCCGATGCGGGCGGACGCGGCCGGGACGAAGCTTCCCATCTGCGCCATGAGGACAATGAGCGCGACCTGACGCATATAGGTCGATTTACCGGCCATGTTGGGGCCCGTGATGATGGCGGCCTTGCAGCCGTCTGCGCCGAGAACGGTATCGTTCGGGACAAAAAGCGTATTTTTGAGCATCTGCTCGACCACGGGGTGACGGCCCTGCGTGATGCGGATCTCGCCGGAGAGGTCTACCTCGGGGCGGCAGTAGTGGTTATGGACCGCCGTATGCGCAAAGCTGCAAAGAACGTCTAGGCTGGCGATGGCCTGCGCGGTTTTCTGCACGCGCTGGGACTGCTCGGAGACATGCGCGCGCAGCTGGGTGAAAATTTCGTATTCGAGCGAGACAATCCGGTCCTTCGCGCCTAAGATGGTCGATTCGAGCTCTTTTAATTCCTGCGTGATGTAGCGCTCGCCGGTCGATAAGGTCTGCTTGCGGATGTAATGGTCGGGGACGAGGTTCAGCTGTCCCTTGGCGACCTCGATATAGTAGCCAAACACGCGGTTATAGCCCACGCGGAGGTTCCGGATGCCGGTTGCCTCCTTTTCACGCGCCTCGATGGCGGTGAGCATGCCTGTACCGCCATTTTGGATTTCGCGCAATTTATCCAGCTCTTCGTTCGCGCCGTCCCGAATCATGCCGCCCTCGCGCAGAACGAAGGGGGGCTCGTCGACAATGGTCTTTTCGATGGCCTCCTTGAGGTCTTGCAGCGGGTCGAGCTGGTCGTAGATTTCTTTTAAGAGGGGGGAAGAGAGCGTTTTGAGGCGGTCGTGGATTGCCGGAAGCGTCGCCGCGCCCTGACTGAGTGCGACAAGGTCGCGGCAGTTGGCCGTACCCGTGACGATACGCGCCATGACGCGCTCGTAGTCCGACACCTCGCGAAGCGATAGCCGCAGCTCCTCGCGGTCGATCGTCTTGTCGACGAGCTCCTGCACGGCAGAAAGTCGCTTCCCGATTTTCGCGGGGCTAAGTAAGGGACGTTCCATCCACGACCGGAGGAGCCGTCCGCCCATCGCGGTTTTCGTCTGGTCGAGCACGCCAAGAAGGCTCCCCTTCTTCTCCTTCGTGCGCATCGTCTCGGTGAGCTCCAGGTTCCGTCTGGCTGTCAGATCGAGCCCCATGAACTTGCCCGCGACATAGAAATCCAGCGCGCGGATGTGGGGAAGGTCGTTTTTCTGTGCGTCCCGGAGCGCGCACAAAAGAGCGCCCGCGGCAATGATAACCTCGTCGTGCCCGGTAAGGCCGAGCGCGTCCTGGGCCTTTCCGAATTGCGACTCGACGGCGGCTTTGCAGAGACTCAAATCAAATTGGTGCTCCCGGCTCCTGCCCATGCAGCAGCCAAGGCGGGAGCCTGCGACGGCTTTGATCTCGTCGGACGTTTCTGCGTCTCCACCCAGAAGGAGCTCTGCCGGGCTGAAGCTTCCGAGCTCGTTGCACACGGCCTCCTCTGCATCACTGCCGGAGAAGACGGTTGCGCTGAACGCGCCGGTCGAAATATCGCAGAAGGCCGCGCCATAGACGCCGTTTTCGCCGTAGACGCAGGCATAGTAGTTGTTTTTTGATTCGTCGAGCATCGAACTCTCGGTCACGGTGCCGGGAGTCACGATGCGGATGATGTCGCGCTTCACGAGGCCCTTAGCGAGCGCCGGGTCTTCCATCTGCTCGCAGATGGCGACCTTGTAGCCCTTCTGGACAAGACGCGCGATATAGCTTTCGGAGGAGTGGAACGGCACGCCGCACATGGGGACCTTGTCTTCGGGCGCTTTGTCTTTGGCGTGGTCGCGGCTGGTGAGCGTGAGGTCCAGTTCGCGGGAGGCGATGCGCGCGTCCTCGTCGAACATTTCATAGAAATCGCCCAAGCGGAAAAAGAGAATGCAGTCGGGGTTCCGCTCCTTGACGGTGCGGTACTGCTGCATCATGGGCGTGAGCTCAGCCATAGAGATACCTCCGATTTGTGTTTGGAATTGGATTCGTAGGGGCCGATGCCCACATCGGCCCGTTGGGAAGCTGCGAATTCGCCGAAGATTGCCGTAAAAACAGCACGTTCTGCTGGGGCGATGTGGGCATCGCCCCCTACGCGTAGTTTTGAAAGTTTGCGTGAGGTGTGTTTGCGGTACACAGCAGGGTCAGTCGAAAACTTCGCCGACGAGGCTCCAGGTGGTGCAGCCGGTGATTTTTGCATCGATGAATTGGCCAATCAGGCTGTCATCGCCCGGCAGGCGCACGAGGCGGCCGCCTTCGGTTCGGGCAGTGAGATTCTCGCCGTCGCGTCCGTCGACCAAAACACGCATCGTTTTTCCGACGTAGGCCTGATGAATTTCAAGCGAAATGCGGTTCTGCACATTGCAGAGCTTGTCGAAGCGGCGGTTTTTTTCCTCCTTCGGCGTGGGGTCTTCCATTTTGGCCGCGGGGGTTCCGCCGCGGGGAGAGAAGATGAAGGTGAAAAGTGCGTCGTAGCGGACCTGTTCAATGAGGCTGATGGTGTCTTCAAACTCTTCTTCCGCCTCGCCGGGGAAGCCAACGATCACATCGCTCGTCAGAACGAGGTTCGGCATGACCTTCCGGCCATAGTCGACGAGTTCTAAATACTGCGCGCGGTTGTAATGCCGGTTCATGGTTTTGAGCACGCGGTCGTTGCCGGACTGGAAGGGGAGATGGAACTGATTGCAGATTTTATCGTGGCTCGCGATCGTGTCAAAAAGCTTGTGGGACGCGTCCTTGGGGTGGCTCGTCATGAAGCGCAGCCAGAAATCTCCCGGGAGCTCGGCAAGAGAGGCCATAAGGTCCGCAAAGTCGACGCCGCAGTCCAAATCCTTGCCGTAGGAGTTGACGTTCTGGCCGAGGACAGTGATGTCCTTATAGCCGGCGGCAATCAGCCCTTTGACTTCTTCAATGATTTCCTCGGGCCGTCTCGAGCGCTCACGACCGCGCACATAGGGGACGATGCAGTACGAACAGAAGTTGTTGCAGCCGTACATAATGGACACCCACGCCTTGAGCTTCGAGGCCCGGACAACGGGGATGCCTTCTGCGATATTGCCCGCCGAATCGTCGACCGCGAAAATGCGCTTGCGTCGCGTGAGGACCGATTGCAGCAGCTCCGGGAAGCGCCAGAGCTGGTGGGGGTTAAACACACCGTCTACATGGTGGTAGCTGTGCTTGATCTTTTCGACCACGGTGGGCTGGCCCATCATGCAGCCACAGAGAAAAATTTTCTGCGTCGGGTGGCGGTTTTTGGTGTGGACCAACGCGCCGACATTTCCGTAGACGCGCGTTTCAGCGTGCTCACGGATGGCGCAGGTGTTGATGACGATGCAGTCCGCGCCCTCCTCGGTGTCAGACATCCGGTAGCCGCATTCCAGCAGCATGCCGCGGATGCGCTCGGAATCGGCCTCGTTCTGCTGGCAGCCGTAGGTATCGACAAAGGCGAGCGGGGTCCGGCCCTCGGCCTTCCAATAGCTTGCGATTTCGCGGCAGATGGCCGCCTGCCGGTCGAGCTCCGGCTGAGAGATAACGGTAGTGTGACGTTCCAAAAAAGTACCCTCCGATAGACCGATTTCAATGTAGCACAATATTATAACACAACGCGCGGGAGTTTTCCACAGGCGCGGCTTAAAAAATGCCGATTTTGCGCGTATTATACCAGAAAATCAGGTGCATTTCAACGAACGGCGGGGCGCGGATGCGGCAAACGGCGCACAATTCACAAATTGTTTACCGCGTGGCCGGGGCCTCGTCGTTGCAAAAGCGGAGGGTGTGTGGTAAACTGTAGCAGATCATTTCCGGCGGCAAATGCGCGTTGCGGCCGGAAAACAGGCGATTTTGAGATGATGCCGCATGCGCGGCAGAAGGAAGGAACGTATGAAAAAGTGTAACCATTGCGGCGCGGAGGTGCCCGAGGAAGAGGGCGTGTGCCCCGCGTGCGGACAGGAAGTAACAGAAGAAACGGCTTCCGCGGAAGAACCGACCGAACAGACCGCCTCGGAGGAGACTGCGGCGCAGACCGATTCGGAAGCGGAAAGCTTTACCTGCGAGGAAGAGCCGGAGACGGACGGCGCGGAACAGACTGAGGATGAGGCTTCTGCGTCGGGGGATGAACCGCAGGAGACTGCGCCGGAGAAGAAAAAGCCGTCGGCGCTCGTGTGGGTGATTGGCGCGCTGGCTGTCGTTGCGATCGTCGCGGCGATTTTCCTTGCCGGGAAAAAGAGCGCAGCCAAGCCAGATGCAGACGCTCCCGCCGAAGAAGGCGTGACGGAAACGACCGACGAAAACGCCCAGAACGCGGACGACGCGGAAAGCACGGATAGCTTCGTGTCCTACACCGTGACGCAAGACGAGTTGACCGATGAGGTTCTCGCCAAGGTCGTCGCCTCCTGCGGCGATCGGGACCTCACGAACCGCGATCTCGCGTTTTATTACTGGCAGCAGTACTATACGTTTGTCAATAACTACGGCTCGTACCTGAGCTATATCATGGACACCTCAAAGGGACTCGACGAGCAGGCCTACAGTGAGGACCAAACGTGGCAGCAGGCATTTTTGGACAGCGCGGTCACGATGTTCCACTCGATGACGGCCATCAATCTGGAGGCCGACAAGGCGGGCTTCGAGCTCGGCGAAGAGGATCAGGCGCAGCTCGACGCGATTCCGGAAAGCTTGGACGCGACGGCGGGCTATTACGGCATGGAAGACGGCCTTGCGTATTTGCAGCGGGTCTTCGGGCCGAGCGTGACGGTAGAGGACTATGTGGCGTTTGTGCGCGACTCGATGCGTGCATCGCGGTACATGGAGCTGCTTGTTGAGCAGATGGAGTTTCCCGACGCGGAGATCAGCGACTACTATGACCAGCACGCCGAGGACTACGCGCAGAGCCGGATCGAGAAGATCGACAAGCCTATGGTGAGCGTGCGGCACATTCTCGTGATCCCGACCGAGCAGAACGAGGACGGCACGTATACCGACGAAGCGTGGGCAGAGGCTGAGCAGAAGGCGCAGGCGCTGCTGGACGAGTGGAAGGCAGGCGAAGCAACGGAGGATTCCTTTGCCGCGCTGGCAAACGAAAACTCGGAGGGCCCCGGCAGCAGCTCCAACGGCGGGCTGTACGAGGATGTGTATCCCGGCCAGATGGTCGATCCCTTTGACGAATGGTGCTTTGACGACGCGCGCAAGCCCGGCGATACCGGCATTGTGAAGACCGACTACGGCTATCACGTCATGTATTATGTCTCGAAGGGCGAAGAGGTGTTCTGGTTCGAGGCGGCAAAGAGCGATTTGCAGACCGAGCGGGAGAACGCACTCGAAGAGTCGATTCGCGAGCAGTACCCGCTGACCGAGACGCTGGAGAACGCGGCAATTTTTGACGTGCAGGCAGAAGACCGCGCGGCGGCCAATGCGGCTGCGGCAGAGGCTGCGGCAAGCGAAGCGGCCACCGAGGAAAGCGGTACGGATGCGTCGGAGGAAACGGCGGCGCAGGAAGAAGCGGGCGAATAAGACGCTTGCAGCAAACAGGAGGCGGTAGTCGATGCAAAAAAAGCTGCTGTTTTTTGTCAACCCCAGAGCCGGACATTCGGAAATCCGGGGAAGCCTGATGCAGGTCATTCAGATTTTTACGGCGGGCGGCTACGAAGTGACTGTCCACCCAACCAGCGCGCCGCGCGATCTCACGCGGCAGATCGAAAAGCGGGCGGCGGATTTTGACCTTGTCGTCTGCACGGGCGGAGACGGCACGCTCAATGAGGCCGTGTCGGGCCTTATGCAGATGCCGCCGTCTGACCGGCCGCCGCTGGGGTATATTCCGGGCGGAACGGTCAACGATGTGGCGCGGACGCTGGGGCTGAGCATGGACCCGATTCTCGCCGCACAGGATATTGTGACGGGACGCGAGTTCCCGATCGATGTGGGTGCGTTCGGAGAGAACCGGTGGTTCGTCTACGTGGCGGCGTTCGGTCTGTTTACGGGTGTATCGTATCAGACCCCGCAGGAGGACAAGCAGGTTTTGGGAAGGCTTGCATATTTTCTCCACGGGGTCAAGGCACTCGGCGAGGTCAAGCCGATTCACGCGCGTGTGGAATTTGAAAATCAGGCGCTGGAGCTGGACGTTCTCGATGGGCTCGTGTGCAGCACAACGTCAGTCGGCGGCGTGCTGGCTCTGGACAGCCTCGGCATCAGCCTCAACGACGGGCAGTCGGAGCTGCTTCTGGTGCGGGATATCAAGAATCTGATTGATTTCAACAATGTGAGCACGGCGCTACTCAAAAGCGATTTCCGCGAGAACGAGAACATCGTTTCCAAAAAGGTGCGCCGGGTGAAGTTTTTGTTCGACAGTCCGGTCGATTGGACGCTTGACGGCGAGTACGGCGGGACGGTCAAAGAGGTTGAGATCGTCAATCATCAGAGGGCGGTTAATATCATCGTGCCACGATAATAAGAAGGGGGGGCGGCGAAAGCCGCCCTTCTTTTTTGTTTTGCCGTCCGTGGCGGCAAGCGCCAATTTAGTCTGGCAGAGACCTGCCAGCCGGTTCATTTTTCGACCCCACGCTTCTTAGCTGCGCAAAGAAGCGCGGTGTCGAGCCGCCGCGAA
>OGNB01000412.1_pt1 | contig 32182 bp, 30 predicted proteins | sample 1573301 | NCBI WGS metagenome assembly OGNB01 (sample SAMEA2581914, study PRJEB24529) | metagenome | biome: Human gut stool | place: China | collected 2011
TGGCGTTATTGATGTAGGAAACGAAGTTTGCGTTGCCCTCGGGGAAGTCCTCGGAGACGACCTCGCCGCCAAGCGCCTTAAACGCTTCCGTGAAGTAGTAGACCAGACCCTGATCGTAGTCCGAGCCGAGCATCGCCAGCGTGTAAGCGGTGGTAACGCCGAGCTCCTTGTAGGCGTAGTTCGCAAGGACGGTGCCCTGGAACGGATCGAGGAAGCAGATTCTATAGTAGACGCTGCAATCGGAGGTCACCTGCGGGTTGGTGCAGGTCACGCCGATGGCCGGAACACCGGCTTCCTGGAAGACCGAGCCGCCCGCGATCGATACGCCGGAGCCGTAGGAGCCGAGGACGATCGATACGCCGCGGTTCATAAGCTCGGAAGCAGCCGAGGGGCCGTTTTCCGCCGTCGTGCGGTTGTCGACGATCTCGAGCTTCACATCGTACGTCTCACCGCCAATTTCCACGGTGGGCTGTACGTAGTTGGCATACTGCATGCCGAGAATCTCCTGTTTGCCGCCAGCGCCGTTGTCGCCGGTCTGCGGCTCAAAGACGCCGATCTTGACGACCTTGTCGCCGGAAGAAGCGGGAGCAGCTTCTTCAGAAGAAGCGGCTTCCTCAGAAGAGGCAGTTTCTTCGGAAGCGGCGGGAGCGGATGCTTCCGCACTGCTCTCGGACGATGCGGGTGCGCTCTGGCTGGCGCAGCCGGCAAAGACGCTGAGTACCATCAGAACGCAAAGCAATAATGCGATCAGCTTTTTCATGTTCATTCCTCCTGCTTTGTCCGTGTATCAAAGACAACTGTACACGAACTAAATTATGCTCCCAATTATAGCGGCAGGCGTACAAAAAAGCAAGAAGAATCTTATCATTTTTTGTAAAAATTATGTCCGAATTATGTCCGTGACCTGTTCAAAATGTAAAAAAGCAGGACATAGTATGAAAAATTCTAAAAAATGAATGATTTATAACGAAAATAGTTCGAAAATTGATTGGGCAAAATGCACGCGAGACTACATATGAACAACGTTCGTCCACGATACATGGACTTTTGCCGAAAATCCTCCAATCCAGCGTCCTCCTATCCGCGACGCATGTCCGCCTCTACCGGATTTTTGCGCGCCTTCGGGGGCGTGCATTACGAAATTTCCGAAATCCTCCGGTGCGTCCCCTACGCATGGATTGGAGGACAAAGAGAAAAGGCAGGAAGACGTTCCGTCTTCCTGCCTTGGGGTGCGGTATTCGATTAAAGCTCGCAGTTGCCGACGGTTCTCGGGAACGGGAGCACGTCGCGGATGTTGGAGATGCCCGTGAGGTACATGACGCAGCGCTCGAAGCCAAGGCCGAAGCCTGCGTGGCGGGTCGAGCCGTATTTGCGCAGGTCGAGATAGAAGCCATAGTCCTCAGGCTTGAGGCCGAGCTCGTTCATGCGGGCAAGGAGCGTGTCGTAGTTGTCCTCGCGCTGGCTGCCGCCGATGATCTCGCCGATGCCGGGCACGAGGCAGTCCATCGCCGCGACGGTCTTGCCGTCCTCATTGAGTTTCATATAGAAGGCCTTGATCTCCTTGGGGTAATCGGTGACGAAGACCGGACGCTTGAAGATCTGCTCGGTGAGATAGCGCTCGTGCTCGGTCTGGAGGTCGCAGCCCCAGAAGACCTTGTAGTCGAACTTGTCGTTGTGCTGCTCGAGAAGCTTCACAGCCTCGGTGTAGGTCACGTGGCCGAACTCGCTTGTCATGACGTGGTTGAGCCGGTCAAGAAGCCCCTTCTCGACCAACTGGTTGAAGAACGCCATTTCTTCCGGCGCATTCTCGAGAACATACGAGATCACGAACTTGATCATGTCCTCGGCCACGCGCATATCGTCCGACAGGTCCGCGAACGCCATCTCGGGCTCGATCATCCAGAACTCGGCGGCGTGGCGCGTGGTGTTGGAGTTTTCGGCGCGGAAGGTCGGGCCGAAGGTGTAGATATTGCGGAAAGCCTGTGCGAAGGCCTCGCCGTTCAGCTGACCGGACACGGTCAGATTCGTCTCCTTGCCGAAGAAGTCTTCGGAATAGTCGATCGAGCCATCTTCGAGTCTGGGCGGGTTATTGAGGTCGAGCGTCGTCACCTGGAACATTTCGCCGGCGCCTTCACAGTCAGAGCCTGTGATGAGCGGCGTGTGGACATAGACGAAGCTGCGCTCCTGGAAGAACTTGTGGATGGCGTAGGCGATGATGCTGCGCACGCGGAACACGGCCTGGAAGGTGTTGGTTCTGACACGCAGATGCGGAAGTGTCCGCAAAAACTCCATGGAGTGGCGCTTAGGCTGGATCGGGAAATCGGGGGTCGACGGGCCCTCGACCGAAATTTCGCTCGCCTGAATTTCAAACGGCTGCTTTGCATCCGGCGTCACGACCAGCGTGCCGGTCACGATCACAGCGGCGCTGATGTTCAGCTTCGAGATCTCCTGAAAGTTTGCGAGCTCCGCGCCGAAGACGACCTGCACCTGCGAAAAATATGTGCCGTCGGAGAGGTTGATGAAGCCGAAATTTTTGCTGGCGCGCAGGTTGCGGACCCAGCCGCCGACCTTTACGGTCTTGCCGTCAAAGCGTTTCGTGTCTTCAAATAACGAACGAACGGGAGTCAGTTGTTCCATCATGGTCAATTTCCTCTTTCTGCGGCCGGAAGGCCGGTATATTTCATCTTAGAGTAACATAATGCCGGCCTTTTGGCAAGTGTCGCGCGTGTTTTCATCCCAGAGGCTCGACTGCACCTCGCCGATGTGGCAGGTGCCGATCATGAGCATGCAAAGACGGCTCTGGCCGATACCGCCGCCGATGGTAAGGGGCAGATCGCCATTCAGCAGCATCTTGTGGAACGGAAGCTTGGCGCGCGCTTCGCAGCCAGCAAGCTTCAGCTGACGCGCGAGGCTTTCTTCGTCGACGCGGATGCCCATGGAGGAAATTTCGAACGCGCACTCGAGAACCGGGTTCCACATCAGAATATCGCCGTTGAGCGCCCAGTCGTCGTAGTCCGGCGCTCTGCCGTCGTGCGGCTTGCCGGACGTCAGCTTGCCGCCGATCTGCATGAGGAACACGCTGTGGTGCTCGCGGAGGATCGCGTTCTCGCGCTCCTTGGGGGTCTTTTCGGGGTACATGTCCTCGAGCTCCTGCGTGGTGATGAAGAACACGTCGCGGTCGAGTTTCGTGTGAAGGCTCGGGAAGGCGACACCGAGCGCGTCATTTGTCTCGCAGACCGCGCCCACGATGTCGCGCACGGTGCGCTTGAGGTACGTGACGTCCCGGTCCTCTCGCGTGATGACCTTTTCCCAGTCCCACTGGTCGACGTAGACGGAGTGAAGGTTATCTACTTCTTCGTCGCGCCGGATGGCGTTCATATCGGTAAAAAGACCCTTACCGGGGTTAAACTCATAGCGCTTGAGCGCCAGACGCTTCCACTTGGCCAGCGAATGCACGACCTGCGCGTTCACGCCGACATCCGGAATGTCGAAGCCCACCGGCCGCTCATACCCATTTAAGTTGTCATTCAGGCCGGAATTCTCCTCCACAAAAAGGGGTGCGGACACTCTGCGCAGATTCAGCGCATTGCCCAGATTGACCTGAAAATTGCTTTTGATGAATTCAATGGCGCGCTGCATTTCGTACGTGGACAGCGGCGCGCGGTATCCCTGCGGGATCACGAGCTTGCTCATAAAAATGGGCTCCTTTCTGAAAAATATGCCAAAATTATAGTATAGCTTCCCGAAATTTGCAAGAGATATTTATGCAAAAGGGAAAACTTTGCGGCGAGGCCCCCGCGGGACACTTTTTCGCCAATTCCCGCTTTTCTTTTGCCCGGATTTATAATACAATAATACTGGCCAATATCGGTCTTCCGATGATATATTTTAGATGTGGAGTGATTTCCCTTGCAAACGGTTTTGCTGGTCTTCGACATCGGCACAAGCGGCCTCAAAGCGTCGCTCGTCGATGAGAGACTGAATATTCTGCGAAACGTGACCGCCACCTATCCGACGCACTATCTGCCAAACGGCGGCGTAGAGCAGGACGCGGCCGACTGGTGGATGAGCGCGGTGCGCGCGGGGCTTATGCTGCGCGAGCTCGTGCCGGAATATCTCAAACGAGTCGACGCCATCGGCATTTCCGGCCACATGCTGGGCCTTTTGCCGATGGACAATGATGGGCAGGCGCTTCGCCCGGCAATGATCCGGCGCGATACGCGCGCGAAGGACGTAGCGCGGGCGCTGGAGGAGCAGTTCGGCGCGGACTATTTCTACCGGGTTTCCGGCAACGTCCTGACCCCGAACCTCACGCTCTCCAAGGCTGTGTGGCTGAAGGAAAACGAACCCGAGGCCTATGAGAAAACCGTAAAATTCCTGCAATGCAAGGACTATCTTGTTTATCGCCTGACAGGTAATATGGACTCTGGTGATTTTTCGGATGCGTCGCGCGCCGGGCTCATGAACCTGCAATCGCGCGATTACGACTACGATATGCTGGAGAACCTCGGCCTGCACGCCGATAAATTCCCGACGCTCCGCCCCTCCTGCGCGATCGCAGGCAGGCTCACCGAGGAGGCGGCCTACCATCTGGGGCTGCGCGCGGGGATCCCGGTCTCCGTCGGCGGCGGCAACGGCATGTGCGAGAGCGTGGGCGCGGGTGTGGCGCAGGATGGGGCGTATTACATGAGCCTCGACACGGCGGCATGGATCGCGGGGCAGTCGAAGGAGCCGTTTTTCGATCCCCAGCGGCGGCTGGGACACATCTGTACGTTAGATGGCCGGAGCTTTTCTGTCTTCGGCGCGATGCGCTGCGCGGGCAAATGCGTCAACTGGGCGCAGAAGCTCTTTGAGGTCGGCTCGCCGAGAGCCTTTGACGCGGCAGCCAGCAACATCCCGGCGGGCGCGGACGGGCTCATCTTCCTGCCGTACTTAGAAGGCGAGCGGTCGCCTGTTTACGATGAGCAAGCGCAGGGCGTGTTCTTCGGCATGACCCAGCAGCACCGACGCGAGCACTTTCTGCGCGCGGTACTCGAGGGCGTAGGCTGCGGCCTGAGCCAGATTCTGGACGTTCTTCGCGAGCGCGGCGAAATTCTTGATCTTCGCATCATCGGCGGCGGCGCGAAGTCAAAGGTCTGGAAGCAGATCATCGCGGACCTCTGCGAGGTGCGGCTGCACGACGTGACGACGTTATCCGACTCGGCGGCAACACTCGGCGCGGCTGCGGCGGCAGGCGTCGGCATCGGGCTCTTTGACAGTCTTTCGCAGGCGGTCTCCTGCATCGCGCAGGCGAGCGTCCTTTCCCCCGAGGAGGAAACGTATCCGGCCTATCGCGCCCTTCGCGCCCGATACGACTGCCTCTATCCGGCGCTTGCGCCCGTGTTCCATCAGAAATAAAAATCCCGCCCGTAAGATCATGCGCTGGTCTTGCGGGCGGTTTTTCTGTCTCAAGTGTTATCGGTGTGCTTGCAGCCAAGCGTAAATTGCCTCTGCGGCGGGTCTGGCGGTGGATTCCTGCATGGCGTTTCGCATGGAAGAAAGGCGCGCTTCGTCGTGCGCAAGCGAAAGGGCCAGGTCTGCGATTTTTTCCGGGGTGTCCGCTGTGACAGCCATGCCTGCGCGGAGAAAATAGTCGAGGTTGTGCTCCTCGCAGCCCGCGACGGCGTCGATGAGGACCATTGGAAGGCCTGCCGCAACAGCCTCGCTTGTGCTGAGCCCGCCGGGCTTTGTGAGAAACAGGTCTGTTCCGCGCATGAGCCTTGGCACATCGTCGATTTGCCCCAAGATCCGAATGTTCGGGCAATCGGTAGATAGCTTTGTGAGCTTTTTAAGAAGCGTTTCGTTCTTGCTGCAGGCGACGGAAAGCACGTCGTTTGCGCCCATTTTGCCGCGCAGCACCGCCGTGATTTCCGCCATCGGCCCGCAGCCCATGCTGCCGCACATCATAAGAAGGTGCGTCTGGGAGGGGGCGATTCCGAGCGCTTTTTTTGCCTGCGCTTTGTCAGAGGCCTGATAAAACGCTTTTCGTACGGGCATGCCGCTTGCAATGAGCTTGTCCTCCGGAATCCCGCAGCGGACGAACTCGTCCTTGAGAAGCCCGGACGGCATGAAGTACCAGTCAAGTCTGGAGTCCGCCGTGCACGGAGAGCAGGTGTAGTCGGTTGAGACGTGGCTTGTTGTGATGCTCAGGCCCGGATGGCGGCGGAGAACCTCCGTGAGCGCAAGCGCGGGAAAGACGTGCGTGCAGATGACGTTGTCATAGCCGTTATTGACAATATAGTCGTACATCCGCTCCGCGCCGGAGGTGATGTACTTATAGACGGGCGTTCCCTCGCGGAACAGGTCGTCTTTTTCTTCGGCTTTTTCATATCCAGCGCTGAAAAATTTCGGCGCGTGCAGATAGATCCGCGTGTGCCAGTTGGAAATGAATTTGGAGGCGCGTTTGGAGATGAACAGCAGTGCGTCGATGACGTCGCAGGTCTCCCCGCGGCTCTGATAGACCTCCTGAATGGCCCGGGCGCAGGAATTGTGTCCGGCGCCGGTGTTGCAGCTCAAGATCAATGTGCGCATGCTCACGCCTCCTTTCGGCTCGTTCGGCGGGTTTGCCGCGCCAGAAGCTTTTGCAGCCGCGGGCGGTTGTAGCGCTGAATGAGAAGAAACGGCAGATTGCCGAATACAATATAAATAACCGTCAGGAAAACGCCGCCTGTTCCCGGCCAGATTTTAAGAAGAAACAGCCCCGCGATGCACAGAAGTCCGTGCGTGAGCTCCGCGACGCAGGTTTCCTGAATCATCAGGGGTAAGTCCTGCGCGGTCTTCTGTGTGAGGGCTTTTGCGGGCATGAGCTTTTTGAAAAGCCTGCTCATATCCGGTACCTTGGATTGCCACTTGCGAATCTGCAGCGCCTTCCAGAGCCTGTCCTCCCACGCGTAGGTGCGGAAGGGGAATTTTTCGGGGTGCAGCCAGCGCTTCGGCAGCAGTCTTCCGAGGAAAAAGGACAAAACGCCAAGCGCGGCGGCATAGGCAAAACAAAGGATACATTCTTTCATGGACACGTCGACTCCTTCTGCTTTCGGATTTTTTCAGCATAGCACAGACATGTGTTCGAAAAAATGGACAATTGCGATTAAATGCCCCCAAACGCGACACTTTTGGAAATTTGCCTAAAAACCGACGCGCCCCAGCGGGGATTCAAGACAGACGAAAAAGCGGCCCACCCGATTGGGTGAACCGCTTTTGGAGGGGCTTTGCAGATTCGAACTGCCGAAGGTTCGCCGCAAGCGGCCAATCTTCGTTTGCCGGATTGGATCTGCGCTTCGCGCATGAGGTCGGCAGTTCGAATACCAAGAGATGCGAAAAACCGGTTCATCCCAATGGGACAAACCGGCTTTTGGAGCTGCTGGGCAGATTCGAACTGCCGACCTCGTCATTACCAATGACGCGCTCTACCGACTGAGCTACAGTAGCATGGCTGTTTCAGACAGCTTCATCATTATAGCATAAAGAAGCGGTTTGTCAAGAGGGAAATCGAAAAATGTTTGGAAAAATTCCGGGCGCGGCAGAAAAATAGTGCTTGCTTTTCACATGCGTATATGATAAAATACCCAAGTCTGTGAAAAGGACGGTCCTCTGCCACGGCCGGCACTGCGGTGCAGCGGCATTTTCCGTGCGGCATGAACGTCTTAATTTGAAGGAGGACAATACTATGGATCTGATGAAGGCTCTGACCAGCCAGTACATGAAGAAGGAACTGCCCGAAATGAACGTCGGCGATACGGTTCGTGTTCATGTCAAGATCAAGGAAGGTTCCCGCGAGAGAATTCAGGTTTTCGAGGGCACCATCATTGCCAAGAAGCATGGCGGCATTGAGGAATCCATCACCGTGCGCCGTATCTCCTACGGTGTCGGCTGTGAGAAGGTTTTCCCGGTTCACGCTCCCAACGTTGTGGACGTCGAGACTGTCCGTCACGGCAAGGTTCGCAGAGCGAAGCTGTACTATCTGCGTGACCGTCTGGGCAAGGCCGCCAAGGTCAAGGAAAAGGTCTAATAGCGATCGAAAAAAGAAGGGCTCGGGTGAGCCCTTCTTTTTTCGTTTGGCGGAAAGCAGGGCTTTCCGCCAAAAAGATTGCACCGCGACTGCGCGCTCGTCAAAGCAAACTCCATACCCTTTACTCCGCCGCAAGCGGCAGAGTTCATACATTCCGTTGCTTCTCCTCTCCAAGTCAAAACCATAGGTTTTGACTTGGTATAAGGGGCAAAAATTCCACACTTGCAAGCCGTAAAGTATTTTTCCGGTCAGCGGAGCCGCCGGATAAAATGGATTTCAAATTTATTTCGCCATCTGCGGATGGCGAAACTCTGCGAGGCTTTTTACTCTGATTTTCGGGAATGGCACTTTCTTTCTGGGCGGAAATTGTGTATAATGTCTTAGAATACGCATGTGAGGTGCAGAGTATGGATTTTGAAGAAAACAGACCGGCGCAGGATGTGCCGTTGGAAGAGAATATAGAGAAGCCGCGGGACGAGAGAAGCACGCAGGAAACGCAGCAGGCGCAGCAGAATGAGGCGGCGCGGCGGGAAAAGCAGTATGAAACCTTTACGATGCTGCATGACCTCGTGTACATTTTAGCAGGTATCACGCTGGTGTTCGTGTTCTTCTTCCGGCTGGTGGGTGTGGACGGAAGCTCGATGTACCCGACGCTCGTTGACCACGACTATCTGGTTTTAGAGAGCAATTTCCTCTACCGGAGCGTCCACGCGGGAGACATTGTTGTCATCGACCCGCCGGAGGAGGCGGGCTTCAGCGGCCCAATCGTCAAGCGCGTGATCGCGACCGGGGGCCAGACAGTGGACATTGACTTCGACGCGGGCGTTGTGTACGTCGACGGCGAAGCGCTCGAGGAGAGCTACGTCTTTGAGCCGACCTACCGGAGTTTCCGAGAGGTAGGCGACGGACTCGATTACCCCGTGACGGTTCCGGAGGGAAGCGTCTTCGTGCTGGGCGACAACCGCAATCACTCAGCCGACAGCCGCTATGCAAAGCTTGGCTGTGTCGATGAGTCCCGGATCTTGGGCCGCGTGCTGCTGCGGATCATTCCCGGACGGCAGACAAATGAAGAAGGAGACGTCGTCGGCGGCCGGAACTTCCGGCGTATCGGCGCGGTAGCATAAATGGAAGAACAGAAAAACAGCATGAACATCCAGTGGTATCCCGGTCATATGACCAAGACCCGCCGGATGATGGAGGAAGATCTGAAGCTGGTCGACGCGGTGTGCGAGATTTTGGACGCGCGCATCCCGATTTCCAGCCGGAACCCCGATATTGATGCGATCTGCGGCAAAAAGCCCCGGATGGTGATTTTGAACCGCATCGATATGGCGGATGCTGACTTGGTCAGCCGGTGGAGCAATTACTTTAAAGGCAAGGGCATGGCCGTCATCCGCACAGACTGCAAGTCGCGAAAGGGCATTAACACGTTTGCCCCCGCCGTGCGGCAGCTGCTGGCAGAAAAACTCCAGCGATACGCGGAGAAGGGGCAGGTCGGGCGGCCGCTCAAGCTCATGGTCGTCGGCATTCCAAATGTCGGAAAATCGACGTTTATCAACCAGATTGCGGGCCGGAAGGGCGCAAAGGCGGAGAACCGCCCCGGCGTGACACGCGGCAAGCAATGGGTGAATGTGGACGGAGGCTTACTGCTTTTGGACACCCCCGGCATCCTCTGGCCGAAATTTGACGACCCCGAGGTCGGCATGCGCCTTGCCTACACGGGCGCGGTGAAGGACGACATCTTAGACACCGAGACGCTCGGCTGCCATCTGATGGAGCTTCTGGCGCGGGAATACCCCGGAGCGCTCACAGAGCGCTACAAGATTGAGATTCCGGCGGAAATCGACGGCTGGGAGCTATTGCAGGCGGCAGGCAGAAAGCGCGGTTTTCTTGTCTCCGGCGGCGAGGTCGACACGGAGCGGATGGCGAAGGTGCTGCTGGACGAGTACCGCAGCTGCAAGCTCGGAACATTCACGCTGGAGCGGCCGGAGGAGCTGGCATGAGAGAAGAACCGAAGGATTTATGGCTCTATGAGCGAGAAGCGTTCGCGGAAGGGTACCAAGCGGTCTGCGGCGTAGACGAAGCGGGACGTGGCCCTCTGGCGGGGCCGGTGTGCGCGGCGGCAGTGATTTTGCCGGCGGGACTCGTCATTGACGGGCTCAACGACTCCAAAAAGCTGACCGACAAAAAGCGGCGTGAGCTTTTCGATGTGATTACCCAAAACGCTGTGAGCTATGGTATTGCGATGGCGTCGGAGCGGGAGATTGACGAGATCAATATCCTGCAGGCGACGTTTCTTGCCATGCAGAGGGCGATCGACAAGCTGGATGTCCGGCCCGATCTGGCGCTCATCGACGGAAACCGCGCGAAGAACTTTGGCCTTCCCGTGCGGACAATCGTGAAGGGCGACAGTCTGTCGGCGTCCATTGCGGCGGCGTCTATTTTGGCGAAAGTCACGCGGGATCGGCTCATGGAGGAGCTGGACGAAGCGTATCCCCAATACGGTTTTGCCGTCCATAAGGGCTACGGCACGAAGCGGCACTATGAAGCGCTGCGCGAATACGGCCCATGCCCGATACACCGGAGAACCTTTCTCAAAAAGCTCTATGGCGAATAAAACAGAGCTTGGCACGTGGGGCGAGGCGATCGCGGCGGAGGTGTTACGATCCCGGGGCTTCACAGTTGTCGAGCAGAACTACAGGTCGCGCTACGGTGAGATCGATATCATCGCAGAAAACCGGGAGTACCTGGTCTTTGCCGAAGTCAAGCTCCGCAAGAGCGCGTATTTCGGCGCGGCGCGCGAGTTTGTGGATTTGCGCAAGCAGGAACGGCTTCGCGCGACGGCTTCTATGTGGCTCGAGGAGCATGAGACGAGCCTACAGCCGCGGTTTGATGTGATCGAAATTTATGCGCCGGACGGGATGCAGACGAAGCGCCCGCAGATCCGGCAGATAGAGGATGCGTTTATATGAAATATACGGTAGTAGACGGCCACTGCGACACGCCGATGGAGCTTTGGCTGCGGCAGGAGAACCTGCGGAGCAATACCTGTCAGGTATCGCTCGAGCGGGCCAAAAAGCTTTCGGGTTACGTGCAGTTTTATGCATTCTGTACGGTGTGGCTCGAACAGGACGGGAGCTTTGAAGCGCACTACGCGGCCGCTTTGGAGCATTTTAACCGCCAGCTGGACGAGAATAAAGACCAGATCGTCCGCTGCAAAAACGAAGCGGATGCGCGCGCGGCCATCGGGAGCGGAAAATGCGGTGCGTTCTTGTCGATCGAGGGCGCGGAGGCCATTTCCTGCGACCCCGGAAAATTAGAGCTTGCCTGCGCGCAGGGCGTGCGCATGATCGCACCGGCGTGGAACGCGCAGAATGCGCTGACCGGAAGCTGCATGACAGGCGGAGGTCTGACGGCACAGGGCAAAGAATTCGTGCGCCGGGCGCAGAAGCTTGGCATGATCCTAGATGTCAGCCATATCTCGGAGAAAGCGTTCTGGGATCTTTGCGACATCACAGAAAAGCCGTTTGTGGCGAGCCATTCCAATTCGCGCGCCATCTGCAAGCATGTCCGCAATCTCACCGACGAGCAGTTCAAAGCGTTGTGCGAGGCGGGCGGTACGGCGGGGCTGAATCTCTACGGCGCATTTTTACGCGATGAGGGCAGGCCGACACTGGAAGACGTCTGGCGTCATATCGAGCATTTTTTGGAGCTCGGGGGAGACGGACATATCGCGCTCGGCGGCGATCTGGACGGATGCAGCGTGCTGCCGGAGGGCTTTGCCGGTGTGGACAGCTATGCAATGCTTGCGCAGTGGCTGGAAGACAGAAAGCTGCCAAGCAGTACAATAGAAAATATATTCAGTGAGTCTTTATTAAAGGTTGTGAAACAATGCACTATGTAAGCACCAGAAATCCCGATCTGCGCCTTTCAGCAGCGCAGGCAATCGTTCAGGGGCTCAGCCGCGACGGCGGCCTGTTTTTGCCGGAGGAAATTCCGCAGATCCCGTTAGAAGAAATCAAGGCGCTCTCGAAGCTGCCGTACCCTGAGCGCGCGGCAAAGATCATGAAGCGGTATCTCGAGGAATTTACCGAGGAAGAGCTGCTTGGCTTTGCCAAAAAAGCGTATGGCGCAAGTAAATTTGATGACCCGAAGGCCGCACCTGTGAAAGACTTGGGAGATGGCCGGTATATCATGGAGCTCTGGCACGGGCCGACGTGCGCGTTCAAGGATATGGCGCTTCAGATGCTTCCGTATCTTCTCACGGCGAGCCTCAAAAAGACCGGCGAGGACAAGACGGTCTGCATTCTGGTCGCGACATCCGGCGACACCGGTAAGGCTGCGCTTGAGGGCTTCCGTGACGTTGCGCACACGAAGATTCTCGTTTTCTATCCGGACGGCGGCGTGTCGGATATTCAGAAGCTGCAAATGGTCAGCCAGGAGGGGGAAAACGTCGGCGTGTGCGCCGTGCGGGGAAACTTCGACGACGCGCAGAGCGGCGTGAAGCGCATTTTCTCCGACCCAATTCTGCGCGAAGATCTGGAGGACAAGGGGTATTTCCTCTCGTCGGCAAACTCCATCAACTGGGGCAGGGTCCTGCCGCAGATCGTGTATTATATCTCGGCCTACTGCGACCTGCTGGAGAGCGGCAAAATCGCGCTTGGCGACAAGATCGATTTCTGCGTCCCGACGGGGAACTTCGGAAATATCTTAGCGGGCTACTACGCCAAACACATGGGGCTTCCCGTGGGAACGCTCGTGTGCGCGTCGAACGCGAATAACGTGCTGACGGACTTTTTGTCCACCGGCACGTACGACCGCAACCGCCCGTTTTATCAGACGGCGTCTCCGTCGATGGATATCCTCATCTCCTCGAACCTCGAGCGGCTGCTTGCACTTATGGAGGGCGCTGGCGAGTCGGTGGCAAATTACATGAACGAGCTGGCTGCGCACGGGAAATATACCGTCCGGCCGGAAACGGCGCAGAAGATCGCCGCGGAGTTTGCCTGCGGCTTCTGCGACGACGAGGGTACGAAGCAGACAATCGCGAAGCTGTTTTCCGAGAAGGACTATCTTCTTGATACGCACACGGCAGTCGCGTGGAATGTGGCGGAAGAATACCGGACAAAGACCGGCGCGGAACGTCCGCTGGTCGTCGTATCCACGGCGAGCCCGTTCAAATTCTGCCAGAGCGTGCTTGAAGCATTGGGCGAGACGGAATTTGCTGCCGGAACGGACATCATCGCGCAGCTCGCAAAAAAAACCGGAAAGACAGCGCCCGCACCGCTGGCAGGTCTTGCCGGAAAGGCCGTTCGCTTCACAGACGTGACAGGCAAGGACGAGATGGAAAGCAAGGTCACGGAGTTTCTGCACGCATGAGTTTATATGCCATCGGCGATCTGCACCTCTGCCTCGGCGCGTACAAGCCCATGGACGTGTTCGGCGGCCGCTGGGAGGGATACATGGACAAGCTCCGCGAGGGGCTTTCCGTGATCCAGCCCGGCGACACGACGGTTCTTCTGGGGGACCTCAGCTGGGCGCTCGGCATCGAGCAGGCGGAAAAGGACTTTGCCTTCATCCACGAAATTCCAGGCCGGAAGATCATTCTCAAGGGGAACCACGACTACTGGTGGACCACGGCGGCAAAGTTCTACAAATTCTGCGCTGCGCATGGCTGGGACGACATGTTCATCCTGAACAACAACTGCTATTATTATGGAGACACCGCGCTCTGCGGCACGCGCGGCTGGTTCTACGAGCAGGAGCAGGAGGGGACGCACGACGAAAAGATCTTCCGGCGCGAGCTCGGCAGATTGGAGGCCAGCCTCAAGGCAGCGGGGGAGCACGAGAAGCTCTGTTTTCTGCATTATCCGCCGAGATACCGCGGCTATGAATGCCCGGAGATCCTGGAGCTGCTGGCGCGCTACGGGGTCAGGCGGTGCTATTACGGCCATTTGCACGCGGAATCCATGCGGCTTGCCATGCAGGGAAGCTTCGACGGATGTGAGTTCCGGCTGTTGTCGGCGGATTATGTAAACTTCAAACCGCAAAAACTGCTGGATTGAAAAGAAAATATAAAAAACAGTAGAAATATTGAAAAAACTCTGATAGAATAGAGCGGATTCAATATAGAATGGTGAATGACGGCTAAAACCGGCCGCACCGTATAGGAGGAAAACCAACATGAATGTAAAGAGCGTAGAAAAAGAAAACGGCAAGGCCAAGGTTGTCGTCGAGATCGACAAGGCCGAATTTGAGCAGGCGCTGAACAAGGCGTACGCCAAGTGCAGAAAAGATATCATGCTTCCCGGCTTCCGCAAGGGCAAGGCTCCGCGGAAGATGGTCGAGAGCATGTATGGCGCGACCGTTTTCTATGAGGACGCCGTGAACGAAATTTTCCCGGACATCTACACGAAGGCCATCGTTGAGCAGGAGCTCAAGGCCGTCGGCTCCCCGTCCGTTTCCAACATGGACACCCCCGACGAGGGCGGCGTTGTCCTGACCATCGAGACCGAGCTCTACCCCGAGGTCACCCTCGGCCAGTACAAGGGCCTTGAGGTGCCCAAGCACGAGGTGAAGGTCGAAGAGAGCGAGGTTGACGCAGAGGTTGGCCGCATGGCAGAGCGCAACGCGCGCATCGAGACCGTCGACCGCGCAGCAGCCAACGGCGACACCGTCGTCATCGACTTTGAAGGCTTCGTAGACGATCAGCCCTTCCAGGGCGGCAAGGCGGAGGACTATTCCCTCACGCTCGGCTCCGGCTCGTTCATCCCCGGCTTTGAAGACGCACTGGTCGGCGCAGTCGCCGGTGAGGAGCGCGACGTGAACGTCACCTTCCCCGAGGACTACAGCGCCAAGGAGCTGGCCGGCAAGCCCGCCGTCTTCAAGTGCAAGGTGCACGAGGTCAAGGAGTCCATCAAGCCCGAGCTCGACGACGAGTTCGCAAAGGATGTTTCCGAGTTCGATACGCTGGACGCGCTGAAAGATGACATCCGTACCCGCTTCACGAAGTCCCGTACGGAGCAGAACGAGCGCGCGTTTGAGTCTGCCGCCGTGCAGATGGCAGCAGCCAACATGACCTGCAACATCCCCGCGTGCATGATCGACGAGCAGGTCGACCATCAGATTGAGCAGTTTGCTTATCAGCTGCAGTCTCAGGGTATGAAGATGGAAGACTATGTCAAGATGGTCGGCGGCGACCTTTCGAGCCTGCGTGCTTCCATGCGCCCGATGGCCGAGCAGACTGTCCGCTCCGATATCCTCCTGAGCGAGATCGCCCACGCCGAGAACCTGGAAGTGACCGACGAAGAGGTCGAAGAAGAGCTGAAGAAGCTCGCCGAGCAGTACCAGATGGAGCTTGACAAGGTCAAGGCCGCCGTTGATACCGCCGCCGTGAAGTCTGACCTCATGGGCCGCAAGGCTGCCAAGCTTATCACCGACAGCGCCGTCGCCGTCGCTCCCACCGAGGAGAAGAAGGAAGACGACGCGACCTCCGAGAAGGAGTAATTCATTCCCAGAAGCATTCACACCGATGCGCGGCAGAAGGTACTTTTGCCGTGCACCGGCTGAGAAGGAATAATTCCTGCCTCGGATGGTTAGAATGTTACATCCGAAGAAAGGAGCAATTCTTATGAGTCTCGTTCCCTATGTTGTCGAGCAGACGAGCCGCGGCGAGCGGTCCTACGACATTTTTTCGCGCCTGCTCAACGACCGTATCATTATCCTGTCCGAAGAGGTCAACAGCACGACCGCGTCTTTGATCGTCGCGCAGATGCTCTATCTCGAGGCGCAGGACCCCGATAAGGACATCCAGTTCTATATCAATAGCCCCGGCGGCAGCGTCACCGACGGCATGGCGATTTACGACACCATGCAGTACATCAAGTGCGACGTTTCCACCATCTGCGTTGGCATGGCCGCGTCCATGGGCGCGTTCCTGCTGTCCTCCGGCACGAAGGGCAAGCGCATCGCGCTTCCCAACGCCGAAATCATGATTCACCAGCCGCTCGGCGGCACGCAGGGTCAGACGACTGACATGCAGATTCATGTGGCGCGGATGCTGAAGATTAAGCAGCGCCTCAACGAAATTCTCGCGGCCAACACAGGAAAGCCGTATGAGACCATCTGCGCCGATACCGAGCGCGACAACTTCCTGACCGCCGAGGAAGCGCAGGCCTACGGCCTCATTGACACGGTCATCTACAAGCGGTAAAAGAGATAACAGGTTCTGGCAAGGGAGGAAATGCCTTCCTTGCCAGAAGGTTTCGCGCCATTCTCGCGAAAATGAATGTGAGTTAAAGGAGAAGGCCCATGGCAAGAGATTCCATCCGCTGCTCGTTCTGCGGCAAGCGGCAGGAACAGGTCAACCGGATTATTGCCGGCCCGAATGTTTACATCTGCAACGAGTGCATCGATTTGTGCTCGAGCATCCTGCGAGACGAAATGAAAAACGGGGAAACACAGGACTTGGAGCTTCCCGATACCCTCCCGACCCCGCAGGAAATCAAAACGTACATGGACCGCTATATCATCGGACAGGACGAGGCGAAGGTCGCGCTGTCCGTGGCGGTTTACAATCATTATAAGCGCATCTACTTTTCGCAGGAGACGGACGTGGAGCTCCAGAAGAGCAACATTCTGATGATCGGCCCCACGGGCTCCGGCAAAACGCTCTTTGCGCAGACGCTCGCCAAAATTTTGAATGTGCCGTTTGCCATCGCCGACGCGACGACGCTGACCGAGGCCGGCTATGTGGGCGAGGATGTGGAAAACATTCTGCTGCGGCTTTTGCAGGCAGCGGATTTTGATGTAGAACTTGCCGAACGCGGCATCATCTACATCGACGAAATGGATAAGATCGCGAGAAAGTCGGAAAATACGTCCATCACGCGCGACGTATCCGGCGAGGGCGTGCAGCAGGCGTTACTCAAAATCCTTGAGGGTACGATCGCAAACGTTCCCCCGCAGGGCGGGCGCAAGCATCCGCAGCAGGAGTTTATCCAGATCGATACGACGAATATCCTGTTCATCTGCGGCGGCGCGTTCGACGGGCTCGATAAGATCATCGAGCACCGCACGGACAAGTCCTCGCTGGGCTTCGGAAGCGAGATCCAGAGCAAGAATAAGCGCGACGTCGGCAAGCTCTTTGAGCTCGTGCAGCCGCACGATCTTTTAAAGTTCGGCATCATCCCCGAGCTCGTCGGAAGACTTCCGGTCATCACATCCTTGCAGAGTCTTAAAAAAGAAGACCTTGTGAAGATTTTGACCGAGCCCAAGAACGCGCTTTGCAAGCAGTACCATAAGCTTCTGGAGTACGACGGCGTGACGCTCAGCTTCGAGCAGGGCGCGCTGGAGGCCATCGCGGAAAAGGCGATCGAGCGCCAGATCGGCGCGCGCGGCCTTCGCGCGATCATGGAGTCCGTCATGACGGACATCATGTACAAAATTCCGTCCGACCCCGCGATTCAGAGCGTGCTCATCACCGAGGACTGCGTCCGAAACGGCACCGAGCCGCAGGTGACGCGCGACGAAGCGCATCCGCGCCAGCCGATCAAGAACGCCGGCGTTACCTTATAAAACCCGGAACGCTTCTTACGGAAGTTTTCCCAAACATATCAGGCCGCCTTTGGGCGGACGTGAGCGAGACGTGCAGCTCGCCGGAAGGGGGATGCGGTTCGCTTCCCCCTTTTGTGTCATGGCGAGCCTGAGGCAGCATTGCGCAGTCGAATCGTGCGGCGCTGCCTTGAAACGCCGTGGCCAAATCCCTCCATGGAAAGGAGCGTAACAAATGAGTGAGTATAGACCTTTGATCTGCCTGCCGGTGCTGCCGCTGCGGGGGATTGTGGTGTTCCCCGGGATCGTGACGCACTTTGACGTCGGGCGGCTGAAATCCGCCAAGGCGGTCGACGAAGCCATGCGCGCCGATCAGCGCATTTTCCTGACCGCGCAGAAGGACCTAAGCGTAGACGACCCCAAGAGAAGCGACCTCTACGCCGTCGGTACCATCGCGGTTATCAAGCAGATTCTTCGCCTGCCGGGCGATAATATGCGCATCCTCGTTGAAGGTCAGTCGCGCGCGGAGCTGGTCGACTGCATCCAGTCCGAGCCCTATCTTTTTGCGCGCGTGGAAGAAATCGAGGTGCCCGCGTACAACAAAGCGCACCCCAGAGTGCAGGCGCTTTTGCGGCAGGCGCACGGGGCGTATGAGCAGTTTGTCGATTTGGCGGCAAAAAATTTGCAGGACGGGCTCCTGCAGGTCATTTCGTCGGACGACGCAGGTTTTGTCGCAGACTTCATCGGGCAGAACAGCTCGATTCCGTATCCGGACAAGCAGAAGCTTCTCGAGCAGGCGCACCCCGTGAAGCGGCTGGAGCTGGCGGTGAAGCTGCTTGCGAAAGAACTGGAGATTCTCGAGCTGGAGAACGAAATTTCCGAGAAGGTCCAGCAGAACGTCAACAAGGGCCAGCGGGACTACTATCTGCGCGAGCAGATGCACGTGATCCGCGAGGAGCTCGGCGAAGAGGACGACGAAGCAGACAGCGAGGGCTATCAGGAGAAAATCCGCGCGCTGATGCTCCCCGAGGAGACGGAGGCGAAGCTTTTAAAGGAAGCGCGGCGGCTTGCCAAACAGCAGCAGAACTCCGCCGAGGCCGCCGTCATCCGGAACTATCTGGACCTCGTGCTGGAGCTCCCGTGGAACAAGCGGACAAAAGAGCGGCTGGACGTGAAGGCAGCGGCAAAAATTCTCGACGAAGATCACTTTGGCCTTGAACAGGTCAAAAAGCGGATTCTGGAGACGCTCGCCGTGCGGCAGCTGGCGCCCGAGCTTCCGGGGCAGATTCTCTGCCTGGTCGGCCCTCCCGGCGTTGGCAAAACGTCGATTGCCATCTCGATCGCAAGAGCGCTCAACCGAAAGCTTGCGCGCATTTCGCTTGGCGGTGTGCATGATGAGGCGGAGATCCGCGGCCACCGCAAGACCTACATCGGAGCCATGCCCGGTCGAATCATGACCGGTCTTTCGCAGGCGAAGAGCAAGAATGCGCTGCTGCTGCTCGACGAGATCGACAAGCTCGGCGGCGACTATAAGGGAGACCCCTCGTCCGCGCTTCTGGAGGTTCTCGATTCCGCGCAGAATTCGAGCTTCCGCGACCACTATATCGAGGTTCCGTTTGACCTCAGCGAGTGCATGTTCATCACGACCGCAAACACGACGGACACGATTCCGCGGGCGCTTCTTGACCGCATGGAGGTCATTGAGCTTGGCTCCTACACGGACGAAGAAAAGCTTCAAATCGCGAAGCGGCACCTGCTTCCGAAGCAGCTTACGAAGCACGGCATCGCAAAATCCCGCGTCCGGCTCACAGACGACGCGATTCGCGAGATTATCGCCTGCTATACGAGAGAGTCCGGCGTGCGGACGCTTGAGCGGGAGCTTGCCGCCGTCTGCCGCAAGTGCGCGATGCGCTTTGTAGAAGATGACGCGCCCAAGAAGCTGGTCATTACGGCTGCGAACTTGGAGAAGTTCTTGGGGCCGCGCCGCTTCCTGCCCGATGAAATGCCGAAGAGCGACCAGGTCGGCCTTGTGACGGGCCTTGCCTGGACAAGCGTGGGCGGTACGACGCTGGAGGTTGAGGCGAATGTCGTAGAAGGCACGGGCAAGCTGGAGCTGACGGGCAACCTCGGAAACGTGATGAAGGAATCCGTCTTTGCCGCCATGAGCTATATCCGCTCGCGGGCAAATGAGCTGGGGCTCGAGCCCGATTTTTACAAGACGAAGGACATCCATGTCCACTTCCCGGAGGGCGCGGTCCCCAAGGACGGGCCTTCGGCGGGCATTACGATCTGCACGGCGATCGTCTCGGCGCTGACCGGGCGCGCGGTAAGGCGCGATATCGCGATGACGGGTGAAATTTCGATTCGCGGGCGCGTGCTTCCCATCGGCGGGCTCAAGGAAAAGACGATGGCGGCGCTGCGCCATGGCGTGAAGACCGTCATCATCCCGGCAGCCAACGAAAAGGACCTTGCGGAAATCGACCAGACAGTCCGCAATAGCCTGCAATTTATCACCGCGCACCATGTAGACAGCGTGCTCGCCGCGGCGCTGGACCCGGTGGAGGCGCACAAGGAAAGCGTAAGCGCGCAGCCGCAGCTTCCCGCCATGCCGGTTCCGCAGACAAAGCCGCGCCGCAAGACGGGCCTTCGGCAGTAAGGAGGGCGCATGAATCTTCATAATGCGGAGTTCATCCGCTCGGTCACATCGGTCGCCGACTGCCCGAAGGACGGGCTCGTCCAGATCGCGTTCGCGGGAAAGTCGAACGTCGGAAAATCGTCGGTTATCAATAAGCTTCTTCTTCGCAAGAACTTTGCAAGAGTTGGGCAGGCACCCGGCAAGACGACGCACATCAACTTTTTCTGCATTGACAAAAAGCTCTACCTTGTCGACCTCCCGGGCTACGGCTACGCGAAGGTCTCCGCGCAGGAAAAAGAGCGCTGGGGAAAGCTGATGGAGGCGTATTTCCGCGCGGAGGGAACGCTCGATTACGGTGTGATGATCGTCGATGCGCGGCACAAGCCGACGGCCAACGACGTGACGATGGCAGACTTCTTCCTGCAATCGGGAAAACCGTTCATTGTCGTGGCAAACAAGCTCGACAAGCTCAAGAAGAGTGAAATTGAGCCGAACCTCGCCTGCATCCGAGAAACGCTCGGGCTTCCGGAGGAGGTCACGGTCATTCCGTTCTCCGCCGAAAAGGGCGACGGGCGCGAGGCACTTCTTTCGTTCGTTCTGAAAGCAGTCGGGGAATAAGGAACACCTCCGGAAAAACGCGGCTCTGCCGCGTTTTTCTTCGCGCGTCAAAAACCTCGTAGAGTTTCGCCCCGCAGGGCGAAATAAAGTGTAGATTCATTTTATCCGGCGGCTTTGCTGACCGGAAAAATACCGCTCATCTCGCAAGTGTAGAATTTGTGCGCCTCTGGCGCACAAATTATGCGCGCAGTCGAGGTGCAATCCTTTCTGTCAAGAAAGCGATAGCTTTTTTGACAGGCGAACGCGGCTCTGCCGCGTTTTTCTTGCGCTATGGCGTGGGTTGTGATAGAATAAACTGTATTGTAAATCCGGGAGGAACTTCTATGGACGCATTTCGCGCGTGGCTGGGGCAGCTGCAATTTGACGGCGTATGGCAGACCGTGGTTCTGGTAGCCGCGTCACTGCTTTGCATCACGTTCCATGAGACGTGCCACGGCTGGGTCGCATATAAGCTCGGGGACCCCACGGCAAAGCGGATGGGGCGGCTGACGCTGAACCCTCTCAAGCACGCCGATGCTGCGGGCCTTCTTATGATGGCGCTGTTCCGGTTCGGCTGGGCGAAGCCCGTTCCGGTCGATATGCGGAACTTCAAAAATCCCAAACAGGGCATGGCGCTGACGGCGCTCGCGGGTCCGGTATCGAATGTGCTGCTGGCCTATATTGCGGTGGTGATCCTCAATTTCCTGTTTTTCTGGCTGGACAATTTCGGCGGCGGCTGGCTCCTGATGGGACTCATGCAGTTTTTCATCTATGTGGAGATCATCAGCGCGGGTCTGGCTGTTTTTAACGTCTTCCCGATCCCACCGCTCGACGGGTCGAAGGTGCTTTTTGCGCTTCTTTCCGACCGGGCGTATGACAAGCTCATGCGCTACGAACGATACGGTATGGGACTTTTGATGCTGCTTCTTATCACGGGGCTCATCGACACGCCGCTCGGCGCAATGCGCGACGGACTTTTGCAGCTGCTCAATTCCCTTGGCACGTGGGGCTATACGCTGCCGAGCATGCTATTTTAAAACATACGGAGGTCTGCATGGAGCAGCCGCAATATCATCTGCAAAGCGTGGTGCACGCGAAGGAGAGCCTGGAGGATTTCGACGGGCCGCTGGACGTCATCCTGCTGTTGCTGAGCAAAAACAAAATTGAAATTCAGGACGTGAGCATCTCGTCGATTCTGGAGCAGTATCTGGCCTGGCTCGACGAGCGCAAGCGGATGGATATGGAGGTTGCAAGCGAGTTTATCGCGATGGCCTCGCACCTCATGTATATCAAGACGCGGATGCTTCTTTCCGAGGCGGAAAAGGCCGAGGCCGAGAGCGAGATGCAGGAACTCATTGCCTCGCTCCAGCAGCGGCAGAGGAAAGACGCGTATGAGCAGATCAAAATCGCGGTTCAGGCGCTTGCGCTTCGAAACGATATTGGTCTTGGCATGTTCCCCAAGCCGCCCGAGCCCTTGCGACGCGACCAGACCTACCGCTATCAGCACGACAGGCAGGATTTGCTGGACGCGCTCGCCGCGATGCAGGATAGGTCGCAGCGGAAGCTTCCGCCTCCAGTCTCGAATTTTGTCGGCATTGTCGGCGCGGAGCCGTATCCGGTCGCAAAAAAAGCGGCGGAGGTTCTCAGACGGCTCATTGGGCACGGCGTGATGAAATTTTTGTCGCTTTTCAAGGGAAGCCGCAGCCGGTCGGAGATCGTGGCGACATTTTTGTCGGTTCTGGAGCTTTGCAGGCTCCACTCGGTGCGCATTGAAGACACGGACGCGGAGCAGGAAATCGCCTTTGTGCAGAAACCAGACGAAAAAGACCTCAGCTGGGAGGAGTAAACCTGACAAAAAGCAGGGGCTTTTTGTCAAAAAGGATGCGCCTTGACTGCGCGCAAGCTTTTCGCGCGTCGCGCAAAAAGCTTACACTTGCAAGGCGAGAAGTATTTTTCCGGCTGGCAGAGCCACCGGATAAAATGGATTTCCATTTTATTTTGCCCTGCGGGGCGAAACTCTACGAGGTAACGGAGGTTAAGATGGAACAAAATGAGTTGCAGCGGACGCTGATGGCGATTTTATTCGCGGCGGGAGAGCCCGTGGCGGCCTCGCGCTTATCGGAAACGCTGGCAGTCGATGTGGCGCAGATTCACGAGGAGCTTGCGTTTCTTATGAACGAGCTGTCCTACCACCGCAGCGGCATCCGCATTGTGCGGCTGGAGGACGCGTATCAGATGTGCTCGGCGGCAGAACAGGCGGAATTTGTGACCCGGACGCTCGAGACGAGAAAGCCGCCGAAGCTGTCAAGTTCGCAGCTCGAGACGCTCAGCGTCATCGCCTATTACCAGCCTGCGACAAAGGCCTATGTCGAGCAGATTCGGGGCGTTGACAGCGGATACTCCATCAGCGCGCTGCTGACGAAAAAACTCATCCGCGAGGCAGGACGGCTCAATGTGCCGGGAAGACCCTTTCAGTATGAGACGACGCCGGATTTTCTGCGGGTGTTTGGGCTGCAATCCCTTGCTGATCTGCCGCCCATTGAGAAGGTTGAGCTGAGCACGAATCAGGCACAGCTCGAGATTTCTCTGGAGCCGCAGGCAGAGAACGAACAGAAGGAGACGGCGCAATGAGCGGCTGGGTTGTCCTCGGGATCATTGTCCTGGTCTTTGTGCTCATCGGCTGCATCCCGGTCGGAGTGGACGCGAGCTACCACGAAAACGCGCTCGCGCTGCGGCTGAAAATCGGCTTTTTTACCATGCAGGTGCTGCCAGCAAAGCCCAAAAAGAAGAAGGCGGAAGCAAAAAAGAAGAAGCCTGCGGCAAAAAAGCAGGACGCAAAGCCCGCGAAGCCCAAAAAGCAGTTCCAGATGCCGAAGCTTACCTTGCAGGATATTCTGGCGCTTGCGGATCTTGCGTGCGACACGCTCGGAAACCTCCGGCGAAAGCTGCGCGTGGAGGTTCTGGTGCTGCACGTGACGCTGGGTGGCTCTGACCCTGCGAAGGCGGCGATTTTATATGGCCGGGCGTGGGCGCTCATTGGGATGCTGAGCCCGAAGCTCGAGCAGCTTTTTGTGATAAAAAAGCGTGACATTCAGCCGGTTCTCGATTATAATGAGAAGGAAATGAAGGTAGACGCGCATCTGGCGCTGACGATCACGATCGGGCGGGCGATTTCGCTTGCAGGGCGCGCAGGCGTGCGGTTCTTGAAGCTCTGGCTCAATAAGAAAAAGGCGGTGCAAACGACATGAATCATCCTCTTTCTGATATGATGACGTCCTCAATGGGAAAAATCCGCGACATGATCGATGTGAACACGGTGATCGGCGATCCGATTTCCGCTGGTGATGTGACGATCATTCCCGTGACGAAGGTCTCCATCGGCTACGGCGCGGGCGGCAGCGATTTTGCGACGAAAAATTATCCGACCAACCGGGACAATGCCTTCGGCGGCGGCGCGGGCGCGGGCGTGAATATTACGCCGGTGGCGTTTTTGGTCGTGCGGGGCGAGTCTGTGCGGATGCTGCCGGTGGCGGAGCCTGCGTCTACGTCTATGGACCGGCTCATTGAGCAGCTGCCGGATCTTTTGGATAAGGCAGAGTCCCTCATGAAACAGAAGCGGCTTGCCAAAGAGGAAGGCATCGAGTAAGCGCGTATGAAAATCGCCCGGGGCGGGAAAGCTAGCGCCGGGTGATAACAATGAAACACGGCTTTATTAGGACGGCGGCGGCTGTGGTCGCTGCCGCTTTCCTTTGCGCGGGAAGCGCCAATGCGGCGCAGTTCCAAGGCAGCGTCAGCGCGAAGAGCGCGATTCTGGTCGATGCGGAATCCGGCAGAGTGCTGTTTGAAAAAAATGCGGACGAGCGGAGCCTCATTGCCAGCACGACGAAGATCATGACAGGACTTCTTGTCTGCGAGGCAGGGGACTTGGCACGGGAAATTTCCGTTCCGCCGGAGGCTGCTGGCGTAGAGGGCTCGAGCCTGTATTTAAAATCGGGCGAGCGCATCACGGTGAAAGAGCTTCTCTATGGCCTGATGCTTCGCTCGGGAAACGACGCGGCGGTGGCGCTTGCAATCGCGACAGCCGGAAGCGTCGACGCGTTCGTCTCGCGGATGAACGAAAAGGCGCAGGCGCTTGGATTGGAACACACGCACTTTGAAAACCCGAACGGACTGGACGGGGAGGAACACTTCTCGACCGCGCGGGATTTGGCAACGCTCTGCGTGCATGCCATGGAAAACGAAACCTTCCGCACGGTCGTTTCCAGCAAAAGCTTTACGGAGCACAGCCGGAGCTTTACGAATCACAACAAGCTTCTCTGGCGCGTCGAGGGAGCCGACGGTGTGAAGACCGGGTACACGAAAAAGGCGGGCCGGATCCTTGCCGGAAGCGCCACGAGAGGCGGGCAGCGGCTCATCTGCGTGACGATCAGCGACCCCGACGACTGGCGCGACCAGCAGGCGCTGCTGGAGTACGGCTTTTCTGAATTTCCGGCGCAGACGATTGTGACGGCCGGGGAGACGGTCGGAAGCGTACCGGTCGTTGGAAGCAAAACGCAGCGCGTTTCGCTCGTGACCGGTACGGATTTTTCATATCCTGTGGCAGAGGGCGAGACGGTACAGACCATTTTGCACGCGCCGGAATTTGTCTACGCGCCGGTTCTGCCGGGTGCGGCCGGATGGCTGGAAGTTCTGGTAGACGGCGTGCAGGTTTCGCAGGCACCGATATATTATGCGCAGACGGCGGAGGAACTTACGCCCGCGCGCGGATTTTGGAAACGGATATTCGGAGGGTAACATGGAGCAGCGGCTGCAAAAAATTCTATCAAATTACGGCGTAGCCTCCCGGCGGAAGGCCGAACAGATGATTTTAGAGCGCCGCGTGCGCGTCAACGGCAACACGGCAAGCCTCGGTGACGCGGCGGATGACGAAGAGGACGTGATCGAGGTCGACGGCGTGCGTCTCAAAAAACAGCCCGCGCGCGTTGTTCTGATGCTCAATAAGCCGAGAGGGTACGTGTGCACGCTCTCAGATGAAAAGGGGCGCAAAAATGTCGCGGAGCTCGTTTCCGGCTGCGGCGCGCGGGTGTATCCGGTCGGGCGGCTGGACCTCAATTCCGAAGGGCTTCTGCTTCTGACAAACGACGGGGAACTTGCAAACAGGCTCACGCACCCCAAAAAAGAGGTGGACAAGGTCTACCTCGTCTGGCTCAGCCATTACATACCGGGCTGTGAGGACTCGATCGCAAGTCCCATCGAAATTGACGGCAGGCCAACGAACCCCGCGAAGGTGGAGAAACTCCGGCAGGACGGGGAGACGGCGCTTCTTCGCATCACGATCCACGAAGGACGCAACCGGCAGATTCGCAGGCTCTGCGAGCGGGCGAACGTCACAGTGACGAGGCTTCGCCGCGTGGCCGAGGGCCCTCTCCAGCTTGGCGATCTGAAACCCGGGCAATGGCGCGTGCTCACAGAAGAGGAGATTGCCGGACTTTCGTAAAGCCAGACGGAAACCATAAGAAAATTTTGCATCTTTCTGCAATCGGACTTGCAAAAATCGGGAAGACCTTGTATTATGGTACAAGGTCTTTTCTTTGCGCGCGGCGCAAAATTTTTCTCGGAACGGAGAACTGGCATGAATGACATTTTAATGCAGATCCGCAGCGACCTGCCGTCGTTTTCGAAGGGACAGAAGCGGATCGCAAACTATATTCTGGAATCGTATGATAAGGCCGCGTTCATGACGGCAAGCAGGCTCGGCAAGATGGTAGAGGTTTCGGAGTCGACGGTGGTGCGCTTCGCGGTCGAGCTCGGCTTCGACGGCTATCCCAGTATGCAGAAAACCCTGCAGGAGCTGGTGCGAAATAAGTTAACCAGTGTGCAGCGCATCGAGGTCACGAACGACCGCCTCGGCAATCAGGACGTGGTGTCGACGGTTTTGCAGGGCGACATCGACTCCATCCGCATGACAAGCGAAGCGTTAAGCCGCGCCGAGATGGACGCGTGCGTGCAGGCAATTTTGAAGGCGAAGAGCATTTATATCGTGGGCGTTCGCTCGTCTGCTGCGCTGGCGGCATTTTTGAACTTCTACCTGCGCAACATGTTTGAAAATGTGCGTCTCGTGGGGTCGACCTCGACGAGCGAGATGTTTGAGCAGCTGCTGCGCGTGGGGCCGGAGGACGTCGTCATCGGCTTCAGCCTGCCGCGGTACTCGAGCCGCACCGTCAAGGTCATGCAGTACGCCCACGACACGGGCGCGACGTGCATCGCCGTGACCGATAAGCCGGACGCACCGGCGGGCAAGGTCGCGGACCATGTATTGGTTGCAAAGAGCGACATGGTTTCGGTCGTCGACTCGCTGGTCGCGCCGATGAGCGTGGTAAACGCCATGGTCGTGAGTCTGGCGCAGGAGCAGCAGACACAGATGGCCAAGACATATGAGGATCTGGAGACGCTGTGGGATGAGTATGACGTCTATGAGCGGGTCGAATAACGTCGTTGTCATCGGCGGCGGCGCGGCGGGCATGATGGCGGCGGGGACGGCCGCGTCCCTGGGCGCGCATGTGACGCTGCTGGAGCCGAACGGAAAGCTCGGAAAAAAGCTCTTCATCACCGGAAAGGGCCGGTGCAACGTCACAAACAACTGCACATCGGACGAGGTTCTGAAAAACGTGCCGGTCAATCCGCGCTTTTTATACAGCGCCCTTTCAGGCTTTTCTCCGGCAGACGCGATGGCGTTTTTTGAAGCGCACGGCTGTAAGCTCAAAACCGAGCGCGGCAACCGCGTCTTCCCAGAAAGCGATCAGGCCGGAAGCGTCATTGACGCCCTGCGCCGGTTTTTAAAGGAAACGGGCGTAAAAATTTTGTGGGATCGGGCGCTGGAAATTCTGACGGAAAATGGCGCGGTCACGGGCGTTCGTACACAAACGCGAGTCGTCCCGGCAGACAAGGTCATTCTGGCCACCGGCGGCTGCTCGTATCCCGCGACCGGCTCGACCGGGGACGGCTATGAGATGGCGCGCCGGCTTGGGCACACGATCATCGAGCCGCGCGGGTCTCTTGTGCCGCTGGTTGAAAAAGGACATACATGCGCGGCCATGCAGGGGCTGGCGCTCAAAAACGTGAACGTGAAGCTTCTGGACGCAAAAGGAAAATGCGTCTTCGAGGAGTTCGGCGAGCTTCTTTTTACGCATTTCGGCCTCTCGGGGCCTGTGATTCTGTCCGCCAGCTGCCATATGCAGCGGGGAAAGGATGGCTACCGGGTGGCCATGGACTTAAAACCGGCACTGGACGAAAAGACGCTGGATGCAAGGCTTTTGCGCGATTTTGCGGAGTTTCAGAACAAGGATTTGGCGAACGCGCTCGTGAAGCTGCTGCCGCATTCGATGATCGTGCCGGCGATCCAAAAGGCCGGGTTATCCTCGCAGCAGAAGGTCAACGAGCTGACGAAGGCTGAGCGGCGTTCGCTTCTCGAGACGATCAAGCATTTTACGATCGATATTGCGTCCTGCGCGCCGGTCGAGCAGGCGATCGTGACCTCCGGCGGCGTGAAGGTCTCGGAGGTCAGCCCAAAGACGATGGAGTCGAAGCTCGTGAAGGGATTGTACTTTGCGGGAGAACTTCTGGACGTGGACGCGTATACAGGCGGATTTAATTTACAGATTGCGTGGGCAACCGGCCGCTTGGCGGGGAACTCCTGTGCGCAGGAAGGATAATGAACATGGGAAAATATGTTTCGGTCGCCATCGATGGGCCTGCGGGCGCGGGCAAGAGCACGATGGCAAAGCGTGTGGCAAAGGAGCTCGGCTACCTCTATGTCGACACCGGCGCGATCTACCGAACGGTAGGCTATCATATGTGGCTGATGGGCATCGGGCCCAGAGACGCAGACGGTATCCGCAGGTGCCTGGACGATGTGAACATCGAAATTCAGCACCAGGACGACGGTGTGCAGCACATGATTTTAAACGGCAAGGACGTGACAGGGGAGATTCGCACGCCCGAAATGTCGAAGTACGCCTCCGGCGTGTCCGCGCAGAAGTGCGTGCGGGATTTCCTCTTGGATATGCAGCGTGCGTTCGCGAGAAAGCACAACGTCGTCATGGACGGGCGCGACATCGGTACAGTCGTTCTTCCCAAGGCGCAGGTCAAAATCTTCCTCACTGCAAGCCCTGAGGAGCGGGCCAAGCGCCGCTTTGAGGAGCTGACGGAAAAAGGGGAGAAGGCAAGCTACGAGAAGGTTTTGCAGGACATGAAGCAGCGCGACAAGCAGGACTCCGAGCGCGCGATTGCGCCCCTGAAGCCTGCGCCGGACGCGGTAAAGCTGGACACCTCGGGGAACACCATCGAGCAGTCGGTTTCTGAAATTCTCGCCATCGTCAGGAGGAAGCTCGGATGATGACATTCTGGTACCGGGTCTGCTGGTGGATCTGCCGGATCGGCCTGTTTTTCTGGCATCCGGTGTTCCACGTTGTGGGGCGCGAGCTCGTCCCGGCGGGGAAGGCCGTTCTCAGCGCGAACCACTCCGGCTGCGCGGACGCGATCTGGCTGCTGCTGGCGCTCGATGCGCCGCAAATGTGCCGGATCATTGCGAAAAAGGAGCTCAGATGCGTCCCTATCGTCGGCTGGGTCATGGAAAAGTTCCGGATCATTTTCGTTGACCGCGCCGCACATGACGGAACGGCCTATCACGAGGGCGTGAAGGCGCTCGAAAACGATGAAAAAATGATGGTCTTCGTCGAGGGTACGCGCTGCAATGGGAAGAAGCACGTACGCGCGAAGACGGGTGCGGTCCGGATGGCAGTCGAGGCAGACGCGCCGGTCGTGCCGGTATTCATCACGCGCAACAAAACGCCGTGGTGTCCCATCAACGTCATTTTCGGCGAGCCATACTATGTGGAACAGCGCGATCATTGGACGCACGACGCGTATCAGCACGAGGCGGACGCGCTTCTGCGAAAAATTTACAAGCTGGGCGGAGATACCTATGCAGATCATATTGGCGAAGACAGCGGGTTTCTGCTTCGGAGTTGACCGGGCGGTCGAGATGGTGGCGGAAAGCGTCAGAAGCTGGAACAAAACCGCAACGCTCGGCCCCATCATCCACAACCGCCACGTGGTGGATAAATTTTTAAAGCTCGGTGTGCGAGAGATTGCCGCACCCGAGGAAGCCGAGCCGGGCGAGACGGTCATCATCCGCGCCCACGGCGTTCCAAAGCGGGTGCAGGAAAAACTTGCCGGTAGCGGCGCGAACGTGCTGGATGCGACCTGTCCGTTCGTCAAGAAAATCCATACGATCGTCAAAAACGAGACGGAAAAGGGCAGGCGCATTATCATCTTCGGCTCTCCCGCGCATCCGGAGGTCGAGGCCATCGCGAGCTTCTGCGACCGGCCAACGATCGTGCAGAGCCCGGAGGAGATTGAAAATTGGCTTTCGGAGGAGCCTTCACGTCGAAATTTGCCCCTCAGCATGGTCAGCCAGACGACGAGCGCACAGAAAATGTGGGAAAGTTGCGTAAGAATCGCAAAAAAAGAGTGTACAAATTGCGAAATATTTGATACAATATGCAGAGCTACGGAAATGCGACAGGAAGAAGCAGCGATTCTTTCTCAAAAGTGTGATGCGATGGTCGTTGTCGGTGATGCAAGAAGCTCCAATACGGGGCGGCTTGCGATGATCTGCGAGCAGTACTGTAAAAAGGTTTCACTGGTCGATCAGGCAGATGATCTGGAGATGAGCCTTTTTTCCGGCGCAAATACTGTGGGGATTACGGCAGGCGCATCGACGCCGTCGTGGATAATTAAGGAGGTAAACAACAAAATGAGCGAAGAACTGAAAGTTGAAACTGCACAGGAGGAGAATTTTGCCGAGCTTCTCGAGCAGTCCCTCAAGACTTTGAATAATGGAGATAAGGTAACCGGTACGGTTATGGCCGTTGGCTCGACCGAGATCGAAGTCGACCTGGGCACGAAGCACACCGCGTACATTCCGCTGGAAGACTTCTCCGGCGATCCCAACGTCAAGCCCGAAGAGGCTGTCAAGGTCGGCGACCAGATCGAAGCGATCGTTGTCCATGTCAACGACGGCGAAGGCGTTGTTCGTTTGTCCAAGAAGCGTCTCGAGGCCGGTAAGGCTTGGGAAGAGATCGAGGCTGCCGCGGAGAACAAGGACATCGTCGAGGGCGTTGTCACCGAGGAAAACAAGGGCGGCATCGTCGTCAATGTCAAGGGTATCCGCGTGTTCGTTCCGGCTTCCCAGTCCGGCGTTGCCAAGGGCGGCGATCTGGGCGAGCTCGTAAAGAAGACTGTCCAGCTGCGCATCACCGAGGTCAACCGTGCCCGCCGCCGCGTCGTCGGCTCCATCCGCTCGGTCGCTTCTGAGCAGCGTAAGGCCGCACAGGAGAAGATCTGGAGCGAGATCGAGGTTGGCAAGCAGTATCATGGCACCGTCAAGTCCCTGACTTCCTACGGCGCGTTCGTCGACATCGGCGGCGTGGACGGCATGGTGCATGTCTCCGAGCTGAGCTGGAATCGCATCAAGAACCCGGCAGAGGTTGTCAAGGTTGGCGACGAGATCGACGTTTTCGTCATCGCGCTCGACCCGGAAAAGAAGAAGATCTCCCTCGGCTACAAGACCGAGGCCACGAACCCGTGGACGATTTTCAACAACGAGTACAAGGTCGGCGACGTTGTCACCGTCAAGATCGTCAAGCTCATGACCTTCGGCGCGTTTGCTGAGATCATTCCCGGCGTTGACGGCCTGATCCACATCTCCCAGATCGCTGACCGCCGCATCGGCAAGCCCGAGGATGTCCTGTCCGAGGGTCAGGAAGTCGACGCGAAGATCATCGACATCGATCAGGAGCACAAGCGTATCTCGCTTTCTATCCGCGCGCTGCTTGCGCCCGCCGATGAGGACGAGGAGTAAGAGAACATAAAAAAGAACCTGCCGGGAGGCAGGTTCTTTTTTTTTCGGGATTGCCCGTCGAAAGGGGGCTTTTTGTTTTTGCCGTCTGTGGCGGCAAGCGCCAGTTTGGTTCTGGAAGAAACCTGCCAGCTGGTTCAATTCGACCCCACGCTTCTTAGCTGCGCAAAGAAGCGCCGTGTCGAGCCGCCGGGAAGAAATTGCCCAAAGGAAACCCTTCAAAAGGGTTTCCTCTGGACGCCTTCGGAAACAAAAGGGCTGCGGCCCTTTTGAGATCCCGGGAGTTCCGGATTTGCAGTGTTTGACAAGTCGAGCGCCTCCTACGTATTTTGGAAGCACTCTCTTTCTGGCTTGCAAGCACTTACCGGTTTGAACAATATCTAACGATCTTTCTGCCGAGCAGCAAATTTGGAAGACTTGTCCGCCGCAA
>OGNB01000436.1_pt1 | contig 31384 bp, 24 predicted proteins | sample 1573301 | NCBI WGS metagenome assembly OGNB01 (sample SAMEA2581914, study PRJEB24529) | metagenome | biome: Human gut stool | place: China | collected 2011
GAAAAACGACAGGTGCGATCGCACCGAAGGATCTGTATGACGGCGAAAACTGCTATGTGGTCACGGGCGGCAAAATCCTCCCGGACGGCAGCACGGACGCGGTCAGTAAGGCGGAGCTTCTGACGGCTCTGCGCGCCGGGCGAGACGGGATATGGAAACAGGAGCTGACAGAAAACGGCGGCTATCCGGTTCTTGTGTGGCAGAAGGCACAGGCCACGGCGGGAGAGACAGTGCTGGCGCAGGATGCGGCGTTTGAGCGCGAGATCATTGAAACGTTTGCCGATGAGCCGATCACGCTCCCTACGGCGAAGCTCAACTGGAAGCCGGTCACAGGCGCAAGCGGCTATGCGATCTCCCTGTGGCAGAAGGTGCGTGTCTGGAAAACGCTGACGCAGCAGGAGCAGCAGGCCCTGACAGCGGAGCCGGACGACGAAGTGGACAGCTGGGCGCTGCGTCTTTTGCAGCTGGATCAGAACGCGATCATCGCGCAGTTTTCAGACAGCCAGAAGCAGGAACTGCTTGCGCTGCAAACGGAAATGGACGGGAAGTTCCAGACGCTGAACGATGCGCTCGAGCAGAAGCTGAACGCGCAGTATAAAGACGGCTATACACAAGAGGACGTAGACAACTATGACGCGGCCAATAAGAGGTACAACGCTGCGCTGGCAGATTACGACGCGGCGTATCAGGTGTGCTGCAAGTATATCATTTTGCAGGCGGTAGAAAGCGGACTCTCACTCGGCGACTACTGGAGCGAGCTACAGCTGGCGCAGACCGTAAAGCTTGGCGCGCAGACGAGCTATGACTGCACAGAGGTTTTTGCACAGCTGGAAGATGGTGTCTATTACGCGGCAGTCTGCGCAGTCGAGGAGGACGGGACGTATGTTCTGCCTACGGCGGAGCAGGTAGACCGCGATGTGGTTGGATGGCAGGATCCCTATACGCGCATGAAACCGGTGACGGGACTGCAATGGGACGGCACACTCGCGAAGTGGACGGGCAAGGACAATTTTACGGCCAATCAGGCCTACAAGCTCGAGCTCTACGAGGTCATAAACGGGAAGTATGGGTTTGTCAAAGCCTTTGAGCTGCCGGGCAATGTGACACAGTTAGAACTCAAAGGCGCACTGACAGCGCGAAGAAGCTATGCCTTTGCCGTTATTGCGCTCGTGGACACGGAAACATACGAAAAATACGGTGTGGATGATTCGATCCGTTCACAGATGAGCCCCACATACACCCCGTCCGGTGCGTCGGGCAGCGGCGAGTGGTTCGAGATCAGTTCTGCTGCGCAGTGGATGGAGATCGCAAACACCGAGGACATACCGTCCGACCCGTCTGACCCGAACTCGGCAAGTATGCAGGATATTGTCTGGAGCCGGAACTACCGGCTGACGGCCGACATCGATTTTTCCACACTCTCTGCCAAGGACCAGAACCGGACGAAATCCTTCGGCTCGATCACCTATAACTTCCAGGGCGAATTTGACGGAAACGGACATGAGATCCGCGGGCTGACGCTCTCGAATTCCGACTCCGGTCTGTTTGCATACGTGGGCGGGATGAGCCGGATCCACGATGTGAAGATCGTCAATCCCAACGTCTATTTTTCAAACACGGCGGCAGTTCTCGCGCTCAATAACTACGGCGTGATCGAGGACTGCGCGGTCATCGGCTGCAATATCTCGGCGGACATCAGCGGCGTGATGGGCGGCATTGCAGGACGGAACTACGGTATCATCCGCAGATGCTATGTGCGCGGCGGCCGGTTCGACTCCAATACCACCACCGCCACGGGTCACGGCGGCTTTGTGGGTTCCAACGAAACGGGCGGACTCATCGAGCGCTGCTGGACGTCCATGGATGTCTATACAAAAAGCGACTACGCGGGCGGCTTTGTGGGGCTGTGCTACGGCGGCACGATCCGCGACTGCTTCGCGCTCGGAAACGTTTCGGCGCGCGGCTACTCCGGCGGCTTTGTCGGAAGATCCGTCTACAGCGGAAATGTCTATGAAAACTGCTATGCGGCGGGCATCGTAACCTGCTCGGGCGAAGAAGGCCACGGCTTCATCGGCGGCAACAAGCCGGACAGCGCATTCCAGTATGACCAGTCCGAGGGCATTACAAACTGCTACTACAACGAGGCCTCGGAGACAGCCGCGAGCAACTATGGCGCGACCGGTCTTGCGCTTTCCGGCATGCAGACGGAGGACTTCCGCTCGAAGCTCGGCGCAAGCTGGAGTCAAAACGAAGAAGACAACGGCGGCCTTCCGTATCTGACGGGCGTGGAGATCCCGGTCCCGTTGAAGAAAACGCCGCTGGAGGTCACCATCATCCTGGCAAAGTACAACACGCAGGAATACCGCTATGAGCGCTTTGGCGAGGAAATCGAGGTGGAGATGCTCTCAAACGGCAACACGCGCGTGTGCGATGTGATGGACGAGGCCATGCAGCAGGAAAAGCTCACCTACGGCTATGAAACGACGAATCTCGGCCGTTATGTCAGCACCATCAATGGCCGTGAGCTGCTTGCGCCGAACGGCTGGATGTTTACGATCAACGGCGTGCTTTCCAACCTCGGCGTATCCACAGCGACGCTCAGCGACGGCGACACGCTTTTGTGGTACGAGGGCATGACCCAGAACCATTTCCGTGCGCCGAGGGTAGAGGAGCTGGACGCAGGCTCCGGCGATTGGACGGAAATTTCGTCCGAAAGCGAGCTGCGTGCGCTGGCGGCAAGTCAGGATGCAGAAGCGCTCGCCGCCAATTACCGGCTGACGCAGGATATTGATCTGCAAGGCGCGGAATTTCCCGGCATCGGCAGCGGGAGCGCGCCCTTTACCGGCGTGTTTGACGGCAATGGAAAAACGATCTCCAATCTCACCATCGCGCGCGCGGACGAGGAGAATGTCGGCCTGTTCCGCGTGATTCTGGGCGGCACGATCAAGAATCTGACGCTTAAGGACGCCGCAGTCACGGGCGGTTCGCTTGTGGGCGCAGTTGTGGGCTGGGCGCAGGTATCGCTCAGCAAAGACAGTATGTCCGGCAATGTTGCAGGATTGATCGGCAACGTCCATGTGACAGGCAGCGTCGCAGGCAAAACGGAGACGGGCGGCCTGATCGGCCGGAACGACGGCAAGACAGACCCGGAGACAAGCTTCTCTGTCAAAAATGCCGTCGACCGCTGCTCGTTTGAAGGAACGCTCACAGGCCGGACGATCACTGGCGGCCTTGCAGGACGCAACGAAGGTACGATCACGATGTGCAGCACCGGGGGCAGCGTCGACGCGGGTGAAAGCGGCACGATCGCCGGCGGTCTGGTGGGAGAGAACGACGGCGAGATCTACGATTCGCACGCCGATGTGTGCGTCCATGCACAAAGCTCCGTGGGCGGCTTCATGGGAAGCGGTTCCGGCATCGTCAAGCGCTGCTACAGCCTTGGCGACGTGTCCGGCGGCGGCTATGTCGGCGGCTTTGCAGGCTCGATCCGGTATGTGGACACGGCGCTCAGCGCAGGACGCGTGGAAGCCGACGGCTCGGATGGACAGGGCTATGCCGGCGGCTTTGCGGGATATCTGAGCGGCACAATCGTCGGTGCGCCTGCCTATGTCACGGTCAAGGCGGTCTATGGCTACTGCGGCGATACGTTATCCGCGGCAGGCAGGACCGACTATACGCAGACAGGCGAGAGCCTGCAAGAAGCGATGGCGGCCATGCAGCTTACAACAAAGGAAGCGGTCAAGGAACGGCTCAAGGCGCTCTTTGATGTGGATTACGAAATTCCAGATGACGCGCAGAAGCAGCGCGAGGAAGCGGCGCGGAAGATGCAGGCGCAGATCGAAGCGCTTCCGGAGGCGGATGCACTGACGAAGGAAAACGGCGAGTTGGTCGACGCTGCAAAGGCGGCCTTTGATGCGCTGGACGACGAGACAAAGGCGCTTGTCAGTGAAAGCATGAAGACAAAGCTCACGGCCTGCGTTGCGCGCATGGAAGAGCTCCGGAAAGAGCCCGAGCTCCCGGCCGACCCGGTCGAGCGCTTCGAGAAGCTGATGGAGCTTGTTCCGGGCAAGAAGGACAAGGTCTGGAACACGGACGGCGCGGCCATCGACGCGGCGCGCGCGTGCTATGATGAGATCGACCTGAAACAGCTCGACAAAACGCAGCAGAAGCAGGTAAAGACGCTCTACTCGCAGCTCACGGCGGCGGAAAAGACTTTCGAGAAGAATCGCAAGGCGGCGGCAAAGGTCGATGCGCAGATCGAAAAGCTCCCGTTTGAGACACCGGCGGATATGACGCTCGCGCACGAAAAGCGCGTCAACGCAGTCAGCAAGGCGTACAGTAAGCTGCCCGAAGAGCAGAAGAGCTTTGTTGACCCGGAGAACGCGGCGTATCTGGAAAACGAAGTCCTGCCCCGCCTGAAGGAGCTGCAGGACAACAAGAAGCTGATCCAGGACGCAGAAAAGCTCGTCAAGAAGGTCCCGGCAGCGGCAAAGATCAAGGCTTCCGACGAGGAAAAGCTCACCGAGGCACTGGAGAAGGTGCAGGAGCTTCAGGCGCGCAGTCTCCCGATCAATGAAAAGCTGGAGAAAAACCTACAGGAGAGCAAGGCAGCGTTTGACGAGGGCATGCAGAAAAGCGAGGAACTGCGCAATTTAATTTCTCAGCTTGACGAGAACCACATGGACAAGGACATGGCGGCGCTTTACGAGCAGGCGCAGGACATGTTTGACGCGGACAAAAAGCTCTTCCAGCGCTTCACGACGAAGGACGAGCAGAACATTCTCAAGAACTGCAAGAAAGCGCTCAAGAAGAACCAGTCGGCAGCGCAGAAGGTCGAAAAACAGATCGAAAAGCTCGATCCGGACAACGTCACGACCAAGACAGCCAAGAATATCAGGAAGGCGTGGGACGCATACCAGAAGCTGACGGACGCGCAGAGGACGTTTGTCGACAGCCTTCTCTACGAAAAGCTGGAGCAGTGCTATAACAATCTGCCGTAAGTGGAACCAAAAACGCTCGGGAAGCATCGCTTCCCGAGCGTTTTGCGTTGTGCAGAGTATCATTTATGCGTAGGGGCCAATGCCCACATTGGCCCGGCAGAATGTACCGTTTTTTACGGAAATCTCCGGCGAATTCAAACTGCCCTTGGGGCGATGTGGGCATCGCCCCCTACGTGTAATTTGAAGAATTGCAAAAAAGCAGGTTGTTCTTGTCGGAATCTACTGCCGCGTGTTGCGGAAGAAGAAGGTAACGGTAAAATAGAGCGCGAGATACAGCGCAATCGTCGCGCCGGCCGAGCAGCCAAGATAGTACGCGGTTACAAGGCCGCCTACCGAGCAGACCAGCGCCCCAAGGACAGAAAGCAGGTGATACTCCCGGAGATTGCGCGTAATGTTCCGCGACGACGCGGCAGGGAGCACGAGAAGGGAGTTGATGACCATCAGGCCTACCCAGCTCATTGCTAAGGTCACGACGACCGCGATGCAGACCGTGAACAGCGCCTGCGTCTTTTCTGTCGGAATGCCGCGCGAGGAGGCAAGCTGCGGATGCACCGCCGTCAGAAACAGCCGGTTCGCCGCAAATATCCACAAAAGCGCTACGCCCAGCAGGACCAAGGCCAGCCGCCCGATTTCGCCCGGCGTGACGGAGAGAATGTCGCCGATCAGATACTTATTGAATTTTGTAAAGCTGCTGCCGCCGAGCGTCGCGATAAAAATACCGAGTGCGACCGCGGTCGAGGAAAACACGCCGATGATCGTATCGGCCGACTGCCGCGAGCGGCTGCGCACGAACGAAAACAGCAGCGCAAATAAAACGGCCAGTCCCACCGCCCAGCCGATCGGCTGCACCGCGCCGCAGAGAACACCGACGGCAATGCCGGTGAAGCCTGAATGGCCGAGCGCGTCAGAGAAAAAGCTCATGCGCCCGGTGACGATCATGGTGGAAAGAAGGCCAAAAAGCGGCGCGAGGATGAGAACGGCCAGCAGCGCGTTCTTCATGAATGTCATGTGCAGAAATTCGAGGTGCGTTGCCTCGCACAGTGCGTACCAGATGCTCATTTTGCACCTCCCAGGTGAAACGCCTGCGCAAACTCGTCCGAGTTCAGAACCTCCAGCGGCGTTCCCTTGCAAAGAATCTTCTCGCGCAGGAGCACTACACGGTCAGCGTAGCGCTCGAGCATCGAAAAATCGTGGGTCGTCATGAGAATCGAAAGATCGTAGGTTTTCCGGATTTCGTCCAGCATGTCCATGAGAAGCTCCATGCCCTCCACGTCCACGCCCGAGAGCGGTTCGTCGAGAATCAGCATGTTGGGCATCGGCTCGAGCGCCAGCGCCAGCAGCACGCGCTGAAGTTCTCCTCCTGAGAGCGTGCCGACGCGCTTATCGACGAGGCTCTCTCCGTGCACGCGCGAAAGGCACTCTAAAACCTTCTCCCGCAGCGCCTTTCCGGGGCGCAGGAACGCAGGCCGCTTTGCAATGCAGCAGGTGAAAAGATCAAGAACCGAAATAGGGTCCGCCGGGTCAAAGGCCGGGCTCTGCGGCACGTAGCCGATGCGAAGACGCGATTGCCTCCCGTCCGCGGAATGGAAGGTGATCTTGCCCTCATATTCCCGCTGGCCGAGAATCGCGCGGATGAGCGTCGATTTTCCCGCGCCGTTGGGCCCAATCAGCGCAACAATCTGCCCACAGTGCATGTGCAGATTGATATCGTCCAGAATGACGTCTGATCCGATTCGGACCGACAGATGTTCAATTTTGAGGCAGCAGGCGTTTTCGCAGCCGCCGGTATTCGCGTGCTTGTAAATCATCCGAGCGCTTCCTTTACAATATCGATGTTCTCGCGCATGGCGGCAAAATAGTCGCCGTTGCTGATGGCCATGTCAAGCGTCCAGACCGAGCAGCCCGTCTCGTTTGCAACGACCTCGGCAGAGCCCGATTCCCCGTTCGTCTCGTAAAATACGGCGGGAATTTGGTCCTCTTCGACAATGGCGATGATTGCCTCCAATTCCTTCGCCGAGGGCTCGCTGCCGGACTCGACCTCCATGGCTGCGGCAATGGTCAGGCAAAAGGTGTCTGCAAAGTAGGAAAAGCCGTCGTGGAACGTGACAAGCTCACGGCAGGAAAGACCGGCCAGCGCTTCATCGCCATAGGCCTGCAAGTCGGAAAGCTTTTCGTCAAACGCGGCAAGGTTCTCGGTGATCCGGTCGGAAAATTCCGGGTACTGTGCGCCAAGCTCCCGCGCGGCCGTGGCCGCTGCCTGCTGAAAGCGCGTGGGGTCCAGCCACCAGTGGGGATCGATGCCCTCGTCGCCGGTCAGCGTGGAGAGCCCGCTTGCGATATCGATGCGCGTCTTGCCGGAGAGCGCGTCCTCCATGAAGTCTTCCAAGCCGAGACCGCTCTCCAAAACCAGCTGCGCGCCCTCGATTTTTTCCATCTGCGCGACCGTCAGCGTGTAGTCGTGCAGGCACGAGACGGGCTCGGAGATAAGAAGCGAAACCGAAAGGCCTGTCCCGTCGGTAAGGGCGGAGGCCAGCTGATAGACGGGCTGGGTTGTGGCGAGAATGTCGGCGGTTTTCTGCTCCGGAAGCGCCTGCTTTTTGGAGCAGCCGGAGGCAGTCAGGATCAGCAGCGCCGCCAGCAGCAGCGCAAAAATTCGTTTGTTCATAAAAATCCTCAAAAAGTCATAGTTTGCGAGCCAAAATGCTCTATCTCTTATTATACAAAACATGTCAAGCCTACAGGCGGAATAAAGCGCCCGATTTTGCAGATTCTAGCCGTATTGAGAATTTTGCAAAAGGAGCGATTTGAATGGAATTCATGCAGACTCAAACGTGCCGAAACCTTGCGCGCTCGTTCGCGGGGGAATCGCAGGCACGCCAGCGCTATACGCAGTACGCAGATCAGGCCAGAAAAGAGGGCCTTGCCTATCTTGCCCGGATCTTTGAGGAGGCCGCCGCCAACGAGCAGATTCACGCGCAGGAGTTTCTGGAGAAGCTGCAAAAATACGGCCGTCAGCCGATCGAGAACATTGACATTTCGGCGGGCTACCCCTATACGCTGGGCGTGACGATGGAGAATTTACTCGAGGCGGCGAAGGGTGAAAATGAAGAGTCGGTGCGCGTCTACCCGGGCTTCGCGAAAACCGCGCGCGAGGAAGGGTACGCCGATATCGCCAGTCTTTGGGAGAATATCGCCCGCATCGAAGCGGTGCACCGGGACGTGTTTTTGGAGAGCTACGAGCAGATGCAGACCGAGCGGCTTTATAAAAAGGAGCGCCCGATCGTCTGGCGCTGCCTCAACTGCGGCTTTGTGATGCTCTCAAAAGAGGCCTTCCGCGTCTGCCCCGTCTGTGGCAAGGACCGGGGCTGGGCGGAAGGCGACATTCAGACGCGGCGGCTCGGCAAAGAGGGCTAGACGGCGATGTACTGCCGCTCGGCAAAGCCGTAGAGGCCGTCATAAAAAATGGAGTACCAGTCGTTGTACTCGGCCAGAATCCGCACCGCCGCGCCGTTCGGCATCTGCGCGAGCACTGCGCCGTCGGTGGAGGGAAGGCCGCGCAGGTTCAGGCTGCCGCCGTTTGTTTGGACCCGGCCGTCCCGGATCTCGCCCGGAATGAGAAACGGAAGACCGAAATACTCCGTCACGCCGACGGACAGCGCCTGCGCGACGGCGTCTAAATTCCCGGTCAGCCAGTTCGCGTCGTCCACGTTGTCGTGGTACCCGAGCTCGGCGAGCACCGAGGGGGCTCTCGTGCGGCGAACTTCGCCGATGGCCGTCGTCGGCCTTGCCTGCACGCGGTCGGGAAGCGGATAAATCGGTTTTATGTTATCGACAAGGATGTTCGCCATCCGGAGCCCGGCCGCGCTCGCGGGATAGTAGTAAAAGTCCACGCCGCGCTGCTGGCCCGCGAGCGCTTCGGGGGAGGCGTTGGAGTGGAGCGCGAGATGAAAATCGTAGTCCCCCTGATTGGACAGGCGAATCGCGCCCGCCGCGCCGGCCTCCGGGTCATTTCGGACCGTGTTCACGCCGCTTGCGTGTAAGTAAGGCTCCATCTGATCGGCCAGCCGGTTCATCCAGAGCTCTTCGTTTCCTTCTGTGATGTAGGGATTAAACTCCTGCGTGGAGGGACTGAGAAACAAAAAGGGCATATGTCTACCGCCTTTCGCGAGCTTTCCGGCGCAGATTCTGCTGCGCCGGTCTTTTATATTATGCGGGATGGGGAAAAGGGGTGACAAAATGCCGGGTACATGGAAGCTTGTTTATATCTCATTGTTTACATATGGCGCGTTTTGTGATACCATATCGGGAGAAGTTTTCCTGACGGAGGTGAGCGTATGCAATATATCGTTCTGGACATGGAGTGGAACCAGCCGTGGCCGGGCTCTCCGAGCGCGAAAAAGGTTCTGCCGAGCCCCATTCGCGGCGAGATTGTCCAGATCGGCGCGGTTCGCATGCCGCGCGACGGCGAGGTCGCCGACGAGTTTCAGACGCTGATCCGTCCGGCCTATTATAAAAAGATGAACCGCAAGGTCGCGAGCCTCACAGGTATCAAGGATTCCGTTCTCAAGGAGCGGGGCAAGCCCTTCCGCGAGGCAATGCAGGCGTTTCACGACTGGTGCGGCGAAGACGCGGCGTTTCTGACGTGGGGCTTCGACGATATTGTAATTTTGAAGGAAAATCTCACGCTCTACGGCATGGACACCGCGTGGGTCGATACCTGGTACAACGCGCAGCTGATTTTCAACGCCCAGACTGACGGCTCGAGCGCGCAGAAGTCGCTGTCGTCTGCCATGCAGATCATGGGCATCGAGCCGACGAGACCTGCGCACGACGCGCTGGGAGACGCGTATCATACGGCGCTCATTTGCAGCCGGCTCAACCTCACGGATGGTATCGCCGCCTATGAAAAGGCCGCGAAGGAGCACGAAAACGGGTTCCACGGCGCGGAGCTTCCGGGCTGCCTTCTTCGCAGCGTGAGCCACGGACACCCGGACAAGCCCCATGCGCTGGCCGCGATGGCAGGAAGCGGGAATATCTGCCCCGTCTGCGGAAAGCGCATGTCCTGCGGCAAGTGGTACCCGCAGCCCGGCAAGCGCTTTATGGCCATGGCTGCGTGCGAAGCGGACGGCGCGTTTCTCGTGCGCGTGCGCCTTGCAGAAGACCCCGACGGAACGCTTCGCGCCAACCGCCTGGTCTACAGCGCGGACAGCGAGGCTGCCGAGAGCTACCGCCGCCTGACCGAAAAGCCGACCCACCGCCGCCGGCGCAGATCGGGAAGAGCGCGCGCCAAAAAGGCCGGTGCGGAGCCCAAAGCTTAAATATGATCGCAATTTATCAAACAAACGCGTAGTAGAGTGAACCTCTTAATATTTTATTTTCTCTGCAAGTGAAAACCGTACACAGCAACACATTGCTCCCATATAAAAGTAAATCTTTAAGCGTTTCATCCTAGTAGGGGGCGATGCCCACATCGCCCCTTGGGTACCAACGAATTCGCATTGGATTTCCGTAAAAACGAATGGTATCGCCGGGCCGATGTGGGCATCGGCCCCTACGAAGAATGATGCAGGTCAATCAAAAACCGAGCGCACTGCAATACGCGGTGCACTCGGTTTTTGGTTAATAGCCTAACGTTTCTTCGATCAGGATGACGTGTGTTTTGCCGATACCGCCGCAGGGACGCGTGAGCGTGACAAAGCCGTTGCAGATCCGGTCGGGGCTGCCGCAGTCATGACAGCGCATGGGCTCGCTCAGCGCGCAGGGCGTTTTGCAGCTTAAGCGGCGGGCGTTTAACGGCGCGGCAATGTTCCGCGCGCGCTCCATAGCGGAGGGGAGGTCGGGCGCAAGCTTGTTGGTGCCCGCGATGATGTAGAGCGCCTCGTGGCCGTAGAGCATGGCGGCGACGCGGTTTCCTGTGCCGTCGATGTTGATGATTTCGCCCGTTTCGGAAATGGCATTGGCAGAGGTCATGTAGACCTGCGCGGACGCAGCCTTTTCACGCGCCTCGGCGGGAGATTGCTTCCAGTGCCAGAAGACGGTGTTGTTGGCGGAAAGCTTCTCAAAAAGGCCGAGTTCCTGCAGCGTCACGCTGCCGCCAAAGCCGATGGTCCTGCCGGAGAGCTCCTGCGAGATGGCGCTGACGGCTTCTTGCTGTGTTTTGAAAACGCGAACAGAAAATCCATGATTTGTGAGATTCTTGACTGCGGTATCCAGCTGCATAATGGTTCCTCCAATCAGGTATTGTCGCGCGCCGCCATAGCGGCCAGCAGTTCGATGGCCTGCGCGTGGGTGATGGGACAGTGGGGCCGCGGGGCGGACTGGCCGAAAAATGTTTCGCAAAAACTAGAAAACTCCGCTTCCGAGATGGGGTCGTCCGGGCGGAAGCGGCCGTTTCCCTGCTGCATGCAGCCGCGCTCTAAGGCCTGCTCAATGGCCGCGGCATAAGGGTGGCGGTAAGAAACGTCGCGGCAGACGTTTGTTTTGGTCTTCACAAGATCTAACCGCCGCGCCGCCGTCTTCCAGCCAAAGGCGAGCATACACGTTTCGCCGCGCGTTAAAACTGCGTCCGGGCGAACGGTGTTGTCGCGGTAGCAGACGCACCAGCCCGTATCCAGCAGCGCCTTCGCGGGCGCAAAGACCGGGCTCTCCGGCGAGAGGTCCGCAAACGGGCACATGATTAGGAGCTCCGAGACGGTCACGACGCGGTAGCCATACTCCTTGAGCAGCGCCAATTGCTTTGGAAGTGCGTCCGCAACCGGCGAGCGGCGCGCCATGTTGTAACCGTCTTTCTGGAAGATGATCTGGCCGCAGAGGCAGTCCGGGTTTTCAGCGAGCGCGCGCTCCATGGGGGCGAGCATCGCCTCGACCTCCGCTTCATAGCTTGCCAGCGGAAGCCAACCCGCGCCGTCGAAGCTCGCGGCCATGTACTGATAGCCGAGCAGCGCGTGCGCGTCGTAGCTCGTAAAGCCGTCCTTTGTTTTGTCGACATAGTGCGGCGGACGGGAGAGCTTTATCTCGTAGCCGTAGTCTTTGCGCATCAGATCGTCCAGTCGTTTTAAATCGTCCACGACTTCCGAAAGAGAATCGAACGGCTGCCGGCCGCCGTAGACCAGAGGCTTGGGGCCGTAGAGCACGTGGCGGTAGGTGTGGCTCGTGATTTCGTGTCCGCCGTCCAAAATGCGCTGCACGAGCTCCGGGCAATGCACTGCGCCGCCGTCTGCGTCCTTGTGGATATCGGGGTAGTGGTCGAATTTGACCCCGCCCCACGACGCGGAGCCCTCTTTGCCGGGGTGATCCGGGTAATTTTCGGACGTATCGCCCACAATGTCAAACGTGCCGCGCGCGCCGTACTGCTCCAAGCTTTCCAGAAGCGAGAGCGTCAGCGGCTTTCCGTCCTTCGAGGGGTTCGCGGGCAGGCGGCAGGGACCGTCGTCAAAGGTCATGGCGCAGATTCGCTTCGGCAGGCGCACCTGCTCGATGCGGCGCACGGGACTTAAGTATACCGGCGTGCGGGCGCGAAGCTCGTCCTGATAGCGGTGCTTGAGTTTTTTGGCAAGGCCGATGGCCTTCGTGACAGCAGACATGGCGCGCCTCCTTAAATCTTCAAAATATCGCGCAGCACGCACCCGGCAAAATAGCCGAGCGCCTTGCAGCGGGAAACGAATGTACCGCAGGTTCGCTCGCGGCGAAGCTTCGAAAAGCCCTTCCAGACCCATTTGCACGCGCGTACTTCAATGGGATTACAGCGTCCTTCCAGAAGTGCGGCTTTGAGTGCAGAAAGGCTCGGTTCGCAGGTAAATTCCGTCACGCAGCCGCCGAGCTCCTTGGCGCAGTGCGCGTCCGAGCCGCCGGTTCCGGGAAGGTGCAGTCCGGAAGCCAACTGCCGGGCTTTTTCGTTAGCACCGGGTTTCAGCATCGCGCGGGCGTTGGCCGTTTCGACCGCGTCAAACGGCAGCTTTGAAATCTCATCCTCCGAGAGCTTCACAGGCGCGAAAGGGTGCGCGAGGACGGCAAGACCGCCGCACGCGTGAATGGCTTCGATGGCCTTTTCCGGCGCGGGATATTTCCCGAGGGCGGCAAAGTCGATGGGGCGCTCCAAAAAGAGCCCCAGAATGTGCCCGTTCGCGGAGGTGATCTCCACGCCCGGAATCAAAAGCACGTCCGGGCTCTCCGGCAGCGGCATGCACAGGTCGTGGTCGGAGATGGTGATGGCAGCGAGGCCGCGCGCTCTGGCCGCTTCGATCAGGGCCTCTACGCTGCTTCTTCCGTCGACAGAGGCGCGGGAGTGGACGTGCAGATCGGCAAGCAGTTTCATTTGTGTCCTCCCCGATGAAGCAAATTGCGGAAATACGCCCGCGCGGGGGCGGGGTCTTTTTTGTCGGCAAGGCCGTTTTTAACGGCAGGATCTATAAAGTCTTGCAGTACGGCGAAAAACCGCCCGGGCTTTCCGGCTTTGAGATAGCCGAGCGCCGCGGCAAAGTCCGCCGGATAGTAGACCATGCGCACAGGACTTGCGGGCTGCGCCTCGGGGAGCGGAAGATCGGACGACAGGCAGAACCAGCTGTAGGCAAAATCGGACCCGGACGCGCGCGTGAGCGGGAACGTACCCCAGACGCGGGGGTTAATTTCCAGGAGCCGGGGCGCGCCGCCCGCACCGCATTTGAACTCGAACATCGCAAGGCCGGAAAAGCCGGTTTCCTGCACAATTTTCTCGGCGTACGCACATAAATCCGGCCGCGAAATGCTCTCGCAGCAGCTCGAAGGCCCGCCCGAGACAGGGTATTCGCGGAGCCGGTGGTGGCAGATTGTCCGATAAACCGTACCGTCCTTTGCCAGAATCGAGCAGCCGAACGCCTCGCCCGGGAGATATTCCTGCACGATGGGGTCTTCCTGCGCGATGGCCTGAAAATGAGAGAATGCTTCCTGTAAGGTCTCCTTTGTGTGGCAGATGCGATAGCGCTGCGCGGCGGTGAGGCCGAATGTTTCGCCGCAGTGGGGCTTGACCGCGCACGGAAGCGGCACACGGGAGAAAAAAGCGTCCAAATTTTCGTCTGATTTCCGCTCGAAATTCTCCGGAACGGGAACGGAAAGCTTCTGGGCGAGGCTGCTGACAGCGGCCTTATCGTTGAGAAGCGCTAATTGCGTGGGGGTGGCGATGCAGAGGCCGGCGACAGGGGAAAAGCGCTCGCGGTGCTCGCTCAGAAGCGCCAGCGTCTTCGCCCCAACCGGCAAAAGCGCCGGTTTTTCGCCCTCCTGCGCCAAAATTTCGCGGCATAGGGCAAGCAGCGCGTCGAGAGGCCCTTCTTCCGGCAGACGCACACAGCGCAAAACGCCGCGGCTTGCAAAGCCGACGGGATTTTTGATTGACGTTTTTTCGCATGCGACCACGCGCACGCCGCGATCTGCTAAATCGCGGATGAGTGAAACGGACATCCGGTAATGCGCGTCGGTCACAATGGCAGTCATGGCGATTCTCCCCAACATAAGATTATCCATATTATATCGTTTTTTTCGAAAAATGCAACAAAAGGACTGCCGCATATCGCGGCAGTCCCGGCTGGCTCTTTGCATGGTGATAAACGTTCCCAAAAACTTGCCCCTACGAACATCCCGCGAAGAATGCGGAAATTTCCCAGCTATGCGTAGGGGGCGATGCCTACATCGCCCCGGCAGGCAAATCCGATTTCACGTTATTCCTCGGCGAATTCGATACTTCCCAATGGGTCGATGTGGGCATCGACCCCTACGGGGAAAACGGAAGACTTATAAAAATCTATAAACCGGCAATATGGATGATGCCCTTGCACAAAAGCGCGACGATGCAGCAGGCGGTCATGACGCCGGCCCCGATGGAGAGCATGGCGTGGGAAAGCCGCCTTCCAAGCAGCGCCGCAACCAGCGCGCCCGTCCATGCGCCTGTGCCGGGCAGGGGAATGGCGACGAAAAGATAGAGCCCCAGAAGCTCCGAACGCTTGATGCGGGCGGATTTGGCCCGACCCCGCTTTTCCAGCCAGCCGGCCGCGGACGCAAGCCTTCCGCCCCTGCGCTGCATCCACGCCAGAATCCGGCGCAGAAACAAAATCACAAACGGAACCGGCAATAAATTTGCCAGAACGCAGGAGGGGTATAGCAGCGCCTGCGGAATGTCGTGCGCCAGACCGAAGGGGATCGCGCCCCGGAGCTCACTGACGGGAGCCATGGCGAGAAGCAGCGTAAAAAGATAATCGTGAAGCGTCATAGGCGGCTTGTCCTTTGTGTGAGAGTTAATGGCTACGCGCGGCTGTGTGTTTCGAGGTAGCCGGAAATGGCCTCAATGAGCCGGTTATCGCGCAGGCGGGAAATGCCGAGCTCCTCGAAGGCCGAGCGTGCGCCGGACTTTACAAGAAGCTTTAACGTATCTGTCAGCGCCTTCCGCGTCGGCTTATCGAGCTTTTGCAGCGCCTTGACCATCGCGGAGGCTGTCTTGAGGCCGCCTTCCTTGAGGTCTGTGAGCGTGCTCGCGTCCGTGCAGGTCAGAATGGCAAAGAGCGTATCAACAAACTGTACGCGCTGGGGCCCGGTGAGCTCCCGCAGGAAGGACCGGAGCGTCTGGTCCATGATTTTGCCGCCCTCGGCGAGCTCTGTCAGGTGCTCGAAGCGCTCGCCCTTCACCTGCCACGAAAAGCCGTCGTGCTGCATGAGGCCGACCTGCGTGCTGCGCACGACCTGATAGGCCTCCTCGTGCTCCAGCAGCATCCCGACAACCGACGATTCCGGCAGCAGCGTCGTAATTTTTCCGGCCACCGGCTTGTGCTCGGGAAGGGACAGCAGAGAGGAATAGAAGCCGGGGCCGTCGTTATTGTAGACGGCGAGAATTCGATTCTGCACGTCCTGGCCGCAGAAGACCGCCGCGTAGACCGCTAAGTTTCCGCCCTTTGAGTGTCCACCGACAAGAAGCGGCCGAAAGGGAAGGGCGCCGGACACCTGCCGGAGGTATTCCGCCGCATATTTCTGCGCGGGAATTTCCGGCGTGAAGGCCATGTTGAAGTCCTCCTTCCAGCCGACGATCGTGTCGTCCGTGCCGCGGAAGGCGACGTAGGCGCTGCCATCCGGGAGGAGCATCGTCAGAGCGGAAAACTGCGTCTGCGTCTCCTCGTCAATCCGATTCACATAGCCGAGCAGGCGCACATCGGAGAAGCGCGCGGTCTTTGCCGCATGCTCTACCAGAACGGGAATCTGATCGGGCACGAGAACACCCATGTTGGTTTCCGGGTGGGCGGCAAAATAGGCGCTGGCCGCGTCAAGGAGCGTCACCTGCTGCGTCTGAAAGCCTGCGGGTACAAAGCCGGAGAAATCCAGATAGCAGATTTCCGCCAGAATCAGATTGTCCACCTCGTTGAACGGCCGCTCCGAAAGCGTCAGATCGCCGCGCCAGTCGAGATACTCGAGAATGTTTGCCATGGAAGCCTCCCGAAAAGTGTGTTTTGTCTATCATACACGTTTTTTCCAATTGGCTCAAGGAAAAAACGGCTAATTTTTTCTTAAGATTTTTTGTTTCCACATAAAATTTCTTTCAACATATAAACCTATTGACTTAGTAGGGAATATGTGATATTCTGAGGATACGAAAGAAGAATACGAAAGGAGTCAATCCTATGATGAAGATTTATGCCGACAACGCCGCAACGACCAAGATGAGCGGTGTTGCGCTGGAAGCGATGCTTCCGTATATGACCGAGCACTATGGAAACCCCTCGAGCCTGTACACGATCGGGCAGGAGGCCAAGGAGGGCCTGGAGGCCGCAAGAGCGGTCGTCGCTTCGTGCATCGGAGCCCAGCCCAGAGAGATCACCTTCACCTCCGGCGGCAGCGAGGCCGACAATCAGGCCATCCGCTCTGCGGCTGTTATCGGCGCGCGCAAAGGCAAGAAGCACATCATCTCGACGAAGTTTGAGCACCACGCGGTTTTGCATACGCTCGCGAAGCTCGAGAAAGAGGGCTTCGAGGTGACGCTGCTGGATGTGCATGAAACTGGACTCGTCACGGCGCAGGAGGTCAAAAATGCGATCCGCGAGGACACCTGTCTTGTCACCATCATGTTTGCCAACAACGAGATCGGCACCATCCAGCCCATCGCGGAGATCGGCAAGGTCTGCCATGAAGCGGGCGTTCTGTTCCACACCGACGCGGTGCAGGCCGCGGGCCACGTGGCCATCGATGTCAACGCGATGAATATTGACATGCTCTCCATGTCCGGCCACAAGTTCCACGGTCCCAAGGGCGTTGGCGCGCTCTACGCCCGGCGCGGCATTATTTTAACCAACATCATTGAGGGCGGCGCGCAGGAGCGCGGCAAGCGCGCGGGCACGGAAAACGTCCCCGGCATCGTCGGCATGGCCGCTGCCTTAAAGGACGCGTGTGACCATCTGGACGAAAACGCGAAGAAGGTCACGGCGCTGCGCGACCGGCTCATTGAAGGCCTCAGCGAGATTCCCCATTGCGCGCTCAACGGCGCAAGATCTCCCCGTCTTCCCGGCAATGTGAACTTCTGCTTCGAGGGCATTGAGGGCGAGAGTTTGCTTCTGCTTCTGGACGCGAAGGGCATCAGCGCGTCGTCCGGCTCTGCGTGCACGTCGGGCTCGCTCGATCCCAGCCATGTGCTGCTGGCAATTGGCCGGCCCCACGAAGTGGCGCACGGTTCGCTCCGGCTGACCCTTTGCGAGGAAAACACGATGGAAGAAGTCGAGTATATGCTGAAGGAAATTCCGCAGGTGGTCACCTATCTTCGCAACATGTCGCCTGTGTGGAAAGAGCTCGAGCGCGGCGAAAAGCAGTTTATGCTGTAATTTAGGAGGGACAAGGCTATGGCACTTTATACTGATATTGTAATGGATCACTTCATGAACCCGAGAAATGTGGGAAGCATCGAGAACGCGGACGGCGTCGGCGAGGTCGGCAACGCCAAGTGCGGCGATATCATGAAGATGTATCTCAAGATCAAGGACGATAAAATTGAAGACGTGAAGTTTGAGACCTTCGGCTGCGGCAGCGCGATTGCCTCGAGCTCGATGGCAACCGAGATGATCAAGGGCAAGACGATCGAAGAGGCCCTCAATGTGACAAACAAGGACGTGGTCGATGCGCTGGGCGGACTTCCCGCGCACAAGCTCCACTGCTCCGTGCTTGCCGAAGAGGCCGTCAAATCCGCTGTCAAGGATTACTACGACAAGAACGGCATCGCCTACGACAAGAAAAAGTTCCCTGAGTGCGAGAACTGCGAGTCCTGCCGGATGGTGTAAGCTTTTAACCACCGTGCGTTGACGGGAACCTGCGGCAAATTCGAGGCTGCGCAGCGTCAAAGGTATCGATCTCTGCAAAAATCTGGGACAAAACGCCCGCAAAGCATCGCTTTGCGGGCGTTTTTCAATCCATCACGCCAGGTTGTAAGGCATGCTTATCGGAAGCGCGTTCACGCTATGTGCCTGCCGTGCCGGAGACGATCTGATCAAAAAGCGTTTGCATGGCCTCGACGGAGCAGCCCGCGATATGGTGCGTGGCGGCAAGCTCCGGGGTATAGTCGGACAGCAGCATGGGGGCGTAATGGTACCAGCCGGTATCCGGGTTTTTCGTGATGAGGTTCACGGTCGGCAGCAGCTCATAGTGCTCAACGTATGCGCCCGCCTCGTCCTTGCAGATCGTGACGCTCGCCATGCCGCCGAGCATATTCTGGGCCTGCGTCTGGTGGGAGAGGAAGTTTCCGAGCGAGTAGAAAACCGGTACCTCCCGTCCGTCTTCCGCCATCAAAACGCGCGCGGGCTGGACAACGTGCGGGTGGCCGCCGATGATGAGATCCGCGCCGCCGTCGGCCAGAATCTGCGCCCAGGTTTTCTCATAATCGTTGGGCTGGAATGTGTCCTCTTCGCCCCAGTGGGCAAAGACGATGACAAAATCAGAAGATTCCTTTGCCCGGGCAAGATCGGCCTTGACCGCATCAAACGTCACAAAGCGGTCAACCATCCACGCCTTTCCCGGCGCGCCGCCGTTGAGACCGTAGGTGTAATTAAGAAGCGCGATGCGAATGCCGTTTTTTTCGATCACACGGAGCCGGTTCGCGTCCTCTTCCGAGTCGTGAATGCCAAGCGTTGTGATGTCGGGATAGTGATCCCGCCAGTAGCGGCAGGTATCGAGAATGCCTGTCTCGCCCTTGTCGAAGCAGTGGTTCGTCGCGCCGGTGACAACGGAAAAGCCGGTTTTCGCCAGCGCGTCCGCCACCTGCGTCGGAGAGCCGAAGTTCGGGTAATTTGCGTAAAGCGCCGGGGCGCCTACCAGAATCGTCTCCTGATTGATGCAGGCAATGTCATACTGTGAAACGACCGGCGCGATGGCCTCGTAGAACGGCGCAAAATCATAGCCGCCCGCTGGGAGCTCTGCCGACCAGTAGACGGTATTGTGGATTAAATTGTCGCCCAGCGCCATCAGCGTCACGCGCGCAGACTCCGGTTCGGGTTCTGGCTCCGGCTCGGCAGGAAGCGCGTCTGGTTCCGGCTGTGGTTCCGCGGCAGACTCTGTCATTTGCGGCTGTTGCATGGTATTTTCCTGCGCGCCGGATGGTTCTGCGGGCGTTTGTGAGACCGCATTGTCTGACGCGTCGACAGCCTTGGACGCACGGAGCACCCAGAGCGCGCCCAGCGTGATTGCCGCCAGAAGCAGCGCAATCAGAACCGCGCCCAAAACCCACGACGCGCCGGGTTCCTGTTTCTTTCGGGAGAACTTACCTGCCATCGGGACTGCTCCTCTCTAAGATTGTAAATCGAATCTTGCCCAGACATAGCGGTCAAACTCGTCCTGCAAAAACGTCCGCAATTGCGCGGCAAAGCTTTCATCCAGCTCCGTCAGCCGCTTTGCGCCGCGATTCGTCCGGACGAGCGGGTCGATGCAGCGCTTTTTGGCGCGGATCTTCACGGCGTAGGTATCCTCGGGCGGCATTTGACCGGAACAAGTGCCAGTGATGCGGCGGTAGCGGCTCCAGTATGCCTTCATGCAGGGGTCGGCCTCCAGTTTCGCAATGACCTCCGGCTCGGTGCGCCAGAGATCGTCTCGCGAAAGCACGCCCTCTTGCAGCGCAAGGCGCAGAAGATCGGAGAGCGCCTGCATGAAAAAACGGTCGTCATCGCTCACGAACCAATGCGACTGCTGCAAGGACCACTTGGAAAAAACCTGCGCGGCGGTTAAATCCCGGAACGAGAGCTCCGGCTGTCCGTCCTCCGATTCCAGAACCGTCAGGTCCTCATAGACGGCGGAAATCTCGTCAAGCGATGCGCCGAACACGCGGTACGCGTTTCCGAGTGTGTACTCGAGGCGGTCGGAGGAAAGCCGCGGCGAGTCGTTGTCCGCGATCGGATAGCGGTGGTAGTCGTCCACATCCTGCGTTTGAAGACCCAGGGCACGGAGGCCTGCCTGAAGCTTTGCATCGTTTGTCAGAATGTCGTGCGTCGGCGCTTCGGTCGATTCCTGCGCCAGATGGTCGCCGTTCAGAAAATCGACAACGTGCGCGAAAACCGGTGTTGCGATATCGTGAAACAGCGCGCTCAGGCTCTGTGCCTCGTCTTTTGTAAAGTGCCAGACGATCGCGGCCGCGCCGAGGCTGTGGAGGTACCGGGAATAGGGCTGCTTGCCCATGTAAAGCGGGCACGCCGTATATTCGCACCCGCAGTGCATGCCGACATCCAGCAGCCGCTGCATGGGCGCTGTTTCCGCGAACGCCAGAAGCTCCTCCGGAAGCCCTCCATAGCGCGCGATGAGTTCCATACCATCCCTTCTTTCTTCTTTATTTTATCGGAAATTGCAGACGGTTGCAACAAAACGAGCGAAAAAATCCTGCCGCATCCGAAGATGTGGCAGGATTTCAGGAATATTATCGGATGACAAGCTCGTCGTTCTGTACATCGACCGTGATCGTCTCGCCGGGAAGGATGCTGCCGGCCAGAATCTTCTTCGCAATGAGCGTTTCGACTGTGTGCTGGATATACCGGCGCAGAGGCCGCGCGCCGAACTGCGGGTCGTAAGACGTGTCGATGATGAGCTGCTTGGCGCTATCCGTGAGCTCGCAGCGCAGCTGCTTATCAGAGAGTCTCTTATTGAGCGCATCGATCTGCAAGTCGATGATGCCCGTGATATTTGCCTTCGTGAGCGGCTTATAGAAGACGATCTCGTCGAGCCGGTTGAGAAACTCCGGGCGGAACGTGTGGTGGAGCAGGGCGTCGACCTGATCTTTGGCTGCCTGCGTGATTTCGCCGTCCGCGCCGATGCCGTCGAGCAGAATCTGGCTGCCGAGGTTCGAGGTCAGGATGATGATCGTGTTCTTAAAGTCCACGGTCCGGCCCTGAGAGTCCGTGATCCTGCCGTCGTCGAGGACCTGAAGCAGGACGTTGAATACATCCGGATGTGCCTTTTCAATTTCGTCAAACAAAATGACGGAATACGGACGGCGGCGCACGGCCTCGGTCAGCTGGCCGCCTTCCTCATAGCCCACGTATCCGGGAGGCGCGCCAATGAGACGCGACACGGAGAACTTCTCCATGTACTCCGACATGTCGATCCGAATGAGGTTCTTCTCGTCGTCAAACAGGCTCGCGGCCAGCGTCTTGGCAAGCTCCGTTTTGCCCACGCCCGTGGGGCCGAGGAACAAAAACGAGCCCAGCGGCCGGTTCGGGTCCTGAATGCCGGCTCTGCTTCTCTGGATGGCCTCGGCGACGACGCGCACGGCTTCATCCTGCCCGATGACTCTCTTGTGGAGCGTGTCTTCGAGGTGCAAAAGCTTTTCGCGTTCGGACTCCATGAGCCTTGAAACAGGGATTCCCGTCCAGCGCTCGATGATCTTCGCGATTTCTTCCTCTGTGACCTTGTTGCGGAGTAAGTTCGAGCCCTTCGCGTTTTGCGTCTGCTTTTCGTCCTGCTCGAGCTGCTTTTTGAGCTCCGGCAGGTCGCCATACTTGAGCTTCGCGGCCTTTTCGTATTCGCCGTTTTTTTCGGCGAGCTCAATGTCGCGGTTCAGCTGTTCGATCTTCTCGCGCAGCTGCTGGACCTGCCCGATGGCCTTTTTCTCGTTTTCCCACTGCGCCTTCATGGTCTTGAAGGTCTCGCGGTTCTCGGCCAGCTCTTTCTGGAGCTCTGCAAGGCGCGCCTTCGAGAGCTCGTCGTCCTCGTTTTTGAGCGCAGCTTCCTCAATCTGCATCTGGATGATCTTACGGTTGATCACGTCGAGCTCGGTCGGCATCGAGTCCATCTCGGTGCGGATCATCGCGCAGGCCTCGTCGATGAGGTCGATGGCCTTATCGGGGAGGAAGCGGTCGGTGATATAGCGGTTCGAGAGCGTCGCGGCGGCAATGATTGCCGGGTCTGTGATCTTTACGCCGTGGAACACCTCGTATCTCGATTCCAGACCACGCAGAATGGCAATCGTGTCTTCCACGCTCGGCTCCTGCACGAGAACCGTCTGGAACCGCCGCTCGAGCGCAGGATCTTTTTCAATATACTGCCGGTATTCGTCGAGCGTTGTTGCGCCGATGCAGTGGAGCTCGCCTCTTGCAAGCATCGGCTTTAAAAGATTGCCCGCGTCCATCGAGCCCTCGGTCTTGCCGGCTCCCACGATGGTGTGCAGCTCATCGATGAAGAGGATGATCTTGCCTTCAGACTTTTTGACCTCCGACAAAACGGCTTTCAGCCGCTCTTCAAATTCGCCGCGGTATTTTGCGCCCGCGATCAAAGCGCCCATATCGAGCGAGAAAATCGTCTTGTCCTGCAAGGCCTTCGGCACTTCGTTCGAGACGATCCGCTGCGCGAGGCCTTCGACGATGGCTGTCTTGCCGACGCCCGGTTCGCCAATCAGAACAGGGTTATTTTTCGTTTTCCGGGACAAGATCCGAATGACGTTCCGGATCTCTTCGTCGCGGCCGATGACCGGGTCCATCTTCTGCTCGCGTGCGCGCTTGACAAGATCCGTGCCGTATTTCTCGAGCGCCTCATAGGTATCCTCCGGAGAGTCGGAGGTCACGCGCTGGTTGCCGCGGATGGACTGAAGCGCCTGCAAGCAGCGCTCCTTTGTAATATTGTAGGTCGAAAACAGACGCTTGAGCGTCGAGTCCGCTGTCTCGATCAAGGCCAAAAGCAGATGCTCGACGGAGACGAAATCGTCTTTCATCTCGTCCGCGATTTTCTCTGCGCGGCTGAGCGCTTCGTCGACTGCGCGCGCTACATAATATTTATCGGCCTCCCGTCCGGAACCCGTCACACGCGGGAGCTTGCCCAGCTCCTGCAAAACGGCTGCGTCCAGACTCTCGACCGTGATCCCCATCTTCCGCAAAAGCTGCGGGGCAAGGCCGTTTTCCTGCCGGAGGAGGCTCGCGAGCAGATGCACCTGCTCAATTTGCTGGTTCTGATTTTCAATGGTCAGCTGCTGCGCAGCCTGAATCGCTTCCAAAGACTTCTGCGTATACTTCTGTGCATTCATAGATTCCACTCCTTTTAGCACTCTCTGCATTCGAGTGCTAACTCAATTTTCTACAGTGTAAACCCGACTGCCGGTTTTGTCAATGGGGCCGCACAAAAAGTTTGTAACGTTTTTGTGAATTTTACCCATTCGCCAAAATGCAAAATATTTTTTGAATTTCATACATATTTAATAACTACCCTCTAAGTTTTTTAATAACCCCTTGGTATCATAATCTTGCAAGAAGCGATATACACTTTTTCATTTTCCCCTCATATATTTTGAAAAGAGAAACCCTGAAGCAAACTGGTCATTTGCTTCAGGGTTTCTTTCGTGTCAACTTATTGTTGCTTTCGTCGGGGGCATCGTCCCCTACGCGTTGTCTGCAAGTCTGTACAAAATGATAACGTCATGCGTTATCCTGCGGCAGGAGCTGTTCCTTATGGCGGAAGTAGTAGCCGTAGCCGGTGAGGTCGGCCAGCACCCAGCCGATGGGGATCGCCATCCAGATACCGATCTCTCCGATGCGCCCGGCCAGCAGATAGGCAAGCGCGACGCGCGTGCCAAGCGAGATGACCGTCAGCACGACGGACATGCCCGGGCGCTTGACGGCGCGATAGAACCCGTAGAGCAAAAACAGGCAGCCGATGCCGGCATAAAACGCCCCCTCAACGCGCAGGTACAAAACGCCCGCCGCGAGTACCTCCGTCTCCCCCGCCTGCACGAAGATGCGCATGAGCGGATTTGCAAAGATACACACGAGCGCGGAAATGACGACAGAAAACGCCGCGCTGGCAATGGTCGCCTGCCGGAAGCCCTGTTTGAGGCGCTCTTTTTGCCCCGCTCCGTAGTTTTGCGCCGTGAAGGTGGAAAACGCGTTGCCGAAATCCTGCACGGGAAGGTAGGCAAACGAGTCGATCTTCACCGCCGCGGCAAAGGCCGCCATGGTCACCGCGCCAAAGCTGTCCACAAGACGCTGGATGAGAAGAATCCCGAAGTTCATCGCTGACTGCTGCGCGCAGGTAAGAAGCGACAGATCAAGAATCTCCGCGAGCATCGCGCGGCTGAATGTACGATCGTCCTTCCCCGGCAGAAATTCGCCGCACTTCAGAAGCGCATAAATGAGAATTCCGATTCCTGAGACATACTGCGCCAGCACCGTCGCAATCGCCGCACCCGCAATGCCCCAGGAAAACACGAGCACGAACAGAAGATCGAGCCCGACGTTTAAGAGAGCCGCCGCACCCAAGAACCAAAGCGGCGCCACCGAATTTCCGACCGCGCGCAGCAGGCAGGCAAAGAAGTTATAAAGGAACGTCGCGATAAGCCCCGCAAAAATGATCACAAGGTACTCCCGCATCGAACCGTACAGCTCCGCCGGGATTTGCAGAAAGCGCAGAATCGGGTCTAAAAACGCGTAGACCAGAATGTTGAGCGCCGCCGTCACTGCGAAAATCAAAATGAGCGCATGCCAGACCGAGCTTCGAAGCGAGGCATAGTCCTTTTTCCCGAGGTAGATCGAAAACAGCGCGCCCGCACCCATCGAAAGGCCGAGGAAGATGGACGTGAGAAACGTCATGAGCGTATACGCAGAGCCTACCGCCGCCAGCGCGTTTTTGCCCAGCGCCTGCCCGACGATGAGCGTGTCTGCGATGTTATAAAACTGCTGGAGTAAATTTCCCGCGATCATCGGCAGCGCAAACAGCAAAAGCCCCTTTGTGATATTCCCCTTCGTCAAGTCCCGATACATGCTAACACCTGTCCTATTTTGTCTTTGCCGCGTGCGCAGTTTGCCTATTATAGCCCGAAATCTCCGGAAAAGCAACCGCCGCTTCGCACGTGATCGGCAAAAGGTGCGGTTTTTCCGCCGATTCCGGTGCAGCGTGAATGATTTGCAAAATTTTTCGAAAATCGGTAATTTTTTATTGATTCCCTCTTGCTATTTTTCAAAAATGCAATATACTAGGAAACAGGAGATCATCATAAGGGCGGGGACGATGTGGTACCGCCAATTTAACAATCCATGGCAGTCAAACGCTGCATGAGTAGAAATGGCGCGTCAAGTACCGGTCGGATGGGAGGTTGCCGCCGGGCGAAGGAGTTTCTCCGCGGTGTCATTTCGCATCCGCTGTTTGTGCAGGGTTCTCTGGCAATTGCGCCGGGGCTTCCTGAGAAGTCTGTTGCGTTTTACTGGAAAGGATTTTCGTCTGCTGCATCACTATATATTTCAACCTCCTCCTATCATTTCGATTCGGAGGCTATTTTTATGTCTAAAAACCAATCCGCAGCCGTTGCGCGCACGCACGCGCATTCGCTCAAAAACGTCAGAACCCTTGTTGTATCCGCTGTCCTCGCCGCCATCAGCGTGGTGTTGGCAAGACTCATTATCCCGATGCCGGACGTATCGACGCGCTTCTCGTTAGAAGCCGTGCCCATCTTCTTAGCGGGCATGTTCTTTGGCCCCATTCCGGGCGCGCTCGTAGGCTTTTCGGCTGACCTGGTCGGCTGTCTGTTCTCGGGCTATGGGTACAATCCCCTGTTCTGCATCCCGCCGATCCTCTATGGCCTGTCGGCAGGCTTCTTCCGCCCGATGTTAGCCAAGAAGACGAACCCGCTGACCATCGGCCTTGCCTTCCTGCCCGCGATCGTCCTGGGCTCCATTCTCTATCAGAGCTGGTCCCTGGCCTTCGTCTACGGCGGAGACGCATTTGAGGCATTCTTCCTGACAAAGCTTGCCTCGCGCTCTGTGCAGTTCGGCGTAACGTTTGTGCTCGACGTTCTGATCGTATGGCTGCTGTATAAAGCAAAGGTATTCTCCAGCGCAAAGCTCTGGCCGCCCGTTTCCGGCGCGCAGAAGCCGACGCGCGAGGACTGATTTTAAAGAAAGAAGTTTTTCGTTATGACGCTGGAACAAGCACTGCACTATATCCATGCTGTCTGCTGGAAGGGCAGCATTCCCGGGCTCGAGCGCATCGAAGCGCTGCTCGATAAAATGGGGCACCCCGAGCGCGCCTGCAAATTTGTCCATGTCGCGGGCACGAACGGCAAGGGCTCGACCTGCGCGATGCTGGCATCGATCTTTCAGGCCGCTGGCTATAAAACAGGTCTCTACACATCTCCCTATATTCTCCGCTTCAACGAGCGTATTCAGGTAAACGGGCAGCAGATTCCCGATAAGGCCATCTGCGAGCTGACCGAGTACATCAAGCCCATGGCGGACTCGATTTTCGAGCAGCCGACCGAGTTTGAGATGGTCACGGCGCTGGGCTTTGAATACTTCAAGCGCGAAAAATGCGACATCGTCATCTGCGAGGTCGGCATGGGCGGCGAATTTGACGCGACGAACGTCATCCTGCCCCCGGAGGCCGCCATTCTGTGCAACATCGGTCTCGACCACACCGAGGTTCTGGGCGACACGCTGGAGAAAATCGCAGCGACAAAGGCCGGGATTATCAAGCCCGGCTGCGACGCTGTCATCTACCGGGAGAAGCCGTCCGTCGAGGCGGTCTTTGAAGAACGCTGCAAGAAGGTCGGCGCGACGCTTCATAAGGCGGACTTTGATTCCATCCGGCTCGAGTCGCACGGTCTTTCCGGGCAGGTCTTCTCCTGCGGAAGGTTCGAGCACCTGAAGCTTCCGCTTCTCGGCGAGCACCAGCTCCACAACGCGGCGGTCGTTCTCGCGGCAGTGGACGCGCTCAAGGCCAAGGGCTGGAACCTCACGGACGAGGCCGTGCGCACGGGGCTTGAGACGGTGCAGTGGCCGGGACGCTTCCAGCTCATGCGCGAAAAACCGCTTTTCGTCGTCGACGGCGGGCACAACCCGCAGTGCATTGAGGCGCTCGTGCAGAATATTGACGACTATCTCAAGGGCCGCGAGCTCACAATTCTCACCGGCGTTCTGGGCGATAAGGATTTCCACTGCATGTATAAAAACGTCGCCCCGTATGCCAAGGAGTTCATCACCATCACGCCCGCCAATCCCCGCGCAATGTCGGCGGAAGGTCTTGCCGATTACCTGCGCCAGTTCGGAAAGCCCGTCACAGCTTGCAATGTGGTCGAAGACGGCGTCAGGCTCGCCATCGAGCACGCAGGAGAAACCGGCGTGGTGCTGTGCTACGGCTCACTCTACATGATCGGCGACATTGACGCAGCGCTTAAAAAATTGTCCTGATTTCAACGTATCCTGTAGGAGCGGACGCGTCGTCCGCTCCTACGTTTTTTCTGAAATTTTCCGGTTATGCGTAGGGGGCGATGCCTAAATCGCCCCACGGAGATGTTGCGAATTTGTCAGGGATTTCCGTAAAAAACGGTCTGTGCTGCTGGGGCGATGTGGGCATCGACCCCTACGAACCTTTCGGAAGGTTTCCAAACTCCCGTAACGTATTTTCATAGGAAATTTCGGAGGACGGGTCACTCCGCCGGACAAACCGGGAGGCTGATTTCGGTGACAAATTTGCCGGGGTCGTTCGTCAGGCCGTTGTCGATGAGGGTGACCTCGCGCGAAAAGCCGCCGATGGCGAAGTGGTGCGCCCGGAGAAAGGCGAGCAGCTTCTCATAGGCCGCGCCCGCTTGCGGGTGGCTTCCCCGGAAGCGGATGCGGGCGCAGAGCGTCTCGGGCAGCTTGTGCGTTTCGCCGTCAAAGCGGTCCTCCCGGTCGAGCAGCAAAAACGCGCAGTCGTACCGGGAAAACTGTCCGGCCTCCAAGTGCTCTTTCGAAATGCCGACGCCGACCTTTCCCAGAAAGACGACGGCCTCTCGCTGCGACTGCTCGAGCCTTCGGATAGAGGGCTCCATGTCAAGAAAGCTTTTTAAATACAGCGCGTCTTCCATCCACACAATGCGGCAGGCGGGCGTTTGGATGAGCTCAATCTCGTCCAGACGCGCGCTTTTTGCATCCTGCAGCTGCGAAAGGCGGTGGTCAATTTTCCGCTCGATGCGCGACAGCTCCGCGAGCTTTTGTTCGACGACAGCTTTTTGCTGCCGGAGCTTACATTCGATTGTTTCCACGTCCCGGTTCTGCAAAAAATCCGCGATTTCGGGAAGCGGCATGTCCAGCGCGCGCAGATAGCGGAGCGTGTTGAGCACCTCAAACTGGCGCGTGCTGTAATAGCGGTAGCCGCTGTCCGGGTTTATGTATTCAGGGGAAAGCAAGCCGAGCGATTCATAGTGCCGCAGGCTGCTGACGCTCATGTGAAAAAGCCTTGCGACCTCGCCGATGGAAAAAAGCTGCTCCTTGTCCATGCTAGCCTCCCAGCGCCGCGCGCGCTTCTTTTTTGCGCAGAACCGTGTAGGCAATCACGCAGATGACAACGGAGAGCGCGGAGCCCGCCGCCGTGGCAAGGCCCATGGGAAGAAGCGTTTGCGGGTACATCCGCGACATCAGCCACACGCCCGGCACGCGGACGAGGACAATGGCTGTGATATTGTGCAGAAACGACAGCCCCGATTTTCCGCAGGCGCAGAAATAGCCGCTGAAGCTGAAGTGGAGGCCTGCGAAAATGCAGTCGAAAATATACCCGCGCAGATACTGCCCGCCCGCGACGATGGCCGCTTCATCCGGCGTAAAGAGGCCGACGATCGGTTCGGCGACAAACTGGACGATCGCCGCGACGATAACGCCGAAGCCTGCCGCGAGCAAGATGGCGTAAAGAAGCGTCTTTCTGGCGCGTTCCGGCTTTCCGGCTCCGATGTTCTGCGCGCCGAGCGCCGAGACGGTCGAGAGCATCGAAGACGGCACGAGGAACAGGAAGCTGATCACCTTTTCCACAATGCCGACCGCTGCCGCATCCGTGAGCCCGCGCTGGTTCGCGATGACGGTGATGACGATGAACGCAACCTGAATGAGCCCGTCCTGGCAGGTGATGGGAAACCCAATTTTCAGAATATCACCGGAAACAGCCTTGTCCGGCCCTAAATCGCTCCGATGCAGCGGAAGACCGAGGCCGCGTTTGCGGATGGCAAGCAGGGCGAGAAGCACGCTGATGGCCTGCGAGAGCGTCGTTCCGAGCGCGGCGCCCGCGGGGCCGAGACGAAGCGCGCCCATGAACAGGTAGTCAAGCGCAATATTGCACACGCAGGCGCAGGCGATGAAGTACATGGGGCTCTTGCTGTTGCCCATGCCGCGGAAAATCGAGCTCAAGACGTTATAGGCCGTGATGAACGGAATGCCGAGAAAGCAGATGGTGAGGTACCGGACGGTTCCGTCGACTGCCTCTGCGGGCGTGGACATGATGGCCGTGATGCGCCGCACGAGCAGCAGTAAAAGGACCGTCAGCAGGGCGGAGATCCCGCCGAAGAGCGTCACGGTATTGCCGACCGCTCGGGCGGCTCTTTTTTCGTCTCCCGCGCCGACGGCCTGCGCGATGGTGACGCTTGTGCCCATGGCAAGGCCGACGAGCATCACGGTGAGCATGTGCATGACCTGCGAGCCGATGGAGACGGCGGTCGTCGCCGCGACGGGCTCAAACTGGCCGACGATGAAAAGGTCCGCCATGCCGTAGAGCGTTTGCAGGAAGTAGGAAAGAAGATAGGGAAGGGAAAAGCGGACAACGTTTCCAAATACGCTGCCGCTCGTTAAATTCTGCTGCATGGCGCGAGCCTCCTTGGTAATTGCGTTGCCCCTATCGTAAACTCTAAAGTAGTTGTAGAGTCAAGAGAAAAATAAAAAATCCCGCCCGCGGAACGGACCGCAGGCGAGAGGTGCGGAGCATGATCAGACGGGGAACTTCTGAATCGTCGTGGAAAGCGTCTCGCGCTCTTTGAGTTCCGCAAGCGCCTTCATGTGCAGCTGGGTCATGTGGACGGCCTGATGCGCGGCGGTTTCCCAGAGCTCCACGAGAAGCACCGTGTCGTCACTTTCGCTCGAGAAAAAGTAGTCGTATTGCAGGCAGCCGTCTTCTGCGAGGATTTTGCCGCGCAGACCCTGCGAAACGATCTGCCGGACAAATTCCCGGCCCCGGCCGGGCTTTGCCTGATAGGTGACGTGGATGAGAAGTTTCGGTTCCATAGCACGCGCTCCTTTGCTATTTTCAGTGTTGACCCTATTCTAGCACAGAGCGCGCCAGACGGCAATTGCGCAAACGGGCGATTTGTGTTAAGATAATGAAACGATGACAGGGGGAATGAATATGAAACGGAAGCTGACGGCGCTGCTTCTTTTGCTGGCGCTGCTTCTGAGCCTCACGGCCTGCGGCGATGCAGCGCAGACGATTGATACCGTGCAGCAGGCTGCGCAGACGGTGCAGGAGATCGCAGCCGCGCAGGAGGAAGAAACGCCCGCCATCGAGGAAGACGGCACATACACAACAAAAGAAGACGTTGCGCGCTACATTTACACCTACGGCCACCTGCCGGGTGACTTCATTGCCAAAAAGCAGGTGCAGGCGCTCGGCTGGGAGGGCGGCTCGCTCGAGCCCTACGCCCCCGGCAAGTGCATCGGCGGCAGCCGCTTCGGAAACTACGAGGGAACTCTCCCCGAAAAAGACGGCAGGACCTACACCGAGTGCGACATTGACACGCTGGGAGCGGAGAAGCGCGGGGGTAAGCGCATTGTTTTCTCCAACGACGGGCTCATCTATTACACGGAGGACCACTATGAGACGTTTGAGCTTCTCTACGGGGAGGACGGCTGATGGAAATCATTCTTGACGGACAGACCATCGACAGCCGCGAGACGCTGCACCAAAGGCTTTTTGAGCTGCTGCACCTTCCGGTCTGGTACGGAAGGAATCTGGACGCGCTGCATGACTGCCTGACGGAGCTTCGGGAGCCGGTCACCCTCCGCGTCATCCACGCGCACGCGCTTCGCGAGACGTTGGGCGGGTATGCGTCCGGCTTCGGCCATGTGCTCGACGACAGCGAGCGGGAAAATGAAAAGCTGACGGTTTTCATTTTCCCGCTCGCTGTCGTCGAGCACATG
>OGNB01000463.1_pt1 | contig 30316 bp, 25 predicted proteins | sample 1573301 | NCBI WGS metagenome assembly OGNB01 (sample SAMEA2581914, study PRJEB24529) | metagenome | biome: Human gut stool | place: China | collected 2011
TGACTTTTTGTTTTGGTGGAGATAAGCGGGATCGAACCGCTGACCTCATGACTGCCAGCTAAGAATTACTTGTTGCAGCTTGTTTTTACTTGTCGTAACTTATCGCCTGAAACCCTTGCGCCCCAATGGGTTCTAGATTTTATCTGTTGTGACTTGTTGTAACCTGATGTAGCTTCCCGTGTGGGTTTTTCTCATGCCCGTGTGGGTTTTGGTGCGGGTTTTTGTGAGCCGTGCAAATATGCCGCTCGGCTGCTCACGCCTGCTTGCTGTCGTCCTTCTTCGCTTTCAGCGCGTTGCGGAAGATATCACCGGCGGCCTTGATGCTTTCTGCGTTGGCGTGGGTATACATTTTGAGCGTGATGCCTTTATTGGCATGACCGAGTTTTTCGGAAACCGAAGCAACATCCGCGTGGTTCGTGATGGCGATACTGGCGAATGTGTGGCGCAGCTTATGCGGATGAAAATGATCGATGCCGTACCGTTCGCCGAATTTCTTAAAATATCGCGTCGGCGAGGTCGGGTGCATTGGCTCTGCGCGGCCATCCTGCGAAAAAACATACGGTGAGATGCAGGTACGGCTCTGTTCAATTCGCAGCTGCCGCAGAAGATCGGCTGCGTCGTCGCTGATGTCAATCACACGGGCGGAAGCGTCTGTTTTGGGCGTGTCCTCGAAAACGCCCTTGCCGCCCTTCTTGGCGGACGTATAGACAAGATTGTTTTCAATCGTGATCGTTTTATCCTTGAAATTGACTGACTGCCAGCGCAGCCCACAGATTTCTCCACGGCGGCAGCCCGTATCGATGATCAGCGTGATATACGCCTGCCATTTGAGCGGTTCATTTTTCAGGCATTCCAAAATATGCTGCATTTCCTCAATGGAAAAGGCTTCGACCTGCGCGGTGTCTTTAGTGCCTGCTTTATTGCGTCTGGGCTTTTTGACCTTCAGCATCGGATTTGAGCGGATAAGGTCACTGTCCTCCGCAGATTCAAATATCTGCCGCAAGGTGACATAGACTGCCGATATTGTCGATTCGGCTTTTCCACTGTTCAGTTCGGCCAGCAGTAAGGCTTCCAACTCCGCGCGTGTGACCTCCTGCATTTTCCGTTCACCGATGATGGGGTAAATGTGCCTATCCAATGCGTTCTGATAATAGGCGCGGCTATTTTCGGCAAGCGCCTTCTTTCCGATGGTTCCAGCGAGTTTGCCGGGCATAAAGACCCACTCGCCGTATTGTTTCACAGTCACGATTTTTGCTGCTTTTGCTGCTTTTGCCGCTTGCCTTGCCGCTTCCTGCGCGGCGATTTCTTTTTTCTCTCGGCGCGAGAGAATCAGTCCCTCTTTGCATTGCCGTTCAAACTCAGCTGCCCGTTTTGCTAATTCCCGCTGGATCGCCTTGTCACTCCAACCGGAAGGAACATACCACCGCGTAGACAGTTCAGAGGCTTCCCGGCTGGTACGGTAGCGGATTTCATAGTACTTGCGGCCATCTTTAGTTTTCTTCAGTCTCGTCGCTGCCATAGTCTTCGTCAAGCCCCTCCTTTTCCAGATAATCCTGATATTCGTGTACTTCTTTGTCGAACTTTTCCGCTGCCGCTGCATCTTCCAAATCCCGAAGCCTTTCAGCTTCTTCCAGCCGTGCGTAGAAATTAAAAACAATCAATTCAGCATCACGCGCATTGAGAAAGTGATCTTTATCGTGATCAATAAGTGCCTGAATACTTTCCGTAACGTCTAAGCGTGCAAGTCTATAGTCTTTAAAAACTTCATCGCAATACGGTTCAAACTCGTTACTTAATTCTTCAACACTACTTCGTTCTAACTCCCGCATTGCTTCGGATGCCTCCTGCAAATGATATAGGCTTCGCACGAATCCCTCCAGTTCGTCCGACGAAAGCAATACATCAAGTGCGCACCTCAATGTCTGTTTACGCAATTCCATACGGAAAGAGGGCGTATTGGGATATGGCTTTATTCGAGTTACTTTTGCGAGATTTTCAACGGCTTCTGGGGAGAGTCCAAGCGTTTTTTGAACAATTTTTTTATTTTCTTCAACGCTGGGATTTTCAGAAAGTCCGAGCAGCCAGTCAGCAGATACGTTGCATCTTCTTGCAATTCTTTCTAGAGTTATTGCATCAGGAATACGCTCACCTGATTCATAAAAGCCTACAGTTGGCCGGGAAATGCCTAAAAATTCTGCGAATTCGGCTTGCGTTTGATCTCTGCGCAATTTAATAAATCGACCTGCAAAAGCCGGCATTTTTTGTTTCATGTGTTTACACCACCCAAGCAAAAATTCTTCAAATGTTATCACATGAAGAAAACTTTCTTCATGTATTGACTCTTCAATAGTTAACTCATATAATCATCTTAGACAACAACAAGAGCATTGTCAAGTAAAAAATATGAGGAGTTGAGTCGATATGAAGAATCTGGACATTCGCCTTTCAGCTGCTGGACATGGTATAAAGCTTTGGCAAATTGCAGATGCACTTGGTATTTCGGATTGCACTTTTTCTCGCAAGCTGCGCAAGGAAATTTCTGAATCTGAAAAGCAGGAGATTTTTGCAATTATTGAAGGACTGACGCGGAAGGACGAAAATGCGAACCATGGATGAACAGAAAGTGGAAAATCCACCCTTCCAAAAAATTGAAGATGCTGTCCGGACAACCGGCCTGAGTGCGTGGTTCCTGCGGCGCGGCTGCCGGGAGGGGTCAATCCCCTGCGTACGGTCGGGGCGTACAATCTATGTCAATGTGCCGGCTCTTTTGCGGCAGTTTGCTGTGGAGGTGGAAGCAAATGAAGAAACGACCCGGTGTACTTCTCTATTTTGACATCCGCAGCGGAATGAAGCGTTTGAGCACAAGTGACAAAGGGCGGCTGTTCGATGCGATTCTGGACTATGCCGAAAATGGCGTTGTTCCTGACTTTGAGGGTGGTTTGGGTGTCGCATGGGATTTCATCGTCCAAAAGTTGGATAAAGATGCGGAAACTTATGCAGCGAAGTCGGTTGCAAATCAATACGGTCCTTATGTGCGTGAACAAGAGAAGCGGGGGCTTCCGACTATAACTCGCGAAGAATGGTGCGCCCTGAGCGATGCCGAACGAAAACATTTGATGTCGTTCGGCATCGAATGATATCAATCGATATACAACTACAACCCACCTACATCTTCAACCCATCTACACCTACAACTGTTTTCCCAATAAGAAGAAAAACCAGGAGGGTTATATGTCGCAGGAACATTTGAAAGGTTTTATCCGGCAGTCTTTTGACTGCCGGGAGTTTCTAAAAAAGTCGAGTGGATGTTCGTTGTACATCTGCCCCAAATGCGGTAGCGGGAGTGGGCAGCACAAAACCGGTGCGGTCAAATATTATCCAGACACTCAGCGTTGGTACTGTCACAGGTGTAGGACTTTGGGTGACATCTTTACGATCTACGAGCTGGAACACGACGTTGATTTCGGCACAGCACTTCGGGCGCTGGCGGAACAGCTTGGTACGTCGGTCGAGCCGCACAGCACAAAGCCCGCTCGGAAGTGCCCACCCGCTCCGTCTCCCGTGCAGTCCGGCTCTGCACCGAAGGATCTGTCTGATTACTTCGCGGCGTGTCGTGCCAGACTGCATGACCCTGCCGCTGTTTTCTTCCTATCTGCTCGTGGAATCAATATCAAGACGGCAGAGACTTATGGCCTTGGCTTCGACCCCAAAGCAGACCCGGCAGGAAGTCACCGCTGCTGCCCGCGAATTATCATCCCGACAAACTGTTTCCACTACGTCGCACGCAGTATCGATCCGGATGCACAACCGGGGTGCCGGACGATGAATAACCTGGGCGTCTCGCCCGCTCTCTTCAACCGGCAGGCCCTCTATGCGCCCGGCGATGAACCGGTCTTTGTCACCGAGGGCGCATTCGATGCACTGTCTGTTATCGAGGCAGGCGGCAGTGCGGTTGCGCTCAATAGCGCCGCCAATGGTCGGCTCCTGTTGAATGCGCTGCGGGAACGGCCAACGAATCACCCGCTCTTGCTCTGTTTGGACAATGACTCCGCGGGCTGGGAGGCCTGCGCAAGTCTCTCTGAGCAGCTACACGGTATGGCAGTGACCTTCCGGGATGTTTGCACGGAAATTTGCTGTGAGGCGGGGGACCCGAACGCCGCGCTTCAGGAGGATAGGGCAAATTTCATTGAATCTGTGCGGAGGCTCATTGGAAACTGAATGACCCCCCCAAAAAAAACAAGGAGCGGAAAAATGAGAAATTACAAAAATAACCAGTTTGTTCGCTGCATCTGTGGAAACATCCTCGCCGGGTACGATGGACGCAGCCTGACTATCCGGAAGAAGGGGCGATCCGTCGCCGTGGCATCCTGTCAGGCAAACATCGAAATAACCTGCGAAGACTGTGGGTGCAGAATCGACGTCCTACTTGATGGGCAGGCTATCCATACACGGTCAATGGCAGGAAACTGCTTTGGAGATTAAGACAATCGATAGGGCCGACGAATTTCGTCGGCCGTTCGGAAACATAGATTTCCGGCAACAAAATGATATGGCCCTGCGGCCGGAATAGCACATACGCACTTTCACACAGATTTGAGCAAAAGTCATTTATTTTAGGAGGAATTTGGAATGAGCAACCGCATTTATGAAATCGTTGAGGAAATCGCCACACTTTCAGGGACAGGCCGCTCGAAAAGAAAAGTGAGACGCATCCGCTGGGATAATAGTCCTGATTCCGTGCTGGACATTCGTAAGTGGTTCCAAGAGGTCGATGGGACGGAAACGCCGTGCAAAGGCATAAAGCTGAATGCAGCAGAAGAAGCTGCCTTGCGGGAAGCTCTTCGTTTGTAAGAGGAAAACAAGAAAGGAACGTTCTTCCTGAGGCGTTCCTTTTTTATTATATCTATGGGGCGGTGTAACGAATCGTTCCCCCGTCTGACTACAACGAAACCAGCGGCCAAAGGTCGGAAAATACGATTTTTGCGTCACTCGCTAGTGGTTAGCCAACGAATCCAATTTTGGTCTCGTTGTCCGGATTACGGACGGCGTTCAAAGATGAAAACAGCATGTCCGGATTTCGGACAGACCAGCCCGACGAAATTCGTCGGCATGGTTATAGGAGTAACCAACGGAAAATTCCGTTCGCTGATTTCATTGAGCGCAATTTTGCGCTGAGTGACTGGCACTGAATCCAAATTTGGATTTAATATAATTCCAACTCGGTCAAAAATGTACGGGTTGAACATCGTGCAGCGCGGGGGCGTGTTACAAACATACCCACCTTACTGTGCTTTGCCGTATAGGGCTAATGGACAAAATTGTCCATTACTCAAAAATGAGTAAAACGCTGGAAAAACCGCGAAAGTCTTTCCTGGAACGTTGGGAACCCTCTCAAAAAAGAGCAGGTTCCGTTTCGCCCACTTGTGGGGGAAATGGTGCTTGCGGTCCGTCCTTTTTTCGGTCAGACCATGGAGCGGCATTTTACCACCCCACTTCGGTCTACTGCGTTTTACCACAGACGCATACAACCGTCCGAATTTCGGACAGTTGCTCTGTGAGCCTTCCATGGGCTTCCATACAGAAATACGCCGCTTGCATGACTTCTCCTTCGCGCCGAGTGGATAAAAACCGCTCAGAACGGCGCGTAGAAGCCCACAGAGGCATTTGCAGAACATGGCCGGACGCAGAGCACATCCCCCTTCACCTCATTTTTACACGCTTTCCGGCATGAAAGCCCCCCCGATATCCATGAATTTGGTAAAAATTAGGCTTCTGCTGTCTGGGACAAATACTGAAAAAACACGCATTTCTGCGTAAAACTCATCAATATCCTTCGATTCGGCGTACTCCGGTCAAATCGTTTGGCGGGAATTCTGCGAATTGAGGTGGCTCCACCTTCTGCCCACGGGCAGCATATTGGCCGGTGCGGGCCGCAGATTTCTGCGGCTTTGCGCCATGCAGGAAGGCAAGCAGCGTTTCTTCCGAAACCATGACCTGCCCGCTAACACTGTTGGACGGGAGTTTTCCGCTCTTGCAGTATCGGTACGCGGTTTTTCGTGAGACATTCAGAACCTCCGCTACCTCGTCGAGATCCAAAAGCGTGACTCTGCTGTTTGGCAGATATGCGATGTATGGCACAAAATCAACACCCTTGTGTTAAGCAATCATACTTTTATTATAATCTGAGCTCCAAATTTAATAGGTCATATCATTTTGCTTAAAAATGTTCTGGATTTTCAGGATTTATTAAAAACAGAGCTTATTCGTTTCCTTGGAACGCGTTCGAACGAAGAAGTGCTCTATGGATTCCTGAAAAAATTTATCATTCGGACTTGTAAAACGGCCCCCGGGTGAGGTTTTGCTGAAAAAAGACCGTGAGAAACCTGTACGAGCCCCTCACGGTTTTTTTATGAATATCTTTGATAGATCTGCCCGCGGTTTCCGGCATCAATCACACAGACGACGAGCAGGCCGTCGTCTATGGTGTATATGACGCGGTAATCGCCGACACGCAGGCGGAGCAGACCACGGCTCTTTTTCCCCTGCAGCCGTTTGATATCGCCTTCATATGGCAGCTTGCTGATGGCGCGTAAGACGCGTTTCTTTTCCGGCTGCGGGAGCTTCACAATGAACTTCTCAGCAGGCTTTTCGAGGACAATCCGGTATTTCATAGGGTAACGCCCTCACGCCTTGCAAGCTCTTCGATGGATATCGTGTGATGCTTCTCCGGGTCCGGGTCGTTCAGGTAATCGTCGACCAGCTGCTCGCAGTACCGTGCGTCCTCCAACTCGTCGTCGAAGGCCATTCCCTGCAGGAAGGCCAGCAGGCCGGCCATTTTGTATTCCGGGAGCCGGCTGATGATCTGGTTTACCTGTTCACGGTCACTCATGGTATGAGACCTCCTTGATTTGGATTTTTTATGTGCGATCAACAATCGCAAGTGTTTTTCCAAGCGGTGCAAGCAGCTTCAGGATGGTGTCAATCTGCGGGTTCGATGTTCCGCGCTCCATTCGTGCGATCACGGGCTGCTTTACCCCGCTCAATTCCTCCAGCTTCTTCTGGCTGATCCCTTTTTCCTGCCGTGCCTTAATGATCTCACCAATAAGTGCAACGCGGAGATCGCTTTCTGCGCGCTCCTCCGGTGTCAGCAGTGTATCGATAAAGGCCATTGTATCACCGCCAATGGCGGGACTATTGTTGCTCATCTGCAATGCCCCTTTCTATCATGTCCATTATACGCAGAAAGAATCATAGTGTCAAGTACTTCTGGGTTATTGAACGGGAGGGAGGAGGGCGGAACTTGACAATCGGTATCTTATAGAGCAAACAGGACTGCCCCCCTTTGGGGGGCAGCCCTGTGCGGGAAAGGATCAGGCGGTGGTCTTTGCAACATTCTCCACGAAGCGGTGGAGGATGGCGGCGACCTGTGCTCTTGTGGCGTTGCCGGTGGGCAGGAGACGGCCTTCGGAGCCGTTGACCAGCTTCTCGGCGAAGGCCCAGCTGAGCGGGGCTTTGGCGTAAGTGGAGACCTTCGCGGCGTCGGAGAAGCCGTTCAGGCCTGCGCTGGCGGTGGTGCCATACTGCTTGTACTGCGCGTAGCGGTAGAGGATGGCAGCCATCTGCTCGCGGGTGACGTTGGTGTTCGGGCTGAACGTCGTGGCGCCGGTGCCGTTGACGATACCGTTGTCGGCGGCCCAGGTGACGGCGTCCTCATAGTAGCTGTTCAGCTTGACATCCGAGAAGCCGCTGTGGCCGGAGACAGTGGGCTGGCCCTCGAGACGATAGAGGACTGTGACGAGCATGGCGCGGGTCATGGAAGTGTTCGGGCTGAACGTCGTGTCGCTGGTGCCGGAGAACAGGCCGTTCTCATAGGCGTAGACGACATCGTTATAGAACCAGTCGGCTTCGCGCACGTCGGTGAACGGGAGCACGCCGTTGGTGAACTCGACTTCGATCCTCGTCGAGACGGTCAGCTTGTCCACGGTGTAGGTCGTGACCGCGCCGACGGACTTGCCGTCGACCTTGACGTCCTTGACGTGGTAGCCCTTGTTGGGGTTGAAGGTGAAGGTGACGGATCTGCCGATGTGCGAGAGCGTCAGTTTCGGCTCGACGGTGCCGTTCTTGCCGACCTTCAGGATCTTGCCGAGCAGCTGCTGCACATACTGCTCCGGGCTGATGTCCGCCGCGCGGAGCCAGCCGTTGTAGTAAGTGCCGTCGCCGAGGGCGGGATAATCCGGGTCGTCGAACCAGTCGGCCGCCTCGTGCGCGTAGTCATTGATGTAGTGCCAGACGACCACGTCGCCGTCCTTGAGCTTCCAGTTCTTCAGACCGCGGTCCGGATGCGTGCCGTTGACCGTGTACATCCAGCCGGAGCGCGCGCCGTTGGTGAACTCGCTCAGGGCGTAGCCGCCGAGGCAGGACGGGGCGTAGATCGTGCGGACATAGTCGTTCTCCTCGCCGATGGAGCGCAGACCAGCCTCGCCGATGGCCTTGGTGTAAAGATCGTAGACCGTGGCATCCTCCTGCAGGTCGTAGGAGGTGGTGGGGATCCAGGTCACGTATTCGGGCAGGTAGCTGTCCTTCGTCAGGTTGACATCCTGCGTGGCCTGCAGCGCGCCGATGAGGCGGAAGGTGACCGTGATATCCTTGCCGTTGAGCTTGTTGATCTTCTCCGCGGCTGCGTTGAAGCTGCTTTCGACCAGCTTGCAGTCGTCGGCGTTGTTGATGTTCCGGACGCCCTCTTCATAGGCCTCCTTGAGCTTCTGCAGGCCCCTGGTGGTGAAGTCCTTGGTGTCCTTCGCGTCGTAGATCTTCTTGAGATCGTCGAGCACGGTCTGGCGCTTGTTGGTCAGGCGCTGCTGATACTCGGCTTCGGCCCGTTCGAGCGAGGTAAGGTTGGTGACCTCGCTCTTCTTGTCGCCGAGGGCTTCGTAGTAGCGGCGTGCCTGCTTGATGGCAGTGAGACTGTCGTCGGTGATCGGGAAGAGCGCGTCAATCATGTCCTCGACCTTGCTCACGTCGGTCTCGATGACCTCGCGGGCAAGGGCAGTGAGGTAGCCGGAGTCGTTCTTGAAGTAGAGCGTGCCGCGGGCGTCGCAGATCAGGCTGCAGAGATTATACTGCTTTTCTGCGCCCGTCGGCGTGTAGAGCTCCTTCGTCACGCCGGTGTCGAAGGTGTGGTTCGCGACGTCGTACTTGAAGAAGTTGATGGTGCCGTTCTCCTCGTTGCAGGAGCCGTAGATGTAGAGCTTGCCTTCGCCCGCCTTGTAGGCGTCGGAGACGAGGAGGCTGGACTGGATGTAGCCGGTCGTTGCAGCACGATCATACACCGACATGGGCTCCGCGCCAGCTTTGATCGCGTAGATCTTGCCGGGACTCTGGAACTGGGTCTGGCCGGAGCAGGTGACGAAGACGGTATCGCCGCAGACGACGGGCGTGCCGGTGATCATGCCATCGAGCTTGAGCGCCTCAGGCGTGCCCAGTTGTCCGTCACTGCTCACCGTGGCGCGGTAGAGGTAACCGGCCTTGGAGGTGAAGTAGACGTAGCTGCCGGATTTCACGACGGCGGAGCGGAGGTCGCCGATGAGGTTCGTCTCGGTGTCGATGACGGCGCCGGTCTTCGCGTTGACGCTGTAGAGCGTGGAGCCGTACTCGGTGGAGCCGCCCTTGCCGTTGTCGGAGCCGAAGATGACGTAATTGTCCGTCGCATAGGCGCCGACCCAGTAGAAGCCGCCGGCCTTGGAGACGCGCCAGCTGGTGTACTTGGTCTCGGTGGTGCGGCCCGGGTCCTCGTCGGTGGTAGAGAGGCAGAAGTAGGTGCCGGTCTTCTCCTCCTGCTGCCACGTGCCGGTGTAGATGTAGCCGTTGTGGTAGGTGATGGGCGAGATGAGCTGGCCTTCAAAGCCCTCGGAGACCCAGACGCTCTTGAGCGTCGCGGCGTCGATGGCCTGCACGTGGGCCTTCTCGTCGGACGTGTTCGCGTCGAGCTGGATGTAGAACTTGCCGTCGCCGTAGGCGATGGGGTTCGTGCCGAACTGGCTGGAGCCGACGAGCGTTTCGGAGGTGGCGGTGACCGTGCCGGTCTTCGGATCGATGGCCTTGACGGTGCTGCCGGTGAGGACGTAGAGCTTGCCGCTGACCATCAGCGGCGGGGTCGGGGTGCCGCCGATCTGGACAGCCCAGGACTTGACAGTCGCGTCGGCGGAGATGGGCGTTTTCGCGGAGGTGACGCCGTTGTTTGCCTCATTTCCGCGGAAGCTGGGCCATTCGCCGGTGACGGGCTCGCTCGGGTCGACGGGGGTGACGGTGCTGCCCGCGGGAGCGAGGCTGACGTCGATGAGGAGCGAACCGCCTCTGAGCTGCACCTGTGTCAGCGAGCCGGTCTTGGTGACGTAGCCGCTGCTGGAGACACGGTAGGTGTAGGTGTAGCCTGCGCCGCCGAGGAGGGTATAGACGCCATCAGAGTCGGGCAGGACGGGGGTCCCGGCCTGATCGATGACGGTGACGGCGGCGTCGGCGGGGGTGGTGGTGAAGGTGACGGAGGTGGTCTTGACGCGGTTGATGGCGACCGTGAGGGTCTTGCCGCTGACCACGATGTCGAAGCTGGTCTTCCCTGTCACGTCGACGTCTGCCGTCGTGTTCGCTGTGCCGCTGATCGTCACGGTGTCCGACGTGAGGGCCGGGACGGCGGTGACGGAGACGGTGGAGGCGGAGTCGGGCAGGTCGAGCTTGTAGCCGGTCTCGGTCTTCGTGACGCGCTGGGCGGCATCTGCGATCTTGACGGAGAGGCTGGAAAGCTCGGGGACGATGACGATGTCGACCTGCTGGGTCTCGCCGCCGAAGGTCATCGTCAGGGTCTTTGTGCCGCTGGTGAGGGTGGCGGTGGAGAAGGGCCAGCTGAGGGCGTCATACGCGCCGGAGGTGGTCTGCGTCAGGGCCGTATCGCCGATGGCACCCTCGGCTTTCTTGCCGGAGTTGGTCCGGTAGAGGAAGGTCAGGGCGGACTCGGCGTTGGAGGCGAGGGCGGAGGCCGGGATGGTGACGGTCTTTTTGCCGTCCTGCCCGTCTGTGACGGTGTAGGCGGTGCTGCCCTGCTTCACGGCGAAGGAACCGAGGCCGCTGGCCTCCGAGGCGGCGGTGACGGTGACGGTGTAGGTCGCGGTGGCGGACTTGTCTTCCGAGGTGACGGTGTAGGTCACGGGGGCGGAGAAGTCCTGCGCGCCGGTGGGCGTATAGGTCGCGCGGGAGCTGAGGGTGAGGGTCGGGGTGAGGCTCGTCAGGGTCGTGCCGTGGGGCAGGACGAGGGTGACGGTCTTCGCCGCCTCGTCGATCTCAGCCTGATGGCCGTCGATGGCAAAGCCGAGGAGCTTGGCCTCATAACCCTTGGCGGTCTCAGCTTCGCCGGGGATGTAGTTGCCGTTTGCCCAGGTCTCGTCTGCGGTGGGGGCGCGGAAGGTGATCTTGAGGAGGGACTTGGGCTTTTTGTAGGCGTTCAGCTCGTCGATGTGGGTCTGCGAGTTGACGTCGGAGGCGGCGATGAACTTCGTCTCGACCGCGCCGGAGTAGCTGACGCCGTTGGCCTGACCGCCGACGACGCTGTCGGAGTTGGCGACGAAGCAGCGGCTGATGACGGAGTTCTCGCGGCGGAGATAGCCGGCGATCGCGCCGCGGTAGGCGCTGGCGGAGGTGGTCTCGCCGGTGATGGTACCGGCGGAGTCGCAGTTGTAGATCTCGGCGTAGCCGCAGCCGAGGATGCCGCCGGCGTTCTGCACGTCCGCGGTGTTGGTGGCGTGGACATTGCCGAGATTGCGGCAGGACTCGATGAGGACGGAGCCGTTCTTATTGTTGACCTTGCCTGCCACGCCGCCGACGTTGCAGCCGCCGGTGACCTTGCCGGTGTTGACGCAGCCGATGATCTCGGTCTTCACGCCGAGCGCGTCGCCCGGGTCGATCTGGCCGACGAGGCCGCCGGTGCAGTTGCCGTCCATGCCATAGTAGCTCTGCATCGAGACTTCGTTGGAGACCCCACCAGTGTTGACGCTCTGGCTGATCTTTACGTTGGCCGGGCCGCCGACGAGGCCGCCCGCGCTGGCGAAGTTCCCGTTCGGCGTGTCCGCCGGGGCGACGGTCACGCTGCCGTCGTTGCGGCAGTTCGTGATCTGGTTCTGCGCGGAAGCCCATGTGCTGCTGTCTGTGCGGGCCACAAGACCGCCCGCGTAGCAGTTGATGGTGCCATCGACCGCGCCCGTCGGCTTGCAGGTGACAGCCGCCCGGTTGGTGCAGTTGTCCAGCTTGCCGCCGTCCTTCAGATACAGGGCGAAGGAGCCGACCAACTGGCGGGCGGTGAAGCTGCAGTCGCTTTCGATGGTCAGATTCTTGACCGCACCGGAGACGGTATGGAACAGGGCGGCGTTTCCGTTCGTGCTCAAATTGTTCAGCTTCAGGCCGGTGATCTTATAGCCGCCGCCATCGTAGACACCTTTGAACGTACCGCCGATCACGGTTCCAGACGTTGCGGTGACTGCACTCAGGTTCAGGTCGTCCCGCTGCAGATAGTATGCTTCGGGATGGTATTTGACAAAGCTCGTAAAATCATTGGTGCCTTTGATCAGGAACGGCTCTGCCGCAGTGCCAAGGCCCTCTAACGTTACCTGATAAACGGTTACAGTATAGTCACGGTAGTGGACACCGTCTTCGGCCATGACTCTGACTGTTTTGGGCTTCATGTTCTCAAAGCGCAGGGTATCCGCGTTTTCCACATAAGCCCCGTTGCTGAGGGTAAAGCTCGGTGCAAGCTGGGTCAGATCATCCGTACCGACAGGTCCCTCGATCGTGATCTCTGTGCCAGAAATTTTTCCTTCATACTTGCCAAGCTTCATGCTCTTCATTCGAGCGGTGGACGATTTTTCACCCGGCTGCAGCTCTGCAAACGTCGCAGAGACGGTCACTTCGCCATAGGGCATCATAAAACTGATACGGTTAGTATCTCTCGGGTCTACTGTGCATGTCACATCTTCGCCGAATGCGTCTTTGGCTGTAAATGTGTTCAGTTTATAGCCCTCGTCCGGCTCAGCAGTCCACCACACCGTATCCCCGGGACGAGCCTCTTTATAGACTGTTTTTATTGTCCCGTTCGTGCAGGGCGTTACTGTCTGCTTTACAACCCGCTTGTCGGTAATCGTAATTGTTTTTGTAGCACTTGTACCTTTCAGCTTGCTACCTTCAGGCAGACGGTTTCCGTCTATGGTGAATGTAACTGTGCCGGTGGTTTTATACCAGTTTACCGTCGCTGAGTTACTCGTCTGTTTAAGTACAGCATCTTTTGGCTCAATCGACGTAATTGCACCACAAAATCCAAGCAGCGTGATCTTTGACTTGCTTGCAACTTCTTTCGATGGAACAGCAGTGGACGTAGTTGTTACAGTCGTGTTGCCCCACTTTGCTTTATCTTTTTTCTTGCTGCCAGTAGTTTTCGGAGAAACTGACACTTTTTCCGGTATCAGATTCCCATCACTGTCACGGTCGTCTGTTACGGAGTATTCTACACCCGACAGAGGCCATTTTAGCTGCGCATGATACTGCAGATAAGTAGCGGTTTTGCCTTGATAGGTGACCTTAATTGCTGATACATCGTTGTAACTGCTGTTCTTAAAGTCATCGCAAGTTACTTCCATCCCTTCGATCACATTCCCATTGCTGTCAAGCGCAGACCATCTAGGCTTCTCCGCCACAACATTTGCTGCAGTAAACGAAGAGTACACAATCAGCGTTTTTGCCTCATGGTTGGGATAAAAAATGGATGTTACATCTTCATTCCACGTGTTTGTTCCTATGAGCTGTATCGTCGAAAATGGCATATCGTCGTCTGCCGCAGAGACGCATACAGAAACTGCTGTCATCAGAAGTATCAATGCCAGCAGCATAACTGCAAAGCGCAGGTTCTTTCTTTTCTTCATGTTTCAGTCAAAAAAAGGGCGGGCGGCCACTTTGTGGCCGCCCGCAGTTGTTGAGTTGTTAATTCGTTATCAATAGTTCACGCAGAACCAGCGAACAACATCGTTGTTTGTCAGGACGTAGCTGGCTGCGCCGACCATCGGGACTGCGCCGTTCACGGAGTACATCCAGCCCGCGGAGCCCCCGGCGTTGATACCGCCGATACCATAGACATAGACGCCGTAGCTGCTGTTCTGTGCGCCGATGGTAATGTTAGCCTTTGTGCCGATGGCGACCAGCGCGTCATAGACGGTCGCGCCGCTGTCCAGCTCCAGACGGACAAGGCCGCTGTTGTCGCCGGAAGCGGTCTTCATCTTGCTGTTGATGTCCGAAACTGCATCGGGGTATCTCGTCGAAGCGTTGTTCGGGTCGATCGTGAAGCTGACGGTGATCTTGCCGCTGCCGTCCACGGCCGCCGCGACATAATAGTCTCTGGTCTCTTCGTCATAGGTGACGGAGATCATCTTGTCGGTGCCGCTCAGATTCAGCGTGTAGGAGCCGTCGGTGTTGGCCGTGACAGCCGTGCCGGAGATGGTCGCATCCGCGTTTGCCTTTACGACAGTCATCGGCAGTGCGGACAGGTTTGCGGTGGAGGGCAGCGTGCCGCGCACGGTGTAGGCAATGCCGGTCCAGCCGTCCGGCTCCTCAGAGGTGCCGATGTTCGGGTTCTGGACGTTGTAGGCGTTGTTGGTGAAGGCCACGCCGCCGATCGTGAAATCAACCTTCCACGGGTCATTGGCGTCGATCACAACATCACCGTTCTTGAGCCCAGCCGCAAAACGATAAAGTGTACCGCCAACATACACATCGACATATGCATTAAACAAATCGGCATATGCAGAATACGTACCGTCATTGTTCCGGGTAAGATCAACATCCTCAGATGTAGGAGTTGCACTTGCCGTAAACGTAATGACTGCGTTCCTCAGAGAATACTCGGATGCTGTGTACTGGGTTGTGCCATTCAAGGTCGCTCTGACGTAGTTTACGCCATCAATGGTCGAGATCGTTGCGGTCTCGCCGTTGATGGTCGCGCTGGAGATCGAGCCTCCATCGCGTGCAAATACTGCGATGCTCAGGCTGAGCACCATGACCACTGCGAGCAGCAGAGCCGTCAATTTGCGCATGTTTTTCATGTGTATTTCCTCCTGAAAAATATTTATCTTCACGGCTTTCGCCGTCAGATATGAAAAGAAATGCTGTCCACTGCGGTCAGTCTGTCTTCCTGTGCTCCCGTCCGCCTCGACGTAGACCACGTTGGCAGCCCCTTGACCGGCTCGTCTCGTCGCCGATTTCCCCGGGGTCTGTATGCTTTCCTGCCGCAGCTATTCAGTTGTTGACGCGGATCATCTATGAGACGGGCGAAGGCCCGATGGGTACGTGTTTTTCCGCCGGCGGGCAATAGAAAAAAGCAGCGACAAAGATCGCTGCTTTTGTGTACACCGGCCAGACCCCAGAGAAGCGCACGCTCCCCTGTGGTTTTTGCTCGTGTAGGTCTTCTGACTGATGCGTTCAGGGGGTATCCCCAACGCGCTCGTCCGGCCTTCTCTCCCCGCCATTACAGCAGTTCCAATGACCCGCTTTCGCAACACGCGTCTCCGCGCGCGAACAAGCGCTCCGCAATCACAGCTACGAAACCAAAAGCCTGCCGGCTCCGGTCCCATGTCCGGGACTTGCACCCGATTCCCTTGTTCAGCAGAACAAGATCTGCGTGTCCGGGTCTCCCCGGGTCGCGCAGTTGCCACAAAAGCTGCGTATTGAATTTTCGTATGTATCAGCACCGGCAGAATGCCGGGGAGCTGCCCTATCGTCCGGCCTTGCGCCGGAGCTTGTCCTGCTTCGCCTGTTCCAGATTGGCCTTTTTCCGCTCGGCCTTGGTCCGCTTGTCCAGCTGGCGCTGGGCCTCAAATTCCTTCTGGAAAAGGTCGGTCTTCGTCAGGGCGGGGTGGACGCGCCGCACAGCCTGCTCCGCCGGGACGCCGCTGGCGCACAGGGCGTTCGCCCAGCCCCGGAAGCGCAGCTCGATGAGATCGCCGCCGATCACCTCGGTGCGCCCGGGGATATGCCCCAGCTCCGCCCGGCACTGGCGCAGATAGTCGGCAAGCTGCTGATTGCTGTCCGCCTGATGGGCCAGGACGAATTCCACGTTCCTGCGCGAGAGCGCCAGCAGCGTGCGCTGGGTCAATACCTTTTTCAGTGCGTCCATATTCTCCTGACAGGTCCGATGCGGGTTCATCGCTGCACCTCCCCTGCGCTGCGCTCCTTGCGGCGAAGCTCGAGTGCGTAGAGATCCCGGACGATCTTGCGGGCGGCGAAGGGCGGCGGGTTTTTGGAGGAGGCGATCGAGCCGGAATAGAAGCTGCCGAGCGCCTTGCGCCACGTGCCGAAGCGGTATTCCAGATAATCGCCGCCGATGACCTCCACCTTGGCCGGGACATGCCCAAGCTCGTCCATGCAGGCCTTCAGATAGGCCGACAGCTGCTCGGGCGTGTCGTGCTGGTGGTCGATGATGAACTGGACGTTTTTATAGGCGATGACGCGTTCGATGCGGTCCAGCGCCGCCTTGTCCGGGGTTTCAGGCAGATGCAGTGTTTCCATCGTGGGTGTCCCTCCTATCGTCGTTTCCTGCGGGCATACCGGTCCCTGAATGACAGGAACTGGATGTCCGCACAGCAAAAAAGCCGATCTGCCTCCACCACTTGGGAAACAAACCGGCGCCCTGCTCCGCGTTTTCGATAGGATCATCGTGCTATCTATCCTGTTTATCAGCCTCTGCACATGCTGGGATATCAACAGACAGAATCCCGTGCAGCAAAGATAAGCGATTCTCCTGACTTGGACTATGGACGCGACGCGTCCGCGCGCTGTTTCCTACCTTCTCACGGGGAAAGCCCCGCAATGGCGGCCTTTCGGCCACATGGACTGCGAAAACGCGCTGTCTGACGCGCTGCGCAGGCTACTTCGGAAACTTGCTCATCCGCACAGTTCCGGGCGAGTAGATTCATTGCTCTTTCACTGCGGACTATCCGGATAACCCGCGGTTACAAATCTTCAGCTGACAAACGATATGCAATTGTCAAAATGGCTGCGCGCAAACGTAGACGTTTCTTTTCAGGCAGTTTTCCCTGCTGTGCGCGCCGTTTCACTGTTAATTTTTATCATACCGCAGGAGAATAGAAAAGTCTACTATTTTTTGCAGGATTTCATCTTTTTTCACAAAATCTTGCTTCTTTCAGACCCCCACAGATTCACCGCTTTTGCAAGCGATTTGGGCCAGATCCGGGCTAGTGAGGGAAGAAATGCGGCTGCTGATTGGGCGGAGAGAGGGAAGTAGTCGGCGGGCTACTCCGGCGGCTGCGTCGCCTCCGTGCCGATTGCATTTTCTTATGTTTTCTGCATGAAATGCAGAAAAAGCGGCGCTTTCGCGCCGCAAAAATGCAATCGGTCGAACCACAGCGCTTCTCGCGCCACGTATGCCCAGCCAAAACAAAAAAGCCATTCCTTACGGAATGACTTTTTGTTTTGGTGGAGATAAGCGGGATCGAACCGCTGACCTCATGACTGCCAGTTGCGATCGGTTCGTGATATTGAGTGTTTTTACGTCTAATCCGTCCGTTCCGTCAGCGAAAAGTGCGGGATTTTGCAAGGTTTTATCCATTGCGTCCACACGCGTTCGCGCACACTTGGGTCAGAATCTGGGTCAGGGGATTGGGGAGCAGTTCTGCCGGAGTGGACATGGATTGTAACTTGAATTTTGTCGATAGTCAAGTCATAAGAGCTTGAAACAAAAATTCAGAATGTCCGAATCTGCATGATCCTCAGAGGAATAGCAGGCATAGATGACAGCGTTCATTCTTTATCACCTTCGCCGCTTTCTAACGCAAGCTCTGTCAATTCACGCAGCTTACTTTGCAGGATGGCTTTATCAGGCAGATGCAATGTGTAATCTGCGACCATTGTCGGAGACATAGACCTGCTGAGCGTATATTCGACTAGTCTGCAACGAGGAAGGCAAGCTGGAAGATCTGCCCCTGAACCGCGCTCTGCGGGATGAGGACGGTGACATCCACAGCTTCTTAAAACTCCGAAATGCTGCAGCGGCAATTTCTGAAGGGGGCTGTGTCTTGAACGGCAGCTTGCATTGATACTGTGAACCGAACAGATTATTGTCACGGACACAGACCTGAACGGTAGATTGCTACCAAACAGAATTTGTAAATGCAAACCTCAAAGCAGTTGGCTCCCTGCACGCCTTCTATCCTGCGGACTGTGTCAGCACACATGCCGTTGTGCTTTGCGACATGAACGGCAGGCAAATGCTGCATCAAAATCGCTTTTGTATCTGCAAGCGGTCTGCGGCGGCCGCTACGATGTGCTGGCGCAGAAAGCGGACGAAGCATCTGCGCATTGCCGGGCGCTTCTGGACCAGATGAACATTGCGCAAAAGCGGCTGGCGGAGATCGACGTGCTGCGGCGGCACGTTCTCAATTACGCCCGCACGCGGGATGTTTTTCAGCAGTACAAAGCCTCCGGTTACTCGAAAAAGTTCCTGAACGAGCATCGGCAGGAGATCGACCGGCACCGCGCGGCAAAGCGTGCGTTCAACGAGCTGGGGCTGCAAAAGCTCCCGTCTAAAAAGTCTCTCGACATGGAATACAATCAGCTGCTTGCGAAGAAAAAAGAGACTTACGCGGCGTACCGTGACGCGCGGGAACAGGCACGGGAGCTGCTCACGCACCGGGAAAATTTGCGTCCGTATCTTGCCCCGCAGGAGGCTTCGCCAAGAGCGAAGCGACCGGAGCAGGACGAGAGATAATCGTCCTGCGTATAAGCACCGAAGGCGCGCTGCCATCCGGTTTTCCGGATGTGTTTTGGGGCTTGGGGAGGATACTCCCCAACAAGCGAAGCGAGGAAACGGACACGTCCGTTTCCTCGCGTTTTGCAAGTGTGTATAAACACTTGCCCTGCTTGCCGGTTGTAGGTACCCGGTTGTAGGTACTTGTTTTCTACATGCCGGGCTCAGTAGCCGACCTTTTCCCAGCACTCAAACGGAGCGGCCAGCTCCTCGGAGATGTAGACCTGTGTTTTCTTCGTCTGCAGCATGGAGGAAGGAACATACGGCGTGACCGGGCCGTGGGTGACCAGACGGGAGGTCATTCTCTGCCAGCTGGAGAAGGTGTTGTTGGTCGCCAGCGCGTGGACCTCGATGCGCTCCTTTGCGCGCATGACGTCGATCGGGCCGATGGTAGCAGCTCTGGGCGGGACGTTGGAGATGTCGCCGGACTGGCCGAACGTGCCGTTTAGCGAGTTCTGCATGATGGTCATCGGATGCAGCGTGACGATCTTCGCGGGCTGGCTCAGCCACTCCTCGATGTCGCCGCTGCCGACAAACTCGGGGATCGGGTCGACAAAGGCCACATGGCCCGTCCAGCCGGGGCTGGTGGAGATGATGTCTGCGCCGCCCTCGGAGACGTCGTTGATGATCTTGGAGTAGTCATTGATGTTGGCGTTGGTCGGGAAATGCACATTTTCTATCGGCATGCGCAGCTTCGGATCGATCTGCTCGTACAGATACTTGATCATGGAGTGAACAAAGCCGGCTTCGTAAGTGATGGGGGCGATGTTGCCCTGATCGTCCGCCCATTCGTCCTCGGCAAAGATATGAACCTTGGAGCAGTCAACCTTGAAGTAGTTGATGAGCTGCGCCAGCGGGATGTAGGTTTCAGGCTCGGGATTGCCGAGGATCATGGTGAAGGTCTTGCCCGCCTCAGAGGCAGCTTTCAGACGGCTGAACAGCGTTGCAATCAGCACGGGATGCGGGTTCATCATGACCTTGACATTGAATTCCGGATGCCACCAGTCCTCACGCTTTTCCAGTTCCTTGCCGCTCATTTTGCGCACGCGCTCACAGACCTCGCGGTCCTTGAAGGGGACGAATTCGGAGGGGTTGAAGTTGAACTTGGTTGCGGGTTCGGTAATAAAGTCTTTCATTGCAATTCTCCTTTAAAGAAAACTTTTTGTACATTCATTCTGTGATCGACGGCGACGAGGTCGGCACGCTTGCCGACGGCAATCTCGCCCCGGTCCGTCATGCCCAACACTCTTGCCGGGTTGTAGGACGCATAGTTGAATACATCCACCATCGACGCACCGGTATGCTTCATCATGTTGCGGCAGGCGACCTCAAGCGTGAGGTTCGAGCCGGCAATTTCGCCGGAATGATCGAAGTTGATGTCGGTTACGCCAGCGAATTCCTCCGGTACGGGGCCGTCGGCCACATAGACGTCGGAGATCAGAATGATCCGGTCGTCGCCCTTGATCCGGCGCACAAGGCGCAGCATGTAGGGATCGACATGGATGCCGCGGCTGTCGCAGATAAGCTCGGCGAAAATGTCGCGGTTATAGTTGACGGCCTCGTCGACGCACACGCCGCGCGTCTCGGAATACCGGAAGCGGTCGCCGGTGGCATTGGTATGATGGGTGCCGATGCAAAGACCGCAGGGCATGAGCGCTTCGATCTGCTGGGGGCTTGCCTCGCTGTGCGCAACGGTGAAGCGCGCTTCGGGATTGGCCTTTTTTGCATCCAGCACGAATTGCAGGATGTTTTCCCGCTCCGGAGCCAGCGCCCAGACGCGCGCAAGCGTGCCTGCGCAGTCGATGATCGGCTGATAGTTTTCCTTCGCAACAGGGCCTTTCCACGGGTTATGCTCCTTGTCGCAGCCGAACTTCGGATTGAGGTACGGCCCCTCCATATAGAAGCCCGCGATATTTTTGCCGTCCGGCTGCTGCATGGCGAGCTTGATCTTCTCGATCGCCTCGACATACTGCGCGGTGTTCATGCTGAAATAGAGTGCGGGCAGGACAGTGGTCGTGCCGTGCCGCAAGAAAAACCGTGCGGCACGCAGGGGATCCTCTGGAAAGAATACGCCGTCTGCGCCGTGGGTATGGATGTCGATCATGCCGGGGCCGAGATATGCGCCCTTGAGATCGATGATCTCGCAGCCGTCGGGGATGGGCGTTGTGCGCATCTCCCCAAAGCCGGAAATTATGCCGTCTTCGATAAACAGCACCGCCTCTGGCATGAAGTGGTCGTGCAGAACAAGTTCTGCGTGGATGAGGGCTAGCATTGCTGTGCTTGCGCTCCTTTCTGAACGTAAGTGGACGAAGAGGCGGATTATCCTTTGACGCCGCCCGCAGTCAGGCCGCCGGTCAGGTGCCGCTCCAGGATCCGGAAGAATCCAAGGATCGGAAGCGTTGCGAGGATGGAGGCTGCAAACACATACCACCATTCTGTTCCGGTATAGCCAAAGAAGGCGCGGATGCCGAGATTGATGGTCTTCAGACTGGAATCGCCGATCAAGATCAGCGCCAGCGTGTATTCATTCCAGCCGGCAATGAACACAAAGGTCATCGCTGTGACGATACCGGGAGCAGCCAACGGAAGGATGATGCGGATCATAGCGGAGAGTTTGTTGCAGCCGTCGATGCGCGCAGCTTCTTCCAGTTCCTTAGAGATCGTGGCAAATGTGCCGGACAGCAGCCAGACAGCGAACGCTTGGTTAAAGGCTGCAACCAACAGTACAATGCCGACTAACGAGTTGGCCAGGCCAAAATTGGACATGGCGCGGTAGATACCGACCATCAGAACGACAGGAGAGAACATCTGCGTCATTACGATCAGCGACATGAGTGTTTTCTTGCCGGGAAAGTTCATTCTGGCGAGCGCATACGCGCCGGGAACCGCGCAGACGATGCACAGCGCCGTGCCGAACACGGCAACAATGAACGAGTTTTTGAAATAGGTCAGAAGCGGGATATCTTTCCAGATGTTCACGTAGTTTTCCCAGTGCCAGACCTCCGGGAGAAGCGTTCCGGGGATGCGGTACATGGTCTGCAGGTCCTTCAGAGACCCGAGGAACATCACGATATATGGATATAGGATGAAGAGAGACGTGAGCCACGCGAAGAGGTATAGAAAGACGCGGCCAAGCTTGTGCTTTTTTCTTCCGGGCATCAGGTTTCCTCCTTCATCTGTGTTTTCATATAAATCACGGCGAAAATGGACAGGATCACAAAGCTGACAAGCGACAGAGCCGCTGATGCGCCGTATTTATTTTTGTTGAAGGCCAGGTAATACAGATAAGTCGAGATGGTGTGCGTCTGGTTGGCAGGCGCACCAGCTGTGATCGTGTTGACGATCGCAAACGAGTTGAAGACGTAGATCACGTTCAGAACGATGGTCACGTTAATAGACGGACGAAGCAGAGGAAGCGTGATCTTGAAGAGCTTATCCCAGAAGTTCGCGCCGTCAATGACAGCGGCTTCATAATAATCTTCCGAAATGCTCTGCAGGCCAGACAAAAGCGTGAACGTCATGAACGGAATGGTAACGACGATGCCGACAATGATCATCCAAGTGAAGGCACTGACAGGATCGCCGAGGTAGTTGATGGCCTTTTTGATCAGGCCGAGCTTCAGAAGCAGCGCATTGAGCGCGCCATACTCCGTGTTCAGAATGTATTTCCATGCGGCCGAAGTAATAAGCAGCGATGTTGCCCACGGCAGGAGCAAAACAGTCCGGTGGAATGCGCGGCCCTTGAATTTTTCGTTGAGGACGAGTGCCAAAATAATACTCAGCACGATACTGATCCCGACGATAGCGACGGTCCAGATGGCAGTATTGAGTATGACACGGCCAAAAACCTTCTGACGGAACAGGTATTGGAAGTTTTCAAGTGTGCCGAACTCCTTAAGAAGGTTGGCAGGCGAAATTTTGCTGAACGCCATGCGGAAGACTTCCAGCACGGGCATCAAAACGAACAGGATCAGAAGGATCAGGCAGGGAGCCAGCCATAAGTAGGCATCCATCCCGGCAAGCCGTCCTTTTACGAGTCTGTGCGTGCGATTCTTTTCTTTCAAGTTCAATTTCCCCCTTGCGAGAAAGAGTGCCCGGCCGGAGCGGGGCGGATACGGCTGTCCGGCGGGCGGCCAGCGGAAAGCGGCGGAGGGGCGGCTCCCCTCCACCGCGTAATGGGTTTAAACGAGCAGAGCTTCTGCGCGATGATCAGCCGATCTCGGCCTGCGTCGCGTCAAGCGCTTCCTTTGCGGTCATGTTGCCCGCAAACATTTCCTGTTCGTTGGCGATCAGGTTGGCCATGACATCTCTCCAGTCGACAAGGTTTCTGGCGTAGAACTTTGCGCCGGCCAGAATGTCAATGTAGGCAGCCTGCTCGGGCGCGATCTCAGCCAGACGCTTTGCGCCGGACTGGGTGGAGGGCAGAAGGCCTTCGTTGATCATGAACTGGACATAGCGGTCTGCATCAAAGAAGAAGTCGAGGAACTTCTTGATGGCTTCCTTCTTTTCGGGGCTGTCTTCGCCGCCCTTGGCGCTGCCGTTGAACATCATCAGGCCGTCCTGCACGCCCAGCGTGGAGGAGGAAGAGCAGTTTGCATCATTGTAGGGGATCTCGCCGATGAGCATCTCGGTGTCCGGATACAGAGCCGGGAAGAAGCAAGCGGTCACGAGCATGGCCATCTTGTTTTCGGCAAACAGCTTCTGCATATCGTCGCGGGTCTCCATGGACGGGTTCTTGTTGGTCCAGCCGTTTTCATACAGCTTGTAGGCCCATTCGTAGCCTTCCACGTTGGCGTCACAGTTGATGGTATAGTTGAAGTCGTCGTCGACGTAGCCGCCGCCGTTGCTCCAGCCGTAATAGGCTACCATGGTCTGGCCTTCCGTGGTGGTGGCGTCAATGCCCCAAGCATAAACGTCGCCATTGTAGAAGTCGTTGATCTTCTGGCAGGCTTCTTCTACCTCGGTCCAGGTCTTGGGCGGGTTCTCAATGCCGACCTCTTTGAAGATCTTGGCGTTGCAGTACAGTGCGCGGACGGAAGCGAGATACGGAACGGCATAGACCTCGCCGTCGTCGATATCGCGGTTGTTATCGAGGAAGGAGGGGTAGAAGTCTGCCTGAAGCTCTTCGGAGACGATGTCCTTGACATTGTACAGCAGACCATCCGGGACATATTCGGAAGCGGAACCGCCGTTATAGATGTCGGGAGCCTGACCAGCGCCGACAAGGGCAGTGGCGCGGGAGCTGATGTTGTCCCAGCCGACGATCTCAAGGTTGACCTTGATGCCGGGGTTGGCCGCTTCAAAGTCAGCACAAACCTGCTTCAGATAGGGCTCGGTCTTGTCAGAATACTGTGCGCCCAGGAAATTGATGACGATGTCTTCGCCGGAGGCAGCGGGTGCTTCTTCTGTGGTCTGTTCGGCTTCTGTTTCAGTTTCTGCCGGGGTGGGTTCGGCCGTTGTGGTCGTTTCCTGCTTGGCACAGGCTGTGAACAGGGAAAGGACCATCATAAGTGCGAGGAACAGTGCAAGTACTTTCTTCATTGTCGTTTCTCCTTTTTATTGTTTTATTTACGCGGCACGATCAGCACCGGATAAACCTGCGAATATGCTGATGATCAGCGCTGCAGCTCGGCAAGCAGCTTTGTGCCCTCGCTGATGATACGCTCAGCCACGCCGGCCTTGAACGGCGAGCTTCTGGCCTCATAGCCGCCCTCATCATAGGCGTCCTGCATGGGGAAATAGCCGTCGCTGCCGTTGGTCAGGCAGGTGGGGAGCACCAGTGTCCAGCCGGGAGCCTGCTTCAGTGCGCGTCCAATGCCAGTGAACGGCTCGCCGGGAATGCCGATCATGGCGATGGGGCCGATAGCGATGCCGGAAAGCTTCATGTCAAAGTGCTCCGGCCCGTCTGCCAGCTTCAGCATCCGTTCCGCCTCGGCCACGACGGTCGTGAGCATCATGCCCTCATAGGGGATATCGCAGTCGCGGCCAGCCTGATGCAATTCTTCGATGCGGCGCGCTTCAGGAAGCTGTTCGGGAGACGGCATATTAGAAGAGATCTGGATGGTTTTCTGCAAGGCCTTCAGCGTGTCTACGTCCAGATAGGTGACCTTGTCAAAGACCTGCAGCACAGCGCCGGCAACCACATTGCCCATATGCCGGGCATGGCCGTAGCCACGGGAGACGTCGTCAAAGTCCACAAACATGTCATTGAAATCACCGGCAGTGGGATGGACATTTACGTGGTTGACATCGCCCTGTGCGCCGTTGAAGAAAATGCAGCGCACGTTATCCAACGATTTTTCCAGTCTCCGGCGCAGGAAGCCCGGCCAGTCCGCAGAGACCAGTTCACCGCCAATGGTGTCGGGGTGGTCGCCGAAATTGACCAGCACAAGGCTGTCGGCTCCCTCACGGTCAAAGCGCAGCACGTTGACGCGCTCGTCCACTTCGCCAATGGGCGCAACAATATCAGGGTTGTTGACGCCGGGATTGGTTTTAACGCTGCCGTCTTTCATCCGGAAGCGGCGGATAAAGGCAATGTTCGGCGCGGAGCCGACACCGCAGCCCATTCGAGCCGGTTTGCAGTCGGCCAGCGCATAGCACGCGGCGTCTGCCGCACGGCGCAGGACGAGTTCATAATATTCGCGCTCGAGCGGATCGGCCGAATCTCTGACGAGGCACGGGCCGGTGTGCGTATGCGTCGCATGCAGGTAAACGGCTTCGACCGGAAGACCGGTTTTCTCTGCGACGTAGGCCCGGATGGGATCTGCCTCCGGCGTGTGGATGCCGCAGTGATCCATGCTCAAAAGCACCAGACGCGTCTGGCCGCATGTGAGGGCCAGAGCACTCAGCTCCAGCTCGTCACGCACACCCTTTACAAACCGGGGCTTATAGTATCCGGTGATGCCGATACCCATCATGGGTGTAACGTTGACACGTGCAAAACCTGCTTGCAAAGTGTTCATGCTGTTGGTATCCTTTCTGAACTGACGATATAAGATAATTAATTACGAATACGGAAATAATGAAGCTGAAGCAAGTGAAAGAACGATAAAAATGAACGATTTCGAGAGCCGCTTTGTAGGTTTCTTTTTCTGAATTCTACACGCTCTTTTCGAAACTGTCAATTGCATTTATAACAATTGCTGAAGTTTTGTAGATATTGCACAAGCTTTGCTTACGTGTTTTAAGCACATTAGCTACGAAAACGAAAATAATTACACAGGAAAACGGAGATTTCATGAAATGCAAGCCAGAAATGCTTGCCGAACCGAAAAAAATATGGTACGATGAAAGCGTCAGCTGACAAGGGCAGACTGTGTCTGCCCTTGTCAGCTGACGCAAAAAACGCACAGCGTTCCAAAACGCGGGAGGCAAAACATGGCCATTACCAACCGAGAAAACCGACGGTACATTCTTCTGAATTTGGTGCATCATTTTGGGCCGATCAGCCGGAAAAAGCTGATTTATCTGACAGATTACCGGCCAGCCAGCGTTTCAGAGCTGACCAAAGAACTGCTGGAGGAAGGGCTGCTGGTAGAGACCGGGCATTTTTCCACCGGCCACGGGCGCAAGCGTGTACTGCTGGATATCAATAAGGATCGCCTCTGCGCCATTGGCATCGGCTTTTCTGCCGCCAGCGTCACTTATATCGTTGCGCAGTTCAATGGCGTGATCCTGCAAAGGCTGGAAACGCAGATGCCAGCAGAGATGTCCAAGCAGGAGCTGGAAGACGAGATTCTCCGTCAGACAAAAACGCTCATTGCGGAATTTCCAGAAAAAGAGGTTGTCGGAATTGGACTGTCCGAACCGCTGTACCATCTTCTGAGCTACTGGAATGAGTCAATCCTGGATCTTGCCTATACGCATTTCAACGACTGGATTCGCAGTTCCCTGCGGCAGCGTATGGAACAGGAGACACATCTGCATGTTGACGCTTTCAGCGCGGTGACGCTCCCGGCGCTGGCGGAGCAGCGGTTTGGCGTGGCAAAGGGCATCAATAATTTCTTCTGTGTAGAGCTTTCAAATGGTATTGGCTGCTCCATTTTCTGCAACGGGCGTGTCGTTTCCGGCGCGAACGGTGTTGCTGGTGAACTAGGGCATACAGTCGTGGATACGATTGAACCTGACGATGCTCCCTGCTACTGTGGAAAGCCCGGCTGCGTAGAACAGCGGACGTCTTTCCTTGCGCTGGAGCAGAATATTCGTGCCGCGCTTGATCGGGGCGTGTCCTCTCTGCTGCGGGCGGACTATCAACCCGGTCATCCGCTGAGCGTGCAGCAAATCAGAGCTGCGCTCAATCAGGGAGATCGTCTATGTCGGCACTATGTCAGCCTGATGACGCAGCGGCTCGGCGTTGCGATTGCCAACGCGGTCAATCTGCTCAATCCGGAGCTGGTCGTGCTCTACGGCTTCATGGTGGAGTTGGGCGATTTTTTCCTGGAACGGCTGGAAACGGCGATCCGTGAAAATACGCTGGTGCTCTCTAATCAGTTTGAGATCCGTGTATCCCGGACACTGGAGCGGATTTTGCCGTTGGGCGCGATCGGTGAACTGTTTTTTTCTTATCTGAAGATCAATGAGTACCAGTGGATCTACGATCTGCAGGCATCGGAGCTGGATATGGATGCAGAAGCGGACAGCGACGTGGAAAACGATCAGGGGGAGACGGAATGATGAAAAAATGCTATCAAATTATCCATACAGCCGATCAGCCGGACTGGGCGGTGGCACCGCGGGCGCAGATCGACCAGCTGCTCTGGAAGCCGCAGACGCAGATCACGGCCTACGCCCAGCTAGTCTGCGGAGACGACCGACTGTTTGTACACCTGCACGCGGACGAGGACGCGATCCGCGCGGAGGAAACGGATCTGCTGGCCCAGCCGTGTCAGGACAGCTGCCTGGAGTTTTTCCTCAGCCCAGTAAAGGGCGACGCACGTTATCTGAATATCGAAATGAACCCGAACCGCTGCCTGTATCTCGGGATCGGCACAGGCCGGGACAATCTGGTCCGACTGCTGCCGACGGGGGGCGCCGGTGCGCTGGACGCCCGATGTATGCGCAGTGAAACAGGCTGGGATCTGTATTACGCACTGTCGTTTTCTCTGCTGCGGCTGTTTTTCCCGGCCTTCCGTCCGGATGGAATCATGCGGGGGAACTTTTATAAATGCGGCGATCTGACACAGCAGGAGCATTATCTGGCATGGAATCGAGTTGCGTGCGCGGAGCCGGACTTTCACCGGCCAGAGTTTTTCGGTGAACTCGTGTTTGCCTGAACCAGCTTGTCAAATAAAACAGGGCTGCAGCGGTTTATCATTCCGCTGCAGCCCTGTTTTTAATAGTCCAATTTCAATACATAAGCGTGAAGTGGTGCTGCGGTCAGAATATTTGGCCGCAGTATCGTTTTAATGAGTTCTTGCTTCCGCATCCATGAAATCGTGGAGTGCATCAAGAAGATGAATGGAATTGAGCTGAGATTCGGTGCAGTGCGCTGCAAACTGCATAAGGCTGGGCTTGTTGTTGGAAAACGGCGCAGTGATTGCGACCGTCACCCATCTGTCAGCGTGTTGTTCCTGTCTTAGCAGTCCGTAAGCATAGGAATTTCGTTCAGGACCCTGTTTTTCGTACAGTATGTATCGGGATGTAAATGATTGTGAGGTCGGGTTTTTGCACTTCTTATCTTGGTTTTTCACTGACCCATTATTGCAGATGTGAGTACCATCTTTCAAGCTGCGCTGCTGATCCGAAATTCTCTTATTTCGCATAGTTTTCCATGCGGGTGCCCATTTCGTACATGTGTGTTGTCGCGTAAAGCAAAGTGAGATCTTTTGAATCTCTGGGATTATAGCCAGTGCGCTCATAAATGCGGTTCAGTTGCGTCTGAACTGTATTTTTATGGATAAACAATTCTTCAGCCGTCCGTGCGATGGAGCGGCTGTTTTCTACATAGCTCCGCAGCAGATGGATGCTGGCGCTGATTTGGTTGTCTGACGTGAAATTTCGGTAAACACTATTGAAAATCTGCTGACGGATTGGCTTATTGACACTGGAAATCAGCAGCTTGAAGTCAAAGGAGCTAAACAGACAGATGGTTTTAAGTAAAGATATATAAATTACTGATCGAATCGATTCAGAAACAGCAGCAAGAGAAAATTTTTTGCAAAGGGCCATTGACGAACGTTTGTTCTAGTGTTATCATGTGAAACATAGCAGGAAATCCTGCCGACAACAGAATATTCCGAAGTGCACTATAAAACGTATGAAGGAGCGCTGCGACCGAAAATGGCCGCAGCGCTCCTTTTGGTGCTCTTTAGGGGAAATGGGGGTGGGATCATAATCCCAAACAACTGAATAGCCAGCAACGCGGATAACACCGCAGGTTGGGAAACGCGCACGGCGCGCGCGACGACCTCGTCGAAACAAGCTGCCATGGCTGGGGTTGAAAGCAGTCAAGACCACTTCCACGAGCTGTGAGAGCTGCCACGCTCTGTCCGCGCTGTCCCCATCGCCGGGGCGCGAGCTGCAAATACGGCGGAAAAGAAATGTTGCCACCGTCCTCGGCATCTCCAGAGCCGGAGCGTACAAACTCGCCCATGTCAGCCGTTTCCCCGCATTTCAGATTGGCAAACGGATTGTCGTTTCACGCGAGAAATTCCTCGATTGGCTGGATCGGCAGTGTGAGGAGCAAAAATGCGCCTAACGGGAAATTGGACTTGCTATTCGGCTGTGCTTGTGGTAATCGTGTGTGCTGACAAAATGAGAAGGAGGTAAACACGATGCCGAAACGACGCGCCAACGGCGAAGGGAATATTCGCAAGCGAAAAGACAGGCGCTGGGAAGGCCGATACACCGCTGGATACGATGCAAACGGAAAGGCGATCACGAAAAATGTGCTTGGCAAAACACAAGCAGAAGTCAAAGATAAACTGCGTACTGCCATTGAGGACAGCAAAAAACTCGATCCAGTAAAGGCTGGAAGTTATACGCTCGAACAGTGGCTGAAGCTCTGGTATTCCGTTTATGTCGAGCCGCAGGTGCGATACTCGACCAGAGAGTTTTACCACAACGCCATCGATCATCACATCATTCCGAAGCTTGGCAGTGTGAAGCTGGAAAAGCTGACGATGCTGCAAATCCAACAGTTTTACAACGAACTGCTCAAGAGCGGCCGGGTGCAAAAGAAAAACCAGCCGGAGCTGAAAGAACACGGACTCAGCCCCCGCATGGTGCAGTGCGTTCATGTGGTGCTGAATAAGGCATTAGAATATGCGGTGGAGGAGAAGCTGATTCTTGCGAATCCAGCAAAGAAATGCAAAATTCCGAAAAATACACGCAAGGAAATGAATATCCTGCCTGAAGCGTTGATTGGACCATACTTGAGTGCGGCGAAAGCGCATGGGATTCTTGCGCCGATGTATCTGGAACTGACCACGGGCTTACGGCGCGGAGAACTGCTGGCCTTACGGTGGGAGG
>OGNB01000491.1_pt1 | contig 29514 bp, 28 predicted proteins | sample 1573301 | NCBI WGS metagenome assembly OGNB01 (sample SAMEA2581914, study PRJEB24529) | metagenome | biome: Human gut stool | place: China | collected 2011
CTTCGGGACATTTCCCCCTGATAGGGGGAATCGGCCCCTGGAAGGGGAGCCAAGGGGTGCGCATCGCCGGAAGTACTCAGAATAGAGCGGCGCCCCCTTTTCTTGTCGAAAATCCACAATTCCATGGCCGGGAAACGGCTTTTCTTTTTGCACTATTGCTTCTTTACATTAGCGCATCAGTATGGTAAATTATTAGCACGATAAACAAACACCTACACGGAACAACTTCAGGAGGAACAAGAAATGAAAAAGATGATCGCTCTGCTGCTCGCAGCCATGATGGTACTTTCCATGGCCGCCTGTGCATCCAAGACCGCTGAGACCGCTGCTCCCGCCGATACGGCTGAACCGGCCGCCGCCGAGACCGCCGCAGCCGCCGATTCCGACCTCGCCTACATCCAGGACAAGGGCACGCTCGTCATCGGCATCACCGACTTTGAGCCGATGGACTACAAGGACGCCGACGGCAGCTGGATCGGCTTCGACGCCGACATGGCCAAGGCCTTCGCAGAATCCCTCGGCGTCACCGCCGAATTCGTCGAGATCGACTGGGACAACAAGATCCTCGAGCTCGACAGCAAGACCATCGACTGCGTCTGGAACGGCATGACCCTGACCGCCGAGGTCACGAGCGCTATGGAATGCTCCAACGCCTACTGCAACAACGCGCAGGTCGTCATCGTCCCGGCTGACAAGGCAAGCGAATACCAGACCGTCGAATCCGTCAAGGACCTGACCTTCGCCGCCGAGGCCGGCTCCGCCGGTGAGGCCGAGCTGACTGCGCTTGGCTATACCGTCACCCCCGTCAAGGCCCAGTCCGACGCGCTGATGGAGGTCGCCGCCGGCACTTCTGACGCCGCTGTCATCGACTCGCTCATGGCTGCTGCGATGGTCGGCGAGGGCACGGGCTACGCCAGCCTGACCTACACCTGCGGCCTCAACTCCGAGGAATACGGCGTCGGCTTCCGCAAGGGCTCCGATCTTGCCCAGAAGCTGAACGAGTTCTTCCAGTCCAGCTACGCCGACGGCTCCATGATGCAGATCGCCGAGACCTACGGCGTGCAGGCTGCCATCATCGAGCAGAAGTGATTGACACGGCGCGCGATTTCCGATAAGATAGTCCATGGTTTCCCCGGTGGATGCCCCGCCGGGGAAACCGTGCGCTCCTGAACAAACGAGAAAAGGCAGGACAACCACATGACAACCTTCTCCGAGCAGTTCCCTATCGTATTTCAGGCCCTGAATGTGGGCTTTTTGCAGACGCTCAAGCTGTTTTTCGTGACGCTCATCGGCGCGATCCCGCTGGGTCTGATCATCTCCTTCGGCTCCATGAGCCGCTGGTCGCCGCTGGGCTTTCTGCGTCCGTATCTGAAAAATCTCCCCAAGGACGGCAAGCTCACCTGGTGGCAAAAGACGCAGCTATGGTTCGCGGTCGACTTCCGGCCCATCCGCCTGATCGTACGCTTCATCATCTGGGTCGTGCGCGGCACGCCGCTGATGCTGCAGCTGCTGGTGTTCTACTACTTCCCCGGCCTTGTGCTGCACAAGAATATCTGGGGCAGCGGCGAGGCAGGGCGCTTCCTCGCATCGTCGATCGCGTTCATCTTCAACTACGCGTGCTATTTCTCCGAGATCTTCCGCGGCGGCATCCAGGGCGTCCCGAAGGGGCAGCAGGAGGCCGGGCAGGTGCTCGGCATGACGAGCACGCAGATCTTCTTCAAGGTGACGCTGCTGCAGATGGTCAAGCGCATCGTGCCGCCCATGTCCAACGAGATCATCACGCTGGTCAAGGACACGTCGCTCTCCCGCATCATCGCCCTGCAGGAGATCATCTGGGCCGGTCAGGCATTCCTGAAGGGCACGCAGGGCATCTCCGGCGCGATCTGGCCGCTGTTCTTCACGGGCATTTATTATCTGATCTTCTCCGGTCTTCTGACGCTGGCGCTCGGCAAGCTGGAAAAGAAACTCGACTATTTCAAGGCGTAAGGAGGCGGCGGCATGTCAGTTCTGGAAGTCAAAAATCTCAAAAAAAGCTTTGACGCACATACCGTCGTTTTGCGGGGCGTCGACTTTTCACTGGAAAAGGGCGAGACCATCGCCGTCATCGGCTCGTCCGGCAGCGGCAAGACGACGCTGCTGCGCTGCCTCAATTTCCTGACCGTCCCCGACGAGGGGCAGATCGCGGTAAACGGCGAGACGCTCTTCGACGCGGCGGACCCCAACACGCAGAAAGAGAGCGAGATCCGCCGCAAGCGGCTGCATTTCGGCCTCGTGTTTCAGAATTTCAATCTGTTCCCGCAATACACGGCCCGGCAGAACGTCATGCTTGCCAGCGAGCTGCTGGCCAAAGAGCAGCCGGACTACAAGGCCCGCAAAAAGCAGATCCACGCACAGATCGCCGCGCACGCGGAGGAGCTGCTCACGCAGGTGGGGCTGAAGGAGAAAATGGACCTCTACCCGCACCAGCTCTCCGGCGGCCAGCAGCAGCGCGTGGCCATCGCGCGGGCGCTGGCGCTGCAGCCGGACATCCTCTGCTTCGACGAGCCGACCTCCGCCCTCGACCCGGAGCTGACCGGCGAGGTTCTGAAGGTCATCCGCTCGCTTTCCGAGCAGCACATGACCATGATCATCGTCACGCATGAGATGGCCTTCGCCCGCGACGTGGCCGACCGCGTGATCTTCATGGACGGCGGCGTGATCGTGGAGCAGGGCCCGGCGCACGACGTCATCGAAAACCCGCAGGCTGAGCGCACGCGCCAGTTCCTCGCGCGCTACCGCGAAAACCAGTAGATCCGGGGCCTTTATCTGATCCTTCATATACGCGGATGCCGTGAAACACAAGATATTGTGTTTCACGGCTTTTTCTATCGTCGATATCCACAAAATATAGTCCAAGATGCTTGACAGCGGCCCCAATATCCGGTATAGTTATGACTGCACCGCACCGGGAAGCAACAAAACCTGTCCCCGCGCGTTTTTTTACGCGCGCAGAAATAGAAAGAGAGGAACCGCCCATGAAGATCATCAAGCGAAACGGCTCGGAGGCTACCTTCGATCTGGTCAAGATCATCGCGGCCGTGACCAAGGCCAACAACGTCGTCGCAGAGGACGCGCGCATGACGCCGATGCAGATCCGCCGCATCGCCGAGAGTGTGGAAAACAGCTGTCTGTCCATGAACCGTGCCCTGTCCGTCGAGGAGATCCAGGACCTGGTCGAGGACCAGATCATGGCGCACGGCGCGTTTGAGGTCGCCAAGAACTATATCACCTACCGCTATACCCGCACGCTCGTCCGCAAGTCCAACACGACGGACGAGAAGATCCTGTCCCTCATCGAGTCGAACAACGAGGAGGTCAAGCAGGAAAACTCCAACAAGAACCCGACCGTCAACGCCGTCCAGCGCGACTATATGGCGGGCGAGGTCTCCAAGGACCTGACGGCCCGCGTGCTGCTGCCGCAGGACATCGTCGAGGCGCATAACGAGGGCATCATCCACTTCCACGACGCGGATTACTTCGCCCAGCATATGCACAACTGCGATCTGGTCAATCTCGAGGATATGCTGCAGAACGGCACGGTCATCTCCGGCACGCTCATCGAAAAGCCGCACAGCTTCTCCACGGCCTGCAACATCGCCACGCAGATCATCGCGCAGATCGCCTCCAACCAGTATGGCGGCCAGTCCATTTCGCTGACGCACCTGGCGCCGTTCGTCGACGTCTCCCGGCAGAAGATCCGCCGGACCGTCCTGGAGGAGATCAAGTCCTTCGGCGTGCAGCCGTCGGAGGAGACGATCTCCAAGGTCGTCGAGACCCGGCTGCGCGACGAGATCCGCCGCGGCGTGCAGACCATCCAGTATCAGGTCGTCACGCTCATGACCACCAACGGGCAAGCACCGTTCATCACGGTCTTCATGTACCTCGGCGAGGCCCGGAACGAGCAGGAGCGCAAGGATCTGGCCATCATCATCGAAGAGACGCTCCGCCAGCGCATCGAGGGCGTCAAGAACGAAAAGGGCGTGTGGATCACACCCGCCTTCCCGAAGCTCATCTACGTCCTCGAGAAGGACAACATCACGGAAGACAGCCCCTACTGGGAGCTGACGAAGCTCGCCGCCCGCTGCACCGCCAAGCGCATGGTGCCGGACTATATCTCCGAGAAGAAGATGCGCGAGCTGAAGCTCTCCAAGGGCGAGACCGCAGGCCACGGCGACGTGTACACCTGCATGGGCTGCCGCAGCTTCCTGACGCCGGACCGGTCCGGCAACGGCTGGAACAACGTGGCGAACGCGGGCAACTACGAGCCGGGCAAGCCCAAGTACTACGGCCGGTTCAACCAGGGCGTCGTGACGATCAATCTGGTCGACGTGGCGCTGTCCTCCGGCGGCGGGCTGGATAAATTCTGGCGTATTTTTGACGAGCGGCTCGATCTGTGCTACCGCGCGCTCATGTGCCGCCACAACCGGCTCAAGGGGACGCTCTCCGACGCGGCCCCGATCCTCTGGCAGTATGGCGCGCTGGCCCGGCTCAAAAAGGGCGAGCCCATCGACAAGCTGCTCTACGGCGGCTACTCGACGATCTCGCTCGGCTACGCAGGGCTCTATGAGTGCGTGAAGTACATGACCGGCAAGTCCCACACCGACCCGGCCGCGACGCCCTTCGCGCTCGACATCATGCACCATCTCAACGACGCCTGTGCCAAGTGGAAGGCCGAGACCGACATCGATTTCTCCCTCTACGGCACGCCGCTGGAGTCCACGACGTATAAATTCGCCAAGTGCCTGCAGAAGCGCTTCGGCGTCATCCCGGGCATCACGGACAAGAACTATATCACCAACTCCTATCACATCCACGTGACAGAGCAGATCAACGCCTTTGACAAGCTGGCGTTCGAGTCGCAGTTCCAGGCGCTCTCGCCCGGCGGCGCGATCAGCTATGTCGAGGTCCCGAACATGCAGCAGAACCTCGACGCCGTGCTGGAGGTCATGAAGTTCATCTACGACCACATCATGTACGCCGAGCTGAACACAAAGTCCGACTATTGTCAGGTCTGCGGCTACGACGGCGAGATCGAGATCAAGGAGGACAAGGACGGCAAGCTCGTCTGGGTCTGCCCGCAGTGCGGCAACACCGACCAGTCCAAGATGAACGTTGCCCGCCGTACCTGCGGCTACATCGGCACCCAGTACTGGAACCAGGGCCGCACCCAGGAGATCCGCGACCGCGTGCTGCATCTGTAAGAACACATAAAAAACCGAAGCAGGCTTGCCTGCTTCGGTTTTTCTGTTTATGCCTGTGTATCGAAGATTGTCTGCAGGATCTCATCCTTGGTGACGCCGCCAAAGTAGACGGGCAGGTCAAAGCCGTCCAGCACCTTTCCGAACGCCTCGGGGCGGAACTGGCAGCCAGTCAGCGCAGCAGTCACGGCGTCCATGCTGGCGGCCGCCATGAAATCGCCGTAGAAGCGGATCTGCTCGGCCTTGCCCTCGTGGACCTCCGCATAGACCTCCAGATTGCCGCCCGGCCAGCGGCGCTTGCCGGTGTAGTTATAGCGGGGAGATCTGCCGTAGGTCCATTCCCAGGTGTCGTACTTCTCCTCCTTCAGCCGCTGCACCTGCGCCAGCTCCTCCGCGGTCAGCTGCTCCGGGGCAACGTCGGTCTTGCCGAGACTCACGCGCAGGTGCGCCCAGAAGTCCTGCAGCGTCATATCCTGCTTCAGAAACGAACGGATGTTGCCGATGCGGCTGCGGACGGATTTGCGGCCCTTGGACCGGAATTTCTCCGGGTCGACGTTCAGCGCGCCCGCCACCATGTCCGGGTCGGAGTCGAACAGCAGCGTCCCGTGGTGCAGGATGCGGGTCTTGTACACGCGCTGGGCCGTGCCGGAGACCTTCCGGCCCTCGACCAGAATGTCGTTGCGGCCCGAAGCCTCCGCCTGCAGTCCGAGCGAGGCCAGCGCGTCCACGACCGGCGCGGTGAAGCGCTCGAGCCGCAGGCTGCCCGCCTCCTCGTCGGTGATGAACGAGTAGTTGAGATTGCCGAGATCGTGATACACCGCGCCGCCGCCCGTCGTGCGCCGCACGACATGCACGCCGTGGGCCTCGACAAAGGCGCGGTTGATCTCCGCGGCGGTATTCTGGTTCTGGCCGACGACGACGGTATTGTCGTTCTGCCAGAGGATCAGATAGTCGCCGTCCATGCGGTGGGTCAGGACGTATTCTTCAAACGCCAGATTGTAGGCCGGATCGGTCGAACCGGTCTCCAGATAGTGCAGCCGTTCCATTTGCTTCTCCTTTTATTCTGCCAGGTTCCAGAGCATCACGGCCAGAAGCTGCGTGATGCGCTCCATATCCTCGGCCGGGATATATTCGAACCGGCCGTGGAAGTTTTCGCCGCCCGTGCAGAGGTTCGGGCACGGCAGCCCCTCGAACGAGAGCCGCGCGCCGTCTGTACCGCCGCGGATGGGGACGACCTTCGGCTCGATGCCGAGCTGCTCCATGGCCTGTTTCGCGTTTTCGATCAGGAACATGCAGGGCTCGATCTTCTCTTTCATGTTGTAATAGCTGTCGCGCAGCGTGAGCTCCACGGTCCCGGCGCCGTAGCGGCGGTCGATCTCGGCGCAGACCTTCTGCATGACGGCCTTCCGGGCCTCGAACTTCGCCCGGTCATGGTCGCGGATGATATAGTGCAGCTCCGCCCGCTCCGTCTCGCCCTGCAGATCGGTCAGGTGGTAGAAGCCCTCGTAGCCGTCGGTGTAGTACGGCGTTTCAAGCGCGGGCAGCAGCCCGTGCAGCTCCATGGCGACGAGCGCGGCGTTGACCATCTGCCCCTTGGCAGAGCCGGGGTGGATGGACTTGCCGCGGATGATGATCTTCGCGCTCGCGGCGTTGAAATTCTCGTATTCCAGCTCGCCGATGGCTCCGCCGTCGACGGTATAGGCGTAATCCGCGCCGAAGCCCGCAACGTCGAAATTGTCCGCGCCGCAGCCGATCTCCTCATCGGGCGTAAAGGCGAGCTTCACGGTGCCATGCTTCCGGTCGGATGTGAGCAGCAGCTCGGCCGCGGACAGGATCTCCGCCACGCCGGCCTTGTCGTCCGCGCCGAGAAGCGTCGTGCCGTCGGTGACGATCAGGCGCTTGCCGATGGCATGCTTCATCTGCGGATACTCCTTCGGAGAGAGCACGATGTGCTTTTCCTCGTTCAGCACCACGTCGCCGCCATCATAGGCTTCGGTGACGCGGGCGCGGATGTTCTCGCCCGGGGCGTCCGGCGCGGTATCCATGTGGGCGATGAGGCCGTAGACAGGGATATCCTTTTCGCAGTTGGCCGGGATCGTGCCGTAGACGTAGCCATACGCATCGACCCGCGCATCCTGAATGCCAAGCTCCTGCATCTGCCGGACCAGCTCTTCGGCGAGCACCCGCTGCTGCGGCGTCGAGGGACAGGTCTGCGAGCGCTCATCCGAGGTGGTGGGATAAGAAACCAGCTTTAAAAAACGATCAATGACAGTCATTGTTTTGCTCCTTTCGTGTGCGGCCGGTTCAGGCCTTCTGCGGCTCCATGGCGTCCGAGAGCGTGTCGGTCAGGGCGGCGCGGAACAGGCTCCCGGCGTTTTCGTGGACGATGTTGAGGGCCGGGACGGCCTGCCCGAGCTCGATCTTGCTGTCCATAAACAGATCCAGGTCCAGCATGAAGACCTTTTCCTCGGTCGTCTCGCGGGTGCGGTTGTTGACCTTGCGCAGCAGGCCCGGGCCGGATTTGACGTTGGCCTTTGCCCCGCCCGGCACCTGGAAGGTGGCGGAGAGCTCGTGCTTCAAAAACGCCGTCTCCTGCGCGTCCTCCTCGCCCATCAGGCCGAGGAAGCCAGGGGTGATGAGCTCCTTCCACAGCATCCCGTCCAGCCCCAGCGCTTCACGGCGGAAGGCGTTGACATACCGCAGGCCCACACGCGTGAACCACGAGGGATGATAGGTCTCGATGAAGGCCGCCAGCACCCGGTCGAGCCGCTGGGCAAACTCCTCCCAGCGGGTATAGCCGTAGGTGGAAAGGGCGATAAATCCCTTGGTCAGGCTCACGCGCCACTGGCTCTCGACGGAGATGAACTGATAGTTGTTGACCGTCCCCTGCGGTACGGGCTTGCCGTTTACCATCTGCGGCGGCAGCTGCTCGATCTTCTTCTCATACTGCGGATAGTCGCGGCGGATCCGCTCCTGAAAGTCCGCGGGCTCGCTGACGTCGATTTTCAGGATCTCCGGGAAGCGCAGCTGGCAGATGACCTCGACCAGCTGCCGTTTGGCATAGATCACGCGTTCATCATTGGAAAACATGGCGCACTCACCTTTCACAACATTTTATATCATAATACTATATTTATCGGAAAAAGCAAGCCCGGCAAACCGGCTTGGCAAATTGCGGATTTGGTGCTATACTGGATCTATATCTTGGTCTCAGGAGGTTCTGGAATGGGATTTCTGCGTCTTCTCGCGGCCGGGCGGACCGCCGTGCTGGACGGTTTTTTCTCCGGCCTGACGTATTTCGGCTCGGAGCTGGCGTTTATGGCGGCGGCGCTGCTGATGTTCTGGTGCATCGATAAGCGGCAGGGGTATTATGTGTTTCTGGTCGGTGCGTTCGGCACGATCTGCAACCAGTTTCTGAAGCTTGCCTTCCGCATCCCGCGCCCATGGGTGCTTGACCCGGAGTTTCAGATCGTCGAGGCCGCCCGCGCGGACGCGACCGGCTACTCCTTCCCCTCCGGCCACACGCAGAACATCGTCGGCACGACGGCCTCGCTCTTTGCCTGCCGGAAGGAGAAATGGGTGCGGATCGTGTGCGCGGTGCTGATGGTGCTCGTGCCGTTCTCGCGGATGTATCTGGGCGTGCACACGCCGCTGGATGTGGGCGTGTCGTTCGTGCTGGCGCTGGCGCTGGCCGCAGCGCTCTATCCCGCGTTCCGGACGGAGCAGGCCGCGAAAAAGGCCACGCCGTGGATCCTGCTCGGCGCGGCGGCGCTCTGCGGCGGGTATCTGCTCTACGCCTCGGCGCAGGCCCGGTGCGACTGGCCCGCGGGCAGCGAGGATCTTGCCAACATCACGCATGGTCTCAAAAACGCGTACACCATGATGGGCGCGCTGCTCGGCTTTCTGATCGTGTATTTTGCCGATGAGAAGAAGCTCCGGTTCGACGTGCATGCACCGTTCTGGGGACAGGTTTTGAAGCTGGTTTTGGGGCTGGCGCTGATCGTTGCGATCAAGGCGGGGCTCAAGCCTCTGCTCGTCACCCTGTTTGCAGGTTCGCAGGCGGAGAGCTTCGTGCGGTATTTTGTGATCGTCATCTTCGCGGGCATCGTCTGGCCGCTCACGTTCCCGTTCTTCGCAAAAATCGGAGAGAAGGGCAAGGCGGCATGACGGCGCTCTGGATCCTTCTGGCCGCGCTGCTGGTCGTGCTGCTTGCGGGGCTCGGCTGCTTCGAGCTGGCCTGCGCCCGGCGGCCACAGCCGGATATGGCGGATCCTGCCGTGCTGAAGCAGTCAAAATACGCGCCGCTGGCGGATGAGATCCTGTCCGGCATCGCATTCTGGCGGGCGCAGGAGCCGGAGGATATCTTCCTTCCGGGCTTTGACGGGCTGCGCCTGCACGGCCAGCTCGTGCAGCAGCCGGAGTCGAAGGGGACGATCCTTCTGTTTCACGGTTACCGGTCGAGTTGGGTGATCGACTTTTCAATTGTCCTGCCCTATTATTTCACGCTGGGCTATAACCTGCTCGCCGTGGACGAGCGGGCGCACGGCGAATCGGAGGGGACGTATATCACCTTCGGCGTGCGCGAGCGGCATGACGTGGCCACTTGGGCGGCCTATGCCGCCATGCACTTTGGTCCCGCGCATCCGCTGATCCTCGACGGGCTGTCGATGGGCGCGGCGACGGTGCTGATGGCATCGGAGCTGGCGCTTCCGGCCTCGGTCCGGGGCATCATTGCCGACTGCGGCTTCTCTTCGCCGTACGCGATCATGAAAAGCGTGCTGCACTGGCGCTGCCCGTGGCTCGTCTCCGGGCCGCTGCTGGCGCTTACCGGCGTTTTTACCCGGCTGTTCGGCGGCTTCGGCCTGCGGGAGGTCTCGGCGACCGAGGCCGTCGCCCATACGAAGCTGCCCATCCTCTTCATCCACGGCACCGGTGACCGGTTTGTCCCCTGCTCCATGTCGCAGGCGGCGTATGACGCCTGCACGGGAGAAAAGCGGCTGATCCTGGTCGAGGGCGCCGGACACGGACAGAGCTATCTGGTCGACCGCCCGCGCGTACAGGCGGCCGTCCGCGAATTTCTTACCGACTACGTTTTACAGGAGGCATCCACATGAGACAGCAGCATGAAATCACCACCTCTGCGCCGCTGCTCGGCAAGGACGGCGATCTGCTCGAGCCCGGCTGGGCCCGCTCGCTCCTGCCCGTCTACCGCCGCGCGGATATCAAGGCCAGCCCCATGCGCATCAAGGAATGGGACTACTATCTCATCACCGACGGCCATATCGGCCTCGCGCTCACCATCGCGGACAACGGCTACATGGGCCTCGACTCCATCTCCTTTTTGCACTTCGATGAGGGCTGGGAGCAGACCACGAGCCGCATGCGCGCCCTGCCGCTGGGCAAAACGCACCTGCCGGAATCCTCGGCCGACGGCGCAAGCGAGGTCGCCAGGGGCGGCTATGCCATGACCTTCTACCATGAGGACGGGCTGCGCAAGCTCTCGTTCCACATGGACAAGTTCCGGGGCAAGGACGCGATCGAGGGCATCGTCCAGCTCTCCGACGAGCCGATTGAGAGCATGGTCATCGCCACGCCCTTTGACAAGCCCGGCCATTTCTACTACAACCAGAAGATCAACTGCATGCGCGCCGAGGGCTGGATCGAGCTGGGTGACCGCCGGTTCGAGCTGACGAAGGACAAATTCTTCGCCGTGCTCGACTGGGGCCGCGGCGTATGGACCTATCACAACACCTGGTACTGGGGCAGCGCCTCGGGCGAGCTCGACGGCGTGCCGTTCGGCTGGAACATCGGCTACGGCTTCGGCAACACTGAGGCCGCGACGGAAAACGTGCTGTTCTATGACGGCAGGATCCACAAACTGGGCGAGGTCAGATTCGAGATCCCCATGGATGAGGACGGCTTTGAGGACTTCATGAAGCCCTGGGTCTTCACCAGCGACGACAACCGGTTCTACATGAACTTCACCCCCGTGCTCGACCGCAGCGCGTTCATGAGCGCGGGCGTGGTGCTCTCCGACCAGCACCAGGTCTTCGGCCGCTTTACGGGCCGCATCACGCTCGACGACGGGACGGTCCTGCCCGTGCGCGACTTCTTCGGCTTCGCCGAGAAGGTCGAAAACAAGTGGTGAGGCGATGCTGACCTACGACCTGTCCGGCGGCGGACAGCCGAAATATTACCGGCTCTACACCTGCATCCGGGAGGATATCCTCCGGGCCGAGCTTCTGCCCGGGCAGAAGCTGCCGTCCAAGCGGGCGCTGGCCGAGCATCTGCATGTGAGCATCGCCACAGTCTCCGGCGCGTATGAGCAGCTGGTGGACGAGGGGTATCTGGCGGCAAAGCCGCGCAGCGGCTATTATGTCAGCGCCATCTCCCGCCTGCCGTCCGGCTCTGCGGCGCAGCCGCGGCTGCGGATGCTGCCCGCGGACGACGCGCCCGCGCAGGAGGCTTCCGGCTACGGCTTCCGCTATTCCGCGCTGACGAAGCTCATGCGCGAGGTCATCGCCGACTGCGGCACGCGGCTGCTGGAAAAGCCGCCGCACTATGGCTGCGCGGAGCTGCGAAACGCGATCGCGGAATATCTGCTGCGCTACCGCGGGATGCTCGCCCAGCCGGAATGCATCGTGATCGGCTCCGGCGCGGAGTATCTCTACGGGCTCGTCGTGCAGCTGCTGGGGCGGGACCGGGTCTACGGGCTGGAGGATCCGGGCTATGAGAAGGTCCGGCAGGTCTACGCGGCCAACGGCGCAGTCTGCGAGCTGCTGCCGATGTCGGACGACGGCATCCGCGCGGACGCGCTGCAGCGCACAGACGCGACCGTCCTGCATGTCACGCCGTTCCACAGCTTCCCGACCGGCATCACGACCTCCGCTGCCAAGCGCAGCGAATATCTCGCCTGGGCCGCCGGGCGGGACGCGATTTTGATCGAGGACGATTTCGACTCGGAATTTTCCGAGAACAAAAAGCCCCTGCAGACGCTCTATTCCATGGACCGGCGCGGCTGCGTGATCTACATCAACACGTTCTCGCATTCGCTTGCGCCGTCCATGCGTATGGGCTACATGGTGCTGCCGGAGGCGCTGATGGCGCGCTACCGCGAAAGGCTTGGCTTCTACTCCTGCTCCGTGCCGCTGTTTGACCAGTATGTGCTCGCCCGGTTCATCTCCCAGGGCTATTTTGAGCGGCATCTCAACCGCCTGCGGCGGCAGAACAAGGGAAAACCCGAATAAAAAGGCACAACCACCGGCCATGCCGGCGGTTGTCTTTCCACAGCAAAAAACAGGACGGCCATAGCTGGGTGTACGTAAGACAGTATTGCGCTAAGATTGACGAAGCGGCACGAAACCGCATGGAGCTGATCGTGCGGTCACTGGCAGAGCAAAACGGCGTGACCGAGCAACTGAAAGCTGAAAACCAAATGGAATGGGTGCGGCAGATGAACGCTTGCAAGGCACAGGCAGAGGAAGTTGTGAAGTTTGAGCTGATTTATGACTGATACTGAGAGCGCCTGGACAAATAAAGTTCGGGCGTTCAGAATTTCCTGAACGAACTGTATCTTTTTCACAAAACCTATTGATAAGAGAACTTGGCAAAGGTATAATTAGGATATGCAAAGAAAACTTGGAGCGGAGGTGTTCATATGAAAAAGGACGATATCTTAAACGCAAGTCGAAAAGAGCATAAGAACAAAGACTTAGCAGAAATAGAAGTGATATATCAAGCAGGAAGTCATACAGGCAGAGTAGGTGCTTTAGTGTGTTGTCTCCTGTCCTTACTATCCTCTATGCTTGCTCATACCATGATTTATAGTCCGTGGGTTATATACTTCAGCATTCTTTCAACGCAATGGTTAGTTCGCTTTATCAAAATGAAACGAAAAAGTGATTTGGTGCTAACCATCCTATTTTTGATTCTTTCCGTCTTGGCATTTGCCGGATTTATTCGTCGCCTTTTAGAGGTGAGAGTATGAAAGAGCAGTTGCATCTGAAAAATCACTTAAAGGAAGTTCGTATGGCAGCAAATCTTTCTCAAGCACAGCTTGCAGAAATGGTGGGTGTGTCGAGAAACACTATCAGTTCTATCGAAACAGGGCAATTCAACCCAACAGCAAAGTTAGCTCTTATCCTTTGCATTGCCTTAGATAAGAAATTCGAAGAACTATTCTATTTTTAGGAGGACAGCATGGATAATTTGATATTATTGATTTTGGGGTTGTTTATTTCTGTGCTTGGCATTACAAACATCAAAGGTAATATCAGTACGATACATTCGTACAACAGACGAAAAGTAAAAGAAGAGGATATACCTAAGTACGGAAAAGTCGTTGGCACAGGCACGCTTATAATGGGAGTATCTTTTATCTTAGGGTACATTGCTTTGTTTTGGAGCGAGACCGCTATGGCAGTTATCATCCTACCGGGAGTAGTTGTTGGTTTGGGATTTATGCTCTATGGACAGTTCAAATATAACAAAGGAATTTTCTGAAAAGCGAAAACGGAAAATCCCTTTAGGAACTAAAGGGCGCACTTCTATACTCTCTGTCGAGAGTAGTGCGTCCTGCGGAGCTTCATTCTCCGTCAGCAGAAGAAAACTGCATGACCGAGAATGTTGCGTCACTTCGTTCCGTCAAGGTGGCTACACCCCCTTGCGCCGCTAAAGCGGCTATCCCCTGTGGACTTGCCGTCCGCAAACGGTTTTGACAAACCGTTTGCCGCCAGCAAGTTTGAAGATTAGACATAAACAAATCCTCCGCATGGTCTAAGCCATACGGAGGATTAACTGTTTTACGGACACCCGTCTATCCGGCCGCCCTGCGTTTTTATTCTATTCCTTACTTGGTCAGCGCAGCGGTATCCTGCGCGATCATGAGCTCTTCGTTGGTCGGGATGACCCAGACCGTGACCTTGGAGTCGGGGGTGGAGATGATGACCTCTTCGCCGCGGAGCTTGTTCTTTTCCGCGTCGAGCTTGACGCCGAGGTACTCCAGGCCGTCGCAGATGGACGCGCGCATGGAGCCGGAGTTCTCGCCGACACCGGCCGTGAAGACGATGCAGTCCACGCCGCCGAGCGCAGCCGCGTAGGCACCGATGTACTTGCGGACTTCATAGGCGAACTTGTCGAGCGCGAGCTGCGCAGCCTCGTTGCCCTTTTCGGCAGCCGCGTCCAGATCACGGAAGTCGGAGGAGACGCCGTCGGACAGGGCCAGCACGCCGGACTTCTTGTTGAGCATGGTCAGGCAGTCATCGGCGGACATGTTGTACTTGTTCATGATGAACTGCGCGACACAGGTGTCGATATCGCCCGCGCGGGTGCCCATCGGGACACCGGCCAGAGGCGACAGGCCCATGGAGGTATCCTGGCACTTGCCGTCCTTGACCGCGGACAGGGACGAGCCGTTGCCCAGGTGGCAGACGATGACGCGGTGCGCGTTCTCCACGCCGCCCATCAGCTCGATGCAGCGCTTGGAGACGAAGCGGTGGGAGGTGCCGTGGAAGCCGTAGCGGCGCAGATGGTCCTCGGTGTAATACTTGGTGGGGATGGCATAGCGGTAGGCCTTCGGGGGCATGGTCATATGGAACGCGGTGTCGAACACAGCGACCTGGGGCTTGCCCGGCATGGCCTTTTCACAGGCCTCGATGCCCATGAGGTTGGCGGGGTTGTGCAGCGGGCCGAGGGGGATACAGTCACGGATGGCCTGCTTGCAGGCTTCGTCGATGATGCAGCTTTCGACAAACTTGTCGCCGCCGTGCAGGACGCGGTGGCCCACAGCGTCGATCTCGTCGACGGACTTGATGACGCCGTCAGCCGGGTCGACCAGGATGGACATGACCGCCTCGATGGCTTCCTTGTGGGTGGGCATGGGGATGTCCTTCTCCACCTTCTTGCCGGTCGCCGGGACCTTATGGGTCAGACGGCCGTCGAGACCGATGCGCTCGCACAGACCCTTGGCCGTGACATTGCCGGTCGCCGGATCCATGAGCTGATACTTGAGGCTGGAGCTGCCAGCGTTGATGACCAGTACATTCATTGTTCCATTCACTCCTGTGTTTCTTTTTTCAGTCATTCGTGGTACTATATTCATAGCTATTGTTCATCATACAACAAAAGCAAAAGGGAAACAAGAGTTTCCCAAGATTTTTTTATCGGAGGGCCGCTTATGCAGACGGTCGGCGTGATCTGTGAATATAACCCCTTCCATCTCGGCCACGCGCGGCAGCTGGCCGCGGTCCGGCAGCAGCTGGGCAGGGATACCGCCGTCGTCTGCCTCATGAGCGGCAACTACGTCCAGCGGGGCGAGCCCGCAGTCTTTGACAAGGGCGTGCGCGCCCGCGCGGCGGTGGACGCGGGGGCGGATCTTGTGCTGGAGCTGCCGGTCACGGCGGCGCTGCAGTCGGCCGAGGGCTTCGCCGCCGGGGGCGTGCGGATCTTATCCGCGCTTGGCTGCGGGTATCTGAGCTTCGGCTGCGAATCGGGCAGCGGCGAGGCGCTTTTCCGCGCGGCGGAAGCGTCGTGCGCGCCGGAATTTGAAGCTTTCCTGCACGAAGCCATGCAGGAGGGCCTGAGCTACGCCGCCGCGCGGCAGCGGGCGCTGGCCGCTCTCGGCGCGGACGGCGAATTACTGACAAGACCCAACGACATCCTGGCCTTTGAATACTGCCGCGCGATCATCCGGCAGGAAAGCGGTCTGCGCCCGCTCGCCGTCCTGCGCCCCGGCGACTATCACGCAGACGAGCCGGATGCGGAACACCCGTCGGCGACCGCCGTGCGGCGGCTGATCCTGACCGGCGGAGACTGGCGGCCGTATGTCCCGGCGGAATGCGCCTGCGAAGGGGCCGTGCCGCACGCGCTTTGCTGGGGCGAGCGCGCGATGCTCGCGCGCCTGCGCGGCATGGAGCAGGCGGACTGGGCGCGCACCGCGCATGGCTCCGAGGGCCTGTGGTCCAAGGTGTGGAAGGCCGTCTTGTCGCAGCCGGACTATGAGAGCATCCTTGCCGCGGCCAAATCGAAGCGCTACCCGCGCACGCGGCTGCAGCGGCTGCTGCTGTGCGCGTATCTCGGCATCAGCGAGGAATCGCTCCGGCAGACGCCGCCCTACGTGCGCGTGCTGGCCTTTGATGAGCGGGGACAGACCGTTTTGCGGCAGGCAAAAAAGAGCGGCGGCTGTATGCTTGTGAATGCCGGGCAGACGCCGCCGGACGCGGCGTATTATGAGCTGGAGCGCCGCGCCGCGGATCTGTATACGCTCTTTTCCCGCCCGGGCGCCCCATGCAGCGCCGGGACAGAACGCGGCACCCGGATCTATCAACGGAAACCTTAAATTTTGCGGTATTTTCCGAACCCCTCTTGACAAATCACGCCTCTTGTGCTACTGTGTTAATCACTTAATACAGCAGCACAGGAGGTGACTTCATGTCCTGGAAATTTCAGGCCGATCAACCCATCTATACGCAGCTCGTCGCGCGCTTGCAGCAGCAGATCGTTTCCGGCGTCTATCCGCCCGGGAGCAAGCTTCCATCGGTGCGCGAGCTTGCAGCCGATGCCGGTGCCAACCCGAATACCGTGCAGCGCGCCTTTGCCGAGCTGGAGCGCGCGGGACTGATCTACACGCAGCGCACCGCCGGCAAGTTCGTCACCGAGGATGCAGCCGCCGTCGCCGCTGCGCGCCGCTCGCTCGCCGAGGCGCAGACCCGGCAGTATCTCGCGGCCATGCGTGCGCTTGGCTGCGGAAAGCAGGAAATTCACAATCTATTCGATCAAATGGAGGAACAGGAACATGCCGATCTTTGAATGCCGCGCGCTGGAAAAGCGCTATGGCGCGGCCATGGCGCTCGACCATATCGATCTCGCGCTCGAACCCGGCCGTATCGTTGGCCTGCTTGGGCCAAACGGCAGCGGAAAATCCACCCTGATCAAGCTTGCCATGGGGCTGCTGCAGCCCACCAGCGGAGAAGTGCTGATCGGCGGCCAGGCACCGTCACCGCAGACCAACGCCGTCGTGTCCTATCTGCCGGACCGCATCACGCTCAGCCCCTGGATGAAGACGCGCCAGCTGCTTGATTTCTATGGCGACTTCTTTGCCGATTTTGACCGCGCAGCCGCCGAACGGATGCTCTCGCAGCTCGGTCTGGATCTCAACCAGTCCGTCCGTCAGATGTCCAAGGGCATGAAGGAAAAGGTCCAGCTCGTGCTTACCATGAGCCGCAGAGCGAAGCTCTATCTGCTCGACGAGCCGATCGGCGGCGTCGATCCCGCCACGCGCGATTATATCCTGCATACCATTATTTCAAACTATAACCCCGAGGCTGCCGTCATCATCAGCACACACCTGATCGCCGATGTCGAGCCGGTGCTTGATGATGTCATTTTCCTCGATCATGGACACGTCGCGCTGCACGAGAGCTGCGAGGAGATCCGCGAGACGCGCGGCCAGTCGGTCGACGCCCTGTTCCGGGAGGTATTCAAATGCTGGGAAAACTGATCAAACACGAGTTCCGCGCCACAGGCCGTCTGATGGCGCCGCTGTTCGGCGCGCTCTTGCTGCTGGCTGTCTTTTCCCGCGTCACAAATCAGATCCTGCAGCAGGTGCCGAATCCCACGCGCGTCCTCTATATTGTCAGCGTCCTGCTCGCCATTGTCTATGTGCTGGCGGGTCTTGGCGTGATGGTCTTCTCCACCGTTCTGATGATCAAGCGCTTCCACCAGAACTTCCTTACCGACGAGGGCTATCTCATGTTCACGCTTCCCGTCAGTGTCCACAGCCTGCTCTGGTCGAAGCTGATCACCGCCGCGCTCTTTTTCCTGTTCACGTTTGCGGCGGAGCTGCTGGCCCTCGCCATCGTGATCTGGCAGGGCGGCGTGTCAACAGAGCTATATAACAACTTTATATCCGGACTGCGCGAGCTGGGCAGCTATTACACCGGTAACGGCATCGCCATTGCGCTGGAGACCTTTGCGATGCTGTTCGTCAGCCTGCTTGTCACCTGCCTGCTGTTCTACGCGCCCATGTCCATCGGCTACAGCTTTGCCAACCATAAGGGGCTTCTTTCCGTCGTGTTCTATTTTGTCATTCAGGCCGTGCTGCAGATCTTCGGCGTCTTTACGCTTGCAGGCCTTGCAGATGACAGCTCCCTCCTGAACCACCTGCTGCAAAATGTCTTTTCAGGCGGCCGCATGGTCATCGTCAATGGGGTCGTCAGTGAGTCTCCGCACGCCGTCGCCCAGTTTGTCCACGGTACCATGCTCCTGTCCCTGCTCGCAGATCTTGTCCTCGGCGCGATCCTCTATTTTCTCACCTACTTCATGCTCCGCAAACGCCGGAACCTCCAGTAAGCGGCACAGCCGGCCTGCAGCCCGACGGCTGCAGGCTGTTTTTTGCGTTCCAGAAGAAAAATTGAAAATTATCCTTGCATTCTGGCGCATCCTGTGGTACTATATCTAGGCGTTTGAACCAAGGGAAGGGCAGTCTGCCTTTTTACAGAAATCTGATGAGAGAGGTGAAACTCATGAAGGAAGGTATCCATCCCAAGTACGAACAGACTACTATCAGATGCGCGTGTGGTGCAGTTATTGAGACTGGTTCTACAAAAAAGGACATCAAGGTTGAAATTTGCTCCAAGTGTCACCCGTTCTACACCGGCAAGCAGAAGCTTGTTGACACCGGTGGACGTGTTGACCGTTTCAACAAGAAATACGGCCTGAAGTAAGAAGACAGTCCGCACCGCGTATCGGTGCGGACTTTTTTCATATATGTCGCAATTTGCAAGAAACTGACGGAAGACGATACATGGAAGAACTGAATCAGAAACGAATCGACCGGGCCGTGCTCGTCGGCCTCAACGCGGACTGCTTTCCAAAGGAAGAGACCGCGACGGAGACGACGCTTGATGAGCTCGAAGCCCTGCTCAATACCGCCGGCGGCGAATGCGCCGGCAAGATCCTGCAGAACAAGCACACGCCCGACCCCCGCTCGTTCATCGGCGAGGGCAAGGCTGAGGAGGTGCGCCAGCTGGTCTTGTCCACGGGCGCGAACATGGTCATTTTCGATAACGATCTCACGCCCTCGCAGACGCGCACGCTGGAGGATATTTTAAAGACCACCGTGCTCGACCGCAGCGCGCTCATCCTCGACATCTTCGCCCAGCGGGCCAAGACGCGCGAGGGCAAGCTCCAGGTCGAGCTGGCGCAGTATCAGTATTACCTGCCCCGGCTCACCGTCTGGAATGAGGAGATGGGCCGTCTCGGCGGCGGCATCGGCACCAGAGGCCCGGGCGAGACGCAGCTCGAGACCGACAAGCGCTACATCCGCTCGCGCATCCAGAAGCTGCGCGAAAATCTGGAAGACGTGCGCAAGGTCCGCGCCGAGCAGCGCAGAAGACGGCAGAAAAACGATCTGCCCGTCGTCGCCCTCGTGGGCTACACGAACGCGGGCAAATCGACACTGCTCAACCGCCTGACCGGCGCCGACATCCCCGCCAATAACCGCCTGTTCGACACGCTCGACACCACCACGCGGCAGCTGACGGTCTCCGACACCTGTCAGGCGCTGCTGTCGGACACGGTCGGCTTCATCGCCAAGCTGCCGCACCATCTGGTCGAGGCCTTCCGCGCCACGCTCGAGGAGCTGGAATACGCGGATCTTCTCATCCACGTCATCGACAGCGCCGACCCGGAGCGCGACGATCACATCGCGGTCGTCGACCGTCTGATCGCGGAGCTTGCAGCGCCCGGCACGCCGGTCCTGGAATGCTACAACAAGTGCGATCTCGTCGCCGACGACGAGATCCCGCGCGGGCAGGACAAGGTCGCCATCTCCGCCGCGAGCGGCTTCGGCCTCGATGCGCTCAAAGAAGCCGTCGAGCAGCTGCTCGGCCGGGGCAAGCACCATGTGAAGCTCCTGCTGCCGTATGCGGTCGGCGGCATGGTCGCCGCGCTGCACGACACGGCGCAGGTCCTGTCCAGCAGCTATACGGAAAACGGGATCGAACTTGACGCCATCGTCGATGAAACCTTGTTCGGCAGATTGCGTCAGTATGTAACAGAGGAAGTCTGATGGAGCAGCTCTGGATCCCCGCGGGGGAGGGAAATTCGGAATATATCGAAAAAAAATCCCGCTTTCTCGGCCTCGTCCTCCCCGTGACGACCGAGGCGGAGGCCCGGGCGCAGCTCGAGGCCGTCAAGAAGCGGGAATATGACGCCCGGCACAACTGCTGGGCCTACGTCCTGCACACCGGCCAGAAGCGCTACAGCGACGATGGCGAGCCGCAGGGCACCGCCGGACAGCCGATCCTGAACGTGCTCGAGCGTGAGGGCGTACAGGATGTGCTGTGCGTCGTGACGCGGTACTTCGGCGGCATCCTGCTCGGCGCGGGCGGGCTCTGCCGGGCCTATACGAAGGCCGCGAAGGACGCGCTGGACGACGCGGGCATCTCCGAGCTGCGCCCGTGGAGCGTGCTGCGGCTCGATTGCCCCTACGCGCTGTTTGAGCGCGTGAAGCTCGAGGCGGACAAGCGCGGCGGGCTGGTCCGGGACGCGGACTACGGCGCGCAGATCGCGCTGACGATCCTTCTGCCGCAGCCGGAGGAAACCGCGTTCCGGAAGGCCCTGCAGGAGCTTTCCGCCGGGAGCCTCGCGCCGGAAACGACCGGCACGGAGCTGCGCGGCGTGCGCATCCGGTGAACGCCAGATCACAGCTTTTCAGAAAATTCACGCAAACGCCACACGGAATTCAAAATTTCCGTTTATTCTGACATTGTAAGGTGGGACCGATATGACCGTGCGCGAACGGATGGAGCAGGAGGAATATGAAGTTCTCTCCCCGCAGGCCCAGAAGGCCGCCGAGACGAAGGGCCGCCCCTCGCCGGAGGAGGACAACGACGTGCGCACCTGCTACCAGCGCGACGCCGACCGCATCCTGCACAGCAAGTCCTTCCGCCGGCTGATGCACAAGACGCAGGTCTTCCTCTCGCCGGAGGGCGACCATTACCGCACCCGCATGACCCACACGCTGGAGGTCGCGCGCATCGCGCGGACGATCTGCCGCGGGCTGCGGCTCAATCAGGATCTGGCGGAGGCCGCGGCCTACGGCCACGACCTGGGCCACACGCCGTTCGGCCACGCGGGCGAAAAGGCGCTTTCCAGCATGATGGAAAAGCCGTTCCGCCACAATGAGCAGTCGCTGCGCGTGGTGGACAAGCTCGAGCGCGGCGGCACGGGGCTGAACCTGACCTACGAGGTCCGCATGGGCATCCTCGGCCACACCGGAGATTTCATCCCCGAGACGCTCGAGGGCCAGATCGTGCGCACGTCCGACCGCATCGCGTATATCAACCACGACATCGACGACGCCATGCGCGCCGGGATCCTGACCGAGGACGACATCCCGCCGGAGATCGCAGAGATCCTCGGCCATTCGCACTCGCAGCGGATCAACACGCTCGTCGAGAATATGATCGACAACACGATCGCCACCGGCACGCTCGGCATGCAGCCGGAGATCGCGCAGGCAATGGACCGGCTGCGCACATTCATGTTCGCCCGGGTCTACACCAATCCCGTCGCCAAGGGCGAGGAGACCAAGGCGAAGGACATGCTCTGCCGTCTCTTTGAATATTACATGCGGCGCCCGGAAAAGCTCCCGGCGGATTTTCTGCCGCAGCTGGACTTTGACGGCATGGAGCGTATCGTCTGCGACTACATCGCCGGTATGACCGACCGCTACGCGGTCTACAAGTATTCCGAGCTCTTCATCCCCACGACGTGGCAGGTGCGGTAAGCACCGGAAGAGCCCATTTGAGAAAGGAGGTTTCTGCCTTGGCATTTCCGCAGCCGTTTCTTGACGCGCTCATCGACCGCAACCCCATCGACGAGGTCGTGGGACAATATGTGAGCCTGACGCGCCGGGGCTCGAACCTCTTCGGCCTCTGCCCGTTCCACTCGGAGAAGACCGCTTCGTTCTCCGTCGCCCCGGACAAGGGCATCTATTACTGCTTCGGCTGCCACGCGGGCGGCGGCGTGGTCAACTTCATCATGCAGATCGAGGGACTGGACTTCCCCGACGCCGTCCGCTTCCTCGCCAAGCGCGCGGGGATGGAGGTACCGGAGGACGAGGCCTACCACTCGCAGTATCAGAAGCAGGAGCGCCTTTGGGCCCTGTGCAAGGACGCGGCGCGGTTTTTCCGCCAGCAGCTGTTTTCCCCCGTGGGCAAGCCCGCGCAGGCGTACATACAGAAGCGGGCGCTCAGCATGGACACCGTCAAGCGCTTCGGCCTTGGCTTCAGCCCGGACGCGTGGGCGACGCTCACGGACACCATGAAGGAAAAGGGCTACCGGCTCGACGAGCTCATCGACGCCGGGCTCTCCATCCGGGGCAAAAACGGCGGCGTGTATGACCGCTTCCGCAACCGCCTCATGTTCCCCATCATCGACATCCGGGGGAACGTCATCGGCTTCGGCGGCCGCGTGATGGACGATTCGACGCCCAAATACCTCAACTCGCCGGAGACGCTCATCTTCAACAAACGCAAAAATCTCTTCGCGCTCAACGTCGCCCGCAAGAGCAAGCAGGGCCGCATCATCCTCACCGAGGGCTATATGGACGCCATCGCCCTGCACCAGTACGGGTTCGACTGCGCCGTGGCCTCGCTCGGCACGTCGCTGACGGAGGAGCACGCGAATATCCTCGCCAAGTACACCAATCAGGTCATCCTGACCTACGACGGCGACGAGGCCGGGCAGAACGCCACGCGCCGCGCCATCCCGATGCTCGAAAAGACCGGCATCCAGGTGCGCGTCCTGCGGATGCAGGGAGCGAAGGACCCGGACGAATTTCTGAAAAAATACGGCGCGCAGCGCTTTGAGGTCCTGCTTGACAGCTGCCAGAACCAGGCCGAATACCGGCTCGACAGTCTCCGGCGCAAATTCGACCTGACGCTCGACGAGCAGCGCGTGGAATTTCTCTCGCAGGCCGCCGCGCTCATCGCCTCGTTCCCGAACGCGGTACAGCGCGAGATCTACGGCCGCCGCGCGGCTGAGGCCGCCGGCATCACGCCCGAGGCCATGCAGCTGGAGGTCAAAAAGGCCTACCGCAAGTCCCGCGCCATCGAAAAGCGCAAACGCGAAGCGCAGGAGCTCGACATTGCGCGCCAGCGCGCGCCGAAGATCCGCGCCATCCACTACGACAACCTGCGCTCGGCCACGGCCGAAGAAGGGCTCATCTGCATGCTCCTGCGCGAGCCGGAGCTGATCGCGGGCGTGAAGCTCCCGGCGGAGGCGTGCTCGGTCGATCTGTTCGGCCGGGTGCTGACGCAGCTTCGCCAGCGGGTGCAGTCCGGCCGGCCGGTCTCACTCGCCGCGATGGAGGGCGACTTCACCCCGGAGGAGATGTCGCACCTGTCGTATATCCTGAGCAAGGACACATCTCCGGTCTCGGATGAGGCGCTCGCGGATTATCTGCGCGTGATCCAGGAAGAATATGAGGGCCGGACCCGCGCCCGCTCGGAAGACAGCCTGCGGCTGCTCGCCGAGCAGAAGAGATCGACAAAACAGTATGGAGGGTAAGCTATGGGAAAAGAACTGGAACTTCTGCAGAAAATGGAACTGACCGCTGAAAACCGGCAAAAGCTCGAGACCCTTATCACCGAGGCGAAAAAGACCGGCAAGGTCTCCTCCAAGCATCTGGTCGAAACGCTCGACGACGTCGACGCCACGCAGGCGCAGACCGAGCAGTTCTATGACATTCTGGAGCAGGCCGGGATCGAGATCGACGTGTCGGACGTGCTGGATCTGATCGGCTCGGCCGACATGGACAACCCCACGCTCAGCGAAATGCAGGCCATCGAGGACGAGGGCCTGCCCGAGGATCTGGAAACGCCCGAGGCCCTGCCCGAGGACGTGGAGACCGCCAAGCTCGACGACCCCGTGCGCATGTACCTCAAGGAGATCGGCCGGATCAAGCTTCTCTCGCCCGAGGAGGAGCAGGAAGTCGCAAGAGCCATGGCCGAGGGCGACGAGAAGACCCGCGAGGCCGCGCGCAAGCGCATGTCCGAGGCGAATCTGCGGCTCGTCGTGTCGATCGCCAAGCGCTATGTCGGCCGCGGGATGCAGCTGCTCGACCTCATCCAGGAGGGCAATCTGGGCCTCATGAAAGCCGTGGAAAAATTCGACTACACGAAGGGCTATAAATTCTCCACCTACGCCACCTGGTGGATCCGCCAGTCGATCACGCGTGCCATCGCCGACCAGGCCCGCACGATCCGCATCCCCGTGCACATGGTGGAGACCATCAACCGGGTGCTGCGCACCTCGCACGCGATGGTGCAGAAGCTCGGCCGCGAGCCGACGACGAAGGAGATCGCCGACGAGCTGCACATCGAGCAGAGCAAGGTCGAAGAGGTCCTGAAGATCGCGCAGGAGCCCGTCTCTCTCGAAACGCCCATCGGCGAGGAGGAAGACAGCCATCTCGGCGACTTCATCCAGGACGACGAGGCGTCTCAGCCGTCGGAGGAGGCCTCCTATACCCTGCTGCGCGAGCAGCTCGAGGAAGTCCTGTCCACGCTGACGCCGCGGGAGGAGCAGGTGCTGCGCATGCGCTTCGGTCTGGTCGACGGCAAGCCGCATACGCTCGAGGAGGTCGGCAAGCAGTTCGACGTCACGCGCGAGCGGATCCGCCAGATCGAATCCAAGGCCCTGCGCAAGCTGCGCCATCCGTCGAGAAGCAAAAAGCTCCGTGACTTCCTGAATTGACCCGAAACAGATTATTTACACTTTTCTTCTTGACATCCGGGAAAATATTCGTATCATAGTCTTATGCAAATTGAAACCTTGGAGGAATTCAGGATGTTTGAGAAAATTCAGGCGTATCTGGCCTCGCAGCTGGACATTCCGGCCGATGAGATCACCCGCGACACCACGTTTGAAAGTCTGGGCGTCGATTCTCTGGATACCGTCGAAATGGTCATGGATCTGGAGGAGCAGCTGGGCGTCGATCTCGAGCTTGAGGACAAGATCGCGACCGTCGGCGAGCTCGTCGATTTCGTCGAAAGCAAACTGGACTGAATCGTCATTGTCACGACGAGGTGCGTGGCAAGGCTGCACTACTTGGGGAGATAGCGGTGCCCTGTTACCCGCAATCCGCTACAGCGGGGAGGAATTCCCAACCGAGGGTGTATGCTGTGTCGTCTGACCCGGATAAGCGGTGTTGAAGATCTGGTCTTGCGCAATAGGGCTCTGTGAATCGTGTCAGGTGGGGAACCAAGCAGCACTAAGCAGACCACCCTGTGTGCCGCAAGGTTGCCGTTTCGGAGCTGGCTGTCCGGGTAACGGATGTAGCATCCATTCGAAGAAGGGTGTGCAGTCCTGCCATGCACCTCGTCAGCTTTCCGCATGAAAATACGCGCAGTCGGGATCCCCCGGCTGCGCGTTTTTTTGGTTTATTCCCCGTCGAACAGCGTCCCCGTCTGGCGGCGGGCCTGCTCGATGACGGACGCGGTGATCACGCTGTCGCGGTTGCGCTTCTCCGGCTGCGTGCCGGAGGCGATATAGCCTGCGAACTCGCGCAGCTCGTACATCATGTTGTTGGGCAGCTTCTCGCGGTACGGCAGCTCCACAATCTCACCATTGCGGCGGACGAGCCAGATGCGGCGGTTGTGGTTGATGTCGTCAAGGAGGATCGAGCCGTCCTCGCCCATGAAGGTCGTGGGTGACGCCTGCCTGCAGACCTTGGACCAGATGGCCTCGCAGACGAAGCCCGGATAGCGCAGAAGCGCGATGCCGCCGGCCTCAAACCCGCTTTCCAGATGATACGCCTCCGCCGACACGTGCGTCGGCGCGCCGAACATCGACACGAGCGCGTGGATGGGATAGCAGCCCATGTCCAAGATCGCCGCGTTGCAGAGCTTTGGGTCAAAGGCGTTGATGCCCTGCTCCCCGGCGCGCACGCGGTCATAGCGGGAGGAATACTGGGTGAATTCCGCCGTCACGCGGCGGAGCGTCCCGATCTCAGGCAGGGCATCCCGGATGATGGGCAGCGCGTCGTCAAAGACCAGCCGCATGGCCTCGAGATAGACCATGCGGTGTTCCTTCGCCGTCTCAATGAGCGTCCCGGTCTGCGCCGCCGTCAGGACGCCCGGCTTTTCCAGCAGCACATGCTTGCCGTGCCGCAGCAGGCACAGGGCCTGTTCAAAGTGGCAGCGGTTCGGGCTGGCGATGTAGGCCGCGTCGAACGTATCCGCCGCGGCAAAAGCCTCCAGATCGGTATAGACGGCATCCAGATGATACTTCTCCGCAAACGCCCGGCCCGTCTCCGCAGATCTGGAATAGATCGCCGCCGGGCGCAGCTCCGGCACCTGCTCCATCGCCGCCAGCAGCCAGTCGACGACAAAATTCCGCCCGATGATCCCCACGCGAATGGTCATAGTGTTCCCTCCATAGACGCGCATCCGTCCGGCTCTGCCGGGCGGATTCTGTTTTTTGTTTAACTGATCTTTCCGCCCTCGTGCAGCAGCCGGTCCTTGATGTCCCAGAGCTTCTGCGACAGGTCGACGTAGTACGTGTGCGGGTTGTCGAAGCGCTTGACCTCGTCCCAGAGGGTATCGACCTGCTGGGCGCAGTAGGCCTGGATCTCGCTGAGCGCCGGCAGCTTGTAGACAAGCTCGCCGCCCTGGAAAATGGGCACGAGCAGCTCCTTGGCTGTGAAGTTATAGACCTTCTTGCGCTTCCAGGTCGCCTGCGGGTCAAAGATCTCCAGATCCCGGCTGTCGTCGATCGTCTCGTCATGCACGCAGAGATAGTCGGCGATGGCCTTGCCGGTGTCGTTGCCAAAGAGGCGGTAGACCTTTTTGAAGTGCGGGTTCGTGATCTTGCCGACGTTTTCGCTGATCTTGATCTTGGGGATGATGTTCCCCTGCTCGTCCTCGATGGCCGTCAGCTTGTACACGCCGCCGAAGACCGCCTCGGACTTGGCGGTGATGAGCCGCTCGCCGACGCCGAACATGTCGATCTGCGCACCCTGGTTGAGGATATCCTCGATGATATACTCGTCGAGCGAGTTCGAGCACGAGATCTGGCAGGTCTGCCAGCCGGCCTCGTCGAGCATCTTGCGTGCCTTGCGGGTCAGGTAGGTCATGTCGCCGGAGTCGAGGCGGATGCCGCACTTCGTCAGCCCGCGGGGCTTCAGAACCTCGTTAAAGACCCGGATGGCGTTCGGGATGCCGGACCGGAGCGTGTTATAGGTGTCGACCAGCAGGGTCGGGTTGTCGGGATAGGTCTCGCAGTAGGCCTTGAACGCCTCGTATTCCGACGGGAACATCTGCACCCACGAATGGGCCATGGTGCCGCCGGCGGGCACGCCGTAGAGCTGGTCGGTCAGCGTGCAGGCCGTGCCCTTGCAGCCGCCGATATAGGCCGCGCGCGCACCGTCGACCGCGGCGTCGACGCCCTGGGCGCGGCGGGAGCCGAACTCCAGCACCACGCGCCCCTTGGCCGCGCGGACGACGCGGTTGGCCTTGGTGGCGATGAGGCTCTGGTGGTTGAGCGTGAGCAGCAGGAAGGTCTCGACCAGCTGCGCCTGGATGGCGGGGGCGCGGACGGTCATGATCGGCTCGCGCGGGAAGATGGGCGTGCCCTCCGGCACGGCCCAGATATCGCCCGAAGCGGAAGTTCCGGAGATAATCGAGGAAGCCCTCGTCAAACATGTTCCGGCTGCGCAGGTAGGCGATATCGTCCTCGTCGAAGTGCAGCTGCTGGATATATTCGATGGCCTGTTCCAGCCCGGCGGCGATGGCGTAGCCGCCGTTATCCGGCACGCTGCGGAAGAAAATATCAAAATAGGTGATGCGGTCCTGCATGCCCTGGACAAAATAGCCGTTGCCCATGGTGAGCTCATAGAAGTCGCAAAGCATGCTGAGATTGGCGTTTTTGTTGATATCCATGGTGTTCCCCTCGTGTTCCGCCGGACGGCGGGATCAATTTTGATTTCACTGTGTCAGTGCCCGGGCACGCTGCAGCTTGCTGCGCGGCTGCTCGTGAAGATGAAAGCGTTCGGCAAGCGTCTTTGCAAATGCCTGCACGTCCGCCTCCTCGCCCGCCTGCAGTTCAAGTTCGAGCTCGCACAGAAGCGCCTTCTTCCCGCCGCCGGTCAGTTCGCCGAGATCGCCGCAGAGCGTGCAGCTCGTCTGCTCCGAGAGCCGGAGCGGCGCGGTGATGCGGGTGAATTTCGCCCCGCAGACCGGCAGCAGCGCCTCCGCGTCCAGACGGCCGATCGCCTCCGGCGCGCCAAGCTTTGCAAGCGCCGGCAGCGCTTCGTCGAGATATTCGCTCTCCACTTCCCACTCGCCGCGGGTATGGCCCTCGCCGGGCGTCTTCATGGTGACGGCGCTGCGCTCGTTTTCCGTGCGCAGGCGGAGCATCCAGCGGTTTTTCTCCAGCAGACCGTCCTCCGTGTCATAATAGGTCGTCTGCATCCGGATATAGGCGAACGGGGCCTGCATCCGGCTGGCGACGGGCTCACTGCAGAGGATGCAGTCGAGCAGCTGCAGATCACCGACCTCCAGCTTGTATTCGGTTTCCTTTCCCAAAACGGGTATCCTCGCTTTCAGGCGGACGCCCGCGGGCGTCCGCGCAGGATTTTCTCCATTCTACGTCATTTTGCCCACAAACGCAAGCGACACGCGGATTTTCTTTTCGCGCCGCGCAGGGTTTCCCGCGCCATTTCCCGACCGTTTTCCCGCCGCCCCGGCGGTAAAGTGGACGAAGAAACAAAGGAGGCGGCGCTATGGACATCAGACAGACGGATCCGGGCGGGCTGCGGCAGCGGCTTTCACAGGTGCTTGCCGCGCGGCCGCTGCTGCGGGGGCTGCTGCGCGCGCTGGGCGCGGGCGGCTTCTGCTTTGTGCTGGCGGGCGCGGGACTGCTGGACGGGCCTGTGCCGCTGGCGCTCGCGCCGGTATGCGTGCTGCCGTTCGGCCCGGCTGCGATCTGCGCGTATCTCGGCGCGGCGGCGGGCTACGCCGTGTTCTGGGGCCTCAGCGCGGCGCTGGAGCCGGTGGCGGCGGGGTTTTTGCTGCTGGCGGGCAGCTGTCTGCTGGCCGATCTGGTGCCGGACGAGCAGGGCTGGCTCGCCTCGGCCGCGGCGGGCGGGATCTATGCGCTGCTGGGCGTCATCTTCGTCCTGCGCGCGGACGGCGGGCTGCAGGCGGCGCTGCAGCTCATTTTGCGGCTGGAGATTTCAAGTGCTTTGAGGCCAAAGGCAGAAAAGGAAATATCT
>OGNB01000496.1_pt1 | contig 29379 bp, 30 predicted proteins | sample 1573301 | NCBI WGS metagenome assembly OGNB01 (sample SAMEA2581914, study PRJEB24529) | metagenome | biome: Human gut stool | place: China | collected 2011
TGTTTTCGCAAAATATTTTTACGGTGTCGTTCATAATCATGTTTGATTGAGTAAAGATAAAACGTTGTAAAGCGTGAAACAAGTATATAAAGATACGGACTTCGGGAATAATATTCAAATAAAGAAGGTTTTTTAGGGCCGCAAAGGCGTTCTTTATTGTGAATCCTTCATAATTTATTATCTTTGCACCGCTTTGTTGTCAAAGCTCTATAAATAATGTCTAACGTATTAATTTGCAAAACACACAAATGACAGCTAACAACGAAAATCAGGAAAAGAAAAAAGCCGCTCAACCGGTGGCAGCCGCTCCCGTAAATCTCGACTCGTTCGATTGGGATGCTTACGAACACGATCTGGGGGTTTACAACGACTCTAAGGAAAACATCGAGGCCAAATACGACCAAACGCTCTCGAAAGTGCAGGTCGGCGAAGTGGTCGAAGGTACCGTGATCGGTCTGAACAAGCGCGAAGTGGTCGTGAACATCGGTTATAAATCGGAAGGCATCATTCCGATCGGCGAATTCAGATACAATCCCGAACTGGCCGTAGGCGAGAAAGTGGAAGTTTACGTAGAGAGCGCCGAGGATAAGAAAGGCCAATTGCTCCTTTCGCACAAAAAGGCGCGTCAGTTGCGTTCGTGGGATCGCGTGAACGAGGCCCTCGAAAAAGACGAAGTGATCAAGGGTTACATCAAGTGCCGCACCAAGGGCGGTATGATCGTCGACGTATTCGGCATCGAGGCGTTCCTGCCCGGTTCGCAGATCGACGTGAAGCCCATCCGCGACTACGATGTATACGTGGACAAGACCATGGAGTTCAAGGTGGTGAAAATCAACCAGGAGTTCCGCAACGTGGTCGTTTCGCACAAGGCGCTCATCGAGGCCGAACTCGAAGCGCAGAAGCAGGTTATCATGTCGAAACTCGAGAAGGGCCAGATCCTCGAGGGTACTGTCAAGAACATCACCTCGTACGGCGTATTCGTCGACCTGGGCGGTGTGGACGGCCTGATCCATATCACCGACCTCTCGTGGGGCCGCGTGAACCACCCCGAAGAGATCGTGGCGCTCGACCAGAAGATCCAGGTCGTTATTCTCGATTTCGACGACGCCAAGAAGCGTATCGCACTGGGCCTGAAGCAGCTCACCCCGCATCCGTGGGAGGCGCTCGACCAGAACCTCAAGGTCGGCGACAAGGTCAAGGGCCGCGTGGTCGTGATGGCCGACTACGGTGCATTCGTGGAGATCGCCCCCGGTGTTGAGGGACTGATCCACGTGTCGGAGATGTCGTGGAGCCAGCACCTGCGTTCGGCGCAGGAGTTCATGAAGGTCGGCGACGAAGTCGAGGCTGTCATCCTGACGCTCGACCGCGAGGAGCGCAAGATGTCGCTGGGCATCAAGCAGCTTACGCCCGATCCCTGGGAAAATATCGAAACCAAGTATCCCGTCGGCACGAAGTGCACGGCCAAGGTGCGCAACTTTACCAACTTCGGTATCTTCGTCGAGATCGAGGAGGGTATCGACGGCCTGATCCACATTTCCGACCTGAGCTGGACGAAGAAGGTAAAGCACCCCGGCGAATTCACGTCGGTGGGCGCTGATATCGACGTCGTGGTGCTCGAGATCGACAAGGAGAACCGCCGTCTGTCGCTGGGCCACAAGCAGCTCGAGGAGAACCCCTGGAACGAGTTCGAGAACCAGTTCTCGGTAGACAGCATCCACGAGGGTACGATCACCGAGATGACCGACAAGGGCGCAGTCGTCGCACTGGGCGAGAACGTGGAGGGCTTCTGCCCCGCACGCCAGCTCACCAAAGAGGACGGCACGACGCCGAAGGTGGGCGACAAGCTCGACTTCAAGGTGCTCGAGTTCTCGAAGGCTACCAAGCGTATCACCCTTTCGCACCTGCGTACGTACGAGGAGGCCAAGCGTGCCGAAGTGGCAGCCGAGAAGGCTGAGAAGCGTGCCGCCGCCGATGCTACGAAGTCGACCGTGAAGAAGATCAACGCTTCGGTCGAGAAGACGACGCTGGGCGACATCGCAGGTCTGGCCGCGCTGAAGAGCGCCATGGAGGCTGCCGAGGCGAAGAACGCCAAGAAGGCTGCCAAGGAAGAGAAGGCCGAGGAGTAATCCCCGTACGGAGGGACGGTGCAGCCGTCCGCCGATATATCGAAAGAACCGCAGGCGTTACGCCTGCGGTTCTTTTTTTGTGGGCGCGTTTGTGGGCGCAGGGGAAGGAGGGGCAGTTGGTCGCGGTTGGGAAAAGGATTGCGGGGCGGGGTGCGGGTAGACCTGGGCGAAGGATAGGCCGGGAGCGGTGAAGGACTGCGGCGGGTTGAGGCGGAGGACAGGGCTTTTCGCCCCACTCCGGGAAAGTTTGCCGCCGATTTCTTGGACGCGTGGCGATAACTCCGTATATTTCGGGTCGGATCGTAAAATATAATCAGGAACTAAATATAATCATGAACGGATACCGCGCCTTATGAAAAAGCTGATATTATCCCTGTTTTCGCTGTTTTCGGTGTTTGCGGGTGTCCCGCACTGCCTGGGAAATCCTGCCCCCGAGGAGGTTCGGGCGTCGCAGCCCAACCGGGAGAGGCGGCACGGGGCTTACTCGAAGGATAACTGGACGGTGTATTACGAGGGCAGGAAGGTGAAGGGCGCTTCGGCATCGTCGTTCACGGATCTCGGCGGCGGGTACGGTAAGGACGACTGGACGGTGTTCTACCGCGGCCGGAAGGTGGAAGGGGCGTCGGCCTCGTCGTTCGAGAGCCTCGGGAACGGGATGGGGAAAGACAACTGGCATACCGACCACTACGGGGAGCGGTATGACGGGAGCGCGTTGTCGGGCGAAAGGCTGGGCGGCGGTTACTCGAAGGACAGCTGGACGGTGTATTACCGCGGCCGGAAGGTGGACGGGGCGTCGGCGATGACCTTCGAGAGCCTCGGGAACGGATACGGAAAGGATGCCTGGAAGGTATTTTACAGGGGCGGTGAGGTGAAGGGCGCCTCGGCACAGACGTTCGAAGAACTCGGGGAAGGATACGGGAAAGACGCATGGAAAGTCTATTACCGGGGGAAAGAGCTGCCGGGAGCGTCGCCCGGTTCGTTCGAGGTGCCGCGCGACGGGTGGTGAGAAATGGCCGCCACCGCTATAACGGCAGTGCCCTTCCGAACGGAAAGGCACTGTTTTTGTTTCCCGCAGGGTAAACTCCGAGACGGAATGAGCAGATTCAAGCCCCACATTGCCCTGCTGATATGCAATATCGTATGGGCCATGGACTACCCGTTTTACAACATCGTATTGCCGCACTATGTCCACCCGATGGCCATGGTGGCGGGGTCGCTGGTCGTCACGGCGCTTTTTTCGCTCGTGCCGCTGCTGTGGCAGAAGGCCGAACGGGTCGCGCGCGCCGACATCCGCAAGCTGATCGGCGCCGCGCTGCTGATCGGCGTGCTGCGCAAGGTATTCATCATGTACGGACTTTCGATGACTTCGCCCATCGACGGATCGATCATCGACACCATCGTCCCGCTGCTGGTGCTGCTGCTCTCCGTATTGCTGGGCATGGATCGCTTCACGGAGCTCAAGGTCGCGGGGCTGCTGCTCGGCATGGCGGGCGCCGTGGCGGTGGTGCTGACGGGCGCCTCGTCGTCGCACCAGCATTCGCATGTCTGGGGCAACGTGATGATCATGCTGTGCGCCTGCGCCACGGCGCTGTACATGGTCTGGTTCAAAGCCCTGGTTGCCAGGTACCGCATCACCACCGTGCTGCGCTGGGTATATTGCGTGGCGGCCGTCGTTGCGCTGCCCTTCGGGCTAAAGGAGATCATCCACACCGACTATGCCGCCATAGCCGGCCATGCGCTTTTCCCGACGCTCTTCGTGCTGACGGTGCCGACCTATCTGCCGAACCTGATGCTGAACTATGCGCTCAAGAGCGTGCCGGCCACGGTGTCGAGCATCTATACCTACCTGCAGCCTGTGCTGGCGATCGCCATTTCGGTCGGGATGGGGCTGGACAAGCTGCATGCCGATACGGTGGTCTTCGCGCTGGTGATCTTCGTCGGCGTGGGGCTCGTGCTGCGTTCCTACTCCGTGCCGCCCCGCCATCCCGATCCGCCGGCCGCGCCGCCGCACTGACCCGGGGCGGGGAATCCGGCGGGATCGAACAGTCCGGAATGCGGGTTGGCAGGACACGCGGCGTGCCCGTCTCCGAATTCGGGGGAAACGAATATCGGGACGGAGTATTGCCTGAATGCAAAAAGGAGAGCCTTTGGCTCTCCTTTTTTATGGTGCGATGAGTTGCAGGGCGGAACCCTTGCAGCCTCCTGCGGATTATTCTGCGGCGGTAACCGAGAATTTGATGACGGCCTTGACCTCCTTGTGGAGTTTGGCGGTCGCTTCGTACTCGCCGACGGTCTTGATGCCCTCTACGGCGATCAGCTTGCGGTCGAGTTCGATGCCTTTGGCAGCCAGTGCCTCGGCCAGGTCGGTGGCGGTAACCGTACCGAAGAGCTTGCCCTCCTCGGCCTTCAGGGCCAGCGTGAGCGGCAGGTTGGCGATGGTCTCGGCGAGTGCCTGTGCGTCGGCAAGGATCTTGGCATCCTTGTGGGCGCGCTGGCGGAGGTTCTCGGCGAGCACCTTCTTGGCGGATGCGGTGGCAGCCTTTGCGTAACCCTGGGGAATCAGGTAGTTGTTCGCATAACCGGGCTTTACGGTCACGATGTCGTTGGCGTAGCCCAGGTTTTCCATATCTTTGATCAGAATAACTTCCATTGTCTCTTCCTCCTTTAATTATTTCATGCAATCGGTTACGAAGGGCAGGATGGCGAGGTGACGCGCACGCTTCACGGCCTGGGCCACCTTCTTCTGGAACTTCTGCGAAGTACCCGTCAGGCGGCGGGGAAGGATCTTACCCTGCTCGTTAAGGAATTTCTTGAGGAACTCCCCGTCCTTGTAATCCACGTATTTGATGCCGAGCTTCTTGAAGCGGCAGTATTTCTTTTTCTTGACGTCAACCGATACCGGGTTGAGGTAACGGATTTCAGACTGTGCCTTGTTCTCCTGTGCCATGGTTTACTCCTCCTGTTTGTTAGAAAGTTTTGCACGACGCTTCTCCGAGTATTCCACGGCGAACTTGTCCTGCTTGAAAGTAAGGAAACGGATGATGCGCTCGTCGCGGCGGTACTGCGTTTCGAGCGTGCCTATGAGCGAGCCTTCGCCCGTGAACTCGACCAGGAAGTAAAAACCGGTGGTCTTCTTCTGAATAGGGTAGGCGAGCTTGCGAAGGCCCCACGACTCCTTGTTCACAATCTGACCGCCGTTCTCGGTGATGACACCCTGGAATTTGTCAGCGACCTCCTGCACCTGTGCATCAGACAGAACCGGCGTGACAATGAAAACGGTTTCGTAATTGTTCATAATACGTATTAAAATTAGTTAATTGCCCCTCAATGGGGTTGCAAATATACGGATTATTTGTAAAATAGCAAAGCCGCGCACCTTTTTTTCGGTTTTATCGCCGTATCTTCGAGCCGGTTCCGTTGCCGGGGCGCCGGACGGAGCAGTCCGGGGTGTACGGACGGCGGTCGCCCGGGCGGCGAAAGTGCCGGTGCGTGCCTGCCGCCGGAGGCCGGGGGTATTGCGACAGCCCATACCGCGGGCAGGGGCGGGATGTGGATCCGATACCCCTGCGGCAGGGCGGGAAAGGGGACAAAAATAAAGTCCGGAACAGGATTTGCCCGGACTTCGGCGGTCGGCCGCCGGTGCCTATTGCAACTGGTCGATCACGTCGGTGATGCGCGAGAAGACCTCTTCCATCGAACCCGTGCCGTTGACCGAGGCGTATTTGCCCTGGGCGGCATAGTAGTCCGAGACGACGGCGGTCTGCTGGCGGTAGACGTCGAGGCGGCCGCGGATCACCTCCTCGGAGGCGTCGTCGGCGCGTCCCGAATCCTTGCCGCGGAGCAGGATGCGCTGGACGAGTTCCTCTTCGGGGACGTGGATGTCGACCATGATGTCGACCTTGAGCCCGTGCCGGGCAAGGAGCTTGTCGAACTCCTCGGCCTGTACCGTGGTGCGGGGGAAGCCGTCGAAGATGCAGCCCTTGACGTGCTTGTGCTCTGAGACATAGTTGGCGACCATGCCGATGACGATTTCGTCGGGGGCCAGTTTACCTGCCTTGATGTAGGATTCCATGCTGCGTCCGAGTTCCGTGCCGCGGCGGATCTCGTCGCGGATAACCTCGCCCGTCGAGACATGCTCGATGCCGTAGTGTGCTTTGAGCCGTTGTGCCTGCGTGCCTTTGCCGCAGCCCGGCGCACCGAATAAGACGATGTTTATCATATGTAGAAGCCGAATTTGGGATTTACCGGACAAAAATACGCTAAATTTTTGGGAAAGAGTAAAGAATCCGTAATTTTGTAAAAAAATTTATAATATGGAAAAGAAACGACGCACCGAAATAGCCGAGCTGGGTGAATTCGGCCTGATAGACCTGTTGACCAAAGGGTTTGACCCGGCGGACGCTTCGACGCTCCGCGCCGCGGGCGACGATGCGGCGGTCGTCATGCCGCCGTCCGGCGAGGCGGTGCTCTGTTCGACGGACGCACTGCTGGAGGGCATAGACTTCGACCTGACCTATTTCCCCCTCCGGCACCTGGGATACAAGGCCGTGACGGTGGCCGCAAGCGATATCCTGGCGATGAACGCACTGCCCTCGCAACTGATGGTGTCGCTCGGTGTGTCGTCCAAGCTGTCGGTGGAGGCGTTGCAGGAGCTGTACGAGGGAATTGCCTTCGCATGCAGGGAGCAGGGGATCGACCTCGTGGGGGGCGATACGAAGGCTTCGATGACCGGACTGGTGCTGGGCCTCACGGCGCTGGGACATGCCCCGAAGGAGAAGGTCGTGTCGCGCGGCGGCGCACAGCAGAACGACCTGATCTGTATTTCGGGCAACCTCGGTGCGGCGTACATGGGGCTGCGGCTGCTGGAGCGTGAGAAGCGGGTGCTTGCCGACGTGAAAGACCCCGAACCGAAGTTCGCAGGGTACGAATACCTGCTGGAGAAGTATCTCAAGCCGCGTCTGCGAAAGGACATCGTGGAGGCATTGGCCGAGGAGGGCATCGTACCGACGTCGATGATCGACCTTTCGGACGGGCTTTCCAGCGACCTGATGCAGATTTGCAAGGCGTCGAAATGCGGGGCCCGCATATACCTCGACCGGATTCCTATCGCAAGGCAGACCTATGCCTTGGCGGAGGAACTGAATGCCGACCCGGTCGTGGCGGCGCTCAACGGCGGTGAAGACCACGAATTGCTGTTCACGGTGCCGCTGGCCTTGCAGGAGCAGGTGATGCGCATGGGGTGCGTCGATGTCATCGGCCACATAACGCCCGAGTCGACGGGGGTATACCTGGTGACGCCCGATGGTGCGGATATCCGCCTCAAGGCCCAAGGGTTTCCCGAAAAGGAGTGATTCCGGGGACGGATCCGGGTTTTCCGGGAAGGAGTGAGGCTGCCGGAGGATCAGGGGATCCCCGGGAAGGGTAGTGCCGCGCAGGGATGCCCCGGCGGAGAAAAACGGAAGCCGTCCGCAGCGATGCGGACGGCTTTGTCGTACAGGCGGTATGCCGGAGCGTATGTGTGCGCTGTACTTGGGCTGGCGGGACGGTGGCTGATACCGTTGTTTTGCGCAGGGGAATAAAAAAAGCTGCCACAGGGGCAGCTTCTGGCTTTGCATCCGGCCGGGGTTTAGAGTGCGTTCACGTGCAACTGGAGGGCGCTCTTCAGGTTTGCGGCCTTGTTCTTGTGCACGATATTGTGCTTGGCGAGCTTGTCCAGCATGGTGGTTACCTTGGGAAGCAGGGCTTCGGCGGCACTCTTCTCCGAGGTGTTGCGCAGTGCTTTTACGGCATTACGTGCTGTCTTGTGGTACAGACGGTTGTGGGCACGCTTGGCCGCGGTCTGGCGAATGCGTTTTTTCGATGACTTATGGTTTGCCATAATTCTGTGTTTTTTATTTTTTACTTTTTCAGTTGCTAAATCGGTTCCAGCCGTGGCTGTGTGCGGATAGGCCTGAAGCCCGCTCCTTGAAAAGTATTCACCCGTAGAGGTCTGCCGTTTTTGCGGTTCCGGTTGCCGGTCGGGAGCCCCCCCCCGGTTCCGTGCCGCTCCGCAGCCCTCCTCGTTCGTAGCCCATAGGAGAGTCGAACTCCTCTTTCAAGAATGAAAATCTTGCGTCCTAACCGATAGACGAATGGGCCTTTACCACTATCGCATGCCCCGAACGGGGTTGCTTTAGCGGTGCAAAGGTAAGCAAAAAAGTGACTTGTACAAAAAATATGCGAAAAAATTACGGATTTTTTGCCGGAAGTCCCTCGGACGGTCGTTTCTTGAGCTGTCAGCGCAGCCGTACGGTCCGCGTCTCGGGGTCGAAGCGGGCGTTTTCGCCCGAGAAGAGACGCTCGATCAGTCCGCTGCCGACCATCTCCCCCGCAGGGAGGTGGTGGAGCGAAGGGGTGTCGATCAGCGCCACCGAGTCGCAGAGCGAAAGCGCCACGTCGAGGTCGTGCGTCGAGAAGAGGATGCACTTGCCCTCGTCGCGGGTCAGCCGCCGGAGCAGCGTCGCCAGCTCGTAGCGGTTCGGGAGGTCGAGGAACGCCGTGGGTTCGTCGAGCAGGATGACCGGGGTGTCCTGGGCCAGCGCGCGGGCGATCATCACCCGCTGGCACTCGCCGTCGGACATACGGTCCATGGTCTTGCGGGCGAAGGCCGACATCCCTACCAGGCGGAGCGAACGTTCGACGACGGCGCGGTCGGCCTCCTGCATGCGCCCGATCCAGTTGGTGTAGGGGGCGCGTCCCAGCGCCACGACGTCCTCGCAGGCGAGGTTGGCGATACGGACCTTGTCGGTGGTGACGAACCCCACGGTCGTGGACAGCTCGTGGGGCGTGAGCGACGCCAGCGGGCGGCCGCAGAGCGCCACATCGCCGGAGACGGTCGTTCCGAGACCTGCAATGGCCCGCAGCAGGGTGCTTTTGCCCGTGCCGTTGCGGCCGATCAGCGCGGTCAGCGACCCTTGGGCGAAGGCGGCGGTGACATCTTCGAGCAGCGTGCGGCTGCCGTAGGAGAGCGTGATATGGTTGAGGGCGATACTCATGTCAGAAGATATTGCGGTTGCGGACGACGACGAAGATGACGACCGGAATGCCCATCAGGGCCGTGATAGTGTTGATCGGCAGGGCGAGGCTCTTGGCGACGAGGTCGCAGACCAGAAGCAGGGCCGCGCCCGCGAGCATCGACCCCGGCATCAGGATGCGGTGGTCGGCCGAGGCGAAAAGCATGCGTGCGAGGTGCGGCACGGCCAGCCCGATGAAACCCACCGGGCCGCAGAAGGCGGTGACGGTGCCCGCGAGCAGGACCGTGGAGAGGAAGATCAGCGTGCGCGTGCGCTGCACGTTGAGTCCCATCGTGCGGGCATAGTTCTCGCCCAGCAGCAGCAGGTTGAGCGGCTTGATGACGGCGACGGCGAGCGCCAGTCCCGCGGTGACGACGGGAAGCAGCAGCGCGAGCTGGCTGCCCGTGACGTCGCCCAGCGACCCCATGGTCCAGATGACGAACGATTTGAGCGCCGCCTCGCTCGACAGGTATTGGAGGATTTCGACCACCGAACTGATGCCCGAACCGAGCATCATGCCGAGGATGAGGATGACCATGATGTCCTTGATGCGGCGGCTGACCGCCATCACGATGGCCAGCACGAGCGCCGAGCCGAGCCACGCAGCCCCGGCCACGCCCAGCGACCGGACGAACGAGTGTCCCGCGACGCCCAGCAGGGGGGCGCCCAGCAGGAACAGCGCGACGCCGAGTCCTGCGCCCGAGCTGACGCCCAGCACGTAGGGACCGGCCAGCGGGTTGCGGAAAAGGGTTTGCATTTCGAGTCCGCCGGCAGCGAGGGCCGCGCCGGCGAACAGGGCTGTGACGGCTTTCAGGAGCCTGATCTTGAGGATGATGTCGCTGGTGGCAGGGTCGCAGGAGCCGCCTGTGAGCGCCGCCCAGACATCGCCCAACGGCACGGCGACCGATCCGACGGCGAGGTCGGCGATGAAAAGCGCTGCGGTGAGCAGCCCGAGCGCCGTGAAAAGGAACGTGGTTCTGCGTGCGGTCATTTAGCGGTACTGGAATTTGAACGAGATTTTGTAACGGGCGTCGGTGAAGCCGTAGCGCGAATCGCGCCTGACGTCGGCCCGTCCGTCGGCGTAGTGGCGGAACCGCGTGCCGGACCCCTGCGCCTGCGCGGCGGGCTGAAGGCAGAGGGGCGAAAGGTGGAGAATGGCGGCGTTTTTCATCTTATTCGAGGCGTTTGTAATAACAGGTCGGGACGCTGTCGCCCGAGAAGATCGTCCGCAGGTCGCGCAGCACGAGGTCGGGGCGTACGACGCCCGATTCCCAGAAGTCGGAACCTCCGGCCGGGGTTTGGCGGCGGTTGTTGTTGTAGACGTTCCGGCTGCGCACGACCGGAATGCCGGAAAATTTCGGGTTCTGGGCCGTCAGTTCCGCCAGCGTGTTGCAGGGACCGACGTTGAGCCAGAAATCGGCGGCGTTGGCCAGCAGGTAGGCCTCCTCCATGTCGACGGCCACCGACGTGTCCGAATCGTTCTTCGTGTAGACGTACTCCCCGCCGGCATCCTCGATCAGGCGGATCATGTAGCTCTGCGATGAGGGCAGGAACCAGGTGTCGCGGTAGGGGGTGTTGAGCATCACCTTCGGTCGCGGTGCATCCGGGGCGGGGTGTGCTTTCAGGGCCTGGTAGTCCCGGGCGATCCGTTGCAGCGTGTCGGCCCCGGCCGCGCGCAGGTCGCAAAGCTCGGCCGCGAGGACCAGCCATTCGGCCTTGCCCAGCGGGGATTCTTCCATGTAGTCGCCGATATATATATAGGGGATGCCCAGTTCGCGGAGTTTGCCCGTGACGATGGTGTTTTCGCCCGTCACGCCGTAGAGCAGCATGAGGTCGGGGCGCATGGCGGCGAGCAGTTCGAAATTGAGGTTCGTGTCGTAGCCCACGTCGCGGACCTCGCCGCAGAGACGGTGTTCCCGGACATAGGGATTCGAGATGTAGTCGATGCCCGAGACACCCGAAATACGCTTGGCCTGTCCGATGGCGTCGAACATCGCCACGTGGCTCGACGACATGCACACCACGTGGCGCACGGGAGCTTTTACGACCTGTCCGGCGAAGTCGGCGGGGGCTTTGGCGTCGTCGCGCAGGATCAGCAGGTGCTGTTCGACGTTCGTGCCGCCCTGCCACGGATTGCGGATCGAGACGAGCGTCGAGGCGTTATTCCCGTTCCCGCGGATGTCGAAGCCCGACGCGTAGGCCGGGGTGTAAATCTCGGTTGTGAAATCGCTCAAAACTGGCCCCGAAGAGCCTCCGCAAGCCGATGCGAGGGCCGCGGAAAAGGTTAGCAGAAGACGTGAAAATCGTTTCATTTCCGCAAAAATAGAAAAAAATCCTGCGGAAATGTGTTTGTTTTTGAAAAATATACTATATTTGCAGTCCCAAAGCGAAGGGTTTTGCTCTTTTGCCGAAGGAATCGGGGCGTAGCTCAGTCCGGTTAGAGTACACGTCTGGGGGGCGTGTGGTCGCTGGTTCGAATCCAGTCACCCCGACTGATGGAAAGGCTTGGTAATCTGATGATTGCCGAGCCTTTTTTGTTTGCGTATTCTGAACGGAAATAGGGCGGTTGACGCGCTGGTTGACGAGAAAAGTCAACCGAGAAGTCAACCAAAATCCAATGAAAACAACTGTTTCGGTTGTATGTTACCATCACAAAATTCTGACGAACGGAGAATCACCAATCATGCTCCGTATCTGTAAAGGCGGCAAACGGACGATGAAAAGTTTGGGTATCTCCGTACACGCCCGCTATTGGGACTTTGCCGCAAACCAGCCCAAGAGAAACTGCCCCAATCGGAATTACATTCAGCAGGTCATTCTGCGTGCCGTCGGCGAGTGCAATGCGCTTGTGCTGTCGAAAGAGGCTATGCAGGAGGAGTTCACGCCCCGCACGCTCGTCCATGAATCCAAAGAGGAGATACGGGCGCAGAGTGTCGAGGAGTTCTATGTAAAGTTGATTGCAGACCTCAAAGCACAAGGGGCGGTAGGAACGGCCTATGCCTATCAAAATTCCTATGGCGTGTTGCGCAGTTTCAACAAGGGGCGTGCATTGACTTATACGTTCGGTACGATTGACGCCGTGTTTTTGGAAAAGTTCGAGGTTTGGATGCGGGCGAGAGGGAATAAAGACACCACATTGAGTTTTCAGATGCGTACTTTGCGGGCCGTGTTCAACCGAGCAGTTAAGGCAAAAGCGGTCGCCAAAGAGAAAAACCCGTTCGGAGAGGACTACAAAGTGAGCAAGTTCGACACGCGAACCCCCAAACGGGCATTGAGCAAAGAGGAGGTAATGAAGATTGTCAATGCGGATTGTTCTGCTGAAAGTGATTTGTACCGCTTGGCACACGATGTATTTGTATTCTCCTATTTGTGCGGTGGGATTGCCTTTGTAGACGTGGCAAATCTTACGCCTGCCAATATTGTGGACGGGCGATTGTCCTATAAGCGTCAGAAAACACACGGAGCAATCAATATCCCTTTGTCCGAGCGTGCCATGCAGATTGTTGGACGCTATGCCGATTATTGCGAACGTGCAGGGTATCTGTTTCCGATACTCGATGAACGGTTGCATATAACACCCATTCAGAAAAGGAACAGGGTGCATAAGGTCTGCCACCAAGTAAATTTGGAGTTGCGAAAATTGGCTCAAAATCTGAAAATATCGGCCGAGGTTACAACCTATGTCGCAAGGCACTCATTCGCCACCGTATTGAAGAAATCGGGTGTGAATATCGGTATTATATCGGAGGCATTAGGCCACCATAGTCTGAAAACCACACAGATTTACTTGGATAGCTTCGAGAACAGCCAAATCGACGCTGCTATGAAAAATCTACTTTGATAATGACAAAAAAGCGAGGGGCGCAATTCCACAGTCTCCACTTGTGGATTGCCACCCCTCTAAATGTTTTTGTTGCGTCTGCGTTCCCATCATGGAAACGAAGCAATGAACGTCCAAGACTAAACGTGTCTCGGAATCCCAGCAATGTTAAGCCGCAGTTACCGCCGAACCAGACGTAGCGTTTGCTTCGCTCGGCGTCTCCTGCACATTGGAACTGCTGTTGGCATAGAGTTTCTTCTCGTCCACGTAAAGCGGTTCTGTGAACATCTTCACCCACTCTCCGAGGACGGTTTCCACTCCCTCGATCAAAACCCTCTTCGCCGTCTTTTCGCTCTCAAACAGAATATGTTGAGCAACGGTTTTAGGGGCAAGACCGAGGTCGTCGCAAGCCTTGTTAAAACGCATGGAATCAAGCAGCAATTTTTCGCTTTGGCTCAATAAATCAAGCCAAAACCGCAAATCGTCTGCATAATACTTGCTGATGCAAGCCTTAATGCACTCACGTTTGACACTCGTACTCTTAACGATTTGTGCATTGAATTTCTTCCGTGCATCGTCGAGGACTTTCCAAACGGGCGATTTAGGCGTGCGGCCTTTGCCAGCGTTTTTCTTGGTTGCAACCTTCGCTTCAACAGTCAATTCGGGGTTTTTAGCGTTCATGAAAAATGATTTAATTGGAGTAATTAAACACCTGCTGATTTGTTGTTTCATCCCGCGCAGGATACGGGATACCGTATATTGCCGTTGAACGCAATGATTATCAAAGAACTTTCGGGCGTCAAAAGTATAAAATTATGTCTATTCAAGCAAGAAAAATGCAATTAAAAATACTTATTTTACTAAAATCAATTTATGCGAATCACTAATATTAGTAATTTCAACATTGCACAGAGTGTAAAAGTAACGGTCGATGTAATGTCATTCACCGTAATTGTTACGGTTAAATACACTACATTTTTACTAATATTACACTCGGAAACTATGTTTTCGTGCTAATGTTACTGATGAATACAATGTTTTCACCCTAAATATTACTGATGAATGCCATGTTTGCAAGGTTTATATAACACTAATCCGATACTCGATTACCGCCTAAAAAATCCCGCTTTTCATGTAAAATCCACTCTAAATACCAACACTAAAACTTGTATTTATTAAAGATTTTTATTATATTTGTAATAGCAAATCCGAGAAAAGGGAAATTCTACTGCTACCATAGAAAATAGGCTTACAGACAGATAAGGGCGGCATTATTTGCTGTCCTTGTCTTTGCTTCCTATTTCCACATTTTTTGAGTGTGAAATGAAGATTTCCTTTATAAATATAGTTTCAGAATTAAAAAATATGGAAGATTATATAGACGAAGATTTCAGATAAAGAGATACTATTATCAATAACACATTTATAAATATGAATACAAATCAAAATTGAATTCTCGACGCTCCCGCTGGGGCAACTTACTTGTCAGACTTTCTGACGGAGATTCCCGCAAATTGCCTATTTAACAAGAAGCAGACAGGATGCGGTGCGACCGAGTTGGCTATCCGCAACAATATTCCTACCCTTATCGCCATGCCTTACGTGGCATTGGTAAAGAACAAGACCATCTACCGCAAGGATGATATTTCCGTGCTGGGCGTTTACGAGGGCATCCAAGAGCAGGATATCATCGACTATGCCAAGAGCCATTCTCCATTAAAGATTGCCGTTACCTATGATTCCCTGCCGCGAACGATTCGGGCATTGGAAACTGCGGGTTTTAATCCTTATAAAGAACTATTCCTTTTAGTGGATGAATGACACGTACTGTTCAACTCCTATTCGTTTCGCCATACTGCCATTAAGAATTTACTTGCAGAAGCCGCTAAATTCGATAGGGCAACTTACATGACAGCTACCCCTATTGAGCAGGAATATGTTTTAGAGGAGTTGAAGCATCTGCCTGTTTGCGAAATCAGCTGACCGCATCTGATCGAGGTCAATATCCGCTCCCGTCAGACTTCCAAACCTGCCCACTATATCGTTAAGGAGTGCCGCAAGGTGTTAGACAGCCGATTGGAACACAACCTGCATATCTTCGTCAACAGCGTGGAGTTTATCGCAAAGGTAATCGACCTTGCGAAACTCACTCCCGAACAGGTTAAAGTGGTCTGTTCGGTTAGCGGGGACAATGGAGAGAATAATCAACGCAAGTTAGGCAAAGATTATCCCATCGGCCAGCCGTCAGACCCCGTAAGGAAGATAAATTTTTACACCTCTACCTGTTTTGAGGGTTGCGACCTTTACGACGAGAACGGCGTTACATTCATTGTCAGCGACGGCAGCAAGTCCCACACGCTGTTGGATATTTCAACCTTGTTCACACAAATTTGCGGTCGGTTGAGAGATTCCAAATACAAGGGCGAGATTATACACGTCTATTCCACGACCAAGTACAGCCGAGATGTTACCCTCGATGAATTTGTTGCGGCCACCAAGAAAACCTTGCAGGAAGCCGTTCAATATGCCGACGAGATAAATTCATTGAGCGATACGGCACGAGAAAAGACCTTGTCGAAAATCAAATACATCAACGAACAATATGTAAGGATAGAAGATAACCGCCTTATCGTGGATAAGAATTTCGCTAATATGGATATAGTCAATTTCAAAATCTGCCGCCATATTTACAGAACCTATGTAAACCTTACGAATGAACTGCAAAGGAATGGCTACACGATAACCCGCCATACGTTCAGCGAGATTATAGAGAAGATGGAGAACAAGGCCAATGCACGGGTTACATTCAAAGAACTGTTCGATGAATACCACCGTCTGAAAACGACACGACCGTTTTTCTCGCTGGACAATCACGAGGAACTGTGTGCCCGAATAGCCCTTAAATATCCGTTGGTGAAGCAGGCATACGACGAGTTGGGAACGGCCAAAGTGCAGGCATTGAAATACCATGTCGGAAACATCTGCCGAGAACTGGCAAAGCAAGTGCGGCTGCCGAACGAATATAAAATCGTAAAGATGATAGATACGGTGTTTCCTAAACAAATGTTCATTCCCAAGAGCAAGGCCAAAGCGGAACTACAACGAATATACGATGATTTGGGAATTCAACAAACGGCAAAGGCCGCAGACCTTGCCAAATGATACGAAATAAAAGAAACAGCGCCCAAAATCAACGGAAAGACAACGGCCTGCGTTACCATTGTTAGAGATAGGATGATTGCAAAATAAATCGAGAATTATTTATTATCTTTGTTGGTAACTCAAATGAATTTTAGATGAAGAACTTAACAAAACTATTATTGGCTATAATATTCTTTGTATTATTAGGCGCAATTATAGGGCTATATTATAGATATACATCTCAAGAACAGCAAACAATTTTCAATCTTGCTACTCTACTTGGGTTTTATGTATCTATCTATGGATTGGCTGTCGCTTTATGGCAGATTATGGCTCTACAAAATATAACAAAAAGCACTCAATCTGCGGTTGCCCAAACGAGAGAAAAAGTAGAGCAAATTTTATCCATATCTGATATAGCTAAAATCGTAACCACTATTCGGATTATTGAGGAATATATAAATAGTGAAAAATATGAACTCGCAAAATTAAGGCTATGCGATGTAAAAGATTTTATGATGCGAGTTGAGTTCATTGGAAAGATCGAATTGGATATTGAAGAATTTGGGCGATTAAAGAAAAGAGTAGAAATTGATCTGAATAGTATCGACAAACAAATGAGCAATAAAGCTAAACTCGATAAGATTATTTTTTGCCAAGACATGGAAGAAATTGCCTCAATGTTAAGTAGAATTGAAAATCAATTAAAATCTAAATAAGATGGAAAAGAAATATTCTGAATTAATACAACGGTTATATAAGTTGACGAAAGAACGGAAATTGGAATGGCGTAAAACAAGTTCAGAAAACGAATATATGTTGGAATTGAATGCCGCAACTTTTGCAATATCTAAAGGCATTGAATACTATAACAATAGTGCTTCTGAATTTATTGCTGTAAGCATGTATAATGACAAAAACATGGTGATTCCCATTGTTTCCGTAATGGCAGGTGATAATGAGTATCCTTTCCTTGAAAGCCTATATAACGAGGCTGTTGATTCATGCACTAAAGAAACAGAAACATTAGAAAAAGTATTAGAAGAATTAGATCGATTAGATTTGCCATTCTAAGTATTTCTCTTACATCTAAAACTCCAACAATGCAACTGTTGGAGTTTTTTATTTTAATACAGCCCACGAGCAGATACATGAATCAAAGCCCCCTCCCCATTGTCAAATGTAAAACCGTTTCATATATGAAAACACTTGACAGAAAGGCGGCGGAGATTTTCCGCGCATTGTTGGCTCTGCAAACAACCAAAATCGACAACTCGGACGGTACTTATATGCCCGTCTACATCGAACTAATCGGCCGCATCGACAACTACAACTTTTTCTCGCTGGCTCATTATGGAGAGCAGAACGGAGATGCCATGCGTGACCCTGAAATGCTCTTTGCCCTGCACAAAGAAACACTGCAATTCATTCCGTACTATTACCGCAATGACTACTGCGGTATAGAGCAGAACAGCGTGAAATGGTCGGAAGATGGTATCTTTCTGAACCGTCGCTTACAGGCAGAACACACTACATTCGCTAATCAATGGCTCCGCAACATAGCCGCTCAACAAGGAATCCTATGACAGCACAGCGATTGGTGGAGAACTGCGTACTGACGAATCAAACCGCAGTCGTGGATGAAATGCTGAATAAGAATTTGCTACCAGCAGAATATATCTATCCGTTCTTGGGTGATGTCATGGAATGGTGGTTGATTGACAGCTGGCTGGCCGAACGACTGAAACGAGAGGGAGAGGTTATCATTGAGGAATACGGTTGCTGTTGGTGGGGCAGGTTAGCGAGCGGACAGGCAATCTATATGGATAGCGTTATACAAGAGATAGCCGCAGGATAACGCATAGCACATTCTATATACGCTGTCGGTCGGTTGGCTGATTATCGGCTACTTGTAATCCTTACGGCTATTACCAAACCGTCAAAACTGATTTTAAGTCGGCATATTCCCAATAATTGAGGGTTGGAATGTTTTGCAACTCCCGATTTGAGGGAATATGTCGGCTTATTCTTTATAACGGAATATCCCAACCAATGAAGAACTTTTTAGAATATCAATCTTGATTTTCTGAAAGTTTAGCGCGTTCTTTGTAACTACAATACCCCACGAGTGTTGCGTATTGAGAAACATTTTTTAACTTTGTGGCATCGTCCTAATGGGCGGTAACATATTAGTTTAGTGAAAGTGTTTCGCTAATCCTTACCGAGAAAATTTGGCGATTTTTAAGTAAGCAAGGATAGGCAATACAAACACTCATCACCGTATATAGGCATATATCATTCTCGATATATACTATTCGGTGTGGGGTATTGTTTATTTGCTTACGGGCTACGCCAAATGCCTCTCGGTAGATAAACGAACAACTCCACACTTTCTTTTTTGTATTAATCCACCGCATAGGAGTTGTACGGTAAAACGTGCGTCACTTGTTTTACTTAAATAATCTCATTATGAAAAAACTATTGGCCTTTGCCGCATTATTTGCGGTGGTTGCGCTCACATCGTGTAAATACGATGATGATGACCTTTGGAACAGCGTTCACGGATTGGAAAACCGTGTCGCAAAATTAGAGGAACTCTGCAAACAGATGAACACCAATATTGCATCGTTGCAGACCATCGTAACAGCATTACAGAACAACGTCTATGTTACGGGGACTACACCTTTTATGCAAGACGGTAAAGAAATCGGTTATACAATTACTTTCAGCAAAGGTAATCCTATTACCATTTATCACGGCAAGGACGGACAAGACGGACAAGACGGTGAAGACGGGACAACACCCACCATCGGCGTAAAAAAAGATACTGATGGTGTCTATTATTGGACGTTGAACGGTGAATTTATTGTGGTTGATGGTGGGAAAATTAAAGCCGAGGGCAAAGACGGCACAAACGGAACCAACGGCACGACCCCGCAATTCAAGATCGAAAATGATTATTGGTTTATCTCCTACGACGACGGCGATACTTGGACACAGTTGGGCAAAGCCACAGGGGAAGATGGCAAGGATGGACAAGATGGTGTAGGTGGTGATTCGATGTTTTCAGGCGTGGATTATGAAACCAGCACGGACTATGTAATTTTCACTTTATCGAACGGTACGCAAATCAAACTACCCACATGGTCAGCATTTGAAGCCTTACAGCGTCTTTGCAACGAAACGAATACAAACCTTTCAGCCTTACAGACGATTGTAACAGCACTCCAAAACAACGATTATATCACGAGTGTAGACCCGCTGACCGAGGACGGCAAGGTGGTAGGCTATACAATTAAGTTTGCCAAGAGTAACCCGATTGTGATTTACAACGGTAAAGACGGTGCAGATGGAAACACTCCCGTTATCGGTGTGAAGAAAGACACGGACGGCATCTATTATTGGACGCTGGACGGAGAGTTTATCGTTGTAGACGGACAGAAGATAAAAGCACAGGGAACAGACGGTAATAATGGCGCGGATGGTTCAGACGGTGTTACGCCGAAACTCGAAATTCGAGAGGGCTATTGGTGGATTTCCTATGACAACGGAACGAATTGGACGCAATTAGGCAAAGCTACGGGAGAGGACGGCAAGGATGCAGATAGCATTAAAATCACGCAGGACGAGAACAATGTTTATTTTGAGTTGACAGATGGAACGGTTATAACAATTTCCAAAACAGGACAATCGGCAGACCCGAATGTCATTCAATTTGAAGATGAAAATGTCAAGAAACTATGTGTGGCTATTTGGGACACGGACGGCGACCATGAGCTGTCCTATGATGAAGCTGCAAAGGTTACGACACTTGGTGCAACATTCAAGGGGAATACGGAAATTCAATTATTCAATGAATTGCAACATTTTACTGGATTGGCAGCTCTTGATGATACATTTAGCGGCTGTTCCAATCTTTGGAGAGTTACGATTCCTGTAAATGTAGAAACTATTAGTACCACAACCTTTATGGATGTATTTATAACCATAGAACAACCAAAACTAATCAGAAATATCCGAGTGTAAATCTTTAATTACCAGCATATTCTAAAATTTAACACTTTTCGGTTGCCATTTGTCGCTTCCCAAATTTCCACATATTTTTGAGACGTATTTCTGACGTGGAGAATTTGCGGGGCTTGTTTTTTGTCACACCGTGCAGACAGTTGACAAGGGTTTACAACCGTTTACGACAAGCGACAATAACCGCCCCGATATGCGGAAACAGTCACACTGTGTAGAAAAGCGACAATGGTTGACTTCCGTTCACATCCGTTTACCATTTCAGAGATATAGGATTGAAGAAATGAACCATTAAACGATAAAACGGTATGAAAGCAACCAGAAAATGCAGTTTTTGCGGCAAGTCCTTTGTAACCCGAAGCGGTATGCAAAGATATTGCAGTGAGGCTTGTCAGGCAGAAGCCAAACGAGCCAGAGTGATGCAGAAGAACAACCTCTTCAAAGTCGCCCAACCCTTGATGGAGATACAGCATCAGGAGTATCTCACCTTTTCCAAAGCAGCCATCCTCATGGGCTGTTCCCGACAGTACATTTACAAACTTGTAGCCATCGGCAAGCTGAAAGCCTCACGCATCAGCAACCGCATGGCATTCATCCGCAGAGCCGACATCGAGCAGATGTTGGAGGGCAATCCCTATCACCGCATCCTGCCCGGCAACACCTCCACACCAAGGAAATCATCTTCATCTTCCTTACCTGCCAAAAGAGAAAAAAGGGAAAAGGAAAGCGAAGAAGTGTTGGACTTCTATTCGGGCGAGGAGGTGATGTCCCTTTTTAAGGTAAAGCAGTCATGGCTTTACACTTCCGCCAAGCGTAACCATATCCCCATCTGCCGTATCGCAGGAAAGAACTATTACAGCAAGAAGCATATTGACGAGTTTTTCGGTGTGGCAGTTGATATTAGCGAAATTACCGACTGGCTACTGACCGAGGAGGTGGAGGAACTGTTCGGCATGAAGCCGACCGCACTCCGTGCCTACACCTATCGCCATAAGATACCCACTAAAAGAGAGTACGGGCGTACCTATTACTCCAAATCACATTTGAACGAACTCCGCAGAACTGACCTTGTGAACGATGAACGCTACTATACCGTTGAGCAGGTGCAGCAAATCTATGGTCTTTCGTCAGCCAACATCTGCCATATCGTCAAGGTGAAGCACATCGAAAAGATAAAGGTGGGTGTGAAAAACCTGCTTTTGCGCTCAGATGTGGAGCGTGTCATGGCTGAAAGGAACAAATAACCGTGAAAAATCGGGATTATCGAAAATTATTTCAAAATGATGTATCGTGGAGGTATTCACGGATATTTCACGTTGTTCCTTTGCCATCGGAAACATGGATACAACTCCAAAATGTATACAACCAATTAAAACATAATTATTATGAGTAAATGCAAAACAGTTACCTTGCGTAAGCGCAAGATTAAGAACGGGACACAGTATTCACTATGCCTTGACTACTATCCCGGCTACCGTGACAATGTCACCATGAGAGTGATTACACGTGAAGCCTTAGGAATTTACATCTTCGCCAAACCTGCAAACCAGCAGGAACGGGACTTCAACGCACGCATGATGAAGAAAGCGGTCATCCTGCGCAACCAGCGCTACGAAGCCATTTTCAATGAAAACAACGGCTTTTTTGACAAGACCAAGATGAAGGGCGATTTCCTTGCCTATTTCAAAGGACTGGCTGACCGCAAGAATATCAAGTGGCAGCACGTATACAAGCATTTCCAGCGGTTCGTGAACGGCAAATGCACCTTTGAGGAGGTGGATGTGGATTTGTGCCGCAAGTTCATGGAATACCTGCTTGATGCACCCCAATCCATCCACACCAACCAAAAGCTGCACATCAACTCCGCAGCAGGCTATTGGTCAACTTTCCGTGCCGTGCTGCACACCGCTTACCGTGACAGGAAGATAAAGGAGAACCCAAACGGCTTCTTAGACCGCATCGAGTGCATTCCCACCATCAGGGAGCATTTGAGCCAAGAGGAACTGATACGGCTTGCCGAAACACCCTGTGAGGAGGAGGTCTTGAAAAAAGCTTTTCTTTTCGCCTGTCTTACGGGACTGAGAAAGAGCGACATCAGACAGCTCACGTGGCAGCAGATACAACCATACACCAACGGCAGGATGTTCGTTACCACCCGTATGCAGAAAACCAAAGAAATAGTGCATAACCCCATCAGTGATGAAGCCTATGGACTGCTGGGAGAACGGGGCGAGGGACTTATCTTTGAGGATTTCAAGGACAAGATGCTGCAAGGACCACTCCAACGGTGGCTCACGGCAGCAGGGATAACCAAGAAAATCACCTTTCACTGTACCCGCCACAGCTTCGGAAGCCTGCACGTGGAAATGGGAACGGACATGGCTGTCATCCAAGCCTATCTCGGACATAAGAACATTACCACCACACAAATCTATTCCAAGATAGCAGCGCAGCAGATGTGTCAGGTGGTGGACAAGATAACCTTGAAGCGCAAGGAGGCATAAATGTCTCACATTGACAGGTATTCAGAGGGGCGGTTATGGCTACAAGGCTATAATCGCCCCTCTATGTTTTTGGCTTGATGCCACCATTTATAAGCCCCTCAGAGTATGAAACAGAGTATGATATGATGACATTTCGTGAAATACATTGAAAAAGACCGTTCTAACCGCAAATAACGGGCAGTAATTGGGAAAAATAGCATTAACTTTGCACAAAATAATACAGGAACATTCAATCTCTCAACGAAATATGGAATCATCAATCAAGGACAAATACATCATCTTGGGCTTTGTCGGCTTCGCCATCGTCCTAATATCTTCCATTGCCACGCTGGTAATAGCGGACAGCTTCAACCAAGACAACTTTGTCAGGTGGATAGTATTCGTATGCTGTAACCTGTTGGGATGGTTGCTCTATCTCTCCTTTCAGACACTTATCTTTGATACATACGAAATCTACAAAATCAAGTTCGGCAAGAAAGAAACGATTGCCGAAGCCATAGAGGTGCAGGAAGAACTGTCACAAAATACACTTGAAGAAGCCACATCTGTGCCTGGACCTACATCAGTCCCTGAGCCTGTACCCGAATCATCCCCGACAAAAGAAGAGACACTTATCCAAACACAACCGATAGAGCTTACTATCGCCCCGGATCTTCACGAAAAGAACCGTGCCAATTACGCAAGCAGAGAGCAACGGGAAAAGGAAGAGCGCATCCGCATGGTCATGGAGTATTGCCATTATTACCTGCCTCGCATTGCCGACCAAGAAACCGTGAACCACATCTGTACTGAGGTGGACAAATGGATGAATCTTAACACTTATACCCCGAAGCCCATACAAAGACCGTTTACCAAAGACATCAACAACATTCCACTCCGTCACTTCGTATGGAATATCTCTGAGCGTTTCCTGTACAAGAGATACTACAATGGGGATAACCGTGCCAAGTTCATCAAAGCCCTTTTCCCGAAATCGTTTGCTGATACAGACTTATCAACCATCAAGAATTTCAAGGTAGAGCCGTTAAAGACGGAAATTCCCATTGATGAACCCGAAAACGGCAAACTTGATTTCCACTATCCCGAGGATTATGTGCGGAATTAGGATAATCACGACACCAACGACAACCATCCGGTAACTCATAACCGCCTGTTTTACATCGTTTCCCGAGTAATTTTACCCGTCATTTATGGCTGGGCTTAATTATTCGGGAATTATTTTGCAATGACGTGTCGTGGAGATATTCACGGATATATCATTTCAGTCCTTTGCGCCAAGTCTTACAAAAGAGACGAGTACGCGAATGGAAAAATCAATTCTTACCTTCAACGACCTCCCCGAGGTTGTCGCTCAGCTTCGAGACGAAGTGATGAGCCTGAAAAGCCTGCTCGCCGAGCAGCGCAGTGTGAACAATGCCAAAACGGTGGACACCCACGTGCCCATGTCTGTGGACGAGGCAGCAGAGTATTTAGGTATCCCTAAGGGTACGCTCTACATGAAACTGTCAGAAGGGACAATCCCTGCCACCAAGCCCGGCAAACGCTATTGCCTTTACCGTGACGAACTGGACAAGTGGCTGGAAACCGCCCGAAAGAATCCCATACCGTTGTCAGACGAGGAACTGAACAAGTCCTTATCCTCTTCCCACCGTCGCAAGCCCAACCCACGTAACTGGTGAATGATATGGAAGAGGATAAGAACTATATCAACCTGATACGTGGCGACCTCACAAAAGCATCCCAAGCGCATAACGGTATGCCCGACAGTGTAGGCATGATGAATATCAAGACGGCAAACCAAACCATTCTTGAAGCATCGTTATTGCCTACGCCCCGTGCGCTGTGGGACAGCTTTTGGTACGAGGGGGAACTCTCCTGCTTGTTTGCCGATTCCAACGTGGGCAAGTCCATCCTTGCCGTGCAGATAGCCGACCGCATCGCCCGAACCGACAATGTGCTGTATCTGGACTTTGAACTGTCCGAAAAGCAGTTCCAGCTCCGCTATACCAACGAGCATGGAGAGCTCTACACCTTTCCCGACAAACTCTATCGGGTGTCTATTGACTGCAACCAGCTTTTGGATGCCAACTTTGAGGAAGCTATCATAGGCGGCATTGAACAGATGGCTGTGCAGACCGACTGCAAGATTTTCATCATTGACAATCTTACCTACCTGTGTTGCGCCATGGAGAAAGGCGATGCCGCAGGACGGCTGATGATTCAGCTGAACAATCTCAAAAAGAGATATGCGCTCTCTATCCTTGTCCTAGCACATACGCCCAAACGCTCTTTGGATTGTCCCATCACATCCAACGACCTTGCCGGAAGCAAACGGCTCTACAATTTCTTTGACAGCGTGTTCACCATTGGAAAAAGTGCCCAAGACGGAGGGCTTCGCTATGTGAAGCAGCTTAAAGTGCGCTATGGCACGTTCTCTCATGATGCGGATAATGTAATCGTTTACGAGATTGACAAGGTGGATGCTTTCTTGCAGTTCGTGTTCAGGGGCTATTCCACGGAAAAGGAACACTTGAAAAAATTGGGCGACAATGAATCAAGCCAAAGGGATTGCCAAATTCTGCAACTCTCCCAATCGGGCAAGTCCGTCAGGGAGATAGCCTCACAGGTGAATTGTGGCAAGTCCACCGTAAACCGTATCATCCAGCGCAGCAAAGAGAGTAAAAACGCAGGTGTCCCAAGTGTCCCACTGTCCCAACCCTTAGAGTGTGGGACAATGGGACAGGATGGGACAGCCGACAATCAACCATCAAAAACGGACTAAGCTATGGGCAATTATTCATTACAGAAGTATAAAGGAACGGCAACACGGCATACCTGCCCCAAATGCGGAGACAGGCATTCTTTCGTCTATTACGTGGACGAAAATAATGTGCCGTTGCATCCATCGGTCGGCAGATGTAACCACGAAAGCGGTTGTGGGTATCACTACACTCCGAAAGAGTATTTTCAAGAGCATCCTGAACACAGAACTACCAATGATTTCTCTTTTGACAGGCAAAGAGCAGAGCAGAAGAAAGTGAAGCAGCAAAGTAAGCCGACAGCCATCGGCTATATTCCCCCTCACTATGTGGAGAAGTCGCAAAGCGAGCGTAGCAATTTCTTCCGTTTCCTCTTCACACTCCTTACTTCCTACTATGGCGACAAGGCGAAAGAGGTGTTGAAGCGGTTGTTGGAGGAATACCGTTTGGGGGCTACCCGTGACGGCTCTGTTATCTTTTGGCAGATAGACAGGACGGGCAAGGTACGCACGGGAAAGGTGATGCAGTACAATCCCGAAGACGGACACCGTATCAAGGGAGGACAGACATCGGCAGTGAACTGGATACACAGCATATTGAAAAAGCAGCGTGTGTTGGCAGAGGATTGGCAACTATCCCAATGCCTTTTCGGGGAACACTTGTTGAAAACGCATCCCGACAAGGTGGTGGTCTTGGTGGAATCCGAGAAGAGTGCCGTTATCGGTTCTGCTATCTTCCCCGATTATGTATGGCTGGCTACGGGTGGTAAGAGTCAGATGAGAGAAGAGAAACTCCGTGTACTGTCAGGGCGAACCGTGCTTCTCTTTCCCGATGCCGATGCTTATGCCGAGTGGAAACAGCGAGCCGAGAGCATGTACTTTTGTAAGGTGGTGGTTTCGGACATCATCGAAAGGAATGCCACCCCGAAACAAAAAGAAGCCCATATCGACATAGCCGATTGGATTATCTTTCAGATACGGGAGGGCAAGGTGATGAGTACAGCCAACCACTTGGTCGAGGCTGAGAGAATCCTCCAGCGGATGATAGAGAAGAATCCCGTCCTGCAAAAACTGATAGACGATTTAGACCTTGTGCTGGTCGGTGCATCTCCAATCGGCAACGATGATGAAAAACCTCCCTGACGGAGGAGAGCGGAAGCCGTAGGCTGGAGTTTGCAGACAATGGCTTGCCATTGATATAGCCCACTATAACTACACGCTCCGCTTACGTAGTTGTGGGCTCTCCCGAGGGGATTAGGGTTTTACCCTAATGACCCACTCAGGGCGTTTCTCCCCTGAGAACCCAGAGCAAAGAGTGACCCTCTCTTTGCAATCTCCGCTTATGGGTTGCACCCCTAAGAACCCCATGCGTTTACGGACAGCGGAAAAGCAAACAATAAAGTACAAACCAAAAAACAAGTATCTATGGCAACAAAATCAAGCATACATATCAAGCCCTGCAACATCGCATCGAGCGAGGCTCACAACAGGAGGACTGCCGAATACATGCGCCACATCGGAGAGTCCAGAATCTATGTCGTTCCTGAACTATCCACCGATAACGAACAGTGGATAAATCCCGACTTCGGCAGTCCGGATTTGCGGATGCATTATGACAATATCAGACAGATGGTAAAGGAAAAGACCGGACGTGCCATGCAGGAAAAGGAGCGTGAACGCAAAGGCAAGAACGGTAAAATAGTCAAGATTGCGGGATGCTCCCCCATACGTGAAGGAGTGCTGCTTGTCAGGTCGGACACCACACTGGCAGACGTGCGTAAATTCGGTGAGGAGTGTCAAAGACGCTGGGGAATCACACCGCTGCAAATCTTCCTGCACAAGGATGAAGGGCATTGGCTGAACGGTCAGCCGGAAGCGGAAGACAGGGAAAGCTTCAAAGTCGGGGACAGATGGTTCAAGCCGAACTATCATGCCCATATCGTTTTCGACTGGATGAACCACGAAACAGGAAAGAGCCGAAAGCTCAATGACGATGACATGATGCAGATGCAGACCCTTGCATCCGACATCCTGCTGATGGAACGCGGGCAGTCAAAGGCTGTCACTGGTAAGGAGCATCTGGAACGGAACGACTTTATCATTGAGAAGCAGAAAGCTGAACTGCAACGCATGGATGCAGCCAAACGGCACAAAGAAGAACAGATAAATCTTGCCGAGCAGGAACTGAAACAGGTGAAATCAGAAATACGCACTGACAAGTTAAAGAAGACAGCCACCACGGCAGCGACAGCCATAACTAGTGGAGTTGCTTCTCTTTTCGGGAGTGGAAAACTGAAAGAACTGGAACGTGCCAACGAAAAACTGCAAGACGAGGTTTCAAAACGGAACACCAATATTGAAAAATTGCAGAGCCAAGTACAGCAGATGCAGAAACAGCATGATACGCAAATCCACAATCTCAGAGAAATGCACAGGCAGGAACTTGACATGAAAGAAAAAGAACTGTCACGGCTCGCCAGAATCATAGACAAGGCTTTCAGGTGGTTTCCGATGTTCAGGGAAATGCTGCGCATGGAAAAGTTTTGTGCCATGCTGGGATTCTCTAAAGAAATGACTGAAAGTCTTATAGTCAAAAAAGAAGCCCTGAAATGTAGCGGTAAAATCTATTCCGAGCAACACAGGCGGAACTTTGATATAAAGGATGATATTTTAAGGGTGGAAAATGACCCTGACGATGAAAGCAGGCTGAACCTGACAATAAACAGGAAGCCGATTGCCGACTGGTTCAGGGAGCAATGGCACAGGCTTAGATATGGAGCAAGAGTGCCGCAACAGGAAGAAAGAAAAAGTAGAGGATTCAAATTATAATAGAAGCAATTTGATTAGTAATCTAAAAGCACTCCGATAACGATTAGAGTGCTTTTAGATTGTTTATCATTAATTATCAAAGCAAGTGCAGTTTAAGATTTTACTGAAGTTTGCATTAATAAAGAATATACTACAGCTGATATATGCGCAACATATTGTGACGCTTGTGATTCATTTCCCTTGAAATCCTTAACAAATACCGCTAAGGTATAACTGATATTATTAGGCAGACATATATAGGCAACATCATTGTGAGCTGCAAGAACACCATTTTCATTAACATCACCTGAACCTGTCTTATGCGCTATAACAACCCCTTCTTTATCAAGAAGTGGAGCTGCTATCCTATCTACACCTGTTTTGCATTCTTTTAACGTATTCTTAATGAAACTTTGTTTCTCATCATCGATAAGACCTTCAGTAAACAAACGATTCATCAACATTGCAGCACCAAGAGGAGATGTATAGTTAGAGTAAGCCTTGTTATGGTCAGCCGACATTTCCTCTTCCGTATAAGCTATCTGAAAACTTGAACGAGGAATGAGTGTGGCTATAAAACTATCTGTTTGAGCGACATTAACCATATCCTTAAACATAAGGTTGCTTGCATTGTTGTCACTCTGAGTAAGAGTATAACGCAGCAAATCTCTCACTGTCAATGATATGACTGGCCCTGAATAATCTTTCAGCATAGGACTCCAAGTCTTTGGGTCAAGTTTATCCCTATTTATATTTACTAAGGTATCAAGTGAAATTCCTTTATTGTCAAAGTCATTACAAAGAGCTAATGCCTGATGAACCTTAAACACACTCATCATAGGATAAACACTCTTATTATTGACCTTAACCGTATCTCTGTTATTAACAATAACCGCCACACCAATTTCGCCAGGACAAGCTGAGACAATTTGAGAAATGCTATCAGTCAAAACATTTGTTAAAGGAGGATTTGCGCTATCTTTTGTCGCTGATTTATGGAACAATGAAAATACCAAGATGAAAATGCAAACTAAAGCTATACTCAAAACTACGATTTGTTTTTTTCTGTTTTTTTCCATGTTTATATTATTTATGGTGAGTTCTATCAATTCAATTTATCCTCTTGTATCAGACAGCAGAACTCTTT
>OGNB01000528.1_pt1 | contig 28359 bp, 29 predicted proteins | sample 1573301 | NCBI WGS metagenome assembly OGNB01 (sample SAMEA2581914, study PRJEB24529) | metagenome | biome: Human gut stool | place: China | collected 2011
TGCTTTCAGATTACTGATTGCCTTGTGTACCCAATGCAGATCATCTGTTTCGTATGCAATTCAATGTATCATCAGGTCTCGTCCGATTACTCAGTGCGGCCAGCCCAGGCCTTGATCTCAGCGATTTCATCAGCAGACGCTCCAATGGCGGTGCCAACTGTCACTTCACCGTTAGTAATGGCTGCCTTTGCGTCATCGATCACCTTCTGTACATCAGCGGGAACTACATCGCTGTAGTTGCCGTCCGTGCAGAGATCCACACCGCCTTCGGCAATACCCAGGGCTTCCTGGCCCATTTCAAGTTCACCTGCAGCAAAAAGGCGGATGGCACGTTCAACTGCCACATCTACACACTTGAGAGCAGAAGTCAGAACGTGCTCAGCCCACTCGGGGTTGCTTTCAGCGTACAGAGCCTCCCGGTCAACATCTACGCCGATTGAGTAGATACCTGCCTCAGCAGCGCCTTCATAGGCACCCTGCTGGGAAGGTCCAGAGGCAGGGAACACCACATCAGCACCCATGCCGGCCTGAGTCAGGGTCAGTTCCTTTGCCTTGGCAGAATCGTACCAGTCGCCAGTGAAAGAAATTGCAACCGTACCTGCGCTGTTGACAGACTTGGCGCCCTCTACATAACCCCACATGAAGTCACAGATATTAGCATTCTCCATGCCGCCCACAAAGCCAATGACACCGCTTTCGGACATGCTCATAGCAACGATACCTGCAAGATAGGACACCTCATTCTGCAGGAAGTTCACACAGTAAATATTATTTGCATCATAAGTGGTGAAATCAAAAGTGGTATCGAACAGGCAGAAAACCGTCTCAGGATACTCAGGACCGACTGAGCGGAAGATATCCGACATTGTACCGGTGGAGATGATCATATCATACCCCTCGTCTGCTGTATCCATGAGGGAGGCCTCCATTTTTGCCACATCATTCGTACCGTCGTCCTCGACGATCTCGATCTGCAGCCCACACTCGGCTTCCAGTTTTTCCATTGCAGCGCAGGCCATATCTACCGTGCCGCTGTCACCACGGGGACCGGGAAAAACTGCCGCAACGCGCAGATTGCTCATATCGTTGGGATCGGCTGCTTCATCGTCGGGGTTGTCATCGCTTTTTTCGACTTTTTCGCCGGCGCTGCTGCTAGCAGGGCTACTGCTATCATTTTGGGAATTACTGCTGCCGCCGCAGCCTGCAAACAGCGCAAGAATCAGCGAGAGAGATAGCAGAATATTCCTTTGGCTTTTAATCCCTCTCCTATTTCTCAGGAGCTCCTGGATACTTTTCCCTTTGATGCCGTACGTTATCTGCTGGTAAATGAAACAGAAGCTTATGAGATAACCCATCACACAGCACCTGAGAAAGTTGCTAAATCTCTTTTGGAGAAATATCCTTCTATACGGCTGGTCATGACTCTTGGCGGTGATGGTGCATATTATGCCGATAGAGAGCAGGTCATCCGCCAGGATGCATTTCCCGTGGAAGCTGTCGACACCACTGGTGCTGGCGATACGTTTACTGGAATCTTTTTGGGACTTATCGGCCAGGGTTGGGACTGTGGCAAGGCCCTGTGCTTTGGATGTGCTGCAGCGGCGATCGCAGTAACCAGATCCGGTGCTGCAGCGGCGATCCCGTCTATGGAACAGATAGAAGATTTCCTTTCCCAGAGATACGTCTGTATATGATATCTCTATAAACTGTTACAAAATAAAGCTATCAAGTTAAACTAGCTGCTTTGTTCGGTCTGCCGAAGAATCCCTGTTTGTGTCAAACCAAAAAGAGATTGAGTTACAATTGAATAGGTGTTATTTTATGAACCAGGTCACTCCAGGGAAAGATAACACCTTTTTCATTTTTTCTTGGCTGTTTGCCTTAGTTCTTGGTGAAACAATAGAAACTGTTTTCAAAAGCAACCGGAGTTTGCATGTTCAATTTGCGATGAGGACGTTGACTGTTATAAAAAGTCAAATACGTATCAATCGTACATTTCAATTCTGCTTCCCGGTACCGATTGCGTTTTCCTTCCCGTTTCTTTCCTTTGTCCCCGATATAATCTGGATTCCTTTTTTTGAGCGACTTTTGTATCAACAACATATTTCCCTTGATTTCCCTATGTGCTATTCTTTATCTGAAAGTTACTACATTTTTGATGCAAGTATGGGGTGAGCGCTATGATTAAACGAGATTTCTATTTGAATCAAATCATTCGCCACATGCACAATGGTGATATCAAGGTCATTACAGGTATCCGGCGGTGTGGGAAATCTGTTCTGCTGTTTGAATTGTTTCGTGACTATCTTTTGTCAAATGGTGTTTTGGAAGATCAGATCATAGCGATTGCTTTGGATCAGCGAAGATACTATAAGTTTCGCAATCCCATTACTCTGTGCAAATATGTGGAGGCTATTGTCACCGCCGCAAGGGACAGGCAGTTCTATCTGTTCATTGACGAGGTGCAGTTTACCACCAAGGTCAATGATACGGAAAACGACAATATTGAGATTACAATTTACGATATGCTCAACGAGCTGAAAGCCTACAAAAACCTGGATGTCTATGTCACTGGCAGCAATTCCAAAATGCTTTCCAGTGACATTGCCACGGAATTTCGCGGACGGGCTATGCAGATCCATGTGCATCCTTTTTCCTTCAGCGAGTTCTATGCCTATGTGGGCGGCGATGAGCGGAAAGCGTTGGAGCAGTTCATGCTCTACGGCGGCATGCCCCGGCTTCTGCAAATGACGCAGGAACAGGACAAAAAAGATTACCTGACCAATCTGTACAAGGAGCTGTACTTGAAGGACATTGTGGAGCGCAATGGTATCGAGCGGGAAGGTATTCTAAACAGCATCCTGGACTTCCTGGCTTCACAGGTTGGCTCTCTGACCAACCCGACCAATGTTGCAAATTCCATCGGCAGCATGCGCCACGAGAAGGTCAACTCTTAGCTGGTTTCTTCCTATATTACCCATACGGTGGACGCATTCCTGCTGCGTGTGGCCCAGCGGTATGATGTAAAAGGCAAGTTCTATTTTAACTACCCCAACAAGTATTACTACACAGACATTGGCCTGCGCAATGCCCGCCTGAATTACCGGCAGTACGATCCCGGTCATATTATGGAAAACATTATCTACAATGATCTGATCCGCCGGGGATACAATGTGGATGTAGGCGTTGTGGTTGACCGGAGAAACGGAGGCTATGTCCAGAAGGAAATCGATTTTGTTGTAAATAAAGGGGACCGCAGGCTGTATATTCAGTCTGCCTTCCAGATGGACAGCCAGCAGAAGGAATCCGCTGAACTGGATTCCCTGAAGCTGACCGGTGACTTCTTCAAAAAAATAATCGTACGGATGGATATTTCCCATAATTTCTATGACGAAAATGGGATTTTCCATTGTAATTTGATCGACTTTCTGCTGGAGCGGGTGAATTTATTCTGAATCTCAGAATAGGAAAAGAGTAAATTCCTTGAAATCCCAACATTTTGAAAAAGTCCCTTGGGGTTTATTGGGGGTTTACGCCTTTTGTGAACCCAACGAGAATACCCGAAAGAAAAACTCCTCACCGCCCAATGGTAGTGAGGAGTTTCTTTTATCCTTATGCCCTGATTTACTGTCCGTTCTTAGAGGAAAAATTGCCCCCATTTGGCGTTCCTTATAGGTGTGGAAATCGCAGAACCAAGGCTCGATCACATTACTTTTGGGTGGGATCGTATACGATGCTCTCTGCTCTGTGATGTAAGTGCGAATGGACTTTGTTCCGTATGCTTTATCGCCCAGAATGTTGCTGCCAGAAATATTCACTTCCGAAAGCAAATCAATGGCGGCACTGGCATCAAAGATGTTTCCACCGGTAAGCAGAAAATGGACAGGATTTCCCAGAGCATCCACAACTGCATGGATTTTTGTAGTCTTTCCGCCACGACATACACCAATAAACTGGTTGTTTTCCGAATTTACAGTCCCCTTTTTGCACCCGCACTCTGCGGATGTGCTTTGATGCTCGTGCTGTCAATGCACAGGTTCTCGTAGTCTGCATCCGCATTCAATTCCTGAAAAATGTGCAAAATGGTTCCGTCGTCACGCCACTTGCAGAATCGGCTGTAAACGGTCTGATGTGGCCCAAACCGCGCAGGGATATCCGCCCAGGCTGCACCGCTTCTGGCCAGCCAAAGCATAGCATTGAGCATCATCCTATCATCCTTTGGTGGCCTGCCGGTCTTAGCTCGTGGAATCAGATCTTTGATCCTGTCCCACTGGGTATCGGTCAGCTCGTATCGCCTTGCTGCCATAAGATCACCCCTATGCTTTTTCTTTTATTCTACTGCTCTTTTGGATTTTGTGCAATTTATATGTGAGATTTGAGTTTTCAGATACACCCTAGGATTGCTTCGATGGTCGCCTCGGTGGACGCTCCTTCCGGGATGGGTAAGGAGAAAAGGGGGTCTGAAAGGTCTGCGCAGCGATGCATTACAGGTGATCAGCCGAATCCTGTTTTCTGTATTTTACACAATTAGCGAACATTTCTCTGGACAATATCTGTTTTTTGATATAATATAAATACATAATATAAATACATATCAGATATATCCTCCCATTATGCGATGACTGCGGCAAGTATTGCACTTGTAGTAGGAAAACTACCATTTAAACAGATATTAAGAAAGGAATCGCGCGCAAAATTCTCTCTTCCGCACCATTTTGCGAAGCACGCGTGCAACACGATGATGAGCCAGCTTTCAGAGTTACGCCCCTTTATTTCCGAACAGGACACCTCTTTGTATACAGAAGCAGAATTGCTCTACCGTTTCGTAGTTCTTTACTACACCCACAGCGCCAAAAGTAAGGATTACGGCTATGGTCCCTCTGTCACTATGGCAGAGGCACACACCCTGACAAAAATTGACGATCAACCCGGAATCACCGTTTCTCAGTTGGCCGCCCATTACAGCCGCACAAACGGCGCAATGAGTCAGCTGGTTTCGAAGCTGGAAAAGAAAGGGTTGATTATGCGCAAAATGGTAGAGGATCTGCGCAATGCACATCTCTATACAACGCCGATCGGAAAAGAACTGAGCCGTGTCCATCGTCTGTACGACTGCGAAAGCACCAGAAAGACCAGAGAGAATATTGGCACAAGCTGTACTCCCGAAGAAATTGATACTTTTTTCAAGGTTCTGCGGGAATTTACCGCCTGGTTTGACAAATCAAATGCGCATAATATCTAAGGAAATTCTGAATAAATCGTCTGCGGCTGGGCAGTGGATCTTTTGCACCAAGTCTGCGGTTTGGAAGAAAAATCTTTCGCCGTCAGCTCTTGCCGATTTCATCAGAGCTTCCCTAAAAACTCAATTTTACCCAAAAATGGCAGACACAGATGTGTCTGCCATTTTTCTGATGTTTGCGCCAATCAGGCGTCCCTCTCAGTCGTTTCCGCGGCAAGTCTATTGCGGTACTTTTGGGTTGCGCGGTTGCCAAGCGCTGCACAGGTCAAGCCAAGTGCAACGGCCAGAATACCGGCGAAGTAGATACGCTTATAACCGTCCTGGCCGTATGTGTCAAGCATAGAGCCGCAGAGCGTGCCAAAAAATGCATCCGGCAGGAAGCCAATCAGGGATGCCACACCAATCACGCTGCCAACAATGTTCTTCTGCGTACCAACCTCGTCAATAACCGCATAATACAGGCTGCGGAATACATTGTTGCAGGTTGTAGCAATAACCATCAAAATCAGCAGGGGCCAAATCAGTGCTGCGCTTGCCGGCATCAGCGTCAATGTCGCATAGCATACAATTGCAACGAGTCCAGCCCAAATAATGACCTTTGCCGAGCCTCCGACCTTTTTGGAAAGGATAATTGCAACTACGCCGCCGATCACGCCGCAAAACACCGTGCGGTAGTTTGTAAAGACAGTTGCCAGCATAACGCCCATGTCGCAGCTCTCCTTGAGATACGGTGCGTAGTAACTGCCAATCTGGGTGCAGATCTGTGCGCAGAAAAGCATACCGGCCAAAATATAGGTGATCGGCATCTTAAACGCTTTTCCCATAGCGCGGAGGCTGTCCTTGATATTGGTATTGGTTACGCCTTCTGCGCTGGTCTTCGGCATCAAAAAAGCCAGTGCAACGCCCACAAGGATCATGACCAACGAGCAAGTGATGACGATTGCAGACATCGCCTTTGCAGAATCGGCCTGGAATACGGCATAAACGCCCAGAAACACCGTCGTAACAAGCAAGGTAACGATGCCGCGTCCGGCTTCAAGGCCGCCGAACATGCTTCCTTGCTCATCAGATGCCGAAATCACGTTGATGCACTTGATGGATGCAGACCAGAAGGTCAAAACCGTTGTAATGCCAAACAGCGCATAGATGAGCAACAGCGTTGTGTAGCCCGGCCAGGTAGACAGCCACAATCCAAGCGCACCCGTCGATACCATAGAGAACACCATAAGCTTCTTTGGATCAAAGCGGTCAGCCATCCAGCCGCCGGGAATGTACAGCAGGAAGTTTGCAATGCCATATATAGAGGTAAGCATACCGTATTTTTTGTTCTCACCGACCAGATTCATTGCTTCCTGCAACGGAATATAAAACGTATAGCGAAGATAGGGCAAAACATAGATCGTAGCCAGCGCCAGCATCATCAAGATCAGCACAATGATCTTTTTGCTCTTTATATTTGTTTTAGCCATATTCTTTCTCCTTTTGTATTTTTATCTGTCTGACTGAGGTGTTTTTTGTCTGTAAGATTATGCCTGTTTCTTTGCTCTCTGCTGCTTCACATATTCGCCGCCCAGTTCCATGGCTTCCATGGCTGCCGGCAGCATGCGGCTGTAATGCAGGAAAGAATGCATGATGCCCGGATAGAGCTTCAGTTCGCAGGGCATGCCCTTATCCTTCAGGATGGAATACAGCAAAGTCGAGTTGTCTGCCAGCGGGTCGATGGTGCCGGTGCAGATAAAGCAAGGCGGAACATTCTGCGTCAGATCATTGTACAGAAGATCGCAGTGCGGGCTTTTCACATCCTCTTCGTCAACGATAGATGCGGGATACAGCTTTTCGTCATATTCGCGCATCATGCCGTCGATCTCATTTCCGTACAGGCGCTGCGTCGGTGAGTCGTACATACCATACAAGCCGTAATACAGAAGCAGGGATGTCACATAGGAAATGTCCGGATCTTCATCCCGCAGCCAAAGCATTGTTGCCATGCTCAGCCAGGCACCTGCGGAGTCTCCTGCAAAGGAGACATCGTTTGCATCCAGACCATATTCTGCTGCGTGTGCCCGGAAATACTTTGTTGCCACAACACACTCTTCGATCCATTTCGGGAAACGATTCTGCGGTGCCAGATGATAATCCACACCGATCACAACTGTATCCGACTTTTCGGTCAGTGTGCGCATAATGCGGCTGTGTGTATCATTGTTGCCCAGGTACAAGCTTCCGCCGTGGGCATACAGCATCATTCCCATGGGCTGATCCGAGATACGCGGATAGTGCAGACGGCAGGGGATCTTTCCATAAGGGCCTTCAATCTCCACCTCAATCACCTTTGCCGGAACCGGTCCGCCATCATTCCAAAATACGCGTTCATCCATGTAGTCCTGGAGATAATTGCTGGTGGCGGGGTGCTCCTCATTCCACTGGCGGATATGTGCAACAACTTCTGCCATTTCCGGTGTAATCAGTTTCGTCCAATCCGGTTTGTTTTTATGCATAATGATCGCTCCTTCATCAATTGATTGTCATTTTACATCCAACCGTTGTATGGCAGTGCCCAGCCAAACAGCAGGAACAAACTTGTTGCCACGCCGGCCAGGATCATCAGATAGCCATACCTGCGGTCCTTTTGATACTCACGCGGCACTGCTTCTGCTTTTGGTGTTTTTAAAAGTTCCATTCTGTAGTTTGTTTCCGCCTGGGTTACAGGATACATTCTGCTGCCAACTACAGCAAAGATCAGGCTTAAATACAAACCGATGAAAAAGGGGTCGAGAAAATTGATCAGAATGCTTCCCAGAGACATTACATTTGCCTCAGCCAGCACTTTTGACACAATAAATCCAAGAAATCCTGCGATCATTGCCCATCGTGCCCCCGCAGCGGAAAGCTTGCTGCTCAGAATACTGCCAATTGCCGGCACCGCCCAGGATGCGGCAATAATGGTCGATGCAAAGTAACACACCTCGCGAATTCCGCCAAGGCCCAGAAATGACAGGCCAAGCACAATCACGCTGATACCAAGCATGGCGTACCGACTGAGCCGGAGACTCTTTTTGTCATCGTCGGCATGACGAGGTATCAAATCCAGAACCACAGAAAATCCCATGACCGAAAGGAAGGTCGAAGCGGAAGAAAGTCCTGCTGCCATAATCCCGGTCAGCATCAGTGTTCCCACCAGTTTGGGCGTGACATTCAGCGATGCCCAGATCAGAACACGCTGCGGATCCTCCAGTGCCGGATTCACATTCAGCACAGCGATCGATTGGAGATTCAGATACAGCAAAAAAACGACTGTAAAAATCGCTGCAAGACTGCCGGCACGGAATATCACATGTTCGCTCTTTGCCATGAGGTTCCGTCCAGCCTGCCACGGCGAGACTGCGACGGTTATGAACCAGACAATTCCCATGGTCAGTGCGTAGGAAAGGGAATCAACAACGCCCTCTGCTTCGGCGCCTTTGACACGCCCATGATAATCCAAAAGTCCCTCCGGCACTGCCGGATTTGCCATCAGATTGGGAAGCAGCTTTCCAATTCCGCCCTGTGCGTGGAAAATACAATAGCCTGAAAACAGGGTTGCGGCAAAAAATACCAGGAACATCATCGTGTCCGTTATCACAACGCCCTCCGAGCCGGAATAGAAAGTAAAGCCCGTGAAGCAGGCCCAGGTAATCAGCAGGCACACCCACCCAGGCAGCCCCGTCAACTCTTCCATCAGAATTCCGACACCGGTAATACTGGACAGCAGATATGCCGTCAACGAAATCACCGTGATCCCACCTGCAACCTGGCGGTTCCTGACATCATGAAAGCGCGTTCCAAAGTACTCCGGCATTGTCGTACATTCCGAGCGGCGAAGGTATCGTCCGAATACCAGGGCACCGAATACATAGCCGCATGCGCAGATGGCATTGAGAAGCACCAATGATGTGATATTGCCGCTGTAACACCAGCCCTGATCTCCTGTAAATCCGCTGACGGACAGCATGGATGCAAAGAGCGTGCCGGTAATGAGCAGTGTCGGTGCATTTCGCCCGCAAACATAGTAATCACTTGTATCCTTTACCCGCCGTCCAGCCAAAAGGCCAACAACCAGATAAATCAGGACACTGATGATCACACCCCAAAAGAAAATTGTCATTTGCTATCCTTTCTGTCTGTCTCACCGTCAGCGATGTTTGCTTCTGTGTTCTCCTGGCAAACGCGTTTCTCTTCTTGCCGCAAGACCGCATTCATTGCGATACCCGTTACCACCAGAAGTGCGCCAATGGCCAGAGAATAAATGATCTCGCCCATGATATCCCCCCTGCTTCCCATTTCTGTCAGACTGCAGCGCCGCCCTATGCCAGAAAGATGATCTCCTGCATCCGGCGAAGCGCCTCTCGGAGCATGCTCTTCGGCAATGCCAGATTTAACCGAATATGGTTCTCACCGTAGAACGGCCGACCGTCCTGCCAGATTACACCTGCCGCAATGCCGCGTTTTTGAAGGGTTTCAATGTCCACGCCATGCATCTGACACCATTGCGTGCAATCCAAAAACAGCATATACGTTCCTTCCGGCATATCCACCCGGACCCCGGGGAGATTCTTACGGATGAAGTCTACTGCCGTTTTCTGATTGTCCGCAATCACTTCACGCAGCGCATCCAGCCACTTTGCGCCCTGCTCACTGTATGCACCCATCAATGCATGCATGGACAAGACATTCATGTGATTGTAATGCGTCATCGTTGCTTCGCGGCGGATTCTGTCCCGCAGATAAGCATTATAAACAATATGATACGATCCTACAAGTCCTGCCAGGTTAAAAGCTTTGCTGGGAGAATACAGCGCAATGGTCCGATTCCGTGCGTCCTCAGAAACGGACTGTGTTGGGATGTGATGATAACCGGGAAGCGTCAAATCCGACCAGATCTCATCCGCTATGACATACACATCATGGCGGGCGAAAATCTCCATAGCTTTTTCGATTTCCCAGGCCTGCCAAACACGTCCCGACGGATTATGAGGAGAGCAAAAAATTGCCGCATGGACATGGTTTTCTATGATCTTCCGTTCCATGTCTTCATAATCCATTCTCCAAATGCCCTCTGCATCCCGCTTCAATGGATTCAGCACGCTTTTCCAGCCATTGTCCTCAAGGCTGTGCGTAAAGCCGACATACGTTGGCGTTTGAACCAGAACCGGATCTCCGTTTGAGCACAGAATCCGCAGGGCGGATACCACACCGCCGAGAACGCCATTTTCATAACCGATGTGTTCCGGTTTCAGATCTGTCACACCGTTTCGTTCCTTCTGCCAGTTGATAATGGATTGAAAATACTGAGAAGGCGGCAGGAAGTAACCATAAAGGTGATGGTCTGCCCGGCTGCGGATCGCTTGCGCAACCGCCGGCGCAGTTTGAAAATTCATATCCGCAACCCACATTGGTATAATAGAGAATTCTTCTTGAACCTTTGTTTCCGGAAAGAAGCCTCCGCTCATCTGCACGGCCGGTGCATCAACAGCGACAGCATCCTTTCCCCTGCGATCTATAATCGTTTCAAAATCAAATGTCATGCATTGCGTTCCTCCTGTGTATTCCACTGTGTGATACGCTGCTTCTGGTTCGCGCTGGCTTGGCTGGTGTAAGTCTCTAAAGCGCTTTAGCGACTTAACTATATGTATTATAGATCAAACCAGCTGCAACGTCAATAGCTTATAAAAAATATTATTTGTGCATTTTAAATATTTTAATCATCTTCCTATTGACAATTTTGAAATAGATGTTACAATAACTTTGTATTTCAACACAGCTGCCTTGGCTTGATGGCGTGTAGAGTATTCATTATTATAAATATTTATTAGCAACTATGTGTATTTTATTCAGGAGGTATCATTATGTCACAGCTCGCTCATGTATGCATCGACCACGCAACCATCTATTGCAAAAATGCCGCCGAAATGGACCGCCTATTCTCAACGCTTGGCTTTTATTCCCGCAATCGTATCCACTATATGCTGCCAAACAGCTATTTTGAGCTCTACCAGCCCCATAGCGAAAACGAAACCTACGCATTCTTCCGCTCCGATGCCGGTCTGCACTCCTTTATCTTCTGGAGCGATGACATTGACGATTGTTACCGGCGCGTGGTGAACGCCGGCTATGTTACGGCTATGCCAGTCTCTGATTTCAGCCGTCCAGCCAACCATGGCGATCCCCGGGGAATTGCCAGCTTCCGCGGCTTTTACCTGCAAACTCCCCTGCTTCCCGTTGGCGAAACTGCCGTTGTCCAGCAGATGAACCCGGAACTGATTTATCCTCAGAAGCCCTATCCGCATCCCAACACAGCCATTGCTATGGACAAGATGTTCCTCTGCGTTCCTGCCGGGAAAGAAAAAGAAGCCGCCGATACACTGGGTGCATTCTGCGCCGTTGTCAGTGAAGGTCGTCCCGAGCGCAACTGCATCAGAGAGCTGGAGGTTGCATCCCCTGACGAGCTTCTGGAAAAATACGCCGTCCGCATTGATCCCGAACGCAGCAGCTGCGCGGGTATTCGCTTCCGTGTACAGGATCTGGATATGCTGCGTGTCTTTGTTTCCGGCTCCGAACTCCCCTGGCGTGAAGAGGACGGCGTGATTACCGTGGATCTTTCCGAGCAGGTCAACCTCTTTATGCAGTTTGCTGCCATTTAACAGAAAGAAGGCATACTATGGGAATTTCTGCTGAAGTTCTTGCGTTGCGGGAAGATATCGTCTCCTGGCGGCGCAGCATCCACATGCACCCGGAACTCGGTTTTACGGAACAGCGCACCTCCAAACTGGTTTGTGATGCTCTGCGCTCTTTTGGGTTTGACGAGGTCCTGACAGACTTTTGTAAGGCACATACTGCCGTTGTTGGTATTCTTCGTACAGGCCGCCCCGGTCATGTGGTTGGCCTGCGAGCCGATATGGACGCACTCCCCATGCAAGACGAAAAGGATGTCCCCTATCGCTCACAGGTGCCCGGCGTTTGCCACGCCTGCGGCCATGACGGTCACACCGCTGCGCTGCTGGGTGCTGCCAAATACTGCGCTGCACACCGCGATCAGCTTTGCGGTACCATTAAGTTCGTCTTTCAGCCCGCAGAGGAAGGCCCTGCGCCCGGCGGTGCAAAATACATTGTAGAATCCGGTGTGCTGGATGATGTGGAATTCATGATCGGCGGGCATCAGAGTACTTATGCTTCAGTGGGACAGGTATTGGTCAAAAGCGGTATCGCCTGCGCCGGCGGTCACGCATTCAAGCTCACACTGACAGGCGTTGGCACCCACGCAATCAGTCCGCAGGATGGTTCTGATGTCATCAGTACGGCGATGCAGATCATTGACTCCTGGCAGAGTATGCTGTCCCGTCAAATCGACCCGCAGCAGCCCGTTGTCCTTTCCGTCTGTTCCATTCATGCCGGCGAAATGGGTGCGACCAATGTGCTTCCATCCACTGCTGTTTTTTCCGGTACCATTCGCACCTTCAACGATCCCCTGCGGGAAAGTATCCTGAAAAAGATGCGCCAGCGTGCGGAATCCATTTCCAAATTCAACGGCTGTACATGCATGATGGAAGAAGAATACCAGTTCCCGGTTCTGGTCAATCATGACGCTGTTACACAGATCGTAAAGCAGGCTGCCGTTGAGGTTGTCGGTCCCAACGCTGTGTTTACTGTTCCGGAGCCATCCATCGGGTCAGAGGATTTCGCACAATACGCCCAGAAGATCCCCGCCTCGTACTTCATGTTCGGTGTCCGGAACAACGAAAAGGGCTTTGTCTACGGCGGTCATCACCCAAAATTCGACATGGATGAAGACGGTCTGCTTTATGACGTTGAAATCTTCCTTCACGCACTGCGCCATCTGCTGCCGCTGAGTGACAGTTAAACTCATTTGGTACACAAATAAGTCTAAAATAATAAAAATTCAGCAAAAAGCCGGACTTTTCCTAGGGTGTATCTGAAAACATAGTATTCTTGTACTATTTCAGTAAAATCCAAATGGAAACAAGATGGACAAAAGCAAGAAAGGACGCAGCAAGCTTACTGCAATGCTTGGACTTATCGGGTAGAAGATGCAGGTTGCGGGATTCGCAAGACCATTGGAAAACAGACCAGTTGCTGCTTTTCCGACTCCTTCAACCAGGACTGGATTATCACTGGTCACGAACGGCGTGGTGTTGTAGAGTGTGTTGTCATATACCACCCAGACTCCGGCCTGCAGCACATCACAGTAGCGGTCAAAGTTTGCCGGCTCAAAAGTATGATTAAACATCAATTCTTTTTGCCCTTGTTCGGAAAACTCCGTATTCATGATCTGCTCTCTGTGCTTTTCAACGAAATCAGGAGGAAATGCAGAAATCAGATCTTCCTTGAACTGCGCAGAGACTCTTGGATAAAGAACATTTTTCACATAATCAATGCTTTCGGGAATACGCATCAACTGTGCGACAATTACTTTTGAGAGCACCTGCTTATCCTGGTCGGAAAGAATAGTAGCATTCTTTTGGAACAGCGTTGCTTTTGCAATGATATTCTCCATGTCCTGTCCGCACAGGGTGTCAATCTCTCTTGCGAAATAATGCTCCCAATACTTCGGATCATTTTTGTCCGTTACATCATAGTAAAGAGCACCAAAAGGAGCGCTGCGACCATTCTCGGTCGCAGCGCTCCTTCATTTCTTTTTATGGTGCGCTTCGGATTATTCTGTTGTCGGCAGGATTATCTGCCACAGCTCACATGATAACGTCAGAACAAACGTTTGTCAATAACCCTTTGCAGAAAATTTTCACTTGCTGATACCGCTTCTGAATCGAATCGATTCTATCCCTGCTTCCGAGAAATCAGGGGCATTATGATCTGCGGATATTGAGATTTTAGAGAATAGATAATATGAAGTGACCTCGCCATTGTAGGGACGCGGATTTGCCTGTATACTGACAATGGAAGGCAGAGCAACAGGGGTTACCGCATACAATGGGAGGCCACGATGAACAGTATACTTTATGTAGGAATGGATGTCTATAAAGAAAACTACACACTTTGCTGCTACAGCTTTGACAGAGATAAGGTCGAATATGAGCGCAGCGAGGCTCGTCAGGGCTACCGCAGCGGTCACTACGACCGCAACCTCACCACGACCTCCGGCGACGTCACGCTTCCATATGCCGCGGCTCAAGGGCGTGCTCTTTGAGACCGCCATCATCGAGCGGTATCGCCGCCGGGAAAGCAGCGTGGAGGAGGCCCTCATCGAGATGTACCTGGCAGGCGTTTCCGTGCGCCGGGTGGAGGACATCACGGAGGCACTGTGGGGCAGTAAGGTCTCACCTGCCACCATCAGCGAGCTGAACAAGAAGGCCTACGTCCACATCGAGGACTGGCGCAACCGCCCGTTGCAGGGTGGGCGCTATCCATACGTCTACGTGGACGGCATCTACCTGCGCCGCAACTGGGGCGGAGAGTACGAAAATGTTGCTGTTTTGGTGGCGATCGCCGTGAATGAGGACGGTTTTCGCGAGGTTTTGGGCGCTGCCGAGGGCATGAAAGAGGACAAGGCCAGCTGGGTCAGTTTCTTTCAATGGCTCCGTGGACGCGGCTTGGACGGCGTGAAGCTCATCGTCGGCGACAAGTGCATGGGGATGCTGGAGGCCGTGGGCGAGGTGTTCCCGGACGCCAAATACCAGCGCTGCACGGTGCATTTCTACCGCAACGTTTTCTCTGTTGTGCCTAAATCTAAGGTCAAAATTGTGGCAAAAATGCTCAAGGCGATCCACGCCCAGGAGAGCAAAAAGGCGTCCCGCGAGAAGGCGAAAGCCGTGGTCGCCGAGCTGCGCGCCATGAAGCTGAAGGAGGCCGCCAAGAAGGTCGAGGACGGCATTGAGGAGACACTGACCTACTGCGATTTTCCCAGCGAGCATTGGACGCGCATCCGCACCAACAACGTGATCGAGCGGCTGAACCGTGAGATCCGCCGCAGAACCCGCGTGGTGGGAACGTTCCCTGACGGCAACTCCGCCCTGATGCTGGTCTGCGCGAGGCTGCGCCATGTGGCGGGCACCCAGTGGGGCAACAAGAAATACATGAACATGAAGCACTTGGAGGCGGCTCTGGACGACGTCTCTATTGCCGGCTGACTTCATTCAGCCGGAGCCTGCAAATAAATTTGCGCATAAATCTTGACGGGACCTTGACATTTCCAGACGGTTACGTTTATTGCGCGCCCCTGAACATTATAGTGTCGGGAAGCTGCGAAGCTTCCCGACACTATTGTCCCATGCGTAATCCAGCCACCGTCAGCCTTGACGGTTACGACCCAAGTGCTTGTGTGTGGTATTGCAGCTCCAATCCATCTCTGCAGCGCACGGGTGAGCATGCCAATTATTGCTTACCCTATCCTCTCTTTAAAAACGCAGTGATGCAGTGTAGAGAACCACGACCCTTGAGAATTTCTGAGATATCCACGGTATCAATATTTACGCCATGCTTGTCCAACATTTCCTGTGTACGGGGATTCCCTTGTGCCATAAGAATGTGATTAGGCTCCAACGCAACAAAGTTGCATGCCAATGTTCTGAATTGCTCCGTGCGGGAGGGAATCTCAAGAATCTCGTAGCCCTTTTTCTTGAGCATATCAATGATGTCATAAGGCACCTGCGCTGCATGAACAAGGACCTTGTCATGACTAATTGCGTTCATAATACCATCAATGTGGATGTTGCTATACGGCTGCTGCATATGATAAACAGTAACGCCCATACGCTCAAGCTCAGTTTTAACCTGCTCATAGCCGCTGCGATTGCAGCGTGACCCCGTTGAAACAACACAGGTATGTCGATCGACCCACATAGCATTTGCTCCCTCAAACATACCATCACCGGCAATTGTTTTGAGGATTGGAACTCCGATTTTAGCAAGAGCTTCGGCAACATAGCGTTCCTCGCCGCGACGAGCTGCCATGCCGGGGCGGGTAATGATTGCCCCCTCCGGCGTCATAAACATCAAATCACGGCAGAAAACAGCATTTGGCCTGTCTTCAAGCTGGTGCTCTACATAGTAAACCTTTGCGCCAAAGTCCGTATAGACCTTAGCCACATTATCGTGTTGTCGGCGCATAAGCTCAACGTCGATCGGCTCGTCTGAAAAACGAACTGCTTTTGGATCAAAGCTTTCAACTTCCTTCCCGGGGCGACGCATCAAAACTGCACGCAGCGTTTCAACCTCAGAGCAAACGCCCCATTCACCCCAATACTCTGTAATATCCTCCTCAAAGGATGTTTCCTTTGGGAACCATCGCTCACCGAGCAACGCGTCAATGTCCATTTTCAAGGTGTCCATCATGTTATGTATTCTCCTATGAGTTGTATTGTTATCGCCCGTTCACCAAGTGGCAAGCCACAAAGTGACCCGGTTCCGTCTCCACATATTCCGGTGTCTTTTCAAGGCACTGCGCCATGCAGTGCTCGCAGCGGCCAGCAAATCGGCAGCCTGGTTTTGGGTCGATCGGGCTGGATACCTCACCCCGAATGAGCTGGAAACCCTTTTTGCGACTCTCCAAATCAGGCTCCGGGATAGCGGCCAAGAGGGCCTTTGTATAAGGGTGGAGCGGCTTTTGAAACAATTCGTCAGAGCTTGCAAACTCAATGCAGGTTCCTAGATACATGACCATAATTTGGTCCGAGATATGCTTGACAACGGATAAATCGTGCGTGACGAACATATAGGACAGATTTAGTTCATCCTGAAGGTCCATCAAAAGGTTTAGTATTTGGGCCTGAATTGACATATCAAGTGCAGAAACAGGCTCATCACAAACGATGAAGCGTGGCTGCAGCGACAGCGCACGCGCAATGCCGATACGTTGACGGCGCCCTCCGTCAAGTTCGTGAGGGTAAGCATCAGCGTAACGTCTGGCAAGCCCAACCATATCCATCAGCTCAACCGCCCGGTTCATAATTTCGCGCCGCGTCGGATAAGACTTATGGATGAACATATATTCCGAGATCGTTTCAATCACGGATTTTCGTGGATCAATGCTTGAGTAAGGATCTTGAAAGATGATCTGCATTTCGCGGCGCAACGGCCGCATCTTACGGATATTGAGGCTGGTAATGTCTTTTCCGTCGTAGATAATATGACCGGCGGTCGGCTCAATAAGCTTGAGGATTGTACGGCCCAATGTGGACTTTCCGCAGCCTGACTCGCCAACAACACCAAGCGTTTCACCCTGATAGAGCTTAATGTTGATTGAATCAACAGCATGCAGTGTGCCACCTCCCACCTTAAAATACTTTTTCAGGTCTATTGTTTCTAACAGAGGTGCGTTGCCCTTATCATCCATTCGTATTCCCTCCTACACCTGTTTTTTGCCTATCCGGATCAAATAGATGGCAGTAGAGCTTATGACTCCCCTCGCCGCATATTTTTGGCTTTTCCGTTCGACAAATCTCCATGCACTTTTCACAGCGCGGTGCGAATTCGCATCCCTTTGGTAAATTTGTAGGATCCGGCATAAGACCTAAAATAGGTTTAAGTCGGCGTGCCTTTGTTGTCAGATTTGGAATGGAACCAAAGAGACCCTCTGTATAGGGGTGGTGCGACGGCGCGAGAAAAATATCCTCTACGGTACCAGCCTCTACGATTTTTCCTGCATACATCACGCACACATCATCACAGGTTCGCGCAACAATGCCCAAATCATGTGTAATCATCAGCATTGAGGTTCCGAGCCGACTCCGAAGTTCCGCGATCATGGCCAAAACCTGAGCCTGTATCGTGACATCCAATGCAGTTGTCGGTTCATCCGCAATGAGCAGCTCTGGCTCGCAGCACAACGCCATAGCGATAACAACGCGCTGCTTCATACCGCCTGAAAACTGATGTGGATACTCGTGCTTTCGCGATGGCATAATGCCGACCAACTGGAGGATCTCGTCGATTCGCTGCTCTACGGCATCATTAGATAGTTCAGGCCTGTGAAGTCGAATTGCCTCTCCAATTTGATCGCCGACTGTGTAGACCGGATTCAGCGAAGACATCGGGTCTTGAAATACCATAGAGATGCGGTTTCCTCTCACGCCCCGCATTTGCTCCTCGTCAACATGGAGCAAGTCTTCGCCTTCAAAGCAGATCTCTCCGCCTTTAATACGACCTGTCGTTTCCGGCAAAAGGCGAAGAATACTCAGCGCTGTTGTCGTCTTGCCAGCGCCGGTCTCGCCGACGAGACCGAGTGTTTTTCCCTTTTCGATTTGAAAGCTGATACCGTTGACAGCCTCCACAACCTCTATGTCAGTTTCATAAGTAACCCGAAGATCCTTAATCTCCAAAATCGGGCTTTTTTCATTTTCCATTATAGCTCCCCTCCCGTGGCGTACCTTATGACTTCAAATGCGGGTCCAACGCATCGCGCAGACCATCGCCGATAAGATTCACTGAGCAGGCCGTAACAATGATAGATAGTGCGGGAAATGCCATCAAATGAGGCGCTTTTCTCATAAATTCGCGAGCCTCCGAAAGCATCTGCCCCCACTCCGGCTGGGGGGCCGGCATACCGAGGCCCAAGAAACTCAGCGTCGATTCATAGATAATAATTTTTGCGATGTTCAACGTGGTGTTGACAATAATAACGCCAATTGCATTGGGGATAATATGTGAGAGAATGATGCGAAATCCGCTCGAACCGCCAGCCTTTGCCGCCTCGACATAGTCCTGTTCAGAAAGCGTAAGTACCTCAGAGCGAACCAGCCGGACATAGTTGGTAAAATACGCCAAAGTCAGCGCAATGATCAAATTGGTAAAGCTGGCACCCAACGCATATACGACCGCCATGGTAAAAAGAATGTCAGGAACCGACATAAAAATATCCAGCGACCGCATGATAATGCTGTCTACCTTGCCACCAAAATAGCCAGCGACTGCACCGAGAAGGCTGCCAAACAGGCATGAAGAAATCGTCGCAAGAATCGCAATAGCAATGGAAACACGTCCACCGTAGATAATACGCGCAAAAATGTCGCGTCCGTATCCGTCGTTGCCAAAAAGATTCCCTACGGAGGGCTTTGCAAGCATTAAATCCATATTCTGTGTAATTGCCTTATCATAGGAGATAAACAGTGGCGCGCCCACCAAGATCACCGTCAGCACGACCAGCAGCACCAGTCCAATCACGGCTCCCTTATTCTTTTTGAATCTGCGCCATATCTCTTTCCATTTCCCGTCACTTTTGTAGTCTTCATTCAAGTTTTTTTGGGCCGCCATTTGCTCACTTCCTCCCAGATTTTGTGTATTTGGCGCGAATGCGAGGGTCGATCATCGCATAAATCAAATCCACGACCAGCATAACAACGGTAAAGCAGATCGAGATCAGAATCGTTCCGGCAATGATGACCGGCTCATCCTTATAAGTAATACGCTCGACAATCAGGCTGCCGATACCTTGCACAGAAAACAACTCCTCTGCAACCACAGCGCCACACAGCAGAAGGCCGAGGCTCATGCCAACTTGTGTGATAACAGGAAGAAGCGCATTCTTCAACACATGCTTCCAAATTACAGTACGTTCGCTGGCACCCTTAGCGCGTGCAGTTCGGACATAGTCCTGACGAATCGCATCTAACATAGACGACTTGGCAAAGCGGAAATTCTGTGCGGCAATGGGAAGTGAGATTGCCAGTGCTGGCATGATATAGCCTGTCCAGTTCGGAATGCCGTAAGACGGCAGCCACTTGAGCTTGAGTGCAAAGAAGAACAGTAGTACAAGGCCGAGAACAAAGGTCGGTACAGCAGCCAACAGGAAGGAGATAACTGAGGAAATCGTATCCATGGGTGAATATTGCTTCACAGCAGCATAGATTCCCAGAGGAATTCCGATGGCTGTTGAGAGAATCATTCCAATGAACGCCAGCTTTAATGTCATAATATACCGCGGCCATATCTCATCGAATACATTTTGCTTGGTAACATAAGAAATGCCAAAATCCTGGTGGAGAAACATATTGCTGAGATAGTTCACAAATTTCTGAAAAAACGGCAAGTCATATCCGATCGCATGGTTATATGCATCCACATCCGCCTGAGAGACACCAGATCCGAGAATAGCACGTCCCGGATCTCCCGGCGTTATGTTCATAATCAGATAGATAATCAAAGTCACGCCGATAATCGTTGGAATTAAAAATAGGATACGCTTTGCGATGTATTTCTGCATACTTGCCCCCTTTTTTGAGAGATCAGCTATCGTCAGCCTAAGGACCAACGATAGCTGATCCACTTATCCTACAGGAAAGAGTTTATTTAGCCCAACTGATATCGGTCAGGTGGTAGTAGAATGGGTTAATGCTGTCAATCTTTACGCGGTCAGACCATGCAATGCCGACGGCTCCATGATAAAGGGGCAGGATTGTCTTGGTGTCCATAATCATGCTCCACAGCTCAGTGTAAATATCATATCGTTCCTTGGTGTCGGTAGCAAGAACACCCTGATCAACCAGATTCTCAATCTTTTGCCAGTCGAATGTGTTTTTATCATCTTTATAGCAGACAACATACATTCCGACAGACTCTGAATCAACCTGCTGGCGAATGTTATTGTAATCATAGTTACCACTGTCCGAATATACGCACATATCATAGTCAAGTGCATAGAGACGCTCTGTCACAGGACCAGTTTCGCCGATTTCAACATTGGCGATCATACCATTCTCGGCCAAGCACGCCTGAATGACAACTGCGGCCTTTGCTTTCGGTGCCGTATCGGCATTGTAGGTCAGGATGGTACCGACATTGATACCCGCAGCAATCTGCTCTTCGGAAAAGCCGGCATCAAGCAACGCCTGATGGCAGGCATCCTTATTATAGTCATAGGTTTTAAACCTTCCATCACTAGCGCGCGGAGCGGTTGCTACATAGTCAGGAACCATGTATTCATATGCTACTGTACCATAGCCGCTGGTCGCAGCCTTAACAACGCTTTCCTTATTAATAGCATAGAATATCGCTTCACGGACTTTGGGATTGGCAAGAATACCATTGTTAGACGGGGATTGATAGTTGATGCCGAGAAACTGAATATCGTTCGCCTTTGCCAGTGTGCAACGTCCTTGGGCAGAGGATTCAATGTCCTCCCACTCGGACAAGGGCGCATCCATGAGATAGTCAAGCTCACCATTCTCATATGCGATGACTGCCGCAGCGTCCTCGGTGATAAGACGGTATTCAACATTTTTGATTGCCGGTGCGCCCTGCCAATAATTTTCATAGGCCTTCAGCTTCACGCCGGCGGAAACATCATACTCAGATACGTAATAAGGTCCCGTTCCCGCTGTATGCGGCCTGGTCCCAAAGGGAACCCCGCTATCAATGATTTCCTGATATTCTCTCTTGCTGTAAATTTTAATGGTAAAAAAGGTGTGAGAGATGGCAGAATAGGGATATTTGAGCGTCATGATTACAGTTTTGTCACCGTCTGCCTTGATCGAGTCGATCATAGAGGTCACATAACCGAATTTAGAATTCTGCATTGCCAGCTCATAGCTGAATACGACGTCCTCTGCCGTAAGAGGATCTCCGTTCTGGAAGGTGGCATCCACAAGCTCGATGGTATAGGTAAGACCATCTTCACTGACCTGAATATCCTTTGCCAGTAGGTTGTAGTAGCCGCCTGCAGACTCATCAATGCCATAAAGGCCTTCAAAAAGTTGAACATAAGTGATTTTATTGCCTTCCATGGCAGAGGTCTGTTGCCAGTCGGTGCTTTGGAGCGCAGAGGAAAGCCGGAGGTAAAGCGTGTCCTTATCATCGCTCACCGATGGGGTATTGCCCTCGCTGCCGCAGCCCGCAAATAGGCTGAGCATCATTATGATAGCCATCAGGAGACTGATATATTTCTTCGTCTTCATTTTGCTGAGGCTCCTTTCATATCCCATTTGCTAATATTAACCGCGTTTTAAGAATGCGGTACAGCAGTGCATAGCGCCGAAGCCCTTAAGGACTTCATCAAACTGAATGGGAATAACCTTGATTCCGTTTTTCTCCAGTAACTCTTGTGAGCGCGGATTACCAGCTGGCATAACAACCAAGCCCGGTTCAATAGCAACATAATTGATTGCAAGGGTCTCCTTAGCCTCATTTCTCGAGGGACACTCGAGTAGCTTAATTCCCTTTTTCTTCAGCGCATCACAAACATCATAGGGGACCTGAGAGGCGTGGATCATAGCAACGTCATGACTTGCCATATTTACTAATCCGTCAATGTGCGCATGACCATAGGGAATCTGCATATGAATAATCTGCGTTACTCCCATACGTTCAAGCTCATAGCGAACCATTTCATAGCCCTCGCGATTTGTACGTACACCGCTTGCAAGGATTACTGTATGGCGATCAATCCACATTCCCATTGCACCCTCAAAAGTCGCGCCGCCACAAATCGTGCGAATAATCGGTACACCAAGATCGGCCAATTTCTTTGCCGCATAACGCTCCTCGCCTCTGCGAGCTTCCGTTGCAGGACGGGTAACGATTGCGCCTTCTGGTGTCATGAAGACTAAATCGCGGCAGAAAAGTGCGTTGGGGCGGTCACTGCGCTGCTCATCGACATAGTGTACCTGTACACCATGTGCGCGGTATACATCGGCAAGTGCATCATGCTGAGCACGGAACTTCTCGGGGTCGATTGGAGCCCGGAATCGAGCGGCTTTCCAGTCAAAATTCTCTACTTCTTTTCCGGGACGGCGCATCAAAACTGCTTTAAGCTTATCGACCTCTGAGCACACGCCCCAGTCGCCCCATATACTGCTCATATCCTCAGTGATTGTCGTCTCGAGTGGGAACCACCGCTCACCAGCAAGAGCATCAATGTCATGTTTTACATCTGTCATTAGCATTATCCTCCTCGTTTTTAAAGCAGATTCAACGATTTCAGCCTTCGATGAGACCGCGTCGTTGTGCTACTTGTATATCAGCAAAATGTGTGCCAGAACGAGGACGTCAAACATAAAATTATATTAATTTTATAGAGTTCTTTGCTATTTTTACAGAATTCTTTGCTATTCCGAGTTTTTATGCAACACCGCCGGTCTTTGAGCCGCCGTTTTAAGCCAAGCAAGAGCGCCGGCCAGTTCGTCTTCCAGCTCCTAATTGCCAAAAAATTTTGCATATACGCAAAAAATTTTGACACCTATGTGTCAAAATTTTTTGACTAACGATTCATACGTCGATTTTATATTTCTTCATTTTGTACATAAAAGCCTGTCGAGAAATACCGATTAGTCGTGCAGCCTCTGCATATGTAGAGGTTTTTTTCAGCGCATCCTCAATGATTCCCTTTTCCACGGAATGAATCTGGTCATTTAATCCGGAAGGCCCCTCATCAGCGCCAGTGCTACATGGCAATGAATCTTTCTCATGTTGCCCGCATTGTTGTACAATATAGCCCGTCAGATCCCTCGCATGAATATATTTCCCTTGTGCGACATTAAAGGCGCCCTCTATCGTATTGCGAAGCTCTCGGACATTTCCGGGCCACGGATATTCCTCAAACAATTTTTTTACTTCTTCATCAACACCGAAAATGTCCTTTTTCATACTACTGTTGAACTTGCTTATGAAATATTTCATCAAAAGCTCGATATCGCAGCGTCGCTCCTGCAGCGTCGGCATATCCACCCGAACAACACTTAGTCGATAGAGCAAGTCCTCGCGCAGCTTTCCTTTACGAACGCATTCCTGCGGGTCTTCATTCATTGCTGCAACGATTTTAACATCGACTTCGAGTGGCTTATAGCTGCCCAGACGGCAGACACGCTTTTCCTCAATTGCACGCAGCAGCTTTGGCTGAACGCTAATATCCATAGAATTGATCTCATCAAGAAATAACGTTCCCCCATTTGCAATCTCGAAAAGTCCCGGCTTGTTTTCGGCTCCAGTGTAGCTTCCCTTGGTTGTACCGAAGAGGATGCTCTCCAGCAACGTCGCAGGTATTGCGGCACAATTTTGAGATACGAATGCCTTATCTGCCCGGTTGCTTGAGGTGTGAATAGACTGAGCAATCAACTCCTTTCCTGTACCAGACCGTCCGGTGATCAGCACTGTCGAATCTGTTTTTGAGATCAATGGGATTTTTCGTTTAATCGCCTCCATATCTTCTGAGCAGGTTATAATATCATCAACGCAGTAAAAAGACCCCTTTCTCGTGTGAGCAGAGTGAAGATTGATGCTTTGCTTTTCGTAGAAACGACTTGCGTATCTTGATACATCAATTGCCCCTATGATCTCGCCTGTACCTCCTGCGCGAATCGGCATAGTTGTATTAACGGATTGAAATACCTCCTCGCGGCAGGTAATCAAGGTCTGGTATTCGTTGTAAATCGGCTCGCCGCTACGCAACACCCGCATAATCGTACTTGTTTCCTCGGTCAGCCCCGGATAAATATCAAGAACATGCTTGCCGACTAAGTCTTCCTGCTTAGCGCCGCTGATATCAGGACGGTATGTCATAAAAAACTCGATATAGCCTTTGTTGTCTGTAACAATTAGGCCATCATAATAATTATCAAGTTTAAATAATTGTTCAATGTAGTTTGATAACATAACAGGACCCCCCTCACACAACATTTCTTCTGCCGTTTTCTATATATGGCATTAACCTCTATGGGCTTCTCTGTGTCCGCCTTAACTATTTCGCTGAGAAGGTTACAGATTGTTGCTGCAATACGCATGCAATACAGATGTTAATTACCCGGTGTATAAGCGGAATTATCTTGATAAAAAACTCATTTCAGCAGTATGCTTCCTGCAAAGCTTCATCGGCAAGGAGGCATATGCCCATTGTTGCCTCAACGTTTTTTTCGCTGAGAAGAAGGCGGGATATCCAGCGCCATGCGGTATTTTGCAACAGCACGTCGACTGACCTCAATGCCGAGCGCTGATAGCGCTATACGCACTGACTCATCCGAAAGTGGTGCTTCTGGATTCTCTGTCTTAATCAAGTCTTGGATGCGTTGCCTGACGGCCTGGGAAGAAACGGAAGCATCCGAGCGAATAGCAGTCGTGAAGAAGCTGCGAAGAGGGACAATTCTGCCCCGATACTGAATATATTTATTCTGTATTGCACGGCTTACCGTAGATGTGCTCATGTCCATTTTTTCCGCCGTCTGCTGCATCGTGACCGGCGTAAGAGATCCACCTGAGCAAAAGAAGTCATGCTGCTCTGTGGCAATCAGCGTAAGCAACCGTAAGATCGTATCGCACCGCATATGGACCCCCTTGATGATGGCGTTTGCCTCTGTAAGTTTTTCGCGCACATATTGTTGCACGTTGGGGTCATCGGAAGTAGCAAGCAGCGCAGAGTATTCGGTGTTGACCGAAAGGCGGGGCAAAACGCGCCTGTTCAGCTCAATTGTCACCCTGCTCTGTTCCACAGAAAATACCGCATCGGGTACAATGTATGCTATCGGCTCGCTGCTGGCAAAGCTACGTGATGGAATCGGTTCAAGCGCAAGAATCTTAGCGCCCGCCTGCTTTATCTCGCTTACGCCGGCACCCAACATTGCTGCAAGCCCCTTATAATCTCGTCTGCCTAACTGCTCTAGACCATTGCGAGCGATGCCTATTGTCAGGGGGTCTAATGAGCGGCTCTGCACCAGCTGCAGAATCAGACACTCAGAGAGGCTGCGTGCGCCGATGCCCGGCGGATCGAGCATTTGTATGGCATATAGTGCCTGCTCAAGGGAGAAAAACGGAATACCAAATTCCTTCGATAATTCTTCAAGCGGACAATCAAGATAGCCGCGCCCGTCGAGGCAGTCAATGAGAAAACGGCACAGCTGCAGCATCCCATCATCTACGAGGCGCATTTGCCCAATCTGTTCGTTGAGGTAATCTCGGAAAGTCAGTTCCCGTGTCAGCACGGCAGAAATATCCAGTGCATTCCCAGAACCTCTCGGCATATCACGCCATGTTTCCTCACTGCGCAGCTCAATCTGTTCGTATTCAGATCGCATATCTTCGTTTGGCAGCTCTGTTTCATAGTAGGTCGGCATACACACATCCAACAATGGATTAGAAAGCGCCACATCCTGCACATACTCACATAGCTCCGGTGCAGAAAGCTGGAGGCAGTCCAACGACTGGCGCATCGTCTGCGTCAGCGCAAGCTTCTGCGATAAAACATTCGACTGTTTCAGCTCCACTATTATCCCCACTCTCCATCGTGATGTCACATAGAGTATAGCATTTTTTCACCCGCTTAACAAGTGACAATTCACAGCCTGCATTGTAAGCGTCAAATGGGTAGAAAAATGGACCGACTCAACGAGTGCGGTCCATTTCAAATCAGGAGTTCTGTTGTAAAGAATGGCAGTCTGCCGGGGGCGTTGGCTGGCAGGAACTTGTCCGCCCAGCTGTCGTCCCTGGCGGCCATAATCGGCGCGTTGGTCAGCAGCCACGTCAGATAGCGGTACGGATCCAGCCCACTTTCTTTCGCCGTTTCAATCATGCTGTAGATCACGGCGCTGCCCTGTGCGCCCCAAGGCGTGTTGGCGAAGAGAAAATTCCTCCGGCCAATCACAAAGGGTTTTATGGAACGTTCGGCAAGGTTGTTGCTCAGCTCCAGCCGTCCGTCCTCCAGTACACGGATCAGATACGGGCACTGTTCCTTCAGATAGTATACGGCTTTGCCCAGCGCAGATTTTGGCGCAGCGTTGGTTGTTTCTGCCCATGCCAACAAAGCGTCCATCACGGGCTTGGACCGTTCCAGATGCTGCGTATATCGTTCTTCGGGTGGCAGTTCTGCTAATTCCCACTCAATAGAAAACAGTCTGCTGCAATACGCCTGTCCCTGCAAAGCCGCAGCATTTGCCTGGTCCTTCTACGGCAGGGACTTTACCGCCTCGTCAAACTTGCGGCGCAGATGCGCCCAGCAGCCAACCACACGGATGTGCTCCGGCAACCTGTGATAGCCGGGGTATCCGTCCGCATGGAGCCAGCCGGAGAACTCCTTGAGAGAAGTCTCGGCGTTGCTGGCCTTTCGGTCGGGCCGGTACTCATAGAGGATCATCGGCTGCGAAGCGTATTTCCCTGTTCGGTAGAGCCACATGTAGCTCTTGGATTGTGCGGACTTGCCCGGCTCCTTCAGCACCTGAAGCGTGGTTTCATCGGCGTGAAGGATCTTCTCTTTCACAAGTCGCTTTTTCATTTCCTCATAGATCGGCGTCAGCCAGTCGTCGGCAGCACGGAGGATCCAGTTGGACATGGTCTGCCGGGAAAGCTGGATGCCGGAGCGGTTCAGTTCCTGCTCCTGCCGATATAGCGGAGACGCCATCACGAATTTCTGCACCATGATATGGGCAATGGCCTCTGGTGAAGCATAGCTGCCGGAGATCACAGGCGGGATCCTTTCCGTTTTCAGGATAGGCGTTTCTGTTGCCTCAACGCTGCACTTCCGGCAGGCGTAGGTGTAGTAGACATCCTCGCGGATCGTCGCCGTGGCAGGGCGCAGCACGAGGGTGCGCCGGACCTCTTTTCCAATCTGCTCCATCACCGTGCCGCAGGCATCGCAGACCCGTTCAGCTTCTGGTATGCCGTGCTCCACAACCTCAACGGTAACGCCCTCCGGGCAAAACCTCGTCCAGATCGCTGGAACGCTTCTGCCGGGTATGGGCAGCCACAGCAGTGGCTTCGGACGCTTTCTCTTCTCTGGGAGTCCACGCTTCCGCTTCGTTAAAGAGAAAGCTGAGTTGCCCAAGGAGCTGCTCCGCAGCCTGCTCGAAGGATGCGCCAAACATCTTTTTCTTCGCAAGGTGCAGCTGCCCCATAAGAAAGTCCAGCTTCTGGTTCAGCTCGGCATTCTCACGCTTAGGCGCGTCATATTCCGCACGGGAAACGAAGGCTTCTTCTGCTTTTCCTGTGGTGCTTGTTGTCAAAACCGCATCATTTTTCATGGCCTTATTATAGCACGAAAACTGCCGAAAAGCCAGTATTTTCAACGGGTTTGAAGAGACTTACTCGCCTTCCCCGGCTAAACCATGCTCAGGCCGGTCACGACTTTGTGGGCCTTACTCCGATGATGGAGGCGTTTGAGACGGCGTATAAGAAACGTCGCACAAAGAACGGCAAAA